>Ga0335069_10009368_pt1 | contig 13944 bp, 12 predicted proteins | sample Lox_Sample_11_FD_206714 | JGI IMG/M metagenome (GOLD analysis project Ga0335069, IMG submission 206714) | Soil microbial communities from Loxahatchee National Wildlife Refuge, Florida, United States - Lox_Sample_1.1 | ecosystem: Environmental > Terrestrial > Soil > Wetlands | place: USA... | reverse complement strand
CTGGCGAAGCCGTGCGCGAAGAAGCCGGCGATGAACAGCGACACGTCCCCGAGGCGCTGCAGATAGCGGTGCCGTTCGACGGTACCGGGCGCGGCCTCGAGCGCTTCGCACAGCATGGCGACCAACGGCTTCAGTCGCAGCCCCTCGGGCGTCATCTCGTAAAGCGCCTCCGAGCGGGCAAACAGCGTCAGCAGATTGACGACGTAGTGCTCGGTCTGGTCCTCCACTGCGAGGTGTTGCCGCACCAACGCCCCGTGCAGGGAATCCCGGAAGAACTCGCGCAGGTTCGCTACCGGCAGCACGCGCTTCGCAGCATCGCTCATCGTCGCTCGCCTCCTCCTTCCAACATATATCTAACGACACCGATGGTGGAAGGTTCACTGCTGACGTTGCGGATTTCCGTGACCGATTGCGCTGAATGCGTGCGCCGGCCTGCGCCGACGCTGGCAGCCTGCCGCCGCGAGTGCTGACAGCGCGGGTGCGCGCCAGCGCATCCGCCCGAGTGTCGACTGCGTCACGGCAGCAGCAGCGCTGTCACCAGCTGCGCGCAGTCACGCACCGTGACATCCGCAGGCAGCAGCTCCGCCGGCCACGGCAGCCCGCGCCGGTTCATCCATACCGTGCGCAGTCCGGCGGCTCGCGCGGCCTCGACATCGAGCCGCGGGTCATCGCCGACGTAGGCGATGGCCGTGGGCGGCAGCGCCAGCTCCTGCGCGAGCCGCTCGAAGCAGCGGCGTTCGGGCTTGGCGGCGCCGATGGTGCGGGCGCTGAGCGTGACGCTGAAAACATGCGCGAGACCGATGCGTTCCAGATCGGCGTTGCCGTTGCTGAGCGAGGCGAGCGCGTAGCGCCGCCGCAGGCGTGCCAGCGCCGGCGCCACGTCGCTGAAAATCTCCACCTGGTTGCGCGCCGCGAGGAATACCTCGAAAGCCTGCGCCGCGAGTCGCTCGTCGTAACCGTGCTCGCGCGCATGCGCGGCGAGCGCAGTGACGCGCAGGTAGCTCACATCGTGCGCCTGGTGCGGCTCGCGCAGCGCCAGCTGCTCGCGCGCCGCGCGCATCTCGGCACGCGACAGCGGCATGCGGGGACAGTGCTGCTGCAGCCAGGCGGTGAGACATTGCTCGGCGCGCTCCAGCACCGGTTCCACGTCCCACAGTGTATTATCGAGATCGAAAGCGATGGCGCGCAGGTCGCTCAGCACAAGCCAAGGTTATCATTCCATGGCGCCGTTCACTCTGATCATCGCCAACAAGAACTACTCCTCCTGGTCGCTGCGAGCGTGGCTGTTCCTGAAGCACGCCGGCGTGGAGTTCCAGGAAATTCTCGTGACGCTCGATACCCCGGCGAGCCGCGAGCAGCTCGATCGCTACAGCCCGAGCGGGCGTGTGCCGGTACTGCAGCATGGCAAGCTGACAGTCTGGGACTCGCTCGCGATCTGCGAGTACGTCGCGGAGCTCAGCGGTCAGGGCTGGCCGCAGGCACGCGAAGCGCGCGCAGTAGCGCGCTCGGTGTGTGCCGAGATGCACTCCGGCTTCACCACGCTACGCTCGCTGTGGCCGATGAATGCACGCGCGCGCAACCGGCGCACCGCCGTCACGCCCGCACTCGAAGCGGACATCGAGCGCATCGACCAGCTGTGGAACGAGTGCCGCAGCCACTACGGGGGCGATGGACCGTGGCTGTTCGGCAGCTACAGCGTCGCGGATGCGATGTATGCGCCGGTGGTGCTGCGCTTCAACACCTACGGTGCGCACATCTCGCAGACGGCTCGCTGGTACATGGCGAGCGTCCTCGAGGACCCGGCGCTGCAGGACTGGCTGCGGGCAGCGAAGCAGGAGCCCTGGACGATTGCCGCCGATGAAGTCGGCTGAGCCGGCGGCCGATCACGCCCGGCAGCGGCGCCGCCGCTGGTGGGCCGCGCTCGGCCTGTGCAGCGGCGCACTGGCAGCACCGCAGCTGCTCACCGCCGCCGCCGCCAGCGCCACTGCCTTCACGGTGGAAGACCTGGTGGCTCTCAAGCGCGTCAGCGATCCGCAGGTCTCGCCCGATGGCCGCTACCTCGTGTTCGTGCAGCGGGAAAACGACCTGGCGGCCAACAAGACTCACAGCAGTCTGTGGCTCATGGCGCTCGCACCCGGCGTCAAGCCGCAGCAGCTCACCGACGCGGGCGGCGGCGACTCGAGCCCGCGCTGGTCTCCCGACGGTCGCACGCTGTACTTTCTCTCGACGCGCTCGGGCAGCCAACAGCTGTGGCGGCTGGTGCTGAGCGGCGCCGAGGCTCGGCGCATTACCGATTTCCCCCTCGAGGTCGGCACGCTCAAGGTCTCTCCCGATGGCCGCTCGATCGCCGTCTCCATGGAGGTGTTTCCCGACTGTCCGACGCTCGCCTGCACGCGCCAACGCCTCGATGCGCGCACCAGGTCCCCGGCGAACGCCCGTGTCTTCGAGCGGCTGTTCGCGCGACATTGGGACCGCTGGAGCGAGGGCACGCGGTCCCATGTTTTCATCGTGCCGACCGATGCAACCACACCGGCGCGCACCGCGGTCGATGCGATGCCCGCTTTCGACGGCGACGTGCCCGGGAAGCCTTTCGGCGGCGATGAGGATTACACCTTCAGCCCGGATGGCCGGGTGCTGGTTTTCTCAGCGCGCCTCGCCTCGCATCAGGAAGCCTGGTCCACCAACTTCGACCTGTATGAGGTGCCGCTGCAGGGCGCGGGCACGCCCGCGAACCTGACTGCAGCCAACCCCGCCTGGGACGCGCAGCCCGTGTTTCTCGCCAACGGCGATCTCGCCTGGATCGCGCAGCAGCGGCCGGGCTTCGAGTCCGATCGTTTTCACATCATGGTGCGCCGGGCGCGCGGCGGCGAGGTGCGACCCCTGACCGCCGGCTGGGACCGCTCGGTGGTGCGGCTCGGTGCAACTCCTGACGGGCGTGCGCTGCTCGTCACGGTGGACGAGCTCGGCCAGCGCGTGCTGTACCGCGTCGATCCGCGCAGCGGGACACCGACCCGGCTCACCTCGGTCGGCGAGGTGGAGGCTTTCAATGCGACCGCGGACCGCGTGGTGTTTGCACGCGCCGATCTCGGCGGGCCTGCGGACCTGTACGTCGTGGGGCTGCGGGGCGGGGAGCCACGGCGGCTCACCGAGGTGAACCGCGAGCTGCTCGCCGCGCGACGCCTGAGCGAGTATCGCCAGTTCAGCTTCCGGGGCTGGAATGGCGAAACCGTGTATGGATACCTCCTGAAGCCCTGGGGCTTCGAGCCGGGCCGGCGCTATCCGATCGCCTTCGTGGTCCACGGGGGTCCGCAAGTGAGCATGCAGAATCTCTGGACCTATCGCTGGAACGCTCAGGCGTTTGCCGGCGGGGGCTACGCGGTGGTGATGATCGACTTCCACGGCTCCCCCGGCTACGGACAGGCCTTCACCGACTCCATCAGCGGCGACTGGGGCGGGAAGCCCCTGGTCGACCTGCAGAAGGGCCTCGAAGCCGCTCTCGAGCAGTTTCCGTGGCTCGATGGCGAGCACGCCTGTGCGCTCGGCGGCTCCTACGGCGGATTCATGATGAACTGGATCGAGGGCAACTGGCCCGACCGGTTCCGCTGCATCGTCGACCATGACGGCCTGTTCGATCAGCGCATGATGTATTACGCGACCGAGGAGCTGTGGTTCCCGGAATGGGAGTTCGGCGGACCGTACTACCAGAATCCCGCGGGCTACGAGCGGTTCAACCCGGTCGAGCTCGTCGCGAAGTGGCGCACGCCGATCCTGGTGATCCACGGCGAGCAGGATTTCCGCGTGCCCTACACGCAGGGGCTCGCCACCTTCACGGCGGCGCAGCGCCGCGGAATCGAGAGCAAGCTACTGATATATCCGGATGAGAATCATTGGGTGCTGAAGGCTGCCGACAGCGTGCTGTGGTATCACACGGTGTTGGGGTGGCTCGATGCGCATCTGCAGGAAAATCGGCGCTAATGCGCCGAGGTGCGCCGGAACTTGTAGCTCCCGATCGTGAGCACACCGGCCTGGAGCTCCGCCTGCGGCACGACCGAGCCCGCGGCTCCCTCCGGACAGCGCTTCGGGTCATGCGTCGCGACGAAGCCGGCGTCCTTCTTCTTCCACAGCAGCTCACAGGCTTCCGGCTGCACGTCTTCGATCTGCATGGCGGTGAACATGTCCTTGTTCATCTGCCCGTCGCGCCAGCGCAGCGGCTCGACGAGCTCGTACAACGACTCGACGATGCCGCGTTTCTCGTCCACCGTGAAGGAATACATCTTCTGGCTGAAGACGCGGCGCGGATCGTCGGCGGCGGTCTCCTGCGCGTAATAGACGTGGTGGCCGAGCCGCGGCGTGAACACGTGGGTGATGGTGAGCGCGACGGCATCGGGCAGCGGATTCACATGATTGCGCGTGTCGGCCTCGACCTGCGCGCTGTTGTCATAGTGCCCGGGCAGCACCGCCAGGAGCTCGGCGAGGTCGGCCTCCTGGATTTTCGTCTGATCCGTGCAGGCCGCCGGCAGCAGCAGTGCCGCCAACAGCCCTGCCGCCAGCAGCCCTGCCGGCAGCAGCCCAGCCGGCAGCCCGAGGCTCGCGTGCGCAACACGGCGAGGCAGGCGCTCAGCCATACGATGCGCGCCATTGCGCGCGGTACTTGAGCCCGAGGTCCATGAGGCGCTCGAGCAGCTCGCCATAGGGCGTGCCGGCGGCGCGCGCCGATTCGGCGAAGTCCTCGGCCAGCTCGAGATTCGGATTGGCGTTGGCCTCGAGCACGTACACCTGCCCCTGTGGAGTCACGCGGAAGTCCATTCGAGCATAACCCGACATGCCGAGAGCCCGGTAGATGCGGCGCGACAGCCGGTCGAGCGCGGTCAACACCTGCGGCGGCAGGTCCGCGGCTGCGTGAGTCGTGATGCCGTACTTCGCCTGGTAGCGCTTGTCCCACTTGACCTTGCGCGTCGCGATCGCCGCGAGCGAATCGGGCATGGAGCCGAACACCATCTCCCACACCGGCAGCCGCGTGAGACGCTCGTTGCCCAGCATGCCGACGTACAGCTCGCGGCCCTCGATGTACTCCTCCACCAGCGCGTCGGACTTCACCTGCTCGTGCACGAAGGCTATGCGCTCCTTCAGCCGCGCTGCGTCCTCCACTACCGACGCCTGGGCGATACCGAGCGAGGCATCCTCGACCGTCGATTTCACGAACAGCGGGAAGCGCAGCTTGCGCGGCACGTGCACACGCGCCGCGCGCCGGAAGACGGCGAACTGCGGGGTGGCGATGCGGTGAAAGCTGAGCAGCTGCTTGCACAGGGACTTGTCGCGCGAGAGCAGCAGTCCGCGCGGATTGCAGCCGGTGTAGGGCTGGCGCAGCAGCTCGAGAAAGGCCACCACGTGCTGATCGTACGTGACGATGCCGTCGAATTCCTCGAGCAGGTTGAAGACGATGTCCGGTTCCCAGTCGGCGATCGCGCTGCGCAGCTCGGTGAGGCTGTCGAGCACACCGAGGCAGCGCACCTCGTGCCCGAGTGAGCGCAGGTGACTCGTGACGTCATACTCGGTGCGCCACTCCTCGATCTCCTTCTCAGTGTGACCTTCGAGACTCTCCGGGGGCACCAGGCTCGCGTGTACGACGACGAGCGCGCGCAGCCGTCTCATAAGCGCAGCTGAGGAGTCTCGCCCTGTGAGTACACCGTCGTGAGCCGCTCGAGCATCCAGCGCGAATAGCGCAGCGCGTCGCGACGATTGCCGCGGACGTAGAGCTGCAGGAAAGTGCTGCGCTCGATCAGCATGTTCAGCACCTGCTCGACGCTGTAGCGATCGCTGCCGAGCGCGCGGGCAACGCTCGCGGTGAGCGCACGGGCGTGCGTTCGCAGCAGCGTCGCCGCTCGCGGCGTGCCGTGCCGCACCGGTTGCCGCGTGAACGCCCGCTGCAGCAGCTCATCGGCCAGGCCGCGCCGGATGAGCCGGTTACGTGCGAGCTTGCGCCGGTAATGCTGCGCCAGCGTCCGGTGATTGTGCTCCAGCGGCTCGATGCGCAGCCGGTTGCGCACCGGAGCCGGGCGCCGGCGCACACTGCGCACCAGCTCATCGACCGCCTGGAGCTTGTGCAGCGCCGGCCAGCCGGCGTAGCTCTTGCGCCATCCGGACTTCGGTGCGAGCCAGACGGCGAAGGTCTCCGCGAAATCCTCGGTGGGATGCGCCTGCGCATACCACTCCCCGAGATGATGCACATATCGGCGGCTGCCGGCCCGCGCGCGGTAGCGTGCCGGGTATGGCCGCGAGGCCGGTCCGAACACCTCGCGCCAGCGCCGTCGTCTTCGCAACCGGTACGCGTTGTCGAGCGCGTGTCCGGCCTCGTGCCGCAGGATCCGCAGCAGCAGGCGCGAGTTCCCGCCCTCGGCCTCCCCCATGATGCGCCGCTCGAGCCGCTCGAGCCGGGGATGCGCGAGGTAGAACGGAACGGCGATGCCCGGCACTCCATCCGGGCAGAACCATTCCTCGGAGAGCCAGACGTGCGGTCGCAGCGGCAAGCCGCGCCGCTCGAGGTCGGAATACAGCCGCCGTAGATGCGAGGCAACCGCAGAGCGGTTGATCGACAGGCGCAGGTCGCAGAAGCGCAGGCGCAGCAACTGCTCGTCCGTGAATCGAGTCCACGGGCGCTCTCGGCGGCGCAGGGATGGCTTGCGCCGGAGGGGGCGTGCGAGCGGCATAGATCGGACGAGCTTACTCCAGATCGAGCAGGGCGTGCGCCAGCAGCCGGTCGGCGAAGCCCTCCAGCGAATGCCGTTTCAGGAGACTGTCGCGCCATGTGGCCGGGATGGCCCCCGCCGAATGGTGGGCCCCGGCAATGGCACCACAGGCAGCGGCGATGACGTCGCTGTTGCCGCCGAGATTGGCCGCGGCGAGCACCGCCTCGCGAAAGGTCCCGTGGGCCTCGAAAGCCGCAAGCGCAGCGGTCAGTGCTCCGGGCGCACTCTCCGGTGGCGCCTCGGCGGGAAGCTGGCTGCGCCCCGCGGCCAGGATCGCAGACCGGGGACGACCCGAAAGTGCCGCATGCAGTGCCTGCGCCAGTGCCCGGCATGCGCCCAGCACGAGCGGCGCCTGACAGGTGATGCGGGCCGCCTGCGCGGCCTGCTCGGCGGCGACGGTCGCGCCCTGTGAGAAGAAATACAGCGTGACCGGCGTGACGCGGCACAGACTCTCCGGATCGAGCGTCGCGGGGTCATGCGTACCGGCGAAGGGTTGCCCGCGCCACTGCGCCAATGCCAGTGCCCTTGCGGTACCGGCCGTGATGCCGACGCACTGGTCGGTGGAGGACAGGTACCCCTCCTGTTGCCAGCGCCGGTACCGGGCGACCTGGTCACGCGCATCGAATCCCTCGCGCTCGAGCAGACTCTCGGCGAGGCACAACGCCATGGCCGTGTCGTCAGTCCAGGCGCCCCGCGGCAGATCGAAGGGTCCGCCGCCGAGCATATCGCCGACCGGCGTGAAGCGGCCGGGCCGGCGATGCTGCGTCGCCGCTGCGACCGCATCGCCGGTGGCGAGACCGAGCAAAGCTCCGTGAAAGCGGCCGCGCAGTCCGCGGGCTGCGGCGAGCGTCCCGGGCTCGAGCAACGGGTCCGATTCTCGTGCAACCCGTGGCTTCCAGCTGCGGACGTACTCGACCTGCTCCGGCGTCTCGGGCACCGAGGGCCATAAAGCCGATCGGGCGCTCTGTCGCCAGAGCCGGTTGAGCTCGTTCAGTGCCTCATCCCCGATGAAGCCCTGCTCCGCCAGGAGACAGCCCACCACCATGCCCGTGCGGCCGATGCCTGCGCGGCAGTGCAGGTAGGTGACGCGCCCCTCGCGGCGGGCGCTCTCCAGGCAATCGAGGATCTCTGCCATCTGGGCCGGAGCGGCCGGGATGGCGTGGTCCTGAATGGAGCGGCGGAGGTAGATGACGCCCTCGGGAAGCCCCGCCTCATAAGGGGCAATCTCCTGAGAGTGCGTCAGGTCGAGGAAGCAATCGATGCCGGCCTCGAGCAGCCGGGCGAGCCGCGGCCGCGTCAGCTCCGGCGTTGCGGCGCCGGGGTATTCACCGGCGAGCAGCCGCGCGGGCAGCACCCAGTAGGAGTTGGGCAACGGCGGGGCCAGAGTGGCCGGGGCGGTGGACAGGCTCACGGCATGGCAACCAAAGCCTGCTCCTCGGACTCGCTCATGGTGGCGACGCGCCGCGCGTCCAGCGCGCCGAAATCGAACTGTCGTGGGTCGCCGAGGTGCTCGAGCTCCACGCGGCGCAGCGCGGACGCGATCGACTCGATACGCCCCGGAAACTCGCGCTCCCAGGCGGCGAGCATCTTCTTCAGCGCCACGCGCTGCAGGTTCTCCTGCGAGCCGCACAAGCGGCACGGGATCAGCGGGAAGGCACGGCCGCGCGCATAGCGCGCGATGTCGCGCTCGGCCAGATACGCGAGAGGGCGGATGACGATGTGCCGACCGTCGTCGGAGAGGAGCTTCGGGGCCATCGCCTTCAGCCGTCCCCCGAAGAACAGGTTGAGGAACAACGTCTCGACGATGTCGTCGCGATGATGGCCGAGCGCGATCTTGGTGATCCCGTTCTCGGCGGCAAAGCGATAGAGCGCGCCGCGCCGCAGCCGCGAGCACAGGCCGCACAATGTCCGGCCCGCCGGTACCACCCGCTTGACGACGCTGTAGGTATCCTGCTCGATGATCTGAAACGGCACGCCGCGGCTGCGCAGATACTCCGGCAGGACATGAGCGGGGAATCCCGGCTGCTTCTGATCGAGGCTCACCGCAAGCAGCTCGAAGCTCACCGGAGCGCTGCGCTGCAGAGACAGGAGCAGATCGAGGAGCGTGTAGGAGTCCTTCCCACCGGAGAGGCAGACCATCACCCGGTCGCCGTCGTGGATCATGCGGTAATCGGCGATGCAGCGGCCGACCGCACCGCGCAGCCGCGCGGTGAGGCGCTCGAGGGTACGGGATGGCTTCGTCAAGTGGCCTTCAGGCCGCGGCGCTGCTGGCGGCTGTCTCCAGATACTTTGCCTCGACGTAGCGCACGAAGGAAGCGGCGGACAGCGGTTTGCCGGTGGCGCTCTTCAGCAGCTCCTGCACCGGCACCTTGGCTCCGAGGCCGTGTACGTGGGTCCGCAGCCAGCCGAAGAGCCCGGAGAACTCACCGTGTGCCAGCTGCTCATCGAGCGCCGGGAGCTCGGCGCGCAGGCTCTCGTACAGCTGGGCGGCGATGGCCGCCCCAAGCGCATACGAGGGGAAGTAGCCGAATGAGCCGACCGCCCAGTGGATGTCCTGCAGGCATCCCTCGACATCGTTGCTCGGGCGGATGCCGAGCCGCTGCTCCATGCCGGCGTTCCACGCTGCCGCCAGATCGCGCACCGCGAGCTCTCCGGAGAGCAGCTGCTTCTCGAGCTCGTAGCGCAGCATGATGTGCAGCGGATAGGTGAGCTCATCCGCATCGACACGGATCAGCCCACGCTGCACACGCGTCAGGTGGCCGTAGAGGTTCTCGACCTCCCACTCCGGTCCGCTCGCGCCGAAGTGCTTGAGGATGAGCGGCTGCACGTAGCGCATGAAGGCGCGACTGCGGCACACCATCATCTCCATGAGCAGCGACTGGCTCTCCTCGAGTGCCATACCGCGGTCGCGGCCCACCGGCTGGTCGCGCCACTCGTGCGGCAGGCCGAGGTCGTACATCGCGTGGCCGGTCTCGTGCAGAGCGCCGAGGAGCCCGGTGAAAACATCGTTCGCGTCGAAACGCGTCGCCACCCGGATATCGCCCGGGACGCCCTCGGTAAAGGGATGCTCGCTCTCATCGAGCCGTCCGCGATCGAATGGAAAGCCGACCGCCCTCATGACCTCGACGACCAGTGCCCGCTGCTTCGACGCCGGAAACTTGCCGGTCAGTGGCAGAGGCGGGTGGCTCTCCTGCACCACGATCGCCTCACGGATCAGAGCCGGGAGGCGACGCGAGAGCGCCTTGAACATGGCGTCGATGTCGGCCGTCGTGAGTCCCGGACTGAACTCATCGACCAGAGCATCGTAGGGAGCGAGATTCAGAGCCTGGCCAAGCAGCGCGGCCTTGTCGCGCACCAAGTGAACGACCTCTTCGAGATAGGGCGCGAAGGCCTCGAACTTGCCCTGGGCCCGAGCCTCGAGCCACCGGGCCTCGGCGCGAGAGGCTGCCTTCGTCAGGCGCGAGACGAGCGTCGCCGGGGTGGCAATGGCGTGGTCGCGCTGCCGCCGCATCTCCCGGAGGTTCGCGATCTGCCAGTCCGCCAGACCTTGGGTGTTCGCCTGGGCCCGGTCGAGAAGGCGCGTGATGCGCGGCGCGGTGAGCAGTGCATGGTGCTCGGTCTCCAGCGCAGCGAGCTGCTCACCGCGAACATCGGCGCTGCCACGCGGCATCATCACTGCAGCGTCCCAGCGCAGCAGAGCGAGCGCGCCCCGGAAGGCATGGAGGCGCTTGAACTCCTGCTCGAGTTGCTTGTAGGGCGAGGCAGACATGGTTGCTGGGGCGACCGGGGAATGGGGAACACCGCCATTCTACCAGTATCCCGACGACCCCACGGGTGCCAGAGAAATAAATTTCCATATAAATCCGCGACTTATGAGATATGACACGGATTTGACACTGCTCGGCCCTTGACGCCGCTGTGTCAAAGTGTCCCGGCGCGGGCCCCCTTTCGCGGCCTCGCCGGGGGCCGCGGCGCGCGCCGGACCGTCAGCGGTGATCGCGTGCTGTACAGCGATTTATGTTGCACCGAGTCCGGCGGCGCTGGCTGCGGAGGAGACTTCTCCCGACCGGACGGTTCGCAGTGCGCTCCAGGAGAGCATGGCTCGCTTGCGTTCCGCCCCCCAGCGGTAACCGCCGAGCTTGCCGTCCTTGCGCAGGACGTTGTGGCAGGGAATAAGCCATGCGACGGGGTTTGCGCCGACGGCATTGCCGACCGCCTGGGCGGCACCGGGGGCGCCGACCGCGCGTGCGAGGGCCTCATAGGTCGTCGGACCCCGCGAGCCGAGCTCGAGCAGGGCCCTCCAGACCTTGACCTGAAAATTGGTGCCACGGACGAGGAGCTGCAGCATCTGTCCTTCGCGCGTGCCGCTCGCTGCACTCCAGATGCGGCGGCTCAGCGCGGCCGCGGTATCGTCATCCCGCTCCACCTGCGCGTTGGGCCAGCGACCCCGGAGATCATCGAGCGCGCTCACGGTGCCACCGGGCTCGAGGAATGCGAGATGACTGATGCCGCGCGCCGTACTCCCGAGCAGTGCGGTGCCGAAGGGCGTCTCAGCGAAGCCGTAGCTCATGCGCACACCCGAGCCGCCCTGCTTCACCTCACCGGGCGTTACCGCATCGAGCGTGACGAGAAGATCGTGCAGGCGGCCGGGCCCGGAGAGGCCCACCGAGTAGGCAGCCTCGAGCACCGAGCCGGGCTCACCGAGCTTGCGGTGCGCCGCGTGTGCCGTGACGAAAGCGAGGTACTGCCGTGGCGTGATCCCCGCCCAGCGCCGGAACAGCCGGTTGAAATGAAACTCCGAGAGCCGCACCGCGGCGGCAATCGTGGCAAGACGCGGCTGCTCACGGAAGTGCTCATCGATGTAGGCGATGGCGCGGGCGACGCGATCGAAGTCCCGGGAGTCGACAAAACCATCCGGGCGAAGGGAGTGTTGCGTATCCATGGGCTCATGATAGCCATGCAGGATTCTCGCGCGACCCGTTTCTTGCGCGTTAGACTGGCGCCGCGCCGCGATCTATGGCCACAGGTGCGGCCAGCGAGCCACGGCCACGCCCACGCCGATCGAGACAACGACCAGCAACGTGACCGTGAGCCCGATCATGACCCGCCGCATGGCACGATCATAACCTGACAGCCGCTCGCCAAATTGACGGTCGTCGCGTGGCGCGGAAGTTCGCGATCTGTCTGCTCGCCTCGGAAGTCGAGCCGCTCTCCAAGACCGGCGGGCTCGCGGACGTTGCGGGCGCGCTTACCCGCTACCTGCATGGCGCCGGCCACGACGTACGCCTGTTCTCCCCGGCGTATGACGTCATCGACCGCACGGCGTACGCTGCCGAGCCGCTCGCTGGACTCACGGAGATTCCGCTCACACTCGGAAGCCACCGGTTCGTGTTCTCGGTGCTGCGCGCTTCGCTTGCGCCCGGCGTCCCGGTCTTCCTCATCGACTGTCCGGCGCTGTACGCGCGCGGCAGGATCTACACCTCCGATCCCGATGAGCACCTGCGTTATCTCCTGCTCACCCGCGCGGCGCTCAGCGCCTGTCAGCGCATGCAGTTCGCTCCGCAGATCCTCCACTGCAACGACTGGCATACCGCGTTCGCCCCGCTGTATCTGCGCAGCGTGTATGCACAGGAGCCGCTGTTCGCGCGATCGCGCAGCCTGCTGACGATCCACAACATCGGCTATCAGGGCATCTTCCCGGCCGCGCAGGTCGCGGACCTGGGCCTCCCGCCCGAGGGGCAGCGCCTGCTTTACCAGCCCGAGCTCCTCGCCGGTCGCATCAACGCCCTGCGGCACGGCATTCTCTATGCCGACACCATCACGACGGTCAGTCCGACCCACGCCCGGGAGATCTGCACCAACGAGTACGGCATGGGTTTGCAGGAGAGCCTCCGCTCGCGCGCCGCCCAGGGGGCCGTGTCCGGCATCCTCAACGGGGTCGATTACGATGAATGGGATCCCCGGCGCGACCGCTACCTGCCACTGCATTACGGTCCGGATCAGCTCGCCGGGAAAGCGCAGCTCAAGCGTCGGCTGCTTGCGCGCCGCGGGCTCGCCGCCGCGGATCACGTGCCGCTCGCGGGTATGGTGAGCCGGCTCGCGGTGCAGAAAGGGATCGAGCTGATGTTCGAGGCGTTACCCCGGGTGCTCGATGCCCGCGAGCTCTCCCTGATCGTGCTCGGCAGTGGTGAGCCGCAATACGAGGAGTTTTTCGCGACGCTCCAACAGCGCTTCCCCGGCCGTGTGAGCTACGAGCGCGGCTATGACGATGAGCTCGCCCACTGGATCGAGGGGGGGAGCGACATGTTTCTCATGCCCTCGCGGTATGAGCCGTGTGGCCTCAATCAGATGTACAGCCTGCGCTACGGCACCGTGCCGATCGTGCGGCACACCGGAGGACTCGCTGACTCCGTCGAGCACTTCGACCCCTCGAGCGGACGCGGCACCGGAATCGTGTTCAGAGACTTCGACGCCCCGGCGCTCACCTGGGCACTGAACCGCGCGCTCGATCTCTACGCGCAGCCCGCAGCGTGGGCACGCATGGTGCGCAATGGCATGCAGTGTGATTTCTCCTGGCAGCACCAGGGCGCGTTGTACGTCGAGCTCTACGCGCGACTCAACGCGCGACTCACGGCGTGAAGGAGGCGTGCTCCTCGAACGCGAGTCGCCCGAGGCCCTCCCCCAGCGTGAGCTTCCCGACGAGCCGGTACGGCACCAGTGTCGTAGGCACGTGCGTCACGAGCTTCAGCACCGCCGCGGCGAGATTGGTGGTCACATTGGTGTCGAACTCGGCATCGCCGTGCGCGGGGATGACGAAACTGTCTGCGCATGAGCCGTTCGCGAACTCCTGGCCGGCGATCTCGATGGTGTACTCGAGTCCCTGCACGGGCAGGTCGCGGTCGTTGGGGTTGTGCAGGTGCAGCCGCACCTTGAAGCGCTGGGACCACAGCTCGGCATTCTCGAGCTTGAGGCTCGCGATCGACACGCGCGGTGGCTCGAGCTTGGGCCCGGTCGCGCAGGCGCCGACCAGCGCGAGGACTGCGACGCACGCCACCGCGATACGCAGCTCAAGCACGACCGAAAACCCGGTTGAGCTGCGCGTAGCGGCCCGCGAGCTCGGCCGTCAGCGCTCCCGCCGGCACCCGCCATAGCCAGTTGCGCTGCGTCGTACCGGGGGTGTTGATGCGTGCCTCCGAGC
>Ga0335069_10009367_pt1 | contig 13944 bp, 8 predicted proteins | sample Lox_Sample_11_FD_206714 | JGI IMG/M metagenome (GOLD analysis project Ga0335069, IMG submission 206714) | Soil microbial communities from Loxahatchee National Wildlife Refuge, Florida, United States - Lox_Sample_1.1 | ecosystem: Environmental > Terrestrial > Soil > Wetlands | place: USA: Florida... | reverse complement strand
ATAGTCATCGGGGTCGGCGCGGGCGTCTGGAGCTTCGTCCGGCCCCCGCGGATTCCGGCGCCGGTGGAGACGTTCTGGCAGCCCTTTCTGCAGTCTCCCCAGCCGCCGATCATCGTGTTCTCCAATCACCGCTTTGCCGGCACCTCGGCTACCGGCCTCCGCCATTTCCGCGAGGGTGTGGACGCGCCGTCCGAAAGCAATGACACCTACTCCGGCACCGGGACCGTCATGGCGGTCGCAGAACTGTCCGGCCTGTTCTCCGCCGTTGGGCACGCGCCTCGCCTGAAACGCGCGGAACTCCTCACCTGGGACGAAGCGCAGGATGCCAATGTCGTCTTCGTAGGTGCTCCCGAAGCCAATTCCCGCCTTCGCGAACTGGCGCCGCTCCAGCACTTCGGCTTCAAATCGTCGTTTGATGAGCCCCGCTTCGGTATCGGCGGCATCGTCAACCTCCAGCCGGCGCCTGGCGAAGAATCGATCTATTACGGTTCCGGCAAGCCTTATGCCTTCGACTATGCCGTGATTGCCCGCCTGCCGAGCTTACATCCGGGACGAAAAGTGGTAATCATAGCCGGCACGAACACATATGGTTGCCAGGCCGCCACGGATTTCGTTACCCGCGCCGAGCTCCTGCCCGACCTCTATGCCCGGCTCGGCGTGTCGCAAAACGGCAAACTCCCGGATTTTGAAGCCCTGCTCCGGGTCGATATCAGTGGCGGCGTCCCCATTCACCCCAGGCTCGTCATGGTTCGCAATCGCTAGTATTTCCTGGCCAACTCCAACGTTAATAACAGTTTTCTACCTCAGCTTTCACTTGACGGACCATCACAGATCCCATACTCTTCTGCCCATCAGGGCAAAGGAAAGGGGATAGGTCATGAAGCAAATCCACGTCAGAAGCTTCCTCGTCGGTGCCGCGCTACTGATCGCATCCAGTGCCGTGTACGCTCAGGGCGTCACCGGACGTATCACCGGAACCGTACAGGATCCCACCCAAGCTGGAATCCCGGGCGCCACGGTCACCGTCGCGAACCAGGACACTGGCTACCAAGCCGAAGTTCCCACCGGCCAGAGCGGCGACTATGTGGTGCCAAACATCCCGCCGGGCAAATATACGATTACCGTCAATGCCACAGGCTTCAAGGCAGCAGTCTCCAAGGACATCTTAGTCATCGTCAACGGGGTCACGACACTCGATTTTTCTCTCCAGATCGGTTCCCGTACGGAAACCGTGCAGGTCGATGCCACCAGTCAACTGGTGGATACCGTCAACTCTTCCATGGGCAACGACCTGAGCACGCGTGAGATCAACTCCCTTCCGCTGTTCGGCCGCGTATACTCCCAGCTTGTCCAGATCATGCCGGGCGCGGTCAAGACCGGCATCGGCTCCTCGGCGGAATCCGGCACCGGCATCGGAGCCAACGGGTCCATCACTGCCGCGGTCAACGGCGTCGTCTACCAGGGCACCACGTTTACCCTCGACGGCGTCAGCAATATGGAACTGGAAAACGCTTTCCAGACCATCACGCCGCCCATGGACGACATTGTCGAAGTCAAGGTTTCCGGGAATAATTCCAGCGCCGATGTCGGCGTCTACGGCGGCGCGCAGGTCAACGCGATGATCAAGTCCGGGACCAACCAGTTCCACGGCTCGGCCTTCGAGTACTACCGCAACCGCTGGCTGAATGCCAATACCTGGGCCAACGACTTAGTCGGCGCGGCCAAGCCCCCGTACCTGTCCAATCAGTACGGCGGCTCGTTCGGCGGGCCGATCAAGAAAAACCGCATCTTCTTCTTCACCGGCTACGAGGGCCTGCAACTCAACAACGGCGTCACCTATACGTACACCGTCCCCACCCCGATGGCGGCCAATGGATACTTCCCGACGAACTTTTTCAGCAAGCCGATCTACGATCCTCTCACAGGCTCCTCTGCGGGAGCCGGGACCAACCCGACGCCTTTCCAGATGGTCACCTTGGCCGGCGGCACTTACGGGTGCTCCGGAGCCGGCACCGCCACCACGCCTTCCTGCACGGTCTACCAGATTCCGAGGAATCGCTGGGACCCGGTGGCGGTGAAAGCCCTGGCCGATAACACAATCTGGCCCGCTCCCAACGCGGCGAACATTAACGCCCCGTCCAACAACTTCAGCCAGAACCTGACGACGACCAACCCGCAGCAGAAGTTCGACGTGAAGGGCGACTTTGTCCCGCACGGTGAGGACCGCCTGTTCGGCCGCGTCTCCTACCAGCGCAACGATCTCACCACTCCCGGTCCCACCCGGTTCCTCAACGTAGGTGAGAATGCATCCCCGCGCGACCACAACGATGTCGTCGGCTACACCCACTGGTTCTCGCCGAAATCGCTCAATGAATTCCGCTTCGGCTTCAACCGGTTCTACACTTTCCACTTCGGCAACGACCTGGGCTCCAACGAAAACACCGCGCTTGGTATCCCCAACGGCAACTTGTCCGCGTTCCCGAATACGTCCGGCATCGCGCAGATGTCCGTCAACAGCAACCAGAGCCTCGGCAATTGGGTGCAGACCGGTTCTCCCGGCAGCACCAATGCTGTGCGCTTCACCAATGCCTTCGATTTCGTCGACAACATCATCCTCGTCAAAGGACGGCACACCTTCGGCTTCGGCGGCAACTACCGGCGGCTCCAGGCATCGGTGACTAACCCTGACCACTCTCTTGCCGGGTCTTATACCTTCGATCAGAGTTACACTTCCAGTTGCGCCAATAACTCGCTTTGCAGCGGTCCCGCCGGCGGCGCCGGCATGGCGGATTTCCTCCTCGGATTGCCCACCAGCCTGAGCCGCGACATCGTCAATACGGCCCCCGAGACCCGCATGACCATAGCGGACGCTTACTTCCAGGATGATTTTAAAGTAACCAGGAAACTTAGCCTGAACCTCGCTCTCCGCTGGGATCTCATTTCGATGTACAACGACGTGAACAACCACCAGTCCAATCTGAACATCAACACGGGACTGCTGGATATCGCGACCGCCGGCAATCGCGCTCCCAACGTCGACACGAACTATCGCAATTTCGCCCCGCGTATCGGCTTCGCCTATTCACCCGACAACGGGCGGACCGCTATCCGCGGCGCTTGGGGGATCACCAACTTCCCCGACCACTACGGCGCCGCCGGCGGCACGCTGGAGCGCAACTGGCCCTGGTTCGAAGAGTACGTCCTCAACCAGCAGACCGCCAACACGCCCTGGGCCGCGCTCAGTTCTCCGCAAAATCTCCCGAACCCCAATTGCACCCAGAACACCGCCACCTGCCAGATCGGACTGCCTGCCTTTGTGAACCAGCAGTACTCGGCGACGGTGGTTCCTTCTCCGGCGGCCAGCCTCTACTATGTTCCCAAGAGCCACCAGGCGGACCGCGCCATGATGTGGAACTTCGGCATCCAGCGCCAACTCACGCGCACCAGCTCTCTCGACGTCGCCTATGTGGGCACCAAGGGCAGCAACCTGTTCCGCTCGATCAACATTGACCAGGCGTTTCCCGGACCTAACACGATCATCGGCACGGGCGTGCCGTCCAACATCAGCGGACTCACAGCCAACCGCGTATTCAGCACTCTCGGCTGCTCGGTATTCAGCACCACCGCGACCCTTTCCAGCACCGGCGGGCCGGTTTGCATCTCGGGTCCGCTGGCTGCCATCCAGGCCATCAACGAACGCGGGTCCACGGGCTACTCGATCTACCATTCCCTCCAGGTGAGATACAACAAGCGCCTGTCTCACGGCCTTACCGCGCTTCTCTCTTACACCTGGTCCAAGGAAATCGACGATATGACCGTGTTCGTGCCGTTATTGAACCAGGACCAGCTCAACCGCGCGCTGGGCAATGCTTCGGCACCCGATGTTCCCCATCTCTTCATCGGCAGCTTCGTCTACGAGCTTCCGTTCGGTAAGGGGCGCACTTTTGCGAATAACATATCGACGCCGGTCGATTACTTCCTCGGCGGCTGGCAGGTCAGCGGAATCACCACCATCCAGCACGGTGTGCCGCTCGCCGTCACCGACGGCACCGGCAACAACGGCGGGCTGAATTCCGGCTTCAACAACCGGGCGAACTACAACCCGTCCTGTGGCTCGTCGGCTCCCGTCGTCAACCGCCCGAACGGCCTTTCCTCCACGCAGGGCGTCCAGTGGTTCGACGTCACCTGCTTCGCCAACCACACGTTCAACTACGTGTACGGCAACTCCGTGCCGGGCAACGTGTGGGGTCCGGGTATCGTGAACTTCGATCTCTCGCTCTCCAAAGCCGTCAAGATCCGCGAGAGCATGGAGCTGAGAGTTCGCGCCGACGCGTTCAATTCCATGAACACGCCGCACTTCAACAACCCCGGCACCACCTGCTGCACCGCCCAAAGCGCCGGCTTCGGCGTGATCACCGGCACCGCCCCGCCGCGCCAATTCCAGCTCGGCGTACACTTCGCCTTCTAGTCCGGAGAATGGGCGGACAGTCGATTCTTGCCGTCCGCCCTTGCCTCACCAGAAACCAACGTCTGCCCTTCAAGCCGCCGTCGCCGCTCTTGCCCGCGTCTCCTCTGCTTCACCCGCGACCGCCGGGTAAACAATTCCCGCGATCGCAGCCCCGACGATCGGCGCCACCCAGAACAGCCAGAGTTGCTCCAGCGCCCAGCCGCCCACGAACACCGCCGGACCCGTGCTCCGCGCCGGGTTCACGCTCAGATTCGTCACCGGAATGCCGATCAGGTGGATCAGCGTCAAGCCTAGCCCGATGGGGATCGGCGCGAAACCCTTCGGTGCTCGCGCGTCGGTAGCGCCCTGAATGATCATGAGGAACATGAACGTCAGCACCACCTCCGCGATCAGGCAGGCCGTCATCGAGTAGCCGCCTGGCGAATGGGCGGCATACCCGTTGGAAGCGAATCCACCGGCAAGATCGAAACCCTGCTTGCCACTGGCTATGAGATATAGTACGCCTGCGCCTGCGACGCCACCCGCTACCTGTGCGATCACGTACGGCAGCAGGTCCGACGCCGGAAATCGCTTCCCTACCATCAGTCCCACGGAAACTGCCGGATTCAGATGACATCCGGAAATGTGACCGATCGCGAACGCCATGGTCATCACTGTCAGGCCAAACGCCAGCGCCACGCCCAGCAGCCCGATCCCCACATTGGGAAAAGCAGCCGAGATGACCGCGCTACCGCAACCTCCGAACACCAGCCAGAAAGTCCCGACGAATTCCGCGATTGCCCTCTTGCTCAAAGGCATAGTCCACCTTCCTTTCAGAATCGCTCTGCCCCGCGTTGATGCTCGGCGTCTCGTGCCTGCGCCAAAACTTTCTTGCCGGCGCGGGGGGCGTTTCAGATAACATATAACGGATTCCGCGGCCCGGGTGAGTCGCGGCCCTACTTGGAGGAAAAAAGTATGTCGGAAAATCACGATCAGCTGAGAGTGGCGCTGCGCGGCGAGTTGATTCTGCCTGCGGACGCGAACTACCACGAGGCCCGCAAGCTCTACAACGGGATGATCGACAAGCATCCGGGCCTGATCGCCCGCTGCGTCGACACGGCCGATGTCATCGCCTGCGTGAACTACGCCCGCCAGAACGGCCTTCTGCTGGCCATTCGCGGCGGCGGCCACAACGGTCCCGGACTGGGAAGCTGCGATGGAGGACTGGTCATCGATCTGTCACGCATGCGCGGCGTCAGGGTGGATCCCGCGGCTATGACGGCGCAGGTGGCCGGCGGCTGCGTGTGGGGCGATGTCGATCACGCTACGCACGCCTTTGGACAGGCTGTTCCCAGCGGCATCATTGCCACTACCGGCGTCGGCGGACTCACGCTCGGCGGCGGTCTCGGACACCTCTCGCGAAGCTGCGGCCTCACCATCGACAACCTTCTCGCCGTCGACATGGTGCTCGCCGACGGCAGCTTCGTCACCGCCGACGAACAGCGCAATCCGGACCTGTTCTGGGCCGTACGCGGCGGTGGCGGCAACTTCGGCGTCGTGACCTCGTTCACGTTCCGCACGCACAAGGTCGACACGGTGACCGCCGGTCCCATGTTCTGGCCGCTTGAAGACGCGCCCCAGGTCATGCGGCTCTGGGAGGACTTCATTACCGGCGCTCCCGAGGAGATCACCGGCTTCTTCGCGTTCATGGTCGTGCCTCCGGTCCCGCTGTTTCCGCCCGACCTCCACATGCGCACCGTCTGCGCCGTGTTCTGGTGCAGCCGCGCCGATCCCGCCCGCACCGACGAAATTCTGCAGCCAACCGGCGCCTGGCCCAAGCCGCTTCTCCGCGGGCTCGGCCCCATGCCGTTCCCGGTCCTCCAAAGCCTCTTCGATGGTCTGTTCGTGCCCGGCCTCCAGTGGTACTGGAAGGCGGACTTCGTCGATCACCTCTCCGATGCCGCCATCGCCGAGCATGTGAAGCACGGCTCCCAACTGCCGTCGATGTTCTCCACCATGCACCTCTACCCGATCAACGGCGCCGTGCATCGCAAAAAAGCTGGTGACACCGCCTTCAGCTACCGGCAGACCAAGTTCGCCGAGGTAATCGTCGGCGTCGACCCGGATCCAGCCAATCGCGACAAGATCACCTCCTGGGCCCGCGCCTACTGGGACGCGGTGCATCCCTATTCGGCGCCGGGCGCCTATGTGAATTTCATGATGGAGGAAGGCGCCGGCCGCATCGAGGCAACCTACGGTCCGAACTACACGCGCCTGCGCGAGGTGAAAGCCCGCTACGACCCCGGCAACCTTTTCCGCGTAAACCAGAACATCGAACCCCTGGGGTAAGCCGCGTGGCGCGGACGATCGTTTTTCGTCGTCCGCGCAGGCCCGACGCGTAGCAGTTAGTTCAGAAGCGTTGCTCCGAATTCCTGGACGTCGGCACCTCCGCAATCGTAATCAAGGTCCCCGCCTGCGTGCCGACGCCATTAAAGCTGGCCGCAATCGCCTGATCTCCGGCCCCCGCGGAGGCGGGTACGACCACGTTGAATTGAAACTCCCCCGGAGACACCAGCCCGGCGAACTGCACCGTCGCCTTCACGCCGCCGATCGTGACCACCGGCAGCGTGCTCAGCGTCCCGCTCTGCACCAGCGACCCGCTCACCACCGGAGTCGACGTCGAACCGAAGCCATTGGCGAAGAGCAATATGGTTTCCCCCGGTTTCGCCGGCGTGGTCGAACCTGGATACAGGCTGGCCGGCCCGATCAGGCTCCCGCCGGCATGCACCGCGGCAACGTACGGCCCGCCGTTGAAGACGAAGAACGAAGGCGACTCCGCCTGCGCGCTGGCGGTGAACGGCGTGCTGGATGCTCCGTTGTTGGTCACCATCACCTGGACAGTGCCCTTCATGGCGTCCGGCGGGGTCAGGATGTCGATCTGGGTCGGGCTGATGTAGTACACGTAAGCGGCTTTGCCGTTGACCGATACGCTCACGCCGTCGAGCTGCGTTGGCATCTTCCCGCCTGAAAAATCCGCGCTTTGCCAGATGCGCGTATTGCCGGCCGGCGCGAGGTGCGAGCCCTTGATCTCGACCCACGTGTTCGGTGCGATCGCCGGGCTCTCGCCCTCGGCATTGGCCACGTAGGCAATCACCGGACCGGTGCTCGCAGTCCGCGAACCGACAAAGTAAGCCGTCGCGTACAATTCGTTCTGTAGAAGGTCGGTGCCTTCAAACCCGCTGCCGAAACTGAAGCTCCACTCCATGTTCGGATTGGGCCCCTGAGCCTCGCACGGCGATTGGATCGTGGCCGCATGGCAAGCCCAGTACAGGTAAGGCTGGATATTGTGTAACGGGCCGACCTGGATATCCGGCGCCGCAACCACTGGCATGCCCTCGCTCAAGCCAAACTGTCCGTAGAATAGCTCCCCCATCGGATTTGCGGCGCTGTTGCAGCCAAACGTTCCGCAATTTGGGTCTACCGGGGGCACCTGCCAGTTCTTCTGGCCCAGGTAGCCGGAGCCGTTATAGGCGTTCATATTCGCGATGAACTGGTTCGCCGAATCCGACGTCATCGCACCGTCTCTTGCGACGCAAATCGCCGGCGTGGTCGGATCGGTGCACAAAGGCAGCCCGAAGGTATTGGATGCGGCCAGGTTCGCGTTGGCCAGCCAGGTGACGTTCGCCACGGAGTCGTAAATCGTCTGGCCCCCCGGGTTTGCCTGAAGCCCCGTTCCGGAGGCAGGCGGCGTTCCAGTTATTTTGCCCTGGATCATCGGCAGCAAATAGAGAAAATTCGGACCCGTGTTGGCCCCGTTGAATCCGTTATTAAACGAAAAGGTGGACTGACCGCTGCCGCCGGCGCTGCTCTGCGACCAATAAATGTAGGGCTGGAAATTGCTGAACGGCCCCACTGTGTTGTTCGGAATGGGAACCGCGGTGTTGGGCGCACTCAGGCCGAGAGCGTTATAGAGGGTACCGAATGCGCTCGCCGTGCAGCCGAACCCGAACGAGTTGCCGTTGGGCCCTTTCTTCCCGCATCCGCTGTCCAAAGGCGGCGTCGTCGGAAGCAGCCAATCCGAGTGCCCCAAATAATTCGCAGCGTTCATCGCCGCGACCCACGCCGCCGCCGACGGATAGTTCATCGAGCCGCTTTGGTTCACGCACGTTTGCTGTCTCGATGCCGTGCCGGAGCACAAAGGCAGACCGAACCGGTCGCTGGCAGCCAGGTTCGCATTCGCGAGCCACGTGATGCCATTTGCCTGATCATAGACGGTCAGCCCGTCCGCACTCAGTGTCAGGGTCGTGGTTGCCAGCGTGAGCTGCCACCCCCACGCGGCCAGCACGGCCGCACCGATGGTGAGTTTCATCCCGATTGCCCCCTCCCGAAATCTAAACCAAGGCGGGGCGAAAGGTTTCGCCGTAAAATGAAGATCACGCGACCTGTGCGAAGACCTTGTCGAGGGCGGCCTTGGCTGCGGCGATCGCCTGCTCTGGCGGCATGCGGCGTACGGCCTCGTTGAACGGCTCGACGCGCACCGGGCCGGTGAATCCGATCTCTTTCAGCGCACCCAGAAACGCCGCGATATCGATGACGCCGGTGGCGCCCGGCAATTCACGGCGGCTGTCCACCTGCTGATCCACGGGGACGCCGGCGGGCGCGTCGTTGAGGTCGATGGAGACCACTTGTTCCGCGCGCAGGCTGAGCACGTCCTGCTTCTTGTCGCCGGCCGTGTACCAATGCCAGCTATCCAGCACGAAGCCTGCGTTGGGACGCCCGATCTCGCCCAGCAGGTCCTTCATCTCGGCCATGGTGTGCACGAACGGATAACGCTGCGCGGCCCAGAGCGTTTTCGGCGCGACGTATTCCAGGCCGAATCGGAGCCCGTGATCTTGCATGACGCCGGCCGCCTCGCGCAGGCGGCGCGAGTGCACGCGCATGTTTTCCAGGTAGGTCCGTTCGGCGCTCGCCGGGCTGATCCACGTGGTAACGTTCTTCACTCCGGCGCGCTCCAGTCCGGCCGCATAGGTGGGGAAGGTCTTCATCGAGTCTGCGAAGGCGGCGTCGTCCTTCCGGAACTCCACCGGAAATCCGGCGATGGCCCAGGCGACCTTCCTCTCGCGCATCCCGTCGAGCAGGCGGGTCAGGTCGCCGGCGGCGAGGCTGCCCAGATAGCGGCCGTCGGCATCCACCGAATCGAAGCCGAACCGCGCGGCGTAGTCGATCGCCTCGGTCTGCGTCGCCTTGACGCCGATAGCGCCGCAGCTCAGGTGAAGCGACATTCCCTGGGCGCGTGCGAGCAGGGACGAGGCCAGTCCGGCAGCACCGGCAGCCACGAACATACGGCGGGTGTGAAGCATAACCGCAGTCTACACCCCATCGTAGATAATGTTGAAGCCATGCAGCCGAGGTTCGATCCCACCGTGAACGCATGGATCGTGTCCCGTTACCGGAATGTGGTGCGGGCGCTGAACGATCCTCGATTCTCCGCGGATGAAGTGCGCGGCGAGGAGCACGCCCGATTTCGAACCGAGGGTTCCGCGATCGTTCTGTCCGCCATGCAAAAGCTCGTGGACTTGCGGCCGGTGACGCACCTCCCGCGGGACCGCCCGGTGGATGTAATGCAAAAGCTGGCGCGCACCTGGTCGGAGCAAGCCGCGATGCTCCTGTTTCCCGTCCACGGCGATCCGGATCGCGCGCTGGCTCTTGCCGCCGAGGTTTTTGCCGCCGCCGCCGGGCTGAATCGCGCCGATCAAGCTACGCGCGAGCTTGCGGCGCTAGTTGAAGCAAAGCATGCCGCGTTTCATGTCCAGGGTTTCGTTGCACTGTCGCAAACGCTGCCCTGTTTTCTGGCGAACGCCTGGCTGGCGCTGCTGCGCAATCCCGAACAGATGCAGATGCTGCGCGATTCGCCCGAGCTGATGCCCGCCGCCATCGAAGAGCTCCTGCGCTTTGCCGGGCCGGCGCGGGCGCAACTCCGGCGCGCAACCGAGGACCTGGAATTCTGCGGCGCGCAGATCAAATCCGGCGACCGCGTGGCGCTGATGCTGGCCTCCGCCAACCGCGATCCGGACCAGTTCCCCGATCCGGACAGGCTGGATCTGCGGCGCAACCCTCAGCGGCACGTGGCATTCGGCGCCGGTCCTCACGCGTGCATCGGTGCCCCGCTGGTTCGCGCGGCCGCGGCGCTGGCGACCGCGGCGTTCATCAAGCACTTCACCGGCGCTGAGATCGAGGAGCCGCTCGAATGGGGCGGAGGATTCGCGATCCGCGCGCCGGCGTCGCTGCGGGTTTCTACTGCCCCATCGTCAGCACTACCCGGAACCGCGCCTTCCCGCTCGCCATCCGGTCGTACGCCTCGCTGACCCGATCCAGCGGATAGCTCTCGTTCATGGACCGTACCCCAGTCAGCACGCTGAAATCAAGCGTGTCCTGCGAATCGATCGACGTACCCGAATACCAGCCTTTGACCGATCGTTTTCCGAGCAACAAAAACATCGGCGAGACAGTCATCGGCCCGGCGGCGCCGATTACCATGAACGTTCCGTTCACCGCCAGGCCGCCGACCGCCGCCGCCATCGCGTCCCCATTCGTGACCGTGGCCAGTACCACTTTCGCGCCGCCAAGCTTTTGAAGCTCCGCCGCGGGATCCTGCTTCTGGCTGTCGATGTAGTGATGGGCGCCGAGTTGTCGGGCGAGCGGCTCCTTGTCGGCGCCGCGTGCGATACCCACCGCGCGGCACCCCATCTTCGCCGCATACTGGACTCCGAGATGGCCCAGCCCGCCGAGACCGAGCACCGCCACCAGTTCGCCGGGGCCGGCTCCGCTGTGGCGCAGCGCGTTGAACGTCGTGATGCCGGCGCACATCAGCGGCGCGGCCTCCGCCGGGGAAAGCTCATCCGGCACCGCCGCCAGCGCGCTCGCCGGCGACACCATGTATTCGGCGTACCCGCCGTCCGACGTGATGCCGGTCACCAGCGTCGCCGTCTGGCAGGCAAAAAAATCTCCGCGGCGGCAGTTGGTGCAGTAGCCGCACTGCCCGCCGTGCCACCCGACTCCCACCCGTTGGCCGGTCCTCCATCCCTGTACTCCTTGACCCACCGCGTCGATCACTCCCACCACTTCGTGCCCCGGCACCCGCGGATACAATAAGCCGGGAAAGCCGCCGTCTTTCACCAGAGCGTCGCTGTGACAAATGCCACAGGCCTCTACTTTGACTCGTACCGATCCGGCCGCCGGCGCCGGAATCTCGCGCTCCACGATCTCCAGAGGTCCGCCCGCACGGGACACCTGGACTGCCCGCATCTTTGCCATGATTTCCCTCCGTTGACGGTCGATTAAACTGTGCCGCCGCGGAACAACGAGGCCGCGGTGGGTGCAGCAACGCCACGTGCACCTGCGCGCACCTCCACCTCGGGAACCTTGTCGCCTTCGCCGGGCGCGAGGAAGAGGTTCGCGTCGATGCCGTGCTGCCGCGTGTACAGGTCGTAATACCGGCCGTGCAGATCGTAGAGCGACTCGTGTGTGCCGCGCTCGACGATCCGGCCGTCTTCGACCACCAGAATCTGATCCGCGCGCCGGATGGTGCTCAGCCGGTGCGCGATCACGAACGTGGTGCGGCCTTTCATCAGGTAGGCGAGGCCCTCCTGGATCGCCGCTTCGCTCTCCGAGTCGAGACTGCTCGTCGCCTCATCGAGAATTAAGATGCGCGGATCGGCCAGAATGGCTCGCGCAATCGAGACCCGCTGCCGCTGGCCTCCGCTCAGCTTCACTCCGCGCTCGCCCACCACCGTGTCGTATCTCTTTTCGAAGCGCTCGGCGAACTCGTCGACACGCGCAATCCGGCATGCCGACAGTATCTCCTCGTCGGTCGCGCCGGGACGCGCGAAAGCGATGTTCTCTTTGATCGTGCCGTCGAATAGAAACGTGTCCTGCAGCACAACGCCGAGTTGCGATCGGAACGAGTCGAGCTTGACCGTCGAAAGATCCGTGCCGTCGACCAGGATCTTTCCGGTGGATGGCTGATGGAACGCCGCGACCAGGCTGATGATGGTGGATTTGCCCGATCCGGAAGGCCCGACCAGCGCGGTCACCGTGCCCGGCTCCGATTGAAAGCCGATCCCGTATAGCACCGTCTTGCCGGCATCGTACTCGAACGTCACATCCTCGAATGACACGTAGCCCTGCACCATGCCGATCTGCCGGATGCGCGATGGCTCCTCATCCTCGGGCTTTTCGTGCAGCACCTCCTGCGTGCGGTCCAGGCCCGCCACGGCTTCGGTCAACTGCGTGCCGATTCCGACGAGCTGAAACATCGGAGCCACCAGGAACGCGAGATACGCGGTGAACGAGAAGAGGTCGCCGACCGTCATGACCGGCGGACGCGACAGCACCTGCCGTGCGCCTACGTACATCACCGTGCCGCCCACCACGCCCATCAGCACCGTCGCCGAGAGGCTCATCAGCGAAATCGCGGTGAGCGACCGCATCACGTTGTCCAGCAGCCGCTGAACCCCGGCCGAAAATACCCGGGCCTCCGAAGCCTCGGCGTGATAGCCCTTCACCACGCGGACCCCGGCCAGCGATTCCGTCAGGCGGCCCGTGACCTCCGCGTTGATCTTGCCCCGTTCGCGGAAGATCGGTCGGATCTTGGTGAACGCCTGGCTCAGCCCAAGCCCGAAAACCACCACGAAGAAGAGTGCGATCCCGGTGAGCAGCGCGCTGAGCTTCAGCAGGATGAACAGCGTCAGCAGTGCTGTGATGATGCCGCCCAGGAAATCCACCAGCCCGGTGCCGATCAGGTTGCGCACGCCCTCCACGTCGCTCATGATGCGCGAGACCAGGGCGCCGCTCTTGTTGGCGTCGTAGTAGGCCACCGGGAGCCGGCCCACGTGCTCCTGCACCTTGCGCCGCAGTTCTGCGATCAGGCGCTGGCCTTCCTTCGAAAGCAATTGCGTCAGCGAGAACGAGGTGACACCCTGGATGAGGGTCGCCGCAAACACCGCGCCCACCAGCGGCGTCAGCATCTCCACCTGGTGCTTGTTGATGACGTTGTCGATCAGGAATTTCGTGGAGCCGGGAAGCACCAGTCCGCATAGCTTGTTGATGGCCATCAGCAGAAAGCCGAAGGCGATCTTGCCTCTGCGCGGCCGGATCAGCTCCCTCAGCAGAGGCCAGGCGCTTTTCAAGTGGTCGCTGGTTTTACCCTTGGGTTTCCCTGGAGCCACTCGCCCCCCTCTACTTGAATGTACATGGTGGCCCATCATTTGACACCACCCGTTCGGGCAGGTTGGCCGTTCAGCCGCGTCCGCAGCAGCCCCGGCACGTCCGATGGGTGCTTCACCGCGATCACCTCGAAGCCTGCTGCCTTTCCGCTGGCGATGCCCGCGGCGGAATCCTCCAGCACCAGCGCACGATCCACCGCCAACCGCTCTGCCGCCAACAGGTACGGCTCGGGAGCCGGCTTGTGGCGCTTCACCATTTCACCACCGACGATG
>Ga0335069_10009366_pt1 | contig 13945 bp, 14 predicted proteins | sample Lox_Sample_11_FD_206714 | JGI IMG/M metagenome (GOLD analysis project Ga0335069, IMG submission 206714) | Soil microbial communities from Loxahatchee National Wildlife Refuge, Florida, United States - Lox_Sample_1.1 | ecosystem: Environmental > Terrestrial > Soil > Wetlands | place: USA... | reverse complement strand
ACCGGGTCCTTGCTATACTTGCAACAGTAAGGAGACGGAGAGGCCATGACGACCGACGCGACGCTGACCAGCAAGGGCCAGACCACGATCCCGAAGGAAATCCGCGACAGCCTGGGCTTGAAACCCGGGGACCGGATGACGTTCACGCTGATGAGCGACGGAACCGTGATCATGCGGGTGAAGAGCAAAAGCGTCATGGAACTGGCGGGGCTCCTGCGCAAGAAGGGTCGCAAGCCGCTGGCCCTCGCGCGCCTGTCACGCTGATGCTGGGCCTCGATACCAATGTGCTGGTGCGCTTTCTGGTGCGCGACCACGAGGCCCAGTTCGAACGGGCCCGCAGGCTGATCAAACGCGAGGTCGATGCCCGAGAGAGAGTTCTGATCAGCCTCATGGTGCTGCTCGAGACCGAGTGGGTTCTGCGCAGCCGATACGGATTGCAAAAACCGCACATCATCGACGCGATCTCAGGACTGCTCGATGCCGCGGAGCTCGAGCTCGAAGATGAACCCGCTGTCGAGGAAGCGCTTTACCTCTGGAAGGAGAGCGCTGCGGATTTTGCCGATTGCCTGATCGGTGCGCACCACCGCCGACTCGGATGCCGGGCTACGGCGACGTTCGACGCGAGGGCGGTCAAATTGCCAACCTTCGTGGCGGCGTGATTCGAGGTGGATTCATAGCGAGCGCCGCATGACCCCCGGATAGTGAGGGATCTTGCGTTTTGAGCGAGGGGGCTGTCGGTTGTCGGGTTGCCCGCCGATCAGGCTGCCCGTCGTCTGGCTTCACGCGGCCGGGAAGGTGGCAATGAGCTCCTGCAATCGCGCTTTGGCGTCGTGGAGGATCGATACTCCGTCGCCGAAGAGCAGCGCGTCGAAGTCGAGCTCAAGGAGATTACGCACGCTTGCCCTCAAGCGCGCGGGATCGTCCATCACCTTCTCGCGCAGGAGGCCGCAGCGTCCCGGGGGATTCCCGATCACCGCGTCGCCCACGATCAAAAGCTGCCGCTCCGGCCAGTGGAGCGCCACCTCGCCGGGTGACTTTCCGGGGACGGCGACGATCGTCAACGGGCTAATCGACGGGCCCACGGCGAGTTCACCATCGATCTCCGCGCCCTGGCTCCGCGCATGCGCGGCATCACTCGGATGGATCAGGGTCTTGGCAGCGGTGCGCGCGCGAATGAAGTTCGCCGCGCGCGAATGGTTGCGATTGGTGAGGAGGATCCTCGCGACCCCCATCCGCACGATCTCGGCAAGGTCTCCCTCCTCCGGCGCTACCGGGTCGATGCAGAGGTTGCCTTCGGGGTGGCAGAGCAGGTGGCCGTTGAAGTTGTAGCCGTGCGGCTCGGAAAACCACGCCCAGGTAAAGATATCGGGGACGATCTCCTGCATGAGTGAGTCTCCGTAGGTTTGCGCTCCCGTGGCATCCTCGGGGTGACGCGAAGGAAAAGCGCGACCGACGCGATGCTGCGCCGCGAACGGGGCGCGGCACACAACGCAATCTTCGCGGTCGAGTCCCGCTACCTGGGCTGCATCAGCTTCTTCAGCTCATCGAGATTTTCGTGAAACCGTCGATTGACCACTTCCCATGCCTGGGTTTGTGATTTGGTGGCCATCTCGGCGAGCTCGCGCATGTTCGCGAGCGCTTTTTCAACAGCCTGTTTCCCCAGCTCGGCCTGCTTCGCCGCACTTGTCCCCTGGCCCTGCGCGCTCATCAGGTCTTTGGTCGCCGCTTGCCACTCGGCGATCGCCTCATGGAGCATTTCGGTTTGGCGCTGGCCCAACAACTGCATCCCTTCGTACGCTTGGCGGTTCGCGGTCGCCAACGCCTCGATGTCCTTCCGCCGCGCTTCGATGATGGCGCTGACATCCACGCCCGGTACCTTGAATTGCTCCAGCAACTGGTTCACATCCAAGAACGGCATCTGAGTGTTGGCCATGGCTTACCTCCGTCGTCCGGTTCATTGGGCGCAACGGTCGCGCAACCCGCTCGCTGGGCTAATTTAGCGCAAATCGTCAGCCCGACGCTGTTTCTTGGCGCCGGTATTTTCGGAGAGAAGCGGCGGCTCGACCGGGTTGAGGCCCCGGTTGGAGTGCCGTTCGCGCATGCCCGTCGTCCCGCCGATGCCGAAAGCCCCCGCCAAGAGCGCCCCTTTTCGGCTGGCGCGTTTGCGCGGCTCACCGCACGATTGCGCGATCAGATCCAACGCGAGGGTTCGCGCGATGAGAGCGAAATCGGTCGCCAAGTCGATCCAGATGCTCAAAGGTATCCTGGACGGCAAGACGTATGTGGCCATCGCACGTGAATCGGGCTTGAGCCGCACGGCGGTCGAGCAACGCGTGAAGGCGCTCGCCCGCGACCTGGAGGCGGTCGTGGGGGTGGAACGGGTGGACGAGGACGCCGCACTGACGGTCAAAGCGATGCGGGCGCGAAAGGACAGCTATCTCGAGGCGCTCGGGCACTATCACCCCGAGCGGGTTGCTGTCACCGGCAAGACGCCGCGCGCGCTTGACGATCAGGACATCGAGCGTGCGGTGGCGATGATACGGCAGCACAGCAACTGCAGAAAAAGGGACACGGCCTTGCTGTGGGCACTACTTTCTACAGCAGCGAAGCCCTTGGAGATTGCAAGGCTCTTGGTAAGCGACTACCTGACCGACGATGGGCTGGTCCGTGAAGAATCGGTGATGCGCGCCGATGCGGCCATCAACGGCAAGGAGAGGCCACTCTTCTTCGCCAGCGCGAAGGTCGTTGCGGCGATTGATGCTTATCTCGAAGAGCGGGTTCGGCGCGGGCAGGGCACCAAGAACCCGGCGACGTATCGAGGGCTCGATCCGGAGAGCAAGCTCTTTCTCACCGGCGATGGGCACGCGATCCCGATCAACGTGCGTTCGGTGGGCGACCGAAGGCATTACCGCTGCGGCGTCATCCTCGACATCTACCGCAGGATCTTCGCAAGGGCTGGACTCAAGGGTGTGTCAGCACTTTCCGCACGGCGAACGATTGCGGCGAGACTCCTCGACCGAGGCTGCGATGTCAATCAGGTGGGGGCGGTGCTCGGCCTCAAGGAGCGAAACTCCGTCCGCAATCTGATTCAGGACGAACCTGAGGCCCTGAAACCGCTGAAAGCGGTGATCCGCAACTTGCTGTGACCCTAGGTGAGAGTGCACGTTACGGCATGGAAGAGCAGCGATTCTCGATCACAGGTCGGACATACACATCACATGATCCGGCGCTACAGGATGCGCTTGCTCGTGTCTACGACACCCCAGAACGCCCCCGCTGCATGTGCCAGCGCGGCGGGATCGAGATGTATGTGGCCAAGCACCGCCGGTACGTCGTAAAGCGGATGCCGGACACCGGGCAGCAGCATCATGCGACCTGCGTTTCCTACGAACCCGAACCTGGCCAATCCGGGCTGGGCGAGCTCGTCGGGGAAGCGATCATCGAGCGCTCTCCGGAGTCGATCGAACTGTGCGTGGACTTTCCGCTCTCGCGGGTGCCGGGGAGGACGACCGCGCGAAGCGCAGCGCAAGAGCTCACCGAGATCAACTCCCCCCGGCAGCGGATGAGTCTGCGCGCCGTCATGCACTTTTTGTTCGAGCGCGCGGGATTCAATCGTTGGTATCCGGCGATGGAAGGCAAACGGACGCAGGGGGTCGTCCACAAGCATCTGCTGGAAGCGGCGGACGGTGTCCACACGAAGGGCGTGGCGCTATCCGAGCGCTTATACGTCCCCGAGCCGTTTCACGCGGAGCACAGGAGCGAAATCGCGGAACGCCGACGCAGCAAGCTTGCGGCCCTGCGGTCGCCGGACAGTGATGTCCAGTTCAGGATGGCGCTCGTTCTCGGCGAGTACAAGGGCGACGAAGCATCGCCGCTGGGACGCAAGGTATGGGTGAAGCACATGCCAGATGCGCCGTTATTCATCGATGCGAAGACCTGGGAGCGGATCGAGAGGGCGTATGGCAACTTGTTCGAGGCTCGGCATGCGGACACGAAGACGAAGCAGAGGGTGGTCATCTGCGCGCTGATCTACGCGAAGCGCGAGCACACCTACCAGATCGACACGGCAAGCTTCATGTTGACCACCGGGCACTGGATTCCCATCGAAGGGACCCACGAGGTCGATCTCATCGAAGCCTTGACGCAGCAGAGACGTCGGTTCATAAAGCCGCTCCGCTACGATGCCCGAAGCCCCGCGTCATTCCCGAACGTACTTCTCCTCGATACGGGTGCGAAGCCGAGCCCGCTCCACGTGTTGAGCGCCTCGATGGACCCGCGCGAGCGGGCGGCGAAGGAGAGGGTGATCAAGGCGCAAAGCGATGCGCCTTGGGTCTGGTACACCGGCAAGCCGATTCCGCCTCTCCCGGAACCGGCGAGTCGGATGCCGTTCACTCTCCAATCGCGGGTGGCTGCGAGCGAGTGATCTTGCACGAAGAGGTCATTTCGGCCAGAACGCTTCGAAATCGAACGACAGCTGGCGGTGATGCCGTATCGCCAGCAGATAGACGGCATCGCTTATCGAGGCGTACAGGATGAGATAGTCGCCTGCCAGAAACTCGCGCAGTTCGCCGCGTCCGATCCGTGCGCTCAAGCGGCCGATCAGCGCGGTTGCCTCGACCGAATGCGCCGGACGCTCGAGAAACGGGCGGCCGATTCGGGGGTGTCCTTCGAGCGTGGGGATCACCGTGTCGAGAAGCTCGTCGAGCAAGCGCGCGTAACGCTGCGGCGCGCCCGCTTCGCCCCAGAACGATTCGATCGCGAGCAGGTTGGCTTCGAAATTCGCGGTCAGCTTGACCGCGGATACCTTGACGGCCACCGAAAGCCGTTACTTCGCGACCCTGTGGGTCCTCAGGCGCCGGATGGCCTGGCGCGCGTCCTTGACTCGGCCCGCCGCTACGTCAGCCAAGCCCTTATCGGCATCCTCGAGCAGCAGCAGGTGGATGCGTTCGCGCTCCAGACGGTGGTAATAGTCCAGGCGGTCGGCATCGATCAACGCGACGTAGCTTTCGCCGTTCTTGGTGATGATCTTCTCCGATCCGGTCTTTACCTCGTCCGCAATCTCGGAGAGCCGCGAGCGCGCCTGGCTCAAGGGGATGACGTCCTTTGCAGCGATGGCCATCGGTTAACTCCAGCGGCACAAGAAGAAGCGCAATTATTGTACGTTATTTTGCTCTGAAAATCGATCCGCCGCTAGAGCTCGGGATCGGGTGGACCGCGCGCCGGGAGGCCGCAAGCGTAACGGCCCTCGCAGCCCGAGGGCGCCGCGCGGCACGACCGCACGACGGCAAGCGCAGCAGGAGCGATATGAGCCCTTGAAGATGCCGCACGATGGGAGATCCTGGTGATGCGAGCTCTCTCGCATTACACAGGAGCCTCAACATGCCAGACGCGGTGGTAACGATCAATGGCGCGCGAGCGGCGCCGCCCACGCTGCTCGGAGAGGGGCCCGTGCGCTTCCCCGCCGGCGGCAAGATTCGGGCGGGCATCAAGGTGCTCAGCAAGAAGGCCGCAGAGCATCCGCAGGCGAAGGCGATCTACGAGCGCGGCGTCGCAGCGAGTCATTCGTTCGAGGCGATCGAGCGCGCGATCAGCGAGGCGGTGCCGGAGCTCAAGACGCCGCTGATCCCGAAGAACGTGCCCTGGTTCACGGTGCGGGGCGATGATTTTCCGAATCCCCGGATCGCCGATGAGATCCTGGCCACGTATGGCGAAGACCGCGGCGACGGCGCGAAGCGGCTCTATCGATTCCCGGTCGTCTTTCCCGCCGACATGTGGCAGGCGGTGATGCCGCACGAGCTCATCGCCTGGGGCGCGAACGAGAAGAAGTTCTGGAGCGAGTACGCGCCGGACGGCCGGGTGCGCTACTGCAAGTGCTATGCGCCGGTGCCGATGGACCCGACCGGCAAGCGTGCGATTCGCATCTTCGGCGGGCGCAAGACGACGCTCCGCCAGGAAAACGGCGGCTTGTGCGATCCCGAGCTTTGCAGGGAGTACCAGAACCGCCAGTGCAACCTCTCCGGCCGCTTCATTTTCTTCATCCCCGGCATCAAATCGATCGGCGCGTTCGAGCTCCATACCAACAGCTTCTACGCGATGAACGCGGCGATCCAGAAGTTCGAAACGATCGCCTTCATGCGTGGCGGGCGTATCTCCGGGTTCCTCGACGGGAAGCGCACCTCGTTCTCCATTACCAAGAAGCTCAAGGAAGTGCCGCACATCGACGAGGCGGGACGCGCCGTGCGCGTGGCGCATTGGATCATCGAGCTCGAGGCGCCGATCGACATCACCGCGCTGTTGCGGGCCAACGATGAGGACGCGACCGCGATCGTCAATGGGAGCGAGGCGGCGCGAGTGCTCGAAGGTGCGTGGCCGAAGGACAACACGGCGGAGAATGCGCCGCCCAGCGGCGCAATCGCCTCGGAGGTCCCAGCGCCAACAAACGGAGTGGAAGCCGAGTGGCCAGGCGCTAGCAGCCGGCGGAACGGGTCGCACACCGCAGTCCCGTCAGCCCAGAGCGTGCCGGCCGAAGAAGTAGCGCCGGCGAAGAGCGAAAGCGGACCGAGTGTCGAGCAAGTGATCAAGGCGGCGGCCGACTATGGTGTCGATGGCGCGCGCTACACCGCGTATGCGGCGAAGCGCTGGGGTCCAGGCTGGAAGATCCATGCCGATGGCCGGCGCCGAGCACTCGCGGAGATCGAGCGCTTCCGCGACGACCCCGACGGCTTGATCGACAAGATCGACGCCGAGATCGAATGCCCGCGTGAGAAGACTTCTTCCAGCGGCGCGACAACCGATAGGAATTGATCATGATTCGAGTGGCGCACTTTTCGGACCTTCACTACGCCGGCGCGACGCTCGCCGAGGTGGACCGCTGCTTCAGCTTCGCTGTCGATGCAGCGATCGCACGCGGGGTGGACTGCGCGGTGCTCTCGGGGGATTCGACCGATCACGCGCTGGAAGTACATGCGCCGGCGGTCGAGGCGCTCGCCCGCAACATCCGCCGGCTCGCCGACCACTGCCCGGTCCTGATGCTGCAGGGAACGTTCTCGCACGAGCCGCCAGGAGCGCTCAACGTGTTTCGTCTGTTGGGCGGGCGGTTCCCGATTCATGTCGCGGACCGGCTGCAGCAGGTCGTACTCAGCGGGGACGGCCGCTGGCTGGAATCGGAAGGCTGGCGCTTCGAGCAGATTCCGCAGGGCACGCGGGCTCTCCTTTCTTGCGTGCCGACGGTGAACAAGGCAATCGTGGCCGCCGCGGTGGGCGCAAGCGATGCTTCGGTCGCCGTCGGCGAACAACTGACGGCGCTACTGCATGGGTACGCGCCGATCAATGAGGCCGCGCGTGCTGCAGGTGTGCCGACGATCGGCGTGTCGCACGGCACCGTCTACGGATGTGTGACTGAACACGGCGTACCGATGGCGGGGTTCGATCACGAATTCACGGCCGGCTCGCTCTTCGGCGCCGCGGCACAAGCCTTTCTTCTCGGACATATCCACAAGCACCAGTCCTGGGAGCAAGACGGCCGGATGATTGGGTACGCGGGATCGGTCGGCCGCTTGCACTACGGCGAACAAGGCGACAAGGGATTCCTGATTTGGGATGTCGAAGCGACGTCCGCCCGCTTCGAGCTGGTCGCCACCCCGGCGAGGCGCACGGTGGAGATCAGCTTCGATGGCATGCCGAATCTGGAAGAGCTGCAACGGATCGCTCGAACCAACGACGTCACGGGAGCGTTCGTGCGCGTGCGCTGGACGATGCCCGAGGAGGACAGGCACGAAGTCGACCGTTCGGCGATTCAGGGCATCTTAGGCGCAGCCGCCGAAGTGAAGCTCGAAGGGCGCGTGATTCCGGTCGTGCGCACTCGCGCGGCGGGCATCTCGCAGGAGGCAAGCATCGCCGCCAAGATCGCTGTCTGGGCGGTACTGACCGAAGCCAGGCCGGAGCCGTTGCTGGCGTGTCTGGAAGCCTTGCAGACGCGCGCACCGGAGGAGATCGCGGCGAGCATCATGGAAGACGCGATCGAGGCCCAAGGCGCGATTCCTGCGGCCCCAGAGGCCAATGCGGGTGTCCCGGCCGAGACGAACGCCGACGCCGAAGGTCTGCCGGTGTTCGTCGAAGCGCCTTGACCCACAAGAAGCCTGAGCGACATTCAAGTCGTCTGCGCTCAAGCCGGGAATCCCCCATGAGACCAGTCTCCCTGACGCTCAAAGGCTTTCGCGGCATTCGCGATGGGTTGGGTCGCGACGTGATCGACCTCGATTTCGAACGGCTCGCCGGCAGCGCCCAATTGATCGCGATTGTCGGCAGCAACGGCCGAGGCAAGACCACCGTCATGGACAACATGACGCCGTTTCCGACCATGCCCTCCCGGGCCGGGGCAGACGGACTGGGAGGCTTTTCCTACTACGACCAGGTGTGCTTGCCGGAGAGCATCAAGGACCTGGTCTGGGAGCACGGCGGCGAGCGCTACCGGTCGCAGCTGGTGTTCCGGCGGAGCGGGAAGAAGAAGACCGAAGCATTCCTGCATGTCCGGCGAGGCGATTCGTGGCAACCGATGCGACTGGGTGACGGCACGGTGTCCGACGGCAAGCTCGATACCTACGTTCAATGCATCGAGCAGATTCTAGGCAGCGCCGAAACCTTCTTCACGTCGGTGTTTGCGGCGCAGGGACGGCGGCAGCTCTCCGCGTACAAGAATGCCGAGATCAAGACGCTGCTCGCGGATCTGCTGGGGCTCGACGAGATTCGCGCCTTGGGTGCGAAGGCGCTGGAAACCGCGAAGCTTCTCAAGGCGGGGCTGGCCGCGGTCCGGCAGGAACGCACTGGCCTCAAGGCGGAGGTTGAGCAGGTCGTGGGCGAGCTCGCACGCCTCGGCAACACAGGCGGGCGAATCGTGGAGGCCGAGAACGCGAAAGCGGCCGGACAAGCGGCGCTCGATAGGGCCAGGGAGGAGTTGGCGAAGCACGCCGCCAAACGCGACGTCGCGGTACAAACGGAAGCTCGTCGCAACCAACTCACCATGGAAAGACGCTCAATCATCGAGGCGGGAAAGGCGGCGCTCGGTGCCCTCGATGCACAGGACCGGCGGGAAGGCGAACGCCTCGATCAGCTGATCCGAAGGATCAGCCAGCGCGCAGAAGACGAGCGGAAGCGCCGTAAGGAACTTACCGAACAGCGTGCGCGATTGGAAGCAACGCTCAAGATCGCCGGCGTGATCAAGCGGGCCAGCCAGCGGCTTGGATGGGCGGAGAGCGTGGTCGTGCGGCGCGAAGCGCGCGTTGCCGAACTGCGCCGCGATGTCGAGCGGCTGGAGAAGCTCCGAGCCGACAGCAAGCTCGCGCGCGAGCGGATCGCGGGCATCGAGCGGGAAGCGGGGCAGGCCTCGTTGAAGGCGCAGGAACTCTCGCGTCGCTTCGGGCTGACGGCCGAGGTGCCCTGCGCGGGAACGGATCTGCAGGGACGTTGCAAGCTGCTCTCCGATGCGCGTGCAGCGCAAAGCCTGAAGCCCAGCGCCGACGCGCAGATCAGTCGTCTACAAGAAGCGCGAACTAAAGCGGTTCACCATTTGAGGGACATCGAGGCACGAGGGCGGGACTTAACAGCCGCTCCCGCAAGACTCAACGTTGCGGAGGCGACCCTCAAGCGCTCGCGCGAACGGTTGGCGAGGCTCTCGTTGCTGGCGGCAAGGCAAGGAGAGCTCGCGCAAGCTCGGGAATTGCTCGCGGGTATTGGCCAGCAAATCGAGTCGTTGCTGCCGAACGACGGCGAAGAGACCGTCGAGGAAAAAGCGGAGCGGGGCGCGATCGTGGCGACGAGGCAGGCCGTCGTCGCTCAGCGTGAGGGCGAAGCAAAGCGACAGCGCGATTCGCTGCGGCGACTGGAAGCGGCGCTCGCAGCGCTACCGGCGCCTTTCGACGCGTCCCAGATCGAGCGGGTACAGCGAGGCGTGGAGGAAGCGCAACGCGCGCTCGTCACGATCGAAGCGACATACGTGAAAGCGGTACGCGATCAGCAGGCCGGCGAGGAATTCCGGCGGCGAAAGGCGGTGGATGAAGGGCGGTTGACAGCCCTGGATACGCGCATGCGGAGAATCGAGGGCCAAGTTGGCGTGTGGCTGCTCTTCGCGAAGTGCATGAGCAATGATGGCTTGATCGCCCTGTCGATCGACGACTCCGGGCCGACGCTCTCCGGCCTGGCGAATGACCTGCTGCTGGCATGCTACGGCCCAAGGTTCACGGTTTCGCTGAAGACCTTGGTCGAAACAGCCAAAGGCGAGACGCGCGAAGGGTTTGACATCGTGGTGCACGACGCGGAGTTGGGCGAGGCCAAGAGCGTGACGCAGATGAGCGCCGGGGAACGCGTATGGATCAACGAAAGTCTGACGCGGGCGATCGCGCTGTATCTCACGCAGAACTCGGGACGCCAGTACGAGACGCTGTTCTCCGATGAGGCAGACGGGCCACTCGATCCTGAGCGCAAGCGGATGTTCATGGCCATGAAGCGCGAAGTGCTGCGCATCGGCGGCTACAGGCAGGAATACTTCGTGTCCCAAACGCCGGAGCTCGCCGCCATGGCCGACGTGATAATCAATCTGGACCAGTTCAGGTGCGCGGGAGGGGCAGCGGCGCGCTCGTCGACGTAAGCGACCCAAGGCGTGCCCTCGCAGCCAAGTTGTGCATGCACGTTCAAAAGGGTGAGGCGCCGTCGAACCGCTCCACCCTCACCCATTACGCGACGCACGCAACCGACGTCGCAGATGCATCGCGCTATAGCTCACGATGGAACTTCAATTCGTATCGATCTATATGCAGTTCTGCGCGCCAGAGTTCGAGGCGCCTTGGTGCTGCACGGATGAGATCGCGAGCCGCTCGGGCTTGTGCGTCATCCATCGAAGCGCCCAGGATCAACCCGACAAACGCGTCGTACGAAAGAGTGACCATGCCGTTGCGAGCTATCGGACTCCATTCGGTGTCGTCGCCCTCTCTGTGCTCACGCGCTAGCAAGCGGTACTCGCTCTCATACTGCCAATCGTCGGGTTTGGTCAGCATCGTCTTAACGAGCACATCGCGTGCCGGTTCGCTCGGCATTGTGATCGCTGGATAGTCGTGCGCGTATTGAACTTGGCAAGCGGCGCTCATTTCTTCCGTGCGGGCGTTGAAAATGAGGCAGACGCCATGGTGCCCGCTTGCGTAGTGCGACCACATAAGAGCGACAGAGGCAGACGTCGATAGACACAAAACTGGATATCTACGCCTGAGCTGGGGCAAGAAGTCGCGCATGCGGTCATCGTAAAAACGCTGCTGTGCCGCAGGGTCATTCCTAAAAATCTCTGCCGCGCGGTCGATGACCGATCCGGGCATTCCTGGATTTACCTTCGCCGATGTCGCTTTGAACTCTTCAACGATTCGTTCCCGATCTGCGGTGCATTTTGGCTGTTCCGCGAGAATGCGCGGGCGACAGTCCCAGGGGTCATTGAAATAGCTTGCATCCGCAAATCGAATTTGCCCAGCCACAATGAGCGACTGCAGTTCGGCCTGATCGAAGCGCCGATACCGATATAGTCGACCACCTGGAACATCGTAGGCGAGCGCAACGCCCAGATCGTCATCGATCAAAGGACCAACTGCGCCGTCATTGGCGGTCTGCGGCGTCATCAGGCAAAGAGCGTCGAAAGGGTAAATGACGCTACGGCTCCTCGGCTACGAATGGGATCCGTCGCTCTGCAGCGAGTCGTATCGCGATGTCGCCGGCAGAGGCAGGGGCGTTTATCTTCTTCTTGGTTGCTCGCTTCGCTCAAGCGAATACGGAGAAATCGTTCTTGGGTACCGGATATTTGGGATCTGTTAGATCTATTCGTCGCATGTCGTTATCCACGAAATTACTATCCTTGAGTTTTCTCCTGGCCACCGCTACATCATTTTGTTGTTTTGAAATTCTGCGAGTTAGTACTTCTGGTAGGCAGTAGTAGTCGAATCCCATGCAGGGTGGCGTTGCACGACACACGAAAACGTATATCAATCTTGGATCAATCACTCGCTCAATTGTCTTTGTGCAAAGCCAAGATGGTTTCTTGCCTGGGTCATATTTCACTTGAACCAGTTTGTGGACGTTATGCCCTTTGTTCAGAACCAGTAGATCAATCTCAGGATATCCGGGCAGCATCGCACAAACGATATGTCCTCGTGAAAGCAATTCCGCCGCAACCGCGAGCTCTCCAACTTGGCCGCTGACAACGCTTTTGGAAGATGCCATAAATGTTTCTTCGTTTCTCGGAATCGCTAGATGATAGTACGGACCGATGCCATTGGTGAAACATGCGCGAGCGACCGCTCTCAGCGAGTTGGCTGTAGGCCAGCTACTGGTCATTCGGCGAAGTGCGCGAATATCCGCTATTGTGGGCGGGTACGCCGACAACTCGTTCATCAGCGCCGCCTGGACTCACGCCACCGGGTAGTGTTTGCCAAGCGCCATCCAACCTAGGCGATGGCGGATACCGGTGTGGCGCATGACCCAGGACGCAAAGCTATTGCTGTTCGGCCCAGGCCACGCGAGGTAGCGCTTGCGATGCGGATAGCCCGCCACGTTCTTCAGCGCCGCTTTGATCGCGGGCGCCTCGGCGCTGGTCTACTCCGCGGCTATGCCCACGCCCTACCCCCGCGTCCGGGGGCTGGCGGTCGTAGTGCACATGGCCGATGCTCCAAAGGCCCGGCAAACACGAGGGGATTCCACCCCTCGTGTTTCCAGGTATTCGACTTCGATTCCTTCAGACAAGCCCCCTCTCGGCAAACGAGACCGTGCTCGTTCCCGCCACGACGAAATGGTCGAGAACCTTCACATCGACCAAGGCCAGCGCCTGTTTGAGGTTCTGCGTCAGCAATTCGTCGGCACGGCTCGGTTCCGCTACTCCCGATGGATGGTTGTGCGCGAACACGACTGCGGCGGCATTGCGCGCCAAGGTGTACTTCACCACTTCGCGCGGGTAGACGGATGTTTGGCTTAACGTCCCGCGAAAAAGCTCGTGCGCCTCGATCAGGCGATTCTGCGAATCAAGCAGAAGGACGATGAACACCTCGTGCTCCAGATGCGCGCAGTACAGTCGAAGCCAGTCACGCACCGCGGCTGGCGCGGTCAAGACCGGCTCCGACTTCATGCGCTCGGCCAAGTCCCGCAGCAGAAGCTCGCGGGCAACGGCGAGCTTGTAAGAAACCAGCGCATCGCGATTCCCGGCGAGGGCCGGGTCTCGGGTCTTGGCATAGGTGGCGGCTGCTCTTGCGGTCATCGTGGTCGACGTGATCAGTGCGCAGACCAGCTCGGTACGCGACATCAACGAAATGTCTTGCATGGCGTTCTCCAAAAAGTAAACGGGAACGCCGCTCCCGAGAAGGAACGAGGTTCCCGCTCGGGACGCGCGCAACTTGGCGCGCGTCACTAGGTGGGCAGAGCTACGGTCGGACGAGACGGACTCCGGCGCATGCCGACCACTAGCGCTCACGCCGCCCTGGCGTTGCGTGGCGCTGTTGCGCTGGCGTCGAGACGCGGCGCGGAAGGGCGCGAAGCGCTGGGCTGCGCGCCATCGGGCAGCGCCGCAGCCATTTCGGCCGCTTGCATCAGGCTCTTCACCGCATGCCGAGCAGGCTCGCGCATCGATTCCGCCAAGCCTTCGACGGCGATGCGAGTCCCGGGCCGCAGTCGCGGGCGCAGGTTGTGCTCGGAGTGACCCAGCAGGCCGCCAAGTATCCTGCGCATGAAACTGCGAATGCGCTTCGTGCGGGCTTGGCGCGCTTTCTTCCTGCGCAGAATTTCCTTGCAGCGCAAATAGAGCGCGGGGTGGATGCGTCTCTGGTCAACGTCGGCGTCGAGGTGCCGGATGACTTCCGCAGCGATGGCCGGATTGCCAACGCGCCGATAGAAATCGATCCACACTTTCTCTTCTTCTAGCGCGACC
>Ga0335069_10009365_pt1 | contig 13945 bp, 24 predicted proteins | sample Lox_Sample_11_FD_206714 | JGI IMG/M metagenome (GOLD analysis project Ga0335069, IMG submission 206714) | Soil microbial communities from Loxahatchee National Wildlife Refuge, Florida, United States - Lox_Sample_1.1 | ecosystem: Environmental > Terrestrial > Soil > Wetlands | place: USA... | reverse complement strand
CCTCCGTTGATTCTGGCTCATCCGCCATACCATATTATCGGTCAGGGATGGACGAAAGTCAAGAGAGATGGAAAAAGTTTTTCAGATTTTTTTTTCACCAGGGAAGATCATCGTCTAGTGGCTTGTCTCTAAAAGCCTGGCCAAGCAGTGGCTCGGAGAGTCGTTGACGATCCAATTCTCGTTCCAGTTCCCTCTGCTTCTTCGCCTGTTTTTCTTCTTTTCTGCGGGCTTTGGCGTCAGCGTGCTGTTTCGGGGTCAAAGCTTCGACATACATTGATGTGCCCACATTACCTTTAAACATATTTTATTCTCTCCATGTACGTACTGTACCAAGATCTCGTACTGATTAAAGAAACAAACTGCAACTGCACTCGGGAGGATGAAGTCGGGAGCGGGTGGAGACACTTACCCCTTGCGAGGTAAGTATTCAAGACAAGACTCGGTAAGGAAGTTAGCCGATCGCTATAGTCTCGACCGCAATCTAGGCTCAAACGGGGCACCGGTCAACCTGTCGCCCCTCGCCTAGCATACCCTGGTGTATTGACGGTTCCCCTTAAGCCATTGCGGTAGCCTAATGGGGTTAGACTGGGCCAGGACGGAGATGCTCCATCTGTGGCCCAGTCTGGAATCCGGAGTTCCTCGGATTGCCATTCGGTAGGAGTTGTGTCTGAAAACGTATTACACAACTAAGCCATCCTTCCACCCCTGTGCAACGTCTCCCCTTGGGACGCCCTTTCCGCAGTGTGGACCAGCCCGCTGTGAGGTCTGGTTAATGGTATAGGTTGCTGTCGCCTCAACCACCATCGGACATCATAAAGTATAGCCCATGTGTCCAATGTGTGCAAGTGGGAAAAAAATACCCATATTTTTATGCTTTAGTGGGGGAAAATATCCAGCCCTCGCTCTTGCTTGTTTCGATCCAGTCCATTAAATCCTCTTCAGATCGCCAGTCCAGGGCAATAGGATGAGTGGCATCTGGTTTGCCGTGGAGCATCGGTTGTAAGACACATTTCAGGAGGCCAGGAGGGCCATTGAGTAGTTCCTGTGCAATCAATCGCATACGTGGATGTTTGGATTTTGGATTGATGATTATCCACGATTTTCGGAAACGCATTATTGGGGCTGGGGACTGCACTGATTCCTGGCATTTGGCCGGCGCTACGCTCTTTCCCTCGTTTGATTTTTTATAGTAACTCATATGAAATCCACTACGCCAATAGGGAGACTTCGATCCTATCCACCATTGGATCGGCCAATCCATCCTCGGATGTTAGGTAATCAGACAGAACTCTGTGATCACAAATTTCTATTCGTTTAGACCTATCTCCAGTTTTATAGATTATTACAAGTAGGTATTCCATTGCACACCTCCTATTTCTCCTGTTTGAGATATTCCCTCATTTCCCGCTCGGCACACTCAGGACAAATACCATCTGTGATCTTGGTAGTTGTGGGGGTTCCGACTACAAATACTCCGTTGACCTTTATGCGCTTACACCATGCGCATCGGGTATCCATTGTGATTGCCATCTCGTCCTCCCACGTTCCGCGATACCCTATTATCGGTCAAGGGTAGACGGATGTCAATGGGATTATTTTAAATTTGGTGGGCGAACTGTGGGAATCGACCCGGAGTCGTGAATTTCGGCATAGTGCTGGTAATTTTTTGGCCAGAGGTTGAGGGCTATGATATGTGCCCTGTGTTCATTGGCTATTTTCACCGCATGCTTTTTATCTTTTGCCCACAGGGTGAAGTAAATATTATTGTCATCATGCCACGTCCAGAGGTAATGTATATTTCTCATATCAATATGATTTGAAGTGCAACTATTGCCCCACCTGTCCATTACCACCTCAAATAAGTATAAACCATTGGGGCAATCCGGCATCTCATCGATGACATACTCCTCGATGTCGTTCATTGACCCATATCGCTTCTTGGCTTCTAGTGCTTTCTTCTTTGTAGAGTATACGCCCTCGATGCGATATTCTGAATAATCTCCTGTACTTACAAGATATATCTTTTTCATTTAGTCCTCCATATGGGATTTGGACAAAAAACTACAATCCATCTTGTCCAGTAAGAATGAACCAGATGATAGCTAGAATGGCCATGATGTTATCCTCAGTTCATGATTGATGGTGTATGCATCCAAAATCTTGACCCGTGCAGAAATAACCACCCCCTCCTTCATCATCCCAATAGTTTAAACCATCCTGTTCGCCAGGATGTCCGTAGAATATTTTGGGGTTCAAACAATCACCCAGAAATGCGTGATCCAATTTAACATATTCTCCCCATGGACTTTGGATAGATTCCGCGATCCTACGCCAGAATTTACAGGTCAGACACGTATTTTCGTTGATCATAATTTATCCCTTTCAGCTCCCTCTCTGATGCAGGTAGTAGGGATCATATTGAGCACCTGTCTGAGCAGCATAGAATAGTGGCCGGCTAGATATGGCCACTTTTCGAGTTCGGTCATGTTGTCACAGAGGGTATTTTCATAATCGCTTCCCCATCCTCGTCCGCCCTTCTCCATGGCATTCATGTAGTCGAGCAGCAGGCTGTACCTTGTCAAGTTGTTTTCTCGTTCGTCCATCGTGATCTCCCTGCTCAGGAATGGTATGCCACGCCAATTGCAACCAGTTTGCCGCGAAATTCCACTTGATACCAAGTATTTTTGTAACATCCAGTTAATAATCTTTCGAGAGTCCAAGAATCTGGCACAAACTCACAAACCATTTTCATCTCTCCAGTTTCCCAGTTCTCCCCTTCGCGCCACTCTTTCTTGACGATGCTGGACGGTCCAACGAGCATATAGTCCCAATCATCAAGACAAACCCCCTTATCCCTTAGTTCCTCGACCTCTGTTTTTGTAAGATCTTCGTAACCGCTAATCAAGATCAAAGGCACACCCATTACACTACCTGGCCCTAATGCGGTAGCGCTGATCATGATTGACTCCTTTTGGCGTTTGGATATTAAAACCAAAATACTCTATCACTCTTCTGGTTGATCTCCACCACAGCGTCCCACTGCTCATCGTCGTCGTCAGCCTCTAGGGCCTTGGCTGCCAGACTTGCAAGGTGCTGTAGGGTGTGGTTGAGGCGCTGAGTTTGGACGGTCTGAAGATAGATGGCGTCGTGGAAGCTTTGCAGATTGCTGATGGTGTCGAGATATGATGTGGAGACTTCAACGGTTAACATGTGATAACCCCCTTAGAACAGGTATGTGAGTTGGTCCAACCGGTAGGCCCTAGCTTCGTTCCTGAAGTAGTCTTGGGCGAATTTATCGGCAGAGGAAACCGATAGTGCCGCACATTTTACCGCGTCCCTGTAGACAAGTCTCATGTCCACCATTGCTCCCATGCGATGGCGATTGGCAGTGGGGGCCATTTCGAGCTTGGTGCTAGGATATAGTGTAATGTTGGCCATGGCGCTCTCCTTGTGGTCTGGCTGCATCTGCCATACCCCAAAGATAGGCCCACCTGCACGCGCGTCAAGGGGGAAAAGAGAAAAACATCCCACAATCCCCCAGTGCAATGTATGTGCTGCAATGATTAAACATTGACCTAATGGGGTTTGAGCAAACACCTCAATTAAGACTAATACACATAGTACATAAGATAGACTGGGTATCCTCAAAGAGAGAAGATACCCTAAACTCCATCTACACGTGGCAGCCGAGCTAAGGGTAGTATAGACCATTTTCCCGATGTCGGCAATATGGTATCAACTCGTTGAAATTACATCTATTCAAGGATACTAGCTCTTTCCGGTGTAGAGGCGTAAAGATGTAAAGGTGTAATCCAAGTGTGTAGAAGTGTCCCAAATGTGTAAAGGTGTCCCAAATGTGTAGTTCAAATGTGTAGTCCAAACCACGACCCCCGCCCCCTGCGAAGCCCAAAATCTTTCAATTCACACCCAATTCTTTACACTTTGTAAACTCTATACCCCCAATAATGCCCACTGCTAGGCACAGAGTACTTACAAACTGTCAAAATGGTGGGTAATAGATGCATCAATATATATGTGCGAATGCGCGACAATGGTTGACTAAAACAGTTTACTTTCGAGAATGGAGATTATGTCTTACTAACATAATTACATAAGTAAAGAAAAAAAAATACTTACACAAAAAGAATATTTCTCATGTATATGAAATCACACGCACAATGAATACCATGTATGAATGCACCCGCAAGGCCACATTCATATGAACGAGCACCATGGATGGTGTGCACTATGTGCCTAGTTGGCGGGGTGAGGGGGATTGGCCCCCCCGGGGATGGGGACCAGACGGAATCTCTGAAATTGAAGATACACCCACTTCTATTTTCTGAGCCAATTTGAAAACTTTGATACTAGACGTAGGTAAACGATCGGAACTGCCAACAAAATGTAACCACGGCGTAACCACATAAAATGGTTTGACACATATAGAAGATGGCATATAATAGAGATCTAGGGAGAATTCCATGGAAGGCGAATGCGGGTTCTGCGGTGGGACTTACCAGAAGAATCGTTCCTGGCAAGTATTCTGTAGCGAGTCTTGCAGGAGGGCTGCCAAGGTGAAGGCCATGGCCGGGAACCATGAGATGCAGAAGAAGTTGAAGGCACTTAAGGAGGAGGTGCAATTTTTGAGATCTATTTATGAAGATTTGGGGGGATGAGTAATGACTGCAACCATTATGACCGTAGTAGCAATAGCGGCTTGGGGTTTTATTCTTTGGATTGCCATGGGCGGAGAGACGCCAAGGTGGAGGGGATAGGTGGCCTACAAGGAAACAAGGAAAAAATATCCGGTCACTCTACCTCCAGAATCCAGAGAGACGAGTGAGAAGGTTAGGTTTGGGATGTATGAGGATAAACAACGCAAGGCAATTCTTGCCCGCCACAAACAGTCGAAATTGAATGAGTCAACGGATGCCAAGGAGAAGCGCTTCCTGGTGGCCGGAGACTATGTTGACCGCTATGACTGCATGGAGTATCTGGTGGCCATGGTGTCTGAGGGCTCTAGGTTGAGTGATCTCTGCAAAGAAGATGAGATGCCCACCCTGCGAGAAGTGGCACACTGGCGGAAGTGGCATGCCGAGTTTGAACGGGAGATGAAGCTGGCGGAGTCGTGCAGGGGGCTGAGGAGTGGTGAGAGGGCGGAGAAGCTCGCCGAGGACGCAACGAATGACGACAATGCCGCCATTGTGAAGCTCAAGTATGAGGCTTTAAGCAAGACGGCTGCTCGACTCAATGCTGATTTCCAGGAGAAGAAGATCATTCAGACAGAGGATATAACCAACAAGATGTCCTATGAGCAGATAGCGGAAGAAATCAAGGCACTTACCAAGCAGTTCCCGGCTCTAAAAACATTTACCGATTTCACGGAAGCCGAAGTCGTTGAGGGGGATGAAGAATGACTGAGGATGGATATTACAGTGCATTGTCGCGGGTTGGCGAGTTGTTTTTTATTGATACACCCAGTAGTGACGAGATGCGGGAGCTGGACGCGCTAATCGATGCGCTGGGTGAATATGAGAAGAACGTATGCCATGGTGATGAAGATGAATAATGAAACTTTAGTTAGGTGCTGTTTTTGTGGCGACAAAAATTCAAAAGATGAATCATTCCAAATCTCCAGAAATGTTTGGGCGTGTAATTACTGCCATGATACATTCGATTATGAAGATGAAACCCAGGCAGAAGTTGTGTTGCTAAATTATGGCGAAATTAATATTGGGCTTTGGTCGCACATGGGGGAAGTATATGAGTGATGGGCATGTTTATTGGCACGTAAAGAACCCATGGCGTAAATACTGCGATCGCTGGTGGCTCCATTGGCTCAAATTGCCAGTGAGACTTTTGTGGGACATTGGGGATGCATGGCAAAGGTCAAGGCGTGGATGGGCTAAAGGGGACATCTACGATCTTTGTAGCTATCATGCTGGTCTTACCCGTGGCATCATGGAACATTACCTCAAGCACCATTATGGATATTGCACGGAGACCCCGGAGGAATATACAGCCAAATTACAGACCATCGTTGATGGGTGGAAGGCGATGGAAGACTTCCTTGGTCCAGACGGTTGCCTTATGTCAATAGATGACGAAAAAGCATGGCGCAAAGAGCTATGGGAGAAGTGGGAAAAGGGCATGAAGGAGTTTACTGAATTCTATCCATCATTTTGGCAATAGGAGAATAGAAAAAATGAAATGGCCAAAAGAAGTTTTCCACTATGGTTTACACTATGTCAAGGTTATGGAGGAGACTCCAGACAAACGGAAGCATCTTGGTTATCAGTGTGTAAACTTTCCACAGCTTGGGACAACTCGCCACCTGGTTTCTACCTGGATGCCTTCGAAACAGTATTGCCAAGAAGTGATGGGGACAATACACTATTTTATGAGCCAGTTTGTAGCAGATTATATTAGGGCGTATGAGACATTGCGCATCGTGGGGCAATCTGGGCAGGCCGAAGACTTCCAAGTGCAGCCAGCGGCCGTAGATCCATATGACCCAGAAGCGCGCGAGTGGCCATCCGTGCTTGACCACCACGGGATTCTTTACTGGAAGAAGACCAAAGACCTCGGCGGGGGCAAGATCACCGTGGCATATGAGTGTGAAGAATTTCCCGTTTTGGGAACACTGAAATTCCAGGCTGATACCCCCAATCCGAGCCCCAAATATAAAAACGCAGCACTAGTGAATGTCATGCAAAGCATTAATCAATACCTGACTGACTACTTTATCCACATCATGAACAAGCGGGCCGAACTAGGTAAATCTGACCCATTGTTTGATCACTCTGATGTGGGTATTACAAACCAATACGAAATGGCTGAGGCCGGGGAGAGGTAATGGAACCAGAGAAGACCTATACGCTTGATCTTAAAGTGGGTGAAATCGGTTTCGGAGTGAGCGAGAAGGATGGAGTAAAGTATTTTGTAGCCATGACGGGTCTCGAAGATGACATTTGGGCGGCGATTAACCGTTTCATGGATCAAAGACATTAATCCAACTCACAAGTAATCCTTGACAGCTCAAAAGATTGAGGCCCCGGTGAAGGGGCCTCTTTTGTTGTATCTGTTGTAACTATTAATTCTTATCCTTCAGCTCCGAACAGTCGCCAATGATGGTGATTGCCGGAGGGGGGCCGATGGGAATTCGAACGGTGCTTTCGGGAATGGGGATCACAGGATGATAGGTCTCTTGACCTTTCTCCCGCTTGTATTTAAGATCACCCATATTATTCACCCTTCTTCATTCCATTGACCTTAGGGATGACCACAACGCCATTGGGAGACTTGGAATCGCTCTGATTACCAAAGCTCTCGCCGGTTTTGTGATCGGTGGTCAACGTGCCGGTAAGGGCTTGATCGCCACCCAGTGAAGATTTGTCAACCATGATTTACTCCTTAAGTGATGCTCGAACCATTCTCATTGTAATGCATCCACATCGTAAGTCAATATGCTTTCATTGACATTTTTATATTATAGGTTACCATGTATTTATGGGTATGGAAGAAGTCCCCAAAGAGGCACTTGAACGATATCTTGCACTTGGCAAGGAGCTGAAGTTCATCCGAGAAACCTCTGCTAATAAATTCTTCAAACCATATGATAAGCAAAGACAATTCCTTCATTCTAAAAACAAAATCAAGGTTCTGTTTGGGGCAAACCAAGTTGGCAAGACTCATACCGAGGCGTATGAAGTCAGCCTGCATCTCACCGGGGAATACCCAGATGATTGGAGGGGTGTCAGGTTTGATCGTCCGGTGGTGATATGGGTTGCAGGTGAAACAACCTTTCGTGTTCGAGATACCATGCAGGTCAAACTGTTTGGCGAGTTGGGTAATCTTGGCACTGGAATGATTCCTCTGGGTAATATAGATGAATCTAAAATAATAAACAAGCCCGGAATACCTTTTGCCATTGATAAGGGCAGGATTAAACATAAGTCGGGTGGGGATTCTGAGATTCAGTTCTTTTCTTATGATATGGGACGCAAGAAATTTCAGGGCTCTCAGGTGTCATGGATCTGGTTTGACGAAGAGCCGCCAGATGAGATATATGGTGAATGTAAAATGCGCCTACTCACCACGGGTGGGCACATAGCATTTACGTTTACCCCCTTGTCGGGCATAACACCACTCTATGACCATCTGACACATAAAGAAGAAATACACAAAACTTGGTTGACGATAGACGATGTTAAACATTTAAATCTAAAAGAGATAGATCAGCTTTATGAGGGTATGTCGGAATCCGAGAAGACCGCCCGCAAGTATGGTGTAGCCACACAGGGGTCTGGCAAGGTGTTTCAATTTGAGGAACATGAATATATCACAGAGGATTTCGAAATACCTCCTCACTGGAGAAAAATTGGTGGGCTGGATATAGGTTTAAACCATCCAACCGCAGCCGTGATGTTGGCGATAGATGATCAGGCTGGATGTTTCTATATATGTCAAGAATATGAGCAGGGTGGTGAATCTCCAATATCTCATTCGGCATATTTGAAGAATTGGCGCATTGAATTTGCCATAGATCCCAATGCCTTCAATAGGGAAATAGGATCTAAAATTTCTCCTGCCTCACTTTATCGATCAGAGGGCCTGAGGGTTTTTAGGGGCATCAATGACGTTCAGCCCTCCATTGATAAAATTAGAATGCTAATGAGTGAAGGTAGATTTTGGATTTTTGAATCTTGTCAAAAATTGATCAAGGAAATGAGAATGTATCGCACTAAAGAGGGTGCAGATGGCAAACAAAAGATAGTCAAAATACAAGATGATCTTGTGGACGCCATGAGATATGCGGTTATGTCGTCAGACAAGGCCGGAATGTACGGAAAGATTGAAAGTAGTGACATTAAGGTAGTCGAATTTCGTCCTTCGAACTCTAAGTATGGGGGCTCATAATGGAATCTATGAATATGTCTAATGCTTTTGGACCCATTAATCAGGGCGGATTTGCTTCTGATCCTTCTCGTGGAATTAGTGCGTCCCCCATGGGGGGTTTGGATGAATCAGCACGTAAAAGTTTACAATTTGACAACGAAGAATCAAAATTTAGTGACAAAATAGACAAAATTGGTGACGAACAGGCAGATTTTTTAGCCTCAAAGATCAATCAAGAATTCAATTTGTCAAAATCTGCCAAACTGTTACACGAAAAGATCATGATTTTGGCACATCAGAACATCAAGGGTGTGTATTCGGCGGATATGGATTTTGGAACAGGAACTTCCAGGGCCTTTGTGCAGATCACTAGGCCCAAGGTTCAGACTTATGTGGGTATGATTTACCCAATTCTGATGCCAAATGGCACCAACGCCTGGACGATCGATGCTGATCCCATTGCGTATAATCCTTCAATGGTTAAAAACCTACTCGCACAGGGTGTACCGCCCGATCAAATTCGAGGCATGGTCCAAAAGAAGGCAGAAGAAGGGGCGGACAGGCTTACGACCAAAATTAAAGACGGTCTCACTCAGACAAATTGGCCCTCGAAGCTGGTTCGAACGGTTTTGGACGCTGGGAGTTATGGAACTTCTATCATTTTGGGACCACTAGGACAAGAAACCGGAGTCGCCCCAGATCCCCTGTTGCAGATTTTAGGAGAACAGGATGAATGGAGGCCTGAACTTGAGGTTTTAAGCCCATTTGACGTATATCCAGATCCCGGAGCTAGGTCGGTAGAGGAATGTGAGAAGATAATTATACGCAAAATCCTAAATAGGGCTCAGTTGCGCAAGCTCAAGAAGATGCCAGGCTTTGATGCGGACAAGATTGATGATGTCTTAACTCGATATCCCGAGGGATTCTGGACACCTGAATGGTGGGAGAGTATTGTTAATATAACCAATAGTCAAACCCAAATGTCCGCGCCTAACGGACGTTTCATTTGTCTCGTGAGATGGGGATGGTTGAGTGGGAGAGACCTGGAAAGGGCGGGCATCCATGATATCCCGGAGGATATGATGGAAGATCAGGTTATGGCCCAGGTTTGGTGCATTGGATCTACGGTTATATCCATCCGGACCAGCGAATTACATAAAGACAGGCTTCCCTTCTATTTTACCCCATTCAATGTGGTTCCACACTCCATTTGGGGCATGGGAATTCCGGAAGAAATGTTTGATTCTCAGGACTGTGTCAACGCCTGCGAGCGTGCCAAGATGGACAACATGGCGCTCTCTAGCCGTCCGATGGCATGGATCAATGTGGATCGCATTGAAAAGGGGCAAACAATCGAGCTAAAGGCAGGAGCCACTCTTAAGGTTAGAGAGAGCGAAACATCCGATAGTAGAATACCGCCAGTGAATTTCTTTTCTCCAGAATGCCGCATGAGTGAGATTCAGGCCGTGCAAGACAAGGGTTTGTACCTGTCACAGGAGCAAACTGGTATGCCTAATGCCTTAATGGGCATGGGCGGGGAAGGAATACATAATAGGACTTCCAGTGGGGCATCCTTACAATTCAATGCCGCCATCACACCACTGAAGACGGTTACCTTTAATTTTGAGAATCATCTAATAATCCCATTATTGGAATCCATGATTAAGTTTTATCAACTTTTTTCAAAGGATCAGGTTATATCTGGCAATTTCAAGGTTTCAGCTCGTGGTGTTCAGGGTATCATGGCCAGGGAATCTCTATTAAATGTTATTAATACCACTATACAAGCTCTTGGGCAGACCCCAGAAGGTTCTAAGCGGCTTGATTTCGAGCAGATAGGTGATTTGCTTATACGGTATAACGATTTGGTGGATTGTAGAATAGTCTTGCCTGATTCCGTGGTTCAGGAGAATGAAAAGAGGGCCATGGAGCAGAAGCTTCAAATGGAACAAGGACAAGCCGCCATTCAGACCACCGCAGACAAGATCAGGGCTGAAACATCTCCCAAAGACGCTCTTCTTGAGCTTTATAAGGGGGCTCCTGAAGGGTCTTTGGCTAAGATTAATCTCATGGAAAAGGCTGCCCAGGCGTTTGGTTTCCTGGACCAGGCTCTTAAGGAGGCTATTGGCTTTGATGAAGAGGCCGCTGAGATCGGTTTTAAGGATGTGGCTCACGAAGCGGGTGCAAATCAGGCTGACAGGATTCATTCGCTTGAGCCAAAGAGGAAATCTAAATGATGAACACGGTAGACATGAAACATGAAGATCTAAAGAAACGAATCATACAATCACAATCATCGGATGTATGGAGGTGTCTTGAGGAGATCATAAAAAGGGAAATAGAAGATACCAGGAACAAACTGGAAATAATGCCCGATCAGATTATGATTGCTAGGGCGCAATCCAAAATCAAGACGCTGAGATTTATATTGACTTTATCTGAAGATCAACCTAATCTTTAATCAGCGGTACTCGGCACTTTTTGCTGACCCGTAAAGCGAGGAACAAATGCCTTATATGCCAACCCCGGAACAATTTGCGGAACTGGAGACGCTGAAATCCTTCAAAGAGCGAGAGAATCTTATTGCTCTCTGGGAGGAAGAGGCGGCTGCCATGGCCACACCCTCTCAGGAGGCTGGTCAGCAATCCGTGAGCGTTCCCGAAGTGACCACAACGACCCAGGCTGCACCTCCCGCGCCGATTGTTCAAGAGCCCACTACTGTGGCACCTCAGGCTGAAACGTCAGCACAGGAAGAGGTTAAGAGTGTAGATTACTACCTCAAATTGGCCAAGGATCGAGAAGAAGAGGCAAAAACGTGGGAAAAGCGCAAGAGTGATGGCGATAGATATATCGGCCAACTCAAAGAGGATTTATCTAAGGGTCAACAAGCACTGGCGGCATCTGAAGCCAGAATGAATGCCCTCGAACAAACCCTCAAGACACTTCTGGAGCGACAGGCCACGGGCCAGGAAAACGAGGACGAAATTGACACTTCTTATCCTGAGATTTCTCAGAAGATCAAGAAGTCTAATGCCGCCCTTGAGACTAGATTGCGACAAGAAAATGAAGCTCGCCTAAAGGCCATTGAGGAGCGTAATAAGCAACTCGAAGCCGAACAGACAGAGCGCAATAGGAAGATGTTTGCACAGAATCATTATAATCAAGTCAAAATGGCACATTCTGATATCGACGATTTTCTAGATCCTCAAAAGCTCGGACCAGCCCTTGTCGAGTGGGCTAAAACTCGGCCCGTTGAGATCTTGAATGCTGTCAATAATGCTCTTGATTATAGTCCCGAATATGTCGCCGACATCATCTCGCAGTTTAAGGATCATACTGGCTATCGGGCACCCAAGAAACCGTCTCTAGGGGATCTGGCCGTCAGGGCCACTTCTGTTCCCCAAATCAGAGAGCCCGAGCCTGAACTCGATGTATTCCCACCCGACTTTACCGAAGTAGATCTTGATAAACTTATGCGAAAACTGAATAACGATATGCGAGGACGGTCTCGTAATGATTTTGAGGCCGCAATGGATACCGTTATTGCCAAGTTTGAGCGAACACTTCAGAAACGTAACCAAGCCTAAGGAGTTAAAAAAATGGCTGCAGGTACTGTTGATTTGACAAAACCGGTTGATAAGAGCCAATTCCGGGCATTCGCCAAGACGTCCGATGGCGATCCCTTCACGCGCGTGATTGATTTTGAGGAAGCTACGACCAAGAAGGGTAGTGCATTAGCCCAGAACGACACAATTGACGTCATCACCATTCCGGCGGGTACGGTTTGCACCCAAGTGATGGTTCGAGAAATGAAAGTTGGGACCGCATCTACCACTATGCAGGTGGGTGATCAAACCACTGCCACCAAGTACATCACGTCGGTAGCCCTCGATGGCGCATTGCAGGCATTTTCGGCCTGCTCCCCCACGGCTGTCTTCTATTCGGCGGCCAATGCGGTACAGATTTGCCTAAATTCTGCCACTGCCGTCACTATGGGGCGATTTGAAATTACTGCGGTTCTTTTGCAACTTGGCACAAGCGTGACCGTCTAAGGAGGAATGAGAAATGGCTGTCGCACGAACTGGTTTGAATCTCGCTGGCGGTGCTTACACCCCTGCGATTTGGTCTAAGAAAATGGTTAAGAAGTTCTATGCTGGATCGGTCTGCAACCAGATTTGCAATACCGATTGGCAGGGTGAATTGCTTGGCAAGGGTTCCTCTGTCGAAATCCGGCAACGCCCCGATGTTATTGTTACTCCCTCCACCGTAAATGGTAAGATTACCTGGACTGATGTTATCGACATCAAACAGACCCTGACCATTGACTATGCTTTTGATGCTGCCGTTAAGCTTGACAACATCGATATGCACCAGATGGATGTCAACCTTCAGGCTGAGCTGCTGGACGAAATTGCCAACCGGCTTCGATTGTCGGTTGAAACCACGGTTTTGGGCTCTGCATATAGTTCTGCTGGGACCAAATTGGCTACTGGCAACACTGGTGGCGCAATTGTCGCTTTTGGCACCGCTGGGAACCCCGGCAAGGTCTTTGCGGCGGCCCAGGCGTTCCTGAGCATCGCTGATGAACCCTGCCCGGATGAAGATCGATGGATTTTGATCCATCCCGTAATGAAACAGTATCTCATTCAGGAAACCTTCAACTATGCCCTCAATGCTGGAACCTCTAAGGGTGCTATGCAGGCTGGGTATGTCGCTACGTTGGCTGGGTTCCAGGTGTTTGAATCCAAGTTGGTTACCGGACTGGGTACCTCCGCCTCCAAATATAACGCCATGGCTGGCCACAGCTCTGGCATCACGCTGGCCGTTCAGTTTACCCAGTTTGAAGTCAACGTTCCCCTTGAGTCTTTCTATGGCAAGGGCATCAGGGCACAAAATGCCTTCGGCTACAAGGTGATCAAGCCCACTTCGTTGCTTTGGCTTGAAACTCAGATTTCGTAATTAATCTGTCGAGACGGGGAAGGATATGGTGTCCTTCCCCCACTCTCACTTATGGAGATTACATGTCCGTTCAGGTTTTATCGACTCA
>Ga0335069_10009363_pt1 | contig 13946 bp, 8 predicted proteins | sample Lox_Sample_11_FD_206714 | JGI IMG/M metagenome (GOLD analysis project Ga0335069, IMG submission 206714) | Soil microbial communities from Loxahatchee National Wildlife Refuge, Florida, United States - Lox_Sample_1.1 | ecosystem: Environmental > Terrestrial > Soil > Wetlands | place: USA: Florida... | reverse complement strand
CTTATTGCCTTCGCGCGCGGACACAGCTCCCCGCGCCCGTGTTCCCCACCCTTATGGCTGACGCGCTCATGCGCTCAGCAAAACTCGGCTGCGGGCGCGCACGTTGGTCTGGCGCCGGCTCTGGTTCAGCGCGGCCCGGGCCTTCTCCTCGAAGAGCACCGGGAACACCAACAGCGGGTAGGGGGTCACCCACGCCAGGGCCGCCGCGTCGTTGGCGGCGCGGCGCAAGGCCACGCGCAGCCTGGAATCCCAGGCTTCGTCCCGCCGTTCCCGGAGCAACTCGTTCTTGAGCCGCTCGAGCTCGGCATCCTGCCGGGCGCGGAACGGCGCCGGCGTCCCCGCGGCCAGCTCGAACCGCACCTCGGGGCCGAACTGCGTCGGCACCCTCTGGTAGTATCTGTTCATATTATTGCCTTTCGTTGGCGCCGCCCACCCGGGCGGCGTCCCTTAAAACAAAGAGCCCGCGACTGTCTGGCAATCGCGGGCTCTTGGGAAAACTGTTGCTTCGGTTAGCTGCTCCCTCCCGCGCTGCCACGATGGCAAACCTGGCAAGACCACGTGGACATCCGCCCACCGGCTCGCCGGCCATACAGGCTGTCTGTAATCGCTCTCTTCATTGCTCTTAGCACGCCCAATAAAGCATGAATGCCCGCGGGCGTCAAGCCCTGCCGCCTATTTGGTTTGCAGGCGCAGGCTGACGTCGGTCTTGATGACGAGCGTCTGGGGCTGCCCGCCGGCATCCATCGTCACGTTCTGCTCGCTGTGCAGCTCGGTCACCCTCTCGGCGGGCAGGAGATGCTCCAGGTCAAAGGTCGTCGTGACGGTGCCCTTGCCCGCCAGTTTGTTGAGCTTGAGCTTCATGCCGGGCATTTGCGGGGCCTCGACCTTCTGGTCTGCGGCGCTCTGCGTGACCGTGGTTTTGATGACCATGCGGTCGGGCTGGCTGGAAGACAGTTCGGAAGTGGAAGTCTGGGCGATGGTTGCCCCTTGCGATTTGATGGACTCCTTGGTCTCCCATTTTGCGCCGTTTCCGACTGCTTCCTGGGGGAGGGAAACACTCAGGTTCACGAAGGCGTCTTTCATTTGGTCCACCAGGGCGCGCGACACAGGTGTGACGTTGGCCGGCAGCTTGAACTCGAAGCCTTTGCCTTCCCCGATCGCGGAAACGGTGCCTGAGCCGGTGAGCCCCTGAATTCCTGCCAGCGCGGGCTTCAAGCGCTCGATCAGGCTGGGCATGACGCCGGCCTCATCCGCGAGCCCGGCGGTCTTGATGAGTATATCGTAGGCGATGTCGCCATTCTCGGAAACGCTCTTTGCCGTTGCCTCGTAGGTGATGTTGATTACGGGGCTCTTGACTGTCTGGGCCGGCATTCCGCTCATCGCCGTGTCAGAGACTGTCTTCATCGTCATCGCTGCGGTTTGCTTGTCCCCCGCCTTGGGGTGGAGTCGCAGCTCCTGGCGGGGCTCGGCGCCGGGCTCGATGATCCGCGTCTGTGAGGCGGTTGACGGCGCTTCGGTTCCGGACGGCGCGGGCGGTGCGTTTGTTTTGGCGGGCTCGGGGGCGGGAGCAGTGAGGGCGGCCACCTTATCGGCGAGGTACTTGGAGCGGTAGGCGATCAGCTTGGGGTTCCAATCCCGGTGGTCGCGTTCGAAGGTCTGCAAGGCTGCCTGCGCTTGGCGGTATTTGGCCAGGGCCTGGGCCGTTTGGCCGCTGGACTGGAGAGCATCGCCCTGGTCAATCATGGCGTAGATCCGCAGGTAGGTGTCATCGGCGGTCTCCGCCGGCGCCGGGCGCACGGCCAGGAGCAAGACCAGAATGAGGGGGCCGCACAGGAGTGTGCGCACTGCCAGCCCGCCGGCCCTGGAGGCGGCGCCGCGATAACCGCCTCGACGTGTCTTTGTGCACATGCCGGACAGGCTAGTACCCCAGCCGGCAAGATCAACCCTAAAGGATCGCCTCAGTTCGGAACCACCACCGCGCGATAGAACCGGGACTCGTAGTAAATCGCCGCGTAGTCCGTAAACTGGAACTGCCCGCTGTCGTCGCTGACGGCGTTGCCCAGCAGCCCCCATGACACGAAGTCCTGGGTGAAGAAGATGTTGTAGGTGTGGTTCGGCTGCCCGGTTCCGGTCAGCACCATGCCTTCGAGCGGGACGGAGGTAATCTGCAGCGTCGCGGGTGGAGGCGCTGCATAGGTCACATCCTCCAGACGGTAGAACCGCGCGGGCCGGCTCGGTCCGGCGCTGTCGGTGAAAGTCATGGCCCCGGTGGCATCCGGGTACAGCGTGCCCACCGATTGCCAGGCGGGGGGAGTCAGGCTCGCGCTGGCCAGTACCGCGTAGGCATGGCCGACCTGGCCCGTAGCGCTCAAGACGGGGATCCCTTCCGGCACGAGGCTGATATGCAGGACCGGATTGAGCGCGGCCGCGTCCACCGCGGCTAGCTCGTAGGTGGGATACGCGTCCAGCGTCCCGGGCGGCACCACGATCTGCAGGGTGCCGTCGAGACCGATGGTCCCCGTGCCCAGGATGGTCCAATGCTGCTGGTCCGGGGAACCCAGCACCTGGTAGGTCATGCCCGCTTTGCCCGTGATCTCGAAGGCATCATTTCCGTCGGGCAGCGACATGCCCTGCACCGTGGTGTCAAGGATAGGGACGGTGTAGCTCTGCTCGGGCCCCAGCGGCCCTTCCGTGTTGTCCGCGCCAATGGGAGCGACGGCGAAATAGTAGGTGGTGCTCTCCAGAAGGTTGGTGATGTCGGCCACAAAGTCCGACCCCGATTCTATGCTGTTGGTGTAGTCGCCGCTGGCCGCGCCGTAATGCACGACGTAGGCGACCGTGTTGGCGGGAGGCAGCACATACCAAAAGAGCTCGGCCCCCTCCGGTATGATGCTGGCCACGACCAGCGCCGGGGGCTGGAAGATCTTGGTCGTATAGACCTGCTCGTCGGAGGGCGCGCTCGCATTGCCGTAGGCGTCATACGAACTCACGGCGAAGTAGTAAGTCGTGCCAGGCGCCAGGCTGTTGAGGCTGGCGGTGAAACCAGGCCCGGTGTCGGTTTGTCCAATCGCCGCCACCACGCTGTTGGTGTAGTTGCCGCTGGCGGGGCCATAATACACCGTGTACCCAAGCGCGCCCTCGGTGACCGGCTCGTCCCACGTCAGGCTCGTGCTGTCGGGATAAATGCTCAACTGCACCGGCACATCCGGGGGATATCTGACCTCCGGGGAGTAGCTGCTTTCATCCCCCATGGCATCCAAAGCCGTGACCGCGAAGTAATACGCCGTATTGTCCAGCAACCCGGTAACGGTGCAGGAGAACTGGAGGCCGACGTCTACGCTGGCGGAGTATTGCCCACTCTGGGTCCCATAATATACCCGGTACTCTGTGACCCCCGGAACCAGAACGGCATCCCAACCCAGGGTGATGCTGGTGTCGGCCCGGGCCGAGGCGACCGCCGCCAGCAGGCCCCCAAGCACAGGAATCCAGGCCGCCCAAAGCAGCCCGCTCCGCTGCCCGCGCCGATTCTTGCGAATGGGCGCGGCGCAGTGTTCCTTGCTCGACTCGACTGCCAAATGCGCGCTAACTTGCCTTACGAACATCCCCATGACCAACAGTTGTTCTCCGTCCGCCGCAGTGCAATGGTGCGCTGCCCGTAGCACCGCCGACACCAAAGCCTGTAGATTACACAGCATAGAGCCGCCGGAAGCAACCCATAGATTTACTGAGACCCCCAGGAATTTCCTAGGCTCTGCATTGACCCAGGTCTCGCATTCCGGGCCACTTCATGAAGGGTGGTAGGGACGCGTTCCACCGCGTCCCCATCTTCCGGAGATAGCAGGGACGCGGTGGAACGCGTCCCTACCACCCTTCATGAAGTGGCCCTGTCTCGCATGGGCGCTCCGGGGGCAGATTATGGGATTGCCGCGCCGGGGCTGTCGCATGCATGATTGACACAGACAGCGCGCCCGGCGGATCGGGCAGCGCGGGATGCGTGCATTGCTTTAACCGGAGATTTTGATGAAGATTGCAATCGTTGGCTTGGGTTACGTCGGCCTGCCCCTCTCGTTCCAATTCGCCCGCAGCGGCGTCTCCGTCCTCGGGCTGGACATTGACTCGGCGAAGGTGAAGGCGCTCAGCCACGGCCGGAGCTACATCAAACACCTGCCGGATGAAATGGTCGCCGAGGTCGTCCGCAGCGGCGCCTTCTCCGCCTCGACCGACTTCAGCCGCGTGCGGGAGGCCGAAGCCGTGGTGATCTGCGTGCCTACCCCGCTCAACAAGAACCGGGAGCCCGACATTTCTTACATCCTCGACACGGGCCGGAGCGTCGCGCCCCATCTGCGCAAGGGCATGCTCGTGGCGCTGGAATCAACCTCCTACCCCGGCACGACCGACGAGGACTTGCGGGCGGTGCTCGAGAGCGGCTCGAAGCTAAAGGCAGGGCAGGATTTCCACCTCGCGTTCTCGCCCGAGCGCGAAGACCCGGGCAACCCCGACAGCAAGGTCGCGGTCATTCCCAAGATCGTGGGCGGACTGACCCCCGCCTGCCTGGAGAGGGCCGTGGCGCTTTACTCGAAGGCGGTCAAGACCGTGGTGCCGGTTTCCTCCTGCCGCGTCGCCGAGGCGGCCAAGCTGCTCGAGAATACCTTCCGCAGCATCAACATCGCCCTGGTCAACGAGCTGAAGATCGTTTACGGCGCCATGGGCATTGACATCTGGGAAGTGATCGGAGCCGCGAAGACCAAGCCCTTCGGGTTCATGCCCTTCTATCCCGGCCCCGGCCTCGGGGGGCACTGCATCCCGATAGATCCGTTCTACCTAACCTGGAAAGCCCGCGAGTACGGGCAGCACACCCGGTTCATCGAACTGGCCGGCGAGATCAATACCGCCATGCCTGCCTACGTCGTGCACCGCGTGGCCGACGCCCTCAACGAGCAGCAGAAAGCCGTCAAGGGCAGCTCCATCCTCGTCGTCGGCCTGGCCTATAAGCCCAACGTGGACGACGAACGCGAGTCGCCCAGCTATGTGCTGATGGAAATGCTGACCGAGCGCGGGGCGAAGGTGGCGTATTACGACCCCTTCGTGCCGGTCATCCGGCCAACGCGTGAACACGCCCACTGGGCGGGCACCAAGTCAGTGGCCTGGGACCGCGCCACGATTTCCGGGTATGACCTGGCGCTCATCGCAACCAACCACGCCTCTGTCAACTACCGCGAACTGGCGCAGTGGGCCGATTGCATTGTGGATACGCGCAACGCCATGGCCGGCGTGCCGACCCGGCCCGGCCAGGTCTGGAAGGCGTGAGACGCGGGGCGTGGCGCGTGCTGCGTGTTGCGTGACGCGCGCGTGCACGGGAACACACGTCCGATCACTCAGCACGCACCACGCGACACGCACCACGTCTCACCGCAGCGCCCGCTCTAGCCGCTGCCACAACTCCTCCGGGTCTTCCAGCCCCACCGAGATGCGAATCAGGTAGCGCGAGACGCCGCAGGATTCTGCCCAGTCCAGCTCCGTGTAGTGCGCCAGCAGCGTGAACGGGCAGGCGAGCGTAAATACCGTGCCCAGGCTGGGGCCTTTGCAGAAGGCCAGCCGATCATAGACGTCCGCCGACCGGGCGGCCCCATCCTTGGGAAGGAACGTGACGAGCGCGCCCCAGCCGCCGCCTGGCCGGCGCACCGATTCGTAGGCTTCGCTGAACTCCCATTTCGGATACCAGACTCGTTCCACAGCCGGGTGGCGGCGGAGCCGTTCGGCCAGCAGCAACCCGCTCTGGTTGTGCCGTATCATGCGCTCGGGGAATCCCCGCGCCTGCTGCTCCAGCACGACGGCGTCTTCACCCCAAAGCAACTCCTCGTGCTGCTGAGCGATGATCGGCTTAAGCTCCGCGTAAAGGGGCGACCGCGGGTTGCAGATCAACGCTCCGCCCATCGCGTCACCCGTGCCGAGGATGAACTTGGTCAGGCTGGTGCCCACCAGGTCGGCGCAACCGCCCAGGTCCACGTTGACGGGTGTGGCGACCACGTCGTCCACCACCAGCGGCACGCGATGTTCGCGCAGGATCGGGCCTATCCGGCGGACGTCGGCTGACCCCAACAGGGGGTTGCCCGGGATCTCACAGAAGCAGGCCGCCAGAGGCTGCTTCCGGAGCAGCGCCTCGAGGTCGCTCTCAATGCTGCCCAGGCGGTGCAGCAGAATGCCGCCGTGGCCGAGCTTCTGTTGCAGCTTCAGGGTGTCCACGTACGGAAAGCCCAACTGGGCGGTCGGCCGCCCCGGCGTGCGCTGGATGACGGCCTGGAGCGCGTCGAACTGGGACGCCATGCCGGTCGGCGCCAGGAACACGTCGTCCTCGGCGCAGTCATAAAGCAGGGCCAGCTCGCGACGCAGGAACCGCCGAACGGCGTCATGGTCAGGCGACTCCGGGCGCCCCGCCAGGTGCGCCTCCGCCTGCCGGGTGGAAACAATCAGCCCGGTATGCTGCCAGAAAGCCCGCAGGGCCGCGGTTCCGGCGTCGCTCGTGGCCACCCCGTGAACGCCCCGGCCCTCGACCACTTTGGCCTGCTCGCCGCTCGTGCGCTCGATGAACTGCGCGCATTGCCGCGCGGCGCGCAGCGACGGGAAAGGCAGGCACGGCCGCCCCTCTCCGAGTTGCCGGGCCAATTCCTGCACCACCTTGTGTATGAAGAAGCGCGGATAGCCGCTCGCCAGGGCCCCGATGACCTCCGGCTTCTTCTCCTCATATCCCACGACGTCCTGCCAGCGCGGCAGGGCCACCGACACCGCGTGCGGCGAAGGTGGTATGGGCCGGCCAAGGGCCTCCGCCTCCCAAACGGGTTCATGGGATAAATCGCGCACGCTCATTGTGTCCGCGGTCCAGAGCCTAAGCCACGCTGGACGGCAATGCGAATCCTAATTGACGCCACACCGCATCTAGCCAGCACCCTCGGTGAGGGCCCGTCCTCGGGCGCAGCAATGTCCTCTGTCCGAACGGCTTACCGATAATCGGCCCCACCTGCGTGGTCGGTGGTTGCTGCGCCCGAGGACGAGCGAGGTTCGGCGCGGCAATGGCGAGGTCCCGGTGATATGCCGGTGTGTCTCCCATGGGGAGCGATCCACATGGGAGATACACCGGCATATCACCGGCGCGCCATCCGGAAGACGCGCGGCGCCCAAGCTGATGGCAGGCCCGAGGTCCATCATGTAAGAGACTATGCCGCAAGCAGTTACATTGAATGACATCCGCTAAAGGTCTGGAGACCGTGTCATAAACACCGCGGCCGCTGCGTCCTCGTTCTCGTTCTCCTCCTCGTCCTCGGCATGTCCGCCGTCTTCGAGGGAGGAGGACGAGAACGAGGACGAGGACGAAGGCCCGGGCCATCGCGCCGAATCAGTAAGCCGGCCGGCTCCGCAAGCTCCACGGCATCAGCGGCTGGTCGCGGCACTGGCGCACAAAGTGCTCTCGGGTAGCGCATTATGAATTCTGAGAACTCAGGACCGGCAATCCGGTGGGGCCGGCCACACCGGCGGCTTTACGGCAACTTGTGATATGCTTAACCGTACGCTGCCCTTGAACATCAGCACGCAAATTGCCGTTGCCTTGTGCCTGACCACGCTCGCGGCAGCCGCGCAAGGCCCCGCGGTCGTGTCCATCTGGGGCGGGGCGCGCGGCACTATCGTGCTCAAGTCGGACGGCACGGTCTGGACCTGGGGCGCGAACTTCGACGGCAAGCTGGGGATTGGGGTTGATCCGGTCACCACCCCCCGGTCGCTCGTGCCGGTAGAGGTTCATGGCCCGGGAAACGCCGGCTTTCTGAACTCGGTAGCCGCCGTCATGGGCGGAGAAATGCATAATGTGGCCTTGAGGTCCGACGGCACGGTCTGGGCTTGGGGCTGGAACGCACTTGGCCAGCTCGGGACCGGTACCACCAACGACTCGTATTGGCCCGTGCAAACCGGGCTCAGCGCCACGCCGCCGCTAGCCTCCGTCGTCAAGCTGGGAGGCCGGCCCTATTTCACGCTCGCCGTCAAGTCAGACGGCACCATCTGGGCCTGGGGTATGAACCAGTACGGCCAGATGGGCAACGGCACAGTGAACCCCTCAGGAGGCCCGCAAGTGACCGTGCCGGTGCAGGTCAGCAGCTCTGGCCCCGGCGGCGCCATTAACGCTCCGCTGCAAGTCACCTGCGGCTATCAATTCGGCGCCGCACTCGCGATCAATGGCACCGTGTGGACCTGGGGCACCGGCACGCACGGGGAGTTGGGCAATGGCACAACCGGCAGCAGCTATACGCCAACGCAAGTCCCCGGCTTGACCAACATCACCGCCATTTCGGCAGGCTGGTTTCATATCCTGGCGCGGCGGTCCGACGGGACAGCCTGGGCCTGGGGAAACAACTCCAACGGCGAACTGGGCGACGGGACCACGTTCAACCGGTCCAACGCGGTCCAGGTGCTGAACCTCAGCAACATCGTGGCCGTCTCCGGCGGCGACAGCCATTCCTCGGCGCTGGCAAGCGACCGGACAGTGTGGAAATGGGGACTGAACGACGTCGGCGAACTCGGAAACGGAACGGCAGGCGCAGGCGCCAACCCGTTCCCCGCCCGGCTCCTCACGGATCAATTCGGCGCCGCGTTCAGCAACATCGTCATGGTCTCCGCCCGCGACTATCACAACATCGCGGTCAAAGCGGACGGCTCGGTATGGATGTGGGGCGCCAATGACCAGGGCCAATGCGGCGTCGGCACCACCAACGGCGTCTTACGGCCTTCGCCTGTCGTTGGGCTCGGCGCGGTGACGGGGTTGCCGCTAACCGTGGCCCGGTCGGCCCAGCCCGGATACGCCGATCTCACGTGGTCGAGCGCGACTGGCGAATTCTTCTCGGTCGAATACACGACCAACCTGGCTGCCGGCTTCACGACGGTGCTGCAGACCAACGTGCTGGCAACGCCCCCCACAAACCTGCTGACGGTGCCGCTTGCCAGCCCCCAAGGATACTACCGGTTGAGGTTTTGAGCGCGCGACGACGGCTGCGTCCGCGCCATCGTCCGCGGGGTAACATCCAACATCCAACATCGAACATCCAACATCCACTGGCCGCCAGGGGGTAGGCATAGGATGTTGGATGTTCGATGTTGGCTGTTGGATGTTCCCATGCTGGTCGGCTCGCTTACAGAGGTTGAAAACGCCCGGGATGGCGGGAACACTTGCCTGAGGCATGAGCTTCGGTCGCGACCAAATGAAACCGGCGCTGGCGGACCTCGCGCGGCAAGGCGTGTTGCTGGGCACCTCCTCGTGGAAGTACCCCGGCTGGCTGGGACAGCTTTACACCCAGGACCGCTATATCTGGCAGGGGCGGTTCGCGGAGAAGCGCTTCGACCGGCTTTGCCTCGCCGAATACGCGGAAGTCTTTCACACGGTGTGCGTGGACGCCAGTTACTACAAGTTCCCCGAGGCCCGGTTCCTGGAAGGCTTGTTCCCGCAGGTGCCTCGCGAATTCCAGTTCGCCTTTAAGGTCACTGACCAAATCACCCTCAAGCGCTTTCCCAATGTGCCCCGCTGCGGCCCGCGCGCCGGCACCGTGAATCCGGACTTCCTCAACGCCGCCCGCTTCGAGTCGGAATTCGTGGGGCCGTGCGCGCCCTATCAACCGCAGGTCGGCCTGTTGATCTTTGAGTTCTCGCGCTTCTCGCCGGCGGACTTCGCGCACGGGCGGGAGTTCGTGGCGGCGCTGGATGAGTTCCTCGGGCGCCTGCCCGCCGGGTGGCGCTATGGCGTGGAGATTCGCAACCGGACGTTCCTGCACCCCGATTATTTCGCCGCGCTCGCCCGGCACGGGGTGGCGCACGTGTTCAGCAGTTGGCAGGACATGCCGTCCCTGGGCGAGCAATTGGCCATGCCGGCGAGCCGCACCGCGCCGGGTTTTCTGGGCGCGCGGCTGCTCCTCAAGCCGGGGCGCAAATACGAAGCCGCAGTGAAGCAATTCAGTCCTTACAACCGCATCCAGGACCCCTACCCCGAAGGCCGGGCGGCGGGCGCAGGGTTGATCCAGGAGACCCGCAGCCGCGGCGGCGCGACCCGAGCCTACATCTACGTGAACAACCGCTTCGAGGGCAATGCGCTGGAAACCATCGCGGCGATGGTGGAGGCCGCAAGGTAGGGACGCCTCGCCGAGGCGTCCGCCACGGACGGACGCCTCGGCGAGGCGTCCCTACCACCGTGAGATACCAGGCCTAAGGCCGAGCCCCGTCCGCGATGCAATACAGGTACTGCCGGCCCCTGATGAAGAGTTCCCCGCCCACGAGGGCCATCGAAGCGTCGGTCCTGTCGGTGAGCTTATTCGTGGCGAGCACCTCCAGCTTCGGCCCTTTCCTGAGCACGACGCACGTGCCGTCGCGCCCAAGCACATACACGCGGTCCTTGGCAGCCACAGGTGAAGCGTAGATTTCCCGCAAGCCCTCCAGGCGCTCCGCCTCGAATTGCGCCGCGCCGGTCCGGGCATCGAAGCACGAGAGCAGGTTGTTGTTGTTGGCCAGCACGTAGATCAAGTCGCCCGTCAGCAGGGGCGAAGGCACGTAGGGCGTATGTTTGTCGTGATGCCAACGGATGGCATCCGTGCCGGTGAGGTCGCCGGTGTGCCCCAACGCAATCGCGTACAGCGCGCTGCCGCGGAAGCCGCTGGTGACATAGACGGTATCCCCCGAAGCCACCGGGCTGGGAATGGCGTTGGCCGTCTGGCCGGCGCACGACCAGACCTCCTTGCCCGTAGCCAGGTCATAGCTGCGCACTTTGCCCGTCGCGTTGACCACCACTTGCGGCTTGCCCTGGTAGTCAATGACCAGCGGCGTGGACCAGCCCGTCGCCTCATCCCGCGGCGTGCGCCAAAGCTCCTTGCCGGTGCGCTTGTCCAGAGCCGCGATGAAATCATGGTCCCCTTCATCATCCCAATAGACGACTACGGTGTCCCCGTAGAGCGCGGGCGAAGCGCCTTCGCCAAAGCCCATGCGCGTCTGCATCCGGCCAAAGTCCTTGGACCACTTGAGATTCCCCTGCACATCATAGCAATGCAGCCCGCGCGAGCCGAAGTAGGCCAGCAGCAACTGCCCGTCCGTCACGGGTGAAGCCGAGGCATAGGTGTTGTTAGGCTGGTGGCCTTCGTGCGGCACCTCCTCGCGGGCCGTCTTCTGCCAAAGCGTCTTGCCCGTCTCGCGGTCCAGGCAGAGCACCACGAACTGCCACTGCTCATTCGGCGCTCCATCACCCATACCCCGGCCTGGAGGAGGGCCTCCCGGAGGCGGCGGGTCGCGGCGCGGTTCGGCGGCGGCGTCGGACGGCTTGCCTTCGCCTTTCTTGCCGGTGGGAATGGCCGTGAGAAGGAAGACCCGCTCGCCCCAAACGATGGGCGTCGAGTCGCCCTCGCCGGGGATGGCGGCCTTCCATTTCACGTGCTGGGTATCACTCCAGGTCAGGGGAGGGCCGGCTTCCGGCGCCGAGCCCGTCCCCAGCGGGCCGCGCCACTGCGGCCAGAAGCGCTTGGCGTCCGCCGCCGGGTCGGCCGCGTTGCCCATAGCTGCCAGGGAAAGGAAAGCCGCGCTGATCAACAAATACGTGCGTCTCATAAACTCCGCGTGAATCCGAACGATGTCAGGAGAACATGCCTGCGTTTCAACGCTGCGCAAGCGGCAGGCGAGGCGCGAAAACGTGAAAGCATGACGAATGATAACGCCGGACAGGGCCGCCCTCCACGCTTTGACGCTTCAACGCTTCAACGCTTTAACGCCCCCATCCTCCTTGCTTCTACCCGCCGCGTGCGCAATGCTTGATCCGCTGTTCGGGGCCAGACGGCCCCTTGGAAAGGAACAAAATGAGCAAAGCCGAAGCAGATACGTCCGTGGCCGTGGCCAACAGCGCGCCGGTTAAGGTTCCCAAGGCACCGGACGATGTCGGCCGGCTCTTGAAGCAATACGGCTGTGGGCCGATCCCATTTGTCGGCACCGAAAACGCGCTGTATGAGCGGCACCTGCTCTTCGACACCGTCGTCGAGCTGGGCGATGCCGGCCCGCGCGAGCGCTTCGAAGCCGTCGCCCGCTCGGTGCGGGACGTGCTGGCCCAGCGCTGGCTGCTCACGCAGAAGACCTATGCCCGGGAGAACCCCAAGCGCGTTTACTACCTGTCCATGGAGTTCCTGATTGGCCGCTCCCTGTCCAACAACGTCAACAATCTCCTGCTCTACCCCGTCACGCAGGACGCCATGAAACGGAAGGGCCTTGACCGGTTGGAGATTATCGAGCAGGAGCCCGACGCCGGCCTGGGCAACGGCGGCCTGGGACGCCTGGCGGCCTGCTTCCTCGATTCCATGGCCACCATGGAGCTCCCCGCTACGGGCTACGGACTGCGCTACGAATACGGCATGTTCAGGCAGGGCCTCAAAGACGGCTGGCAGATCGAGCACCCCGATAACTGGCTGCGCTACCCGGACCCGTGGGAAGTCGCGCGCCTGCACGAGCGCGTGGGCGTTCGGATGCACTGCGGCTTCGAGGTCTGTGGCGGCCGATTGCGCGCCCATACGGGGCGCCAGGGCGGCCTGATCGGCGTGCCCTACGACCGTCCCGTCGTCGGCTACGGTGGCAAGACCATCAACACGCTCCGCCTCTGGGAAGCCGCCGCGCCCGACGTCTTTGACTTCCAAACCTTCAGCCACGGCGACTTCGTCGGCGCCGTAGCCGAGACGCTCGCCGCCGAATCCGTCACGCGCGTGCTTTATCCCGACGACTCGACGGCCCAGGGCAAGGGCCTGCGCTTCGTGCAGGAATACTTTCTGGTGGCCTGCTCCCTGGCCGACCTGGTCCGCCGCTTCCGCCGCAGCAACAAGGACTGGAAGCAACTGCCCGACAAGGTCGCCATCCAGCTCAACGACACTCACCCGGCCCTGGCCGTCCCCGAACTCATGCGCCTGCTGCTGGATGAAGCGCACCTGGGTTGGGATACCGCGTGGGACATCACGCAGCGCACCCTGGCCTACACCAACCATACCCTTCTGCCCGAGGCCCTGGAGAAATGGCCCGTCGCCTGGTTCGAGATGCTGCTGCCGCGCCACCTGGAGATCATCTACGAGATCAACCGGCGCCTGCTCGAGGCCGTGCGCGCCCGCTATCCCAGCGACGAGGCCCGCGTCGCCCGGATGAGCCTGATCGAGGAAGGCCCGGAGCGCCGCGTGCGCATGGCCAACCTCGCCATCGTCGGCTCCCACAGCACCAACGGCGTCGCCGCCATCCACTCCCGACTGCTGCGCACGATGACCGTCAAAGACCTGGCCGAGATGTTCCCCGAGCGCTTCAGCAACAAGACCAACGGCGTCACGCCCCGGCGCTGGCTGCTGCTGGCAAATCCCGCGCTGGCCGGCGCCATCACCCAGGTCATCGGCGACGGCTGGATCACCGACCTCAAGCAGCTTGAAAAGCTCAAACCGCTGGCCGAGGACAAAGGCTTCCGCGCGGCCTTCCTGGCGGCCAAGCGCGAGGCCAAGGTGGAGTTCGTTGACTGGCTCAAGTCCACCAACGGCCACACGCTGGACCCGGACTCCATCTTCGACTGCCAGGTCAAACGCATCCACGAATACAAACGCCAACTCCTGAATGCCCTGCGCATCATTGTCCTCTACAATCGCCTGCGCGAAAGCCCCAGCCTGGAGATGACGCCGCGCACGTTCCTCTTCGCCGGCAAGGCAGCGCCCGCCTACCACCTGGCCAAGCTGATCATCAAGTTCATCAATAACATCGCCGCGGTGGTTGATTCCGACCCCGCCGTCCGTGGACGGCTCCGAGTCGTCTTCCTGCCCGATTACTCGGTCACCCTGGCCCAGCGGCTTATTCCGGCAGCCGATGTCTCCAACCAAATCTCGACGGCGGGCTACGAGGCCAGCGGCACCAGCAACATGAAATTCATG
>Ga0335069_10009361_pt1 | contig 13949 bp, 9 predicted proteins | sample Lox_Sample_11_FD_206714 | JGI IMG/M metagenome (GOLD analysis project Ga0335069, IMG submission 206714) | Soil microbial communities from Loxahatchee National Wildlife Refuge, Florida, United States - Lox_Sample_1.1 | ecosystem: Environmental > Terrestrial > Soil > Wetlands | place: USA: Florida... | reverse complement strand
GGAGGAGCCGCTCGACGTGCGTGCGGTCTCCACCCGCGCGGGGCTCACCTCCGGCTTCGAGCGCCTGCAGACGGAGGTCCTCCGCCCGCTCGCGGACGACCACTCCAGGCGCGCCCTGGAGGCCCTGCGGTCGCGGCTGCGTCGCCTGATCGCCCTGGCGGCAGCCGGGATGGACGGCGGTGCTCCGCCGGAGCTCGACGATTCGAAGGTCGAGCTGGAGAAGCGACGCACGGCCGCCAACGCGGGCATCGGCCGCACCACGGACCGCCTGGCCAGTTCGGCCAAGCGGGCGCTGGAAGAGGTTGCGGAGGCCGTCGCCGCGGCATGGTCGAGAGGTGAGGACGGCGCCGCGCCGGCACGGGCTGCAATCATGGCCTCGGCCAGTCGCGGTCTCTCCGAGGTGCGCGGTCTGGTCGACGGCGTCCGCGTCGTCGCCGGCGGGTCCGAGGATGCCGGCCGGCGGCGGCTGCCGCCGCTCTTCGACCCCGAGTTCCTCGACGCCATCAAGCGCCTCCCGCCCCCCTGGATCGCTCCGGGCTTTGCACGACTGAGCATGGCTCGCCACGCGGTGGCGCCACTCCTGCCGTACCTCGACGACGCGCTCCACCGGTACTCGAGCCGCCTGCGGACCTGGGGCGAGGCGGCGATCGAGGAGGTGCGGGCCGGTGGCAGCGTTGCCGCCGGCGGCTCGGCGACCGTCCGCCACGCGGAGCTGGCCTTGCTCGAGGCGCTGGTCGCCGAAATCGGCGGCGCCGCCACGCCGTCGGCCTCGGTCGTAGGACCGGCTCACCATTCTTGAGCGCAACCAGGGATGGCCGGCGGCCGGGTGCCCGCCTCAGCCGAACGTGAAGGCGAAGGCCTCGACGCCCGGGTCGAGGAAGCGGATCTCGAAGGTCCGGTCCGCGACCTCTCCCCGCTGGCGCACGAGCTGGTACAGGCGCTGGTCCCTGACCACGCCGTCGCCCGCGGCGTCGGTGTCCGTCCCGTGGTTCTCTCCCGGGGCGGTCCCGTCGATGGTGACCCGGAAACGGATCGGCCTCGCGCCACGAGCCGGGCCGAGCACCAGGTGCAGGTCTCGCGCGTGGAAGCGATAGACGATGGCCCCGCCTCGGCGGTCGAGAGCGGCGTGCTCGCCACCCACGGTCCACTCGCCCGACAGACCCCACTCGTTGAGGCGGGGCGCCCCGGGGGAGTAGGCGTGCGGACGGTCCGGCAGGGCGCCGCCCGGAGACACGAAGCGTTCCCCGCGCAGGTAGCCCAGGTAGGTCTCGGGAGAGCCCACCCCGCCGCTGGTGGGAGCTTCGGCGCCCGTTCCGCGCACCGCCACGACGCCCCCGGCCACGCGGGCCTGGCCCGCCTCGGCCAGTAGCTGCTGGAGGATGCGCTCGGACTCCTGGTAGTCGCCCTCGCCGAAATGGTGGTGGCGGATGCGGCCCTGCGCGTCCACGAAGTAGTGCGCCGGCCAGTACTGGTTCCCGAAGGCGCGCCAGATCGAGTAGTCGTTGTCGACGGCGACGGGGTAGCGGATGCCCAGGTCCGCCACGGCCTTCCTCACGTTGCCCAGGTCCTTCTCGAAGGCGAACTCGGGGGTGTGGACGCCGACGACGACCAGGCCGTCCCGGCCGTACTTCTCCGCCCAGGCACGGACGTAGGGCAGGGTGCGCAGGCAGTTGATGCAGGTGTAGGTCCAGAAGTCCACCAGAACGACCTTGCCCTCGAGGGCGGCTTTCGTCAGCGGCGGCGAGTTCAGCCACTGCGCGGCGCCGTCCAGCGGCGGCAGGCTGCCTTCGGAGGACAGGCCCATCGCTGATCCCGCCGCTGGACCGGGGCGCGCCGTCGTCGCGTCGGTGGCGCGCGAGGGCGCCTGCAGATGGGAGACGAGCCGTTCTTCGATGGCGGCGGTGCCGACCGAGGACGCCCGGGCGAGCAACCCGGTGTCGAGCCCCAGAGCGATCGCGCCGACCGCCACCAGGACGGAGGCGCCCAGCGCACGCCGCACCCACTCGCCGGCAGGCAGCGAGCGCCTCATCGCGCGGAAGACGCGGCCGCCCGCGAGCAGGGCCGCCGCGAGCGAGGTGGCGGCACCGGCGGCATAGGTGAAGAGCAGGAGGCAGGTCCGTGCGCTGGCACCCTCGACGGCGGCGCCGGTGAGGACGAGTCCCAGGATCGGGCCGGCGCAGGGCGCCCACAGCAGCCCGCAGGCGATGCCCAGCAGCAGCGCGGGAAAGGGCGATCGGCCGGCGTCTCGACCCGCTGCCGACACCCTCCCGCCGAGCGCGACGAGCGGCCGGGTGAGGCGTGTGGTCAGCGCGGGGACGACCAGCGACAGGCCGAACACGGCGAGCAGCGCCAGCGCCGCCCAGCGTCCGTACTGGTTGGCCCGCACCACCCAGCCGCCGGCCACCGTTGCCAGGGTCGCGACCAGGCCGAAGGTGGCCGCCATCCCTGCCAGGACGGGCAGGCCGCTGCGGAGGAAGGGGCGATCCGCGCGCGCGAAGACGAACGGCAGGACGGGAAGGATGCAGGGGCTGAGGATCGTCAGCACGCCGCCGAGGTAGACGAGGGCGAAGAGGAGGAGCATGGACTCACCAGCCGGGTAGCGGTTGATGGATCGACGGCGTCAGTCCCGCTATTCCAGGGTCCCCCCCCCCACCCCCGCGCCGCTACTGGCGACCACGGCGGCACGGCCGCAGCACCGACTCGACCCGTCGCACGGCGCCCTCGACGACGGCGGTGAGCAGCCCGTCGTGGTGGACGGCATCCGGGAAGAAGGCGGTGTGCAGGAGCAGGTCCCGGCCGGCCGACCACCCGCCGAGCAGGTCCGTGTCCCAGCCCGGCAGGGTCTCGCGCTCGTTGAGAGCCAGGGCCTCGCGGACGCCTCCCCCGCCGGGGGCGACCAGCGAGACGAGCAGCCCCCGGCCCAGGCCGGGCCAGGAGGCGTTGGTGTCCAGCTCCAGCAGGGCCAGCCCGCCGCCCGGCGGGTCGGTGAGGGGGACGCTCGCGGCGAGGCCGTGGGGCATGGCGACGGCGCGCACGCCCAGGGAGTCGGCGAGCAGCGCGACGCACGCCTCCACTTCGGCTCGTGCCCAGGGCGGTGCGTCGAGCCAGCCCGCCGCGGCAGGCGCCAGCTCGGCCTGGTGAGCGTGGCCGGGCGGCCAGGTGTCGTCCGCGCCCGGGCCGAACCGGCCGGTCGCCAGGCGGCTCGCCTCGGTGGCCTGCAGCCAGGCGACGAACCCGATCAGGTTGGCAGCCCAGCCGGGGTTGCCGGCGTGCACGTGAAGCGTGGACGCCAGCTCCAGCCGGCTCCGGCCGTCCTCGTCGCGGACCACCGCCGAGAGCGCGCTGGACGTCATGTCCAGCGAGAGCGCGGCCAGCCGGGTCGGCGAGCCATCGAAACCGCCGCCGAGATGGCTGCGCACCTGCACCCGCCAGGTCGGCGTGCCCCGTTGGCCGAGACTCGGCTCCGACCAGACGCGCTGGCTCACCCCGCACGGGTGCCAGCTGAAGCCGCCGGGCCAGTCCGCGCACTCGAGCCCGGCGGCCTCCGCGCGGCTGCGCAGGTCCCGTACCAGCTCCAACCCCAGGTCGATCCCGTCGTTCATCCGTGTCCCGCGCGGCGCGCCGCCGTGCATCGCCTGCCTTCCTCTCCTGGCCCTCACGACATGAGAACGTGAACCGTGCTCCGCGGCCCTGACCGCCGTCGCCATTCCGTTGACAGATGGCGCCACGCGGCCGTAAACACCTGTGGAGGGCTTGGACCAGGCATGACGGTGGGCGATTCGGCGCGGCCGGGGCTCGGTGTCGGCTGGGTCGTCCGGCACCTGATCGCCCAGATGGAGGCCGGCGGCCTCGACGTCTCGTCGATCCGGGGGCTGCCCGGCCTGTGCGGACGCGACCTGGAGGACCCGGACGCACTGTTCCCGGAGTCGACGCTGCGCGAGGCCTGGCGCCTGGCGCTGGCCCTGACCCGGGACGACGCCCTGGGGCTGCACCTGGCCCAGCGACTGCCGCGCGGCGCGCTGGACCTGGTCGAGTACGCGTTCCGCGCCTCCGCCAACCTGGCCGCCGCCCTGGAGCGGCTCGCCCACTACGGCCGGCTGGTGAACGATCGGCTGGCCATGCGTGTCCTGGGGGAGAGCGGCGACCTGCGCCTGCTCATCGTCGAGCCCGACGGCCGCCCGCTCGACCGCCACCGCGCGGAGCTGTCGCTCGGCCTCGTGCTGCGCCTGTCACGGGAGACGACCGCCGCCGACCTCGTGCCGGTGGAGGTCTCCTTCGCCCATCCCTCGCCCGAGGACCTCACCGAGCACCGGAGCTTCTTCCGTGCCCCCCTGCGCTTCTCGGCGCCGGTGAGCGGGCTCGTGTTCTCGCGCGAGGATGCCCGGCGCCCGCTGCGCGACGCGGACCCGGCCCTGGTCGAGATCGTGGGGCGCCGGCTCGACAAGCTGCTCGCCCACCGCGACCGGGCCGAGGACGGCGCGGCCACGGCCCGGGTCAGGCATCTGCTGGCCGCGGAGGTGGGCCGGGGTCACGCCTCGAGCGCCCGCGTCGCCCGCGCCCTGGGCCTCAGCGAGCGGACGCTCAGCCGGCGCCTGGCGGCCGAGGGCACCTCGCTCCGGGCGATCCTCGACGGGGTGCGGGCGGAGACCGCGACCGCCCTGCTGCACGACCCGGCCGTCGCCATAGCGGAGATCGCCTTCTTCCTCGGCTACTCCGAGCCGGCGGCCTTCCACCGCTCGTTCAAGCGCTGGACGGGGAAGACACCCCTGTCCTACCGCCGCCAGTCGCGCGCGGCCTGAGGTCGCCCCCTCGGCCGGCCGTGTGGGCTACGGTTGCGCCGGTGTCGGCGGCGCCAGCAGCACCCAGATCGGCTTGTGGTCGCTCGCCTCGTGGTTGTCGGCGACGCCGGCGCTGGCCACTCCGGCCGGGGCCACGAGCCCCCGCGCGAAGACGTGGTCGTAGTGCAGGTCGAAGACGGTCCAGCGGACGGTGGGACCGAGGTCGCGCGTCGGCCAGGCGTACCCGGCCCGGGCGAACTGCTCGCCGATGCCGTGGGAGTTGAAGTCGCCGGCGACCACCACCGGCTGCCCGGCTGCCGCCGCCTTGTCGGCCTCGGCGATGATCGTCTGCGCCTGCTCGCGGCGGGATCCGCCCGAGACCGCCATCGGCGAGGGCAGGTCGACGCAGAACGCGCGCACACGCAGGCTGCCCCGCAACACGGTCGCCGCCACGGCCGCGCGGCGCAGGCGCGTGCCCCGCGCGGCGTGGGGCAGCAGCAGCTTGGAGTCGTCCTCCAGCGGCCAGGGCGACAGCAGCGCGCAGCCGAAGTCGTGCTTCGGCGTCGGGTGCACCCCGCTCGGGAAGTAGACCGCGTTCATCCCCAGCTCCCGTGCGATCCGCTCGACGCCCGGGGCGTCCATCTCCTGCAGCGACAGCAGGTCCGGGTCGCGCAGCTGGGGGCTCGCCCGCAGCGCCGCGAGGGCGGCGCCGATCTTCCGTGAGTACTCGATGTTGAAGCTGACCACCCGGAACGGTGCGCTCGAGGCCGGCGCCGGCCGAGCCTCCGCGTGAAACCTGTAGACGGGGCCGGCCGGGTCCAGGTAGTTGACGGTGTGGGCACACGAGGCGCCGAGGCCGGCAGCGAGGACCAGCCGGATCGCGATCAGGCGGCGGCGTTCACGATGCATGTGGCGGCGGCTCCTCGTGGTCGGGCGTCGTCTCGGATGGCTTCTCGTCGGGCGGCCGGGTGGGCGCCTTCTCCGACTCGGGGCCACCGGGGGTCTGCTGCGGCAGCCTCTGCTTCAGCGCCTCCGGCGGCTTGACCGTCACGCCGGCGGGCACCGGCGGCTGCTGCGCCGCCGGCTCCGCGGCGAGGTCGAAGGCGGCCGCCTCCCTCGACTTGCCGTTCGCGTCGAGCGCCACCACGGCCAGCCGACCCCGCCCGCTCTTCTCGAAGTCGATGCGCAGGTAGCCGCTCACCGCCCCGGCGTACAGCGTGGACTTCGTCCACACGGTCGGGCTGAGGTGCCCGAAGGCGCCGGCGCCGCTGACCAGCAGGTAGCGGGCGACATTCTTCCCGTCGAGCACCTGCAGGTTGTGGTCGTGGCCGGCGGCGTAGACGAGCGGCGGCTGCTTCTGCATCACGCCGGAGAGCGCCTCGCGCATCCTGCGGTTCTGCGCCCCCGACATGTCCTGGGCGGAAGCGCCGTGCATCCGCGACAGCGGGTAGGCCGAGCCGATCCCCGGCAGCGGGACCCACAGCCAGGACTTGCTCGCGCGCAGCGGGAAGAGGTGGTCCTCCCAGGTGAAGTGGCCGCCGTGCTCGCCGCCGGTGGCGAGCGGGTGGTGGCCGGCCACCACGACGCGCCTCTGCCCGGCGGTGCGCAGCGCGATCGCCAGCGCGTCCACCACCTCCGCCTCCGTCCGGGTGGGACAGCTCGAGGACGGCCCGGGCTTGGGCGGCGGCTGCAGCCACCACTGGGTGTCGAGCAGCACCAGCCGCAGCGTCGCGTTGAAGTCGCGCACCACCGGCCCGGGACAGCCGTCCTCCGGCTCCAGGCTGAGGGAGGGAACGGCCTTCTGCCTGAGGTAGTCGCCCTGCCTGCGGATGGCGTCCCAGCCGGCGGGGCCCATGCGGTCCCAGTCGTGGTTGCCGGGGATGAAGATCGCGGTCGCGCCCTCGGCCCGCGCCGCGTTCAACTGCGCGTCGATGCGTCGCTCCGCCTCCCGGCGCCCCACCGCGTCCTTCGCGGGCAAACCGCGGGGATAGATGTTGTCCCCCAGGAACACGACCACCGCATGCGCCGCGTCGGCGTTCACGTCCTCCGACAGCGAGGCGAGCACCGGGTCCCTGGCCAGCGGCACGCCTCCGTCGCCGATGAGGAAGAGGCGGGTGTCGATGTCCTTCGCCTCCGGCACGGCCCGGGGCCCTGCCTCGCCGGTCGGGAGAGCGGCCCGGGCGCTCCAGGCCAGGGCGGCGACCGCGAGCACGACGCACGACCAGAGTCGGTTCTTCATTTCCGTGGGCCAGCTCGCGAGCCGGCTGATGATCCGTCCAGGGTCTTCCGGGGCGGAAGTAACACCTCCGTAAGTTACGGGCGTGGCTGGCCCTCGCCCACCCGGGGGCCTTCGCCGGGGCGATGAGCGCCGCGGACGGCCGCCGTGGGGGAAGCCGCCGCCGCGGGCCGGTTTCCTCCGCCGCAGCCGGAGGCGAGCAGCAGCGGCACCGCGGCCAGCATGGCGACGGCCCGCGGGTGCGCCACCTCAGCGGACAGAGCGGATCCGTTCACAGACCGACCTGCCTTTCCGGTCGCACCTCAGAACGTCCAGTCGCTCATGCCGCCCGGTCCGGCTACGGCGCCGCCCTGCGGAAGGCGAGCCTCAGGTCGAGGGGCTTGCGCATCGCCTTGTGCTCGAGGTGCCAGGTCACCAGCAGCGTGCGATCGGGCTGCAGATGGTAGGTCTCGACGATGCGCCCGCTGCCCTTGGCCGCCTTCTCCTCGACCACCACGCGCTCACCGTCCCGGCGGACCGTCGCCTTGCGCAACCCGCCGAGCGGCCCCTCGCGCGTCGCCTCGCGGCCGAAGTAGTAGATGCGGGTCTCGTCTCCCAGGAAGGACCGGAACTCCGTCGGGCTCTCCTCGATGGTCAGCACGACCGGCGTCGGCTGCTCCGCCTGCCGCATCAGCCAGTCGTGGATCCAGACGCGCGGCGAGTCCTCCTTGATGTCTCCCTGGGAGTAGCCGGTCCCCAGCGAGTCCACGATCTTCTCGCGCACGTCGTCGCTGTGGCGCGCGACGAACTCCCACCGGCCGTTCAGGTCGGACGCCGCCAGCGCCGGGACGGCCAGAAGTGCGGCCACGCCGGCCAGGAGGCCCGCGACCGCGAGTACGGTGCGCTCGCCGTGACCGTCTCGTCTGCTCACAGGGGCCTCCTCGACCGGGTCGGCCAGGCGACCGGGGTCCGAGAGTCACACCCGCCGCCACCGCGGTTGCCGTTGTGGCTGCCGTGATGGACGCGATGATGATACCTTCTCGCCGGCAAGGAAACGGGCCGCCCGGGCGAGCCTGTGACAGGACGCTGCAGACCGCGATGAGCCAGGGGGACGAAGGCCGCTCGCTGCGCCACTCCGCAACGGAGGAGTTCGAGCGGCTCGTCAGCGAGCTGCTGACGCGTCTCGTCGAGAGCCTCGCGGCCTCCCTGGACGAGGAGATCCGGCAGGCGCAGCGCCGGGTCTGCGAGCACATGGGCCTCGATCGCTCGACGCTCTGGCAGGCGACCGGAGGGGCCGACGGCCGGCTCCTGCTGACGCACTGCCACGGCATGGAGCTGCCGACCTCCCCGGCCGCCGACGCCGCGAAGCTGTTCCCCTGGACGCTCGAGCGGGTGCTGCGGGGCGAGGTGGTCGCCGTGTCTCGCGCCGCCGACCTTCCAGCGGACGCGACCCGAGACTGCCGGACCTGGGAGCAGACCGGCACCCGTTCCACCCTGGTCGTCCCGCTGGCGACCGGCTCGGGTCAGGTGCTCGGTGCGCTGTCGTTCGACACCGTGGAGCGGGAGTTCGCGTGGCGGCCGGAGATGGTGCGGCGGCTGCAGCTCGTCGCCGGGGTGTTCGCCGGTGCGCTCGCCCGCCAGCATGCGGTGCAGGCGCGCCAGGCCGCCGAGGCCCGGTTCCTGAAGCTGCTGGCCAGCATGCGGGAGGCCTTCGTCAGCGTGAGGATGGACGGCCGCCTGCAGGAGTTCAACGACGCCTACCGGGAGATGCTGGGGTACTCGCGGGAGGAGCTGCAGCGTCTCACGTACCAGGACCTGACCCCGGCCCGGTGGCACGCCTTCGAGGCGGACATCATCGAGAAGCAAGTGCTGGTCCGCGACGTGTCCGACGTGTACACGAAGGAGTACCGGCGCAAGGACGGCAGCGTGTTCCCCGTCGAGCTGCGGACGTCCCTCGCCCGCGACGCCGCCGGGCGGCCGGAGGGCTTGTGGGCGATCGTCCGTGACGTCACCGAGCGCAAGCAGGCCGAGGAAGCGCTCCGGCAGAGCGTTCAGTACTACGAGACGGTCCTGGAGAAGTCGCCGATCGGTTTCGCGATCCACACCATCGACGACGGCGTCGGCAGGTTCGTGAGCGCCCGGTACGAGGAGATCTACGGCTGCGAACGAGGCGCAATCGCCTCGCACCTGACTTTCTTCGACACCGTCTGGCCCCGCCACCCCGAGCTGCGGGAGCAGATCAAGACCCGCGTGGTGGCCGACATGACCTCCGGGGACCCGAGCCGCATGCACTGGGAGGACGTGCCGGTCCCGCTGCCCTCCGGAGAGGTGCGCTACATCTCCGCCATGAACATCCCGTTCCTCGAGCGCAACCTGATGGTCTCGACGGTCTGGGACGTGACCGACCGGGTCCTGGCCGAGCGGCGGCTGCGGGAGAGCGAGCTGCGCTTCCGGCAGGTGGCCGAGAGCGTCAGCGACTTCATCTGGGAGGCGGACGCGCGCGGCCTCTACACCTACACCAGCCCTTCGGTGGAGAGGATTCTGGGCTACACGCCGGACGAGCTGGTGGGGAAGGTGTACTTCTACGACCTCTTCGCTCCCGAGAGCCGTGAGGAGCTGAGGGCGGCCGCCCTGGCCACGTTCGCCGCCCGCCAGCCGTTCCGCGCGTTCGTCAAAGCCAACGTGAGCAAGAGCGGACGGATCGTGCACCTGGAGACGAGCGGCATCCCGCTGCTGGACGAAAACGGGGAGCTCCGGGGCTACCGCGGCGCGGACACCGACGTCACCGACCGCAGGAGGGCGGAGGAGCGGGCCGAAGCAGAGAGGAGGCGTCTGCAGGCCGAGCGCGACTACCTGCAGGAGCAGGTCACGGTCGGCCACACGCCGGACGTGGTCGGGCAGAGCCCGGCGATGGCCGCGGTGCTGGCCCAGGTCGAGCAGGTCGCCCCGACCGCGACCTCGGTCCTCATCACCGGCGAGACGGGCGCCGGCAAGGAGCTGATCGCCGAGACCATCCACCGGCTGAGCCCGCGCCGGCAGCGGCTGATGGTGACGGTCAACTGCGCGGCCCTGCCGGCGCCGCTGATCGAGAGCGAGCTGTTCGGCCACGAGAAGGGCGCGTTCACGGGTGCCGTGGCCACGCAGGTCGGCCGCTTCGAGCTGGCGGACGGCTCGACCCTGTTCCTCGACGAGGTCGCCGAGCTGCCGCTGGAGCTGCAGTCCAAGCTGCTCCGGGTGCTGGAGACGGGGGAGTTCGAGCGCCTGGGCAGCTCGAAGCGGCGCCGGTCGGACGTGCGCCTGGTGGCGGCGACGAACCGCGACCTCTCGGCGGCCGTGCGCGCCGGGAGCTTCCGCCAGGATCTCTTCTACCGGCTCAACGTGTTCCCGATCCGCATCCCGCCCCTGCGCGAGCGGCGCCAGGACATCCCGGCGCTGGTGCGGGCCTTCACCGAGCACTTCGCGCGGGCACAGGGCAAGACGATCGACTCCATCGCCCAGGGTACGATGGAGCTCCTGCAGCAGCAGCCCTGGCCGGGGAACGTCCGCGAGCTGCGCAACGTCGTCGAGCGGGCCGTCATCCTCAGCACCGGGCCGGTGCTCGCGATCGACGCGTCCGCCGTGCCCGCCGCGGCGCTCGCGGTCGGAGGCGGCGAGGCGCTGACGCTCGAGGAGTCCGAGCGCCGCCACATCCTGGCGGTCCTGGAGCTCACCAGGGGTCGCATCGCCGGCAAGGGGGGGGCGGCGGAGCGGCTCGGCGTCATCCGCACCACCCTGCAGTCGAGGATGAAGAAGCTGGGGATCAGGCGGCCGCGGCGCTGACCGGCGGCCGGCTCAGCCGTCGCGCTTGGCGCCGCCCGGGGAGGGGGATTCGCCCAGGTACGCGCGCAAGAGCAGCTCGATGTAGGGCGAGGCGTTCGCCAGCGCCGCCCCCCGTGCCCGCTGGGCGTGCAACGCCGCCACGCCGGCGGCATCGGCCCCGGTCACGTGCGCCAGGTCGATGCGGAGCGGAAGGCCCCGCGACGCGGCGACCGTCTCGAACTCCTCGACCTCCGGCCCGCTCAGCCAGCCGTCCAGGACCAGCGCGGTCGCGGCGTCCTTCTCGACGTGGGTGACGATTCGCAGCGGCACGCCGTCGTCTGGTGCACGCGCGATGCCCTCTCGGCCAGCCGGCCGCAGATCCGCTCATACCCTTGATTTCACAAGGTTTAACGGCAGGAGCCGCCGCCTGGGAGACCGTTCGCGTTAACGTCTGCGGCCAGCATGTCGGCAGGGCGATGCCAGCGCGCGGGCAGGGCGGGCCAGAATGGCGTGTTCCGATGAGCGTTGACAGGGACGAAGCCGTGAGACGGGTGCACCTCGCGGCGATGTTCGAGCACGCGCCGGCCCACTTCTCGGTCGAGCCGGAGCGCTTCGGGCTGGTGACGTTCAACAGGGAGTTCGCCCGCCTCGTGCGGGAGAGCTACCGGGTCGACCCGCGGCAGGGAATGACCCCCGACGAGCTGCTGCCGCCGGAGGTGGCCGCGCGCTGGCGCGAGCTGCTGACCCGGGCGCTGGGCCAGGGCTCGTTCCGCGCCGACTACGTCATGGCCTCGGGCGGGCAGGAGATGCTGCTCACCGTCAGCCGGCTGGAGAGTGACGGCCGAACGCTGGGCATCTCGGTGCTCGCCGTGGACGTGACCGAGAGCCGGCGCGCGATGAGGGCGCTCGACCAGTCTCAGGCGCGGCTCGCGGCGATCGTCGAGAGCACCCAGGACTGGGTCTGGTCCGTCGAGCCCGAGACCCACCGGCTGCTGAGCTTCAACGGGGCGTTCGCCGCCTGCTTCAAGGCGACCGCCGGCGTCGAGGTCCGTGAAGGGATGGTGCCGGAGGAGCTGGTGCCTGCGGACCAGGCGGCGAGCTGGCACGAGCTGTTCGCCCGGGCCGAGCGCGACGGCGTGGCGGTCAGCGAGTGCCCCGCCGCCTCGGAGCAGAGGACGCTGCTGGTGACCCTCAACCGGCTGGAGAGCCAGGGGCAGGTCTTCGGCGTCTCGGCCGTCGGCAAGGACATCACCGAGCGCAAGCGGGCGGAGCGGGCCCTGGCCGAGAGCGAGGCGCGCTTGCGCACGCTGCAGGAACGCCTGCAGGAGGACAACATCGCGCTGCGCCAGCAGATCACTGTCCACCACGGGCCGACCACCGTCCTCGGCCGCAGCCCGGCCATCGCCAAGGTCATCGAGCAGGCGAAGACGGTCGCCCCCGCCGACTCCGCGGTGCTGATCACCGGCGAGACCGGCACCGGCAAGGAGCTGCTGGCGCGGGCCATCCACGAGATGAGCCCCCGCGCCGGCCGCCAGATGGTGACGGTGAACTGCGCGGCGCTGCCGGCCGGGCTCATCGAGAGCGAGCTGTTCGGCCGCGAGAAGGGCGCTTACACCGGCGCCTGGACCCGCCAGGCGGGCCGGTTCGAGGCCGCAGACGGCTCGACGCTGTTCCTCGACGAGGTGGCCGAGCTGCCGCTCGAGGTGCAGGCCAAGCTGCTCCGGGTGCTGCAGGACGGCCGCTTCGAGCGCCTGGGCAGCACGCAGAGCGTCAGCGTGAACGTCCGCGTCATCGCCGCCACCAACCACGACCTGATCCGCAGGGTGGAGGACGGGCGGTTCCGCGCCGACCTGTTCTACCGCCTGCGGGTGTTCCCGATCGAGATGCCGCCGCTGCGCGTGCGGCCCGAGGACGTCCCGCTGCTGGTGTGGGACGCGGTCTGCTCCTTCAGTCAGAAGCTCGGAAAGACCATCGACACCATCCCGGCCGAGACGATGCAGCGGCTGCAGCAGCACTCGTGGCCGGGGAACGTCCGGGAGCTCCGGAACCTCGTCGAGAGGTCCGTGATCCTGAGCTCGGGCCGGACCCTCTCGGTCGCCTTCGAGCCGGAGGACGTGTCCTCGCGGCGACCGGTCACCCTCGCCGACGCCGAGCGGCTGCACGTGCTGGCGACCCTCGAGCGCACCGGCTGGCGTATCGGGGGCAGGGACGGCGCCGCGGCGCGGCTGGGCCTGCAGCGCTCGACGCTCAACTCGCTGATGAAGCGCCTCGGGATCTCTCGACCCAGGTCCTGACGTTCGGGGCCGGAGGGCCGGCGATGCGAGCAGCGGTGCCGGCATATCGTCATAGTGGCGATATGTCGCCGCTGGCTGCGGTCCGGAGCTCGCACGGGCACCATCAACGGTCAGAGAAGTCACTTGTCCGCGTGTGAGTTACGTCGGCGAGACGCGACCCCGGGGCACCGGGGCATGCGCCTTGCACTAACAAAAATGACTGTTAGCAACCTGTTGCCAGGGGAAGTCGGCCGCCATTCCTCAGCCGAAAGGGTGAACCGTGTGACCAGTAACCCCTCCACCGCCACGTTGGGAAGCCACGGGCGCGACCTCGTCCAGGCCCGGCAGCCCGGAACACGGTGGCCGGAGGCGGTGCCGCCGGACACGAGCGAGCTCCAGGAGCAGCTGCGCCGCAGCCTCGATGAGACGCGTCGGCTCCGCGACCGGCTCCAGCGCGAGCGCCTCCAGCTTCGCGAGCAGGCACGCTCCGAGCACGCCTTCGACGAGGTGGTCGGCGCGAGCGCCGCGCTGCGCAGCGTGTTCGCCCAGGTCAACCAGGTGGCCGCCACCGACAGCCCGGTGCTGCTGCTGGGCGAGACGGGGACGGGAAAGGAGCTGATCGCCCGCGAGATCCACGAGCGCAGCTGCCGTCACGGCAGCCGTCTGGTGACGGTCAACTGCGCGGCGCTGCCGGCCGGGCTGGTGGAGAGCGAGCTGTTCGGCTACGAGAAGGGCGCCTTCACCGGGGCGCTCAAGAGCACGCCGGGCCGCTTCGAGCTGGCGGACGGCGGCACCATCCTGCTGGACGAGATCGGCGAGCTGCCTCCCGAGACGCAGCCGAAGCTGCTGCGGGTGCTGCAGAGCGGCGAGTTCCAGCGGCTGGGC
>Ga0335069_10009358_pt1 | contig 13952 bp, 15 predicted proteins | sample Lox_Sample_11_FD_206714 | JGI IMG/M metagenome (GOLD analysis project Ga0335069, IMG submission 206714) | Soil microbial communities from Loxahatchee National Wildlife Refuge, Florida, United States - Lox_Sample_1.1 | ecosystem: Environmental > Terrestrial > Soil > Wetlands | place: USA... | reverse complement strand
GCGGTGATGTTGGCCGACTGGGCGCGACGGGCCTTGTATTTCAGCAAGGACGAACGCCGCAGCAGTCCGCTGCTGTTCCTGCTTGTTCTGGTACTGGTTGCGATCACGCCGCTGCTGTCACGCTTGCTTGCCATGGCGGTGTCGCGTCAACGCGAGTACCTCGCTGATGCCACCGGGGTCCAATTCACCCGCAATCCGCGCGGTTTGGCCGATGCATTGGAAAAAATCGGCGCTGCCACGTCACCGCTGCGGGCCGCAACGCAAGGGACGGCGCACATGTTCATCAGCAATCCCTTGCGTCGACCGGTCGACGAACGCTCCGGATCGCTCGCCGATCTGTTGAGCACGCATCCGCCGCTGGCGCAGCGCATCGCCTTGCTGCGAGCAATGGCGCATCAACCGACGGCAGCATGAACATCAGCTGTCCGCATTGCCATGTGCCGATGCGTTGCGTGTCGGCGCCGGCGAAGACCGGGTATCTGATCAGCCTCGATCAATGTCCGTGCTGCGGGGGAATCTGGTGCGATCGATGGGAAGTATATCCAATCACCGCGGCGGGCGCGCAGGCACTCGACCCTGTGGACCGTGAAGCGCTCCTGCGACCGGCGACATCGTCGATGGGAGAACCGTGCGAGTGTCCACGCTGCCGTGCGCGTCTGCGACGCTTCAGCGATCCAACTATCGGCGCGGATGCGTGCATAGCGCGCTGCCCGAACTGCGAAGGCTTGTGGTTCAATCACGGCGAGCTGCGACAGTTCAAAGCGCGGATGGATTCTCCGCTCATCGCTGGAGCTGCTGCTTCTGGCGGCGCGGTGCACGATGCGGAACTCGACCGCGTGTGCCAGCAGCTCGGTCCGGCGGCCGTGCCGCCGACGGTGAGTAATCTGAGTGCGGCATTCGAGCCAGCTGAGACTGAGGCGTCAACCTCCTCGGTTGGCGACCTGCGCGCACAGTTGGCACGTGACGCGGCATGGATCGGTGTGCGTGCGCTGCTGCGCCTGGTGTTACATCTCTGACTGTGGACAAAATTTCGAGAGCATGTGGATAGCACTCTAGAACGACCTGCTACGCCGGTTGCGCCTGGCTGCTCCACAGCCGTCTAGAGGCTGGATTCTTGAAGCTAGGAGGGCCTGGTTCGTTTTAAAAAAAAATTTCCAAAATGCCATTCTTCTATTGACAGCAAGCGACCGTCATTTCTATAATGGCTGCGTAACTGGTGGTGGGTGGCTGCTCGAGGTGGAGGAAAGTCTGAGGGTGAGGGACACGCAGTTGATGCTTCAAACGGGACCACAAGGAGGTTCGTATGGCAATGAAGAAGGCTGGCAAGACCAAGAAGAAAGCTCCTGCAAAGAAGAAAGCAGCCGGCAAGAAGAAGAAGTAAGTACCTTTCTAGAGGCCATTCACTAGGCCAGAATTTTTTCTCTCCCCCTCAGATTCGAGCCTGCGGGTTCGACGAAAGGCCTTCCGAGATCGGAAGGCCTTTTCGTTTCTGGTACATCACAACGGTATGCCACAACGCGCCGGTAGCGCGATCGTCGAGTCGATCGCTGCCGAGTTTCCGAAGTTCACCACGGATCTCCTGCTCATCCACGGTCTGTGGTGCACCGCCGCAGTATGGCGCAAATGCATGGGCTATTTGGCGCATCGTGGCTGGAACTGCCACGCGTTGGGACTGCGCGGTCACGGTACCGCAACCGCACCCGGGCCGATCGGGCAAGTCCGTATCGCGGATCATCTGAGCGATCTACGCGCCTTGATCGAAGCCTGCGATGCGCCGCCGGTGCTCGTCGGCCACGATCTCGGTGGTTTGCTGGCGTTGCATGTGACAGACGCGGTACGTGCGCGCGTCGCACTGGCTCCGCTCGTGCCACCGCCATTGGGCCGTGGACCGCAGCTCGTCTTGTCACGCTGGTCCGCGCGCTGGTCGATGTTGCGATCACGACAGCTACCGGTGCCGACCGGAGCTGCCGCGCGCGCCTTTTTCGGCGTGTCCGTACCCGGCGGCGTGGGTGCCGATTCGGGTAGCCTGGCGCGGGAGATCACACGTGGCAACGGCGTACAGCCCAAGCCCTCGGCTGTGCCGACGCTTGTGCTGGCCGGCGAGCACGATGCGATCAGCGCGCCAGCCGATATACGGGAACTCGCCACATCGATCAGTGCGACATTACACCAGGTCCAAGGTGCCGGCCACGGTATGCCGTGGGAAGCTGGTTGGGAACGGCGGGTTGGCGAAGTGCACCGCTGGCTGGTGCAAACGCTCGGCGAATCGTTACTGTTGCCTCGTGAGGAGGAGGAGTGATGCGCGTAATGAACTCACGGAGCCCAGGAATGGTGGGAAGCCGCCCATGAACAGTTGGGCGGTGCTCGGCCTCATGTCCGGTACCTCGACGGACGGCGTGGACGCGGCGCTCGCGCGGCTCCAGCCACGCGGCGATCGTGTCGATCTGCAGTGCATCGGGTTCCACACGTATGCGTTTCCTGCCGGTCTCCGCGCGCAGTTGCTGAACGTGGCAGAAGGACACCCGGTCCCCGTTGCGGAAGTGAGCCGGTTGAATTTCGCGCTGGGCCATGTCCTCGCCGACGCAGCCTTGAGGCTTCTCCGCAAGCTGCAAGTGGATGCGCGCGACGTCGATCTCATCGGCTCGCATGGCCATACGGTTTTCCATGGGCCAGCCGGCGCTGTGCGTGGTACGGCGTCGACGTTGCAGATCGGTGAACCCGCGGTCATTGCGGCGCGCACCGGCCTGACCACCGTCGCGGATTTCCGACCCGCGGATGTGGCAAACGGCGGTCAGGGCGCACCACTGGTGCCGTACGTGCACTGGCTGCTGTTCCGTCACGCGCGCCGTGGGCGCGTCATCAACAACATCGGTGGCATCGCGCATCCGACGTTTCTCCCCGCGGGCGGTGGAGTCGAGAGCATCGTGGCTTTCGACGCGGGACCAGGCAATATGATCATCGATGCGGTCGCGACACGGCTCACGGACGGCCGCTTGCACTACGATCGCGACGGGCGTCTCGCCCGAGCAGGACACGTCGATCCGATCCTCTTGCGTGAGCTGCTGCGTCATCCGTTCCTGCGCCGGCGACCGCCGAAGAGCACCGGGCGCGAGGAGTTCGGAGCGGCGGTCGTCGATCGCGTCCTCGCGCTTGGTCGGCGGCGTCGCCTGACGCCAGCCGATGTCGTTGCCACGGTGACGGCGTTCACCGCACGCGCGCTGGGAGACGCGTATCGCCGATTTCTCCTGCCGCACGGCCGCATCGACGAGGTCTACTTTTGCGGTGGTGGCAGCCGTAATCCGGCCCTGATGGCGATGCTGGTACAGGAGCTGCCCTGGGCCCGTGTTGGGGTGATCGACGATCTTGGGATCAACGGCGACGCGCTCGAGGCCGTGGCGTTCGCCGTGCTTGCCGTCGAGACGCTGCGCGGCCGAGCGGCGAACGTTCCCAGCGTCACCGGCGCGCGGGGTGCGGCGGTGCTGGGAAAGGTCGTCCCCGGTGACCCGCGACGCTTCCGGAAGACCCTATCGTTGTTTGCGTGATACCCGTCTGGTCGAAAGTCGAGGAACGCACCCTGCGCCAATGGGGCTCATCGCATCAAGATGATTGGCGAAAGGATCTTCTGCTCGAGCCATGCCGAGAGGTCGGTGAGACTCTCGGCGCTGATCTCATGCCCGATGTCGAACTCGCGGTAGGTGACGGGGACGTGCATGCTGCGCAGCTGTTCGACCGATTCACGGCCGCGTTCCACGGGAATCAGTTCGTCGCGGGTGCCATGGTGGACGAGCGTCGCCAATCGGTCGCATGATCGTAGCGGCAATGCTTGTACGGCAGGCGCCGGCAGCCACGAACTCAACACCGCCAACCCGGCGAACCGCTCCGGCTCTGCCAACGCCAGGGCATACGCCATCACCCCGCCTTGACTGAAGCCGAGCAGCACCACCTTCTGCGGATCGATCGGGTACTGTTGCTTTGCCGCGTCCAGAAAACCGCGCACGTCGTCGAGCCCAGCAGTGACGGCCTTCAGGTCGGGCGTTGCGCCCATGCTCAGCGGGAACCAGCCGTAACCCAGCGTCGGCCCCAGGGGTACCTCGATGCGCCCCTGGGGGCAGAGAACCAGAAAACTCCCGCCCCCGAGATACGGTGCGAGACCTAGCAGATCCAATCCGTTTGCCCCCCAACCATGCAGAGCGATGATGGTCGGCAGCCGGCCCTCGCCAGCAGGCTCATAGGCGGTGTGCAACAAGTCCACGGTCACAACTCCGTTTCTTCGAGGCGCTCGTACAGCTCGCGCCAGCGAGCGTAGGGCGCTTCGTATCGGGCACGCCGGTTGGGATCGGGGTCGATGCGTGTTCTCCGCACCATGCGCTGCGTAACGGTAGCAAGGGGCTCGTTGCCGCCGTTGGCAGCTGTGAGTACCGCGCAGCCGAGCGCCGCGCTTTCCGGTTCGCAGGCGACCTCGATCGGCACGCCGACAATGTCGGCGATGATTTGCGTCAGTACTTGGCTGCGTGACATCCCACCGCTGAGCGTAACGGTGTTCGCCGCGGGTCCGGTAATCGCCTTGATTTGATCAATATTGGCGCGCACCGCATAGCCGATGCTTTCGAGAAACGCACGCACCAACGTTGCGCGATCCGGACGGACGTGCAGCGCCGGAAACGGGAAGAGCATTCCGCCCGGCCGGTTGATGCGCATCTTCAGTAGATTGAAGACCGTCGGTCCGACAAACAGCATGGTCGGTGGCCCGAAAGCGTCGGCGGCCAACTGTTCGCCGAGGCGATACAGCTGCTCGCGCGTACTGCCACCGCCGACCAGGTCTAGAATCCACAAGTAGGCGTCCCCCGTGTCGCCGGCGTTGCTCTCCAGCACCCAACGATCCGGTACCACATGACACCCCGCCCACAAGTTCGACTGCGGATCGAACACGGCCTGGGCGACGACGCTTTGCACCGGCGTCGTGGTCCCGAGTGTGGCGGCTGTCGCATGCGGATCGATTGCGCCGGCACCCAGCAACGAGCACTGCGTATCCGCGCCACCGACAAAGACCGGCGTGCCGGCGCGCAAGCCGATCGCGCCTGCCGCTGCAGCGGTCAACGTTCCTACCCGCGTGCCCGAGGCGAGGATCGGCGGCAGGATCGGCCGCGGAATGTCGAAGGTCGATAGGATCTCCTCGGACCAGCTGCGGCGCCGCAAATCGAAAAGCATCGATTCCGTAGCATTCGACGGCTCCGCCGACAGCTCGCCGCTGAGGCGAAACGTCAACCAATCGTTGATCATCAAGAGATGGGCGACGGCGGGTGCGGCGTGCGCACGGAACCAGAGATAGCGTGCCAGCGGAAAGATGAACGGCGCGGAATGGCCGGTGATCTGATACAAGCGCTCCAGGCCCAGGGTGTTGAGGATTTCGAGGCCCTCGGCAAAGCCGCGTGCGTCGAGGTTGGGCCCCGCATAGATCTCTTCGCCGCGTGCGTCGAGGAACACGCAGCCTTCCCGCTGACTCGTGGCGGTTACTCCCACGACGTCGCCGGGATCTACCGCGGCGTGTGCCAATGCCAACCGAGCACACCGACAGAGGACATCCCAAAACGCCGCTGCGTTGAACGAGAACTCCTTCACGAACGGCAGATCGGGATTGACGCGCACGTCGTAGCTCCACGCTTCACGGTGCGCGCCGAGGATCGTCCCCCGTTCGTCGAAGATGACACACTTGCCCCCGCCGGTGCCGGCGTCGAGCGTTACGAAGGCAGACATGAAGGGACTGGGAGAGAGGCGACAGACTCCAGACTCCAGACACGAGGCTCCGGGAATCGCATCACGAGCCCCGGTCGATAGTCTGTTGTCTGTCGTCGGTTGTCTCGGCGAGCACTTCGGGATTCACGATGTGCATCGGCCGCTTGCCGTCCAGGTAGGCGTCGACGCCGTCGGCGATTGTCGCCGACTGATGCCGTACGACGTCGCGGGTGGCACCGCCCAGATGCGGTGAGACGAGCACGTTGGGCAGCATCACAAACCGATTGTCCGGTTGCACCGGCTCATCGCGGAACACGTCGAGCGCGGCTCCGGCAAGGTGCCCGTCGGCGAGGGCGTTGTACAAGGCATCGTCGTCGACGATCGCCGCGCGCGCCAGGTTGAGCACGTACGCGCCGCGTTTGAGTCTTCGAATCTGCGGCGCGCCGATGAGTCCTTGCGTCTCCGGTAGTTCGGGACAGTGGACCGTCAGAATGTCGCAGCAGCCGAGGAGGTCGTCGAGGCCGGCGGCCTCGACCCGATGTTCGGCGAAGACCGCGGGAGCGACATGCGGGTCATGCGCTACCACCCGAGTTCCAAAGCCAATCAGCCGCTTGGCGACGGCGCGGCCGATGGCGCCGAATCCCACGATACCGACGACGACGCCGCCCAGCTCGAACCCGCCGTAGGTCTCGTACGCTTCGAGATAGTCAGTCGTACTCTGAAAGCGCATCTGCCCCTGCTTGAGAAGGGTGTTGACGGTGAACAGGTTGCGCGCCAGCGCCAGCATGTTCGCGACGGTCAGGTCGGCGACGGCGTCGGCATTGCGCGCCGGTGTGAAGAGCACCGGAATGCCGCGTGCGGTCGCCGCCTCGATGCCGATGTTGATGGGGTCGCCGCGACAGCAGCCGATAAGCGTCAACGCGCTCTGATTGATCACGTCGTCGTGCACCAGGTCGGCCTCGACGATGAGCACGGTGGCCTGGATCTCGCGCAGGCGCGCGGCCAGCTTTTGTCCGTCGAAGTAGATCCGTTTGGTCTGGCGCCAGTCCTCGTGGACGACGTCCATGTGCCGTCGCAACCGCGTCAGGCCGCCGGCATCGAAGGATGCCGTCACAAAGGCTTTCATCGAGCCCATCAGTCGCGCGCCAGGAGTTTGCGGACCAAGTTGATGATGTGGGCGCGGACACGCCGGCGCATCTCGGGGCTGTAGACGCTGGTGCCGAGCAGACTGGTGAACTGGCGGCTGTCGAGGAGAAACAACAGCAGCACACTGTGCATGCTGAGCATGAACAGCTGCGAATCGATGTCCTTGAGCTTGCGGCCGCTGAACTCCTGTGTCCAGCCGCCGAAAACCTTCCACGCGGGAACCAGCACGTCGCGCTCGATATTGACATGGCTTTCCTCGTTTTCGAGGAGCCGGCGGACCAGCAGTTTCGGTACGTTCGGATGGTCGGCGAAGAAATCGAACAGCGCGCCCATGGTCGCGTCGATGACCGCGGGGTTGGCGTGATCCGTTTGTGTGGGAATGGCCCGGCGTACCAGCTCGAGAATGCGGTCGTAGATGTTCTGGAACACGGCGAAATAGAGTGTTTCCTTGGACTCCCAGTGGTAGTGGAGGCTGGAAATATTGACGCGCGCCGTGCCCGCGATTTCGCGCGTCGAGGCGCCGGCGAACCCTTTGGCTGCAAACACTTCCTCGGCTGCTCCCAGGATGCGCGCTTTGGTAGAGGCCGGCGCTTTGCGCGCCTTGTCGAGTGCCGATCGCATGGTGATGTGCCCTAATCAATCAGTTGATCTAGAGCCTCCCTCTTAGGAAGGCCGGGAGATGTTGTCAAGAAAACCGCCGAACATTACTGTGACCGCATGCACGCGGTGGATCGGCTGGTCGTATGGACATGCGTGGGTGTCGGGATGCTCGCCGGCTGCGCGCTTATCGAGCGACCGGGCGCACGCCCGGCAGCGCTCACGATGCAAGCGCCTGCGCCGACCACACCCCCAGTCGCCCAGCGATGGATCCGCATCCGCAAGCGCGAACACCGGCTCGTGTTATATGAGGGAAACGAGGTGATCCGTACGTATCCGGTGGTGTTCGGGAAAGACCCCGTGTGGTCGAAACTCTATCAGGGCGATCACCGGACACCCGAAGGCGAGTATCACATCAGCAACAAATACTATCACCCATATTGGTCGCGTTTCTTGATGCTCGACTATCCGACCGCGTACAACGAAGAAATCTACGCGTGGAGCCGCGAACACGGCCTGCTCCCCGTACGTGGTCACGCGGTGCCCGGGATCGGGGGAGCCGTCGGTATCCACGGGACGGAAGATGAAGGTCTGAACCGCCGGGGCATCAACTGGACGGAAGGATGCATCTCGCTGCTCAACGATGACGTCGATGAGCTGTACGATCTCGTACCGGTTGGAACGAAGGTCGTCATCGAGCGCTGACCGGCGAATACGGATCGCGGAACGGGGAGTGCAGATGGCTCGTGAGCTCGACGTGAATCCGCAGTCGGCAGTCCACAGTCCCAAGAGCTGGTTGACTTTCCACCGAAGCGCGGCTACTCGCTCGCTTGCAGCGGACTGGAGGGAAAGGGGACCGTGTATGGATGATCGACTGTGGGGCAAGAAGCGCGAGGAAGACGAAGACGAAGAAGATCTCGACGACGAAGATCTGGATGATGACGATCTCGACGACGATGATGACGATGACGACGATGAGGATGAGGACGAGGAAGCGGACGATGACGATGACGAAGAGTGGAGTGTGAGGGGCTGATTCGGGCGAGGGCCGCGTGCGGGCCGTGATTCAGCGTGTCAGCACGGCGCGCGTGACGATCGCCGATACCGTGGTGAGCGCGATCGGTGCGGGCCTGCTGGCGCTGATCGGTATTGCGAATGATGACACCGAGGAGACGGCCGACTGGTTGATCGACAAACTTCTCGATCTGCGCATCTTCGAGAATGACCAGGGCAAATTCGATAAGTCGCTGCACGATATCGGCGGTGCGTTGCTGATCGTGTCGCAATTCACGTTGCTCGCCGACACGCGCAACGGACGCCGCCCGTCGTTCGTTGCCGCGGCGCGGGCGGAGCGTGCGCTCCCCCTCTATGAGCACGCTGTGGCGCGCGCCCGCCAGTGCGGGGTCTCTGTGGTCACGGGAGAATTTGGCGCACATATGCAAGTCACCTTGGTGAACGACGGGCCGGTGACCATCGTCCTTGACAGCCGTGAGCGCTGAGGCAACCCGTGCCCGGCGCCGGCTTTTACGCGATCCACACATCAAAGCTCACGTTTCGTAGCGATGGACGGTGGTATGCCGACCAGGATCCCGTGATGCATGAGCGCTTGGCGCGCTTCTTCAGCCGCCACGTACGGCGCAAGCCGTCGGGTGGATATGAGATCTGGATCGATGAGCGTTATCACGCCGATGTCGAGATCCAGGACACGGCGTACGTCGTGACGGCGTTGTCTGGCACCGGTATGGGTCTGCGTGTCGAGCTCAGCGACGGCACGACCGAGGCGCTGGATCCGGCGAGCGTGCACGTCGGCAGTGGTGACGTGCTGTACTGTCGGGTCAAGCATGGTGCCGAACGCGCCCGTTTTCTTCGGCCCGCGTACTATCAGCTGACGCGTTTCATCGACGAGCCCGTGCCGGGAGAGTTTCACCTCCGCTGTGGCGACCGCACGTACCCTGTCCTCCGGTCGTGACGAGCCGACATTACACGTCGTGCTGGTCGCGCCTGAGATCCCGCCGAACACCGGCAGCATCGCACGTCTCTGCGCCGCAACCTATACACGGTTGCACCTCATTCGTCCGCTCGGGTTCTCACTTGACGATCGTTACCTCAAACGTGCCGGGCTCGACTACTGGCCACACGTCGACCTTCACGTCCACGACAATTGGCGACGGTTTCGCGACCGCCACCGTAACGCGCGTATGCATTTTTTCTCGGCACGCGCGACACGGAGCTATTTGGCGGCGCCGTTCGCGCGCGGCGACTACCTGGTATTTGGCTCGGAGACAACCGGGCTGCCTGCAGCGCTGCTGACGGCGCGGCGCGACCAGACGTATGTCATTCCCATCGCCAGCCCGCATGTTCGTAGCCTGAATCTTTCCAATGCCGTCTCCATAGCGGTGTACGAAGCGTTGCGCCGTTTCGCGTGCCATGAGTGAGAACACGTTGCATACGGCGCACGAGCGCGTCTTCGAGTTCATCCACGGGCGCGGCTCGGTCGCTTTCGAAGCCCTAGCGATCGAGGTGTTCGTCCACCAATTCGAGTGTATTGCGGCGTATCGCCGGGTGTGCGAACAGCGCGGCAAGACGCCGCAGACCGTTCGCGATTGGCGCGACGTTCCCGCCGTGCCGGCGCTGGCGTTCAAGCATCTCGACCTCTGCTGCGGCGCCGCCGAGCGTGTATTCGTCAGTAGCGGCACAACGCAAGGGCCGGAACGCCGCAGCCGGCACGCGCTTTCCGATCTGCGCTTGTATCATGCTGCCGCACTTGGCGGCCTGAAGGTCTTTGTCTTCCCCGATGTACCGGAGATGCGGATTCTCTCACTCATCCCGAGTGCAGCGGAGCGTCCGGACTCGTCGCTGGCGCAGATGGTCGACTGGGCCATCGAGGCGTTTGGCGACGTTGGCAGCGCGCACTATGTGAGCGGCGATCGTTTCGACGTCGCGGGCTTCGTCGACGCCCTGCGCCGCAGCGAGCGTGACGGCATGCCGGTATGCATCATGGCCACGACCGGCGCTCTGATGAGATTTTTGGACCGCTGCCGTGAATCCAATTGGACGTTCCGGCTGCCGCACAGCAGCCGAATGATGGATACCGGCGGTACCAAAGGTGTCCCGCGGGCGCTGTCACGCAACGGGTTGCTGCAAGCCGTATGGAACGCGTTCGCCATTCCGGGGTACTTCGTCGTCAACGAATACGGCATGACCGAATTGTCTTCGCAGTACTACGACAACGTGATCCGCGACCGCTATCATGGACGCATGACCCATCGTGCCAAGGCCGGTCCGCGATGGTTGCGCACACGTGTGGTGGACCCGGTCACCTTGCGCGACGTGGTGCCGGGGGAGCGTGGACTGCTGTGCCACGTCGATCTGGCGAATGTCGGTAGCGCAGGCGTGGTGCTGACCGAAGACATTGGTCGGCTCACGACCGAGGGCCTGGAACTGATCGGTCGCGTCACAGGCGCCGAGCCACGCGGCTGCTCTCTGGCCCTGGCGGAGTTTGTTGCCTGAGGTCTCGAATCGTCTGAGACGGTCCGTCTTCCTAGGAGGGCTGTCGGACATGGCAGCCCAAGAGCGACTCATCGAGGAGCGGCTCGCCGAAAAGGACGCCGGCTACCGCCGATGCGGTCCGAAAATCCGCTCGTTGTCCCGTGCGTCTTGCTCGAGTTCCTTCGCCCAGTTGCGGGCCCGTCGCGGCGCCGTGCGGAATTGCTCGTACAGATCGCGCCCAATTGCCGCCCGGTCGATGCCGTCGGGTGCCAGCATGATGTCGACCTGCGCGCCGGCCATGTCAAAGGCGCTATGAATGACGGTGTCCGAATCCATTTCGAAATCGGCCAGCAACTGCTTGATGACTGCGGCATTGGTTCGAAAACGCTTGGCTACCTGATGGATGTTCTGAAACCGATACCCACCTTCTTCGGTGATACCGAGATGGTAGGCACAGAACAGCGCAAAAGGCTCGATGTCGTGCCGCTGTGCCAAGCCGGATGGTTGCGCCGGGCGCCGGGTCGCCGCGTCGGACGGCGACGTGAAGCGCGTGCGGTTCGGCCGCTTGTCCCACGACATACGATGTACTGTAGAGGATCTGCGAGAACGACGAAAGACGTGGCACCGCCGCGCCGCAGCCGTTATGGTGCGCGCATGGAGCCGTCTGTGCGCGGGTATCATCTGCCAGGCGCCCATGTGCGAACGGAGCGTTTCCGCGTTGGGTCCGTCGACGTTGACGTGCCGCGTCTGGCCCCGGCGGAGCTGCGTGCGATTGCCGACGCCGGCCGTGGTGCGGCCGTACGCTATCTGCGCAGCCGGTCACTCGACGACGTCCTTACAGCCATTGACCGGGTTGTGGCCAACTGGTTGACGCCGACGGAACCCGTCCGCCACCTTGCCAACGCGCTGTTGCCCAAGGCGACGGGCTTCTCCCCGGCGATGATTGCTCACGGGCTGCCGCTCCTGCTGCAGCCGCTGCGCGCCGATGCCATCCGCGCACTCCTGGAAAGCGAGGTGGGCGCTCGTCGTGCCAACGCGCCCACGCTAACGATGCACGTGCTCTCCGGAAACATCCCCGGTCTCGGCGCAGCCCCGATGGTGTTCGGGCTCGCCCTCGGTTCGGCGGCATTGATCAAATCTGCGGCGGCTGATCCACTTTTCCCGGCGTTGTTTGCGGGCTCTGTCAGCGCGGTGGATGGGGGACTCGGCCAGTGCCTGGCGGTGACCTATTGGCGCGGGGGTGATCCAATCGAGGACGTGGCATTTGCGGTAGCGGATCTGGTCGTGGCATCCGGTTCGGATGCCGCCATTGCTGCGCTGGCCGCCCGGGTTCCGGGCCGCTTCATCGGTTACGGACATCGCGTAAGCTTTGCTGCCATCGGTGCCGAGTGCCTTGGCGATACCGCGGTCGCCGGCAGGCTGGCCAGGCGGCTGGCATACGACATCTCGCTGTGGGACCAGCATGGCTGCCTGTCTCCCCAGCTGTGCTACGTCGAACCGACGGGTCGCATCGCGCCGGCGCATTTTGCCGAGCTGCTGGCTGAAGCGCTGGCACAATACGCGGTCGAGCTGCCACCGCGACGCCTCAGCCTTGAGGAGCAAACAGCGGTGCTCGGCTTCCGCCAAGAAACCGAATGGAGCGACGCGACGACGTTGTTGGCCAGCTCGGGCACCACAGAGTGGAGCATCAGTCTGCACTCGGCGCCGGTGTTTCTCCCGACGTGCTTGAATCGCTGCGTGCGGCTCGCGATCATCGAGGATCTGCGCGATCTCGGCATGTTGCTCGGGCCGCATCGCCGATTCCTCGAGGGCGCCGGCTTGGCCGTTGGTGCGAATCGCTACGCGGCGCTGGCCGAGATGCTGGCACGCAGCGGCGTGCATCACGTCTCCGCGATCGGGAGGATGCAACTGCCTTCCCTGGCGTGGCGCCAGGGCGGTTTGCCGCGCATCGGGGCCTGGGTGGAATGACCGACGCGCTGCGCGCTGACTTCCTGCGGTACGTGTGCCAGACCGGTCCGCAGCCGCTCGGTCTCGTCGTGACGCGTGCTCAAGGCACGCGTATCTGGGATTGCGACGGTCGAGAGTATCTCGATCTGCTGTCTGGTATGGGCGTGGCGAACATCGGGCATGCGCACCCGGCGGTCGTGCATGCGGTCAAGGCGCAGGCCGACGCGTATCTGCACGTCATGGTCTACGGTGAGATGGTGCAGGAGCCTCAGGTGACCCTGGCCCGACGCCTTGCAACGCTTGCGCCGGGCGACTTGTCGGTCGTCTATTTCTCCAACAGTGGGGCCGAAGCCGTCGACGGCGCGTTGAAGACGGCGCGGAAGTTCACCGGTCGGTCGGTGATGGTGACGTTCGATGGCGCGTTTCATGGCGATACGTTCGGCGCGTTGTCGGTGGGCGGTAACCCGCTCTACAAGGAGCCATTTGGACCTCTCCTGTCGGATGTCATGCTCCTGCCGTTCGACGATGAATCAGCGCTCAGCCGAATCGACGGCTCGGTGGCGGCAGTGATCGTCGAGCCGGTGCAGGGAGAAGGCGGGGTGCGCATCCCGAGCGAGACCTTCCTCCCGGCACTCCGGCGGCGCTGCTCCGACGTCGGTGCCTTGCTGATTGCTGACGAGGTGATCACCGCCTTCGGCCGCACCGGGAAGATGTTCGCTTGCGAACATTGGGGCGTGGTCCCGGACATCCTGGTTCTGGCAAAAGCGCTGGGCGGTGGCATGCCGCTTGGCGCGTTCATCGGGTCCCCCGCGCTCATGCAGACGCTTTCACATGATCCGCCGCTGGCACACGTCACCACGTTCGGCGGTCATCCGGTGTCGTGTGCCGCCGGCGTAGCGGCGCTGGAGGTTGTGTGTAACGACCGACTTGACGAACGCGCCGCGCAGGTCGGGGCGCAGTGGGTTGCGCAACTTCGCGCGCTGAACGGCTTGCGTGCCGTGCGTGGCAAGGGACTGTTGGTTGCACTCGAGTTCGACTCG
>Ga0335069_10009357_pt1 | contig 13952 bp, 11 predicted proteins | sample Lox_Sample_11_FD_206714 | JGI IMG/M metagenome (GOLD analysis project Ga0335069, IMG submission 206714) | Soil microbial communities from Loxahatchee National Wildlife Refuge, Florida, United States - Lox_Sample_1.1 | ecosystem: Environmental > Terrestrial > Soil > Wetlands | place: USA... | reverse complement strand
CGCCTTTCTCCTTCCTCCCCCGTTGCCAACATCGTCCCCTCGATTCCACCCCTTCCGTTTTGGGGAGCCCCGCCACGAACCGATTCGAGGGTCTCAGGGTCTGGCAGCACGCCCGAGTGCTCGCCAACGAGATCTACCGCGCGACCGGGAACCCATCCTTCCGCGGTCATCGCGGTCTGGTCGATCAACTCCGTCGCGCCGTGCGAGCTCGATTGGATGAAAGCCGAGCCCGCCGGCCCGGCAAAGGTCCGGAATTGAAGAGGAGAAAGAAGAGGAACGAGGGAAGAGAAAGGAGGAAGGAGGGGGATCTTCGACCCTTCCTCGTTCCTCCTTTCTCCTTCCTCCGTCTCCCTACGGCATCGCGCCGGCGGTGATCCAGTCGGTGATCAACTGTTTCTGCGCGGCGGTGAGGGGCAGCTTGCCGAACGGCATGCGGTCGCCGAACTGTTTGTCTGGATTGCCGAGCTTGAGCACGAGGAAGCTGTTGCTGGGGTTTCCGGGATCGACCCGCAGCATGCCGGCTTGCAGCGCGGCGTCGTTCATCGGCGCGACGCCGACGAGATTCGCGTACGACTGGCCTTCGACCAGCACGAGGCCGCCCGACATGCCGGCGACGTCGTGACAGAACGAGTCGACGCAGCTGGTGTTGAAGATCGTCGTCTGAATCTCGCCGAACATGCTCAGCGTCGGCGTCATCGTCGGGGTCGGGGAGGGCGACGGCGTGGCGGTGATCGTCGGGCTGCTCGTCGCGGTCGACGTCGGCGGCGGCGTGCCGGTGACGGTCGCTGTGGCCGTGCTCGTATCGGCCGGGGTTCCGGTCAGGGTCGCGGTGGCGGTGGGTGGCGCTGGGGTTGGACTGGCCGGCACCGGCGTCTCGCTTGGGCTCGGTCCCGCCGTCGCGTCGCGCGGCGCGCCGGCGACGATCCACGCTTCGATCGCGTCGATGTCGGACTGCGCGAGCTGCTCCATGCCGAGCGGCATGCGGCTGCCCTCGCCCACGCCCGGGTTGGTGACCTTGGCAAGCAGGTAGCTGTTCCCCGGGTTGAACGGTTGGACGCGCAGCAATCCGGCGCTCAGCGCCGCCGGATTGGTCGGGTCGACGTTGACCAGCTGATTGTACGACGCACCGGGCGACAGGTTGAGCCCACCGGCCTGCGACTGCGCGTTGTGACAGCCGGCGGAGAGGCAGTGCTGGTTGAAGATGTTGGCCTGCAGCTGAGCGAACTGGCCGCCCGGCCCTTGCGGCGCCGGACCGTTGCCGGCGCAGCCGCCGAGGAGCACGAGCCCGAACAGAGCGGTCCAAAGGGCCAGCCGCCCCGGCTGCTGCCGTGTGGGGTGCATCGCAATCAGCCGCACGGGTGGCGCGGGCTATTGACCCTTGGCGGCGCTGACCAGAATCGACTGCACGCCGCCCTTTACGAACTTCTTCCCGCTCACCTCGGCCTGGTCGCCGGCCAGCCCCTTGACGGTATCGTAGGGATCGGGGTTGTCGTGGTCTTCGATCAGTAGATACACGTCACCCGACTCGGTCAGCACTCCGAGCGGCATGCCCTTCTTCGCGCACAGCTCGGCGCAGGCCTTGTGCCGCTTGCCTTTGCTTCCCTTCGACAGGTAGCAGGCGAGGTCGACGACCTCGCCGCTCACCGTGATCGCATCCTGGGCGGCCGCGCGCGGCGCCGTCATCGCCGGGCCTACGCCGATCATGGCGGCCAGGGCTGCCCAACGCGCCGCGGCCAACACTCGGCCCCTCGCTCTCGTCGTCATACATCTTGCACTATTGGCGGAGCGCTCAGTTGTGTCAATTTGCCCTGCCCACAACGGCCATACGGCAATGAATGCTCGAGACTTGTAGCGGTATCTGGCGGAGAGGAAGCGCCCGGGGGGATGACTCCTCGATGCCTCCTCTGGCGGTCGGAGGGGGAAGGAAGGGAGTCGGAACGACAAAACGAGACGAGAAGGAGATAGGAGGAAGGGAGTCACAATCTGATCCCGATCGTACCTTCCTCCCTTTCCTTCGTCCGTCCTCTTCTCAACCTCACGGATTCAGCGGCGCCTTCTGCCAGCTCCCGGCCGCCAGCCACCGCACGTAGGCCACCAGGGCATCCACCTCGGCGGGCTGGAGGCGGTCCTTGAAGACGGGCATCTGGATGCGCTGGCGCTCGAGGAAATACGACGCCAGCTTGTCGTCGCGCAGGCGCGGGATGCCGCCGTCGAGGATCCAGCCGCGCAGCTCGTCGTCGCTGCGCACCAGCTCGTCGAAGTCGGCACCGCCGAAGCCGGGGATGTAGCCCTTCAGCGAGCCGGGGTTGGGCAGTCCGCCGATCCCCATGTCGCCGTGGCAGTTGAAGCACCCGTGGGCGAGCGCCACCTCGGCGCCCTTCGCCGCCACCTCGTCGGAGGGATCGAGCAGACCCGAGGCAGCGCGCAGGTAGGCGATCAGGTCGTCGACCTGCGCGGTCGTCAGCTCATCCCTGAACGCCGGCATGCGCAGGAGCTGCGCGTCGCGCTCGGCGCGGTAGGCCGGGCGCGCCAGCTTGGCGGCCGGTGCACCGGCCAGGACGTACTCGCGCAGATCCTCGTCGTTGTGCGCGTACATCATGATCGTCCCCTGGTGGAACGACGGCACCTCACCGGCCGTGCTGCCGGGGTTGGGTACGCCGCCGCGGCCACCCGGCCCGTGGCAGCTGAAGCAGCCGAGCTCGTGCGCCAGCTTGCGCCCGCGCTGCGCGGCGTTGTCGCGCGGCGGCACGATCAGCTGGTGGATCAGCGGGTAGGCCATCCACGCGCTCTGCAGCGCCAGCAGCACGACGAGGGCGCCGATGACGACGCGGCCGGAGCGGAGAGAGGCGGGCATGGGGTTGGGCCTTCGGCGTTTGCCGTTCAGCGTTCGGCGTTCCGCACGCGGTCGGCCAGGCGGGGGTGGTCCGTCGGGCCGCCGGCGACACAGCCCACACCGAAGACCCGGAGTGGTTGGCGACGGAGGCCGAGCCGGACACCGGCCCCCGAACGGTGGCGGGTTCGCATCAGAAGAGAATCCGCCGCATCACCTGCCGAGGCAAGATTCGGATCACCAGCATGATCCACCGCCACACGCCGGGCGCGTAGACAACCGGCGTACCGCGGTCGATGGCGCGCAGGACGATGCGCGCGACCTGCTCGGGCTCGCCGGCGAACGGCGGCGGCGACAGATCGGCCACCATGCCGGTCTTCACGAAACCCGGCTTGACCAGGATGGTCTTCAGGCCCTGTGCGGCGAACTTGTGGTCGAGGCCGGTCAGGTAATACGACAGCCCCGCCTTGGCGGCGCCGTAGAGCAGCACCGGTTTGCGGGCGCGGTCGCCGGCCACCGAGCTGAAGACGCACAGTCGCGCGGCGCCGCCGGCGGCCAGCAAGCGCGCCCGCGCCAGCTCGCAGAAGTGGACGGTGTTCGTGAAGTCGGCCGTCAACAGCCGGTCGCGCAGCTCGACGTCGTTCTCGAGTGCCTCCTGGTGCGCGAACAGCCCGGCGGTGACGACCACGACGTCGAGCCCTCCGAGCGCCTGCACGGCGCCGTCGAGCGCGGGGGCGAAGGTCGACCGGTCGAGCAGGTCGCACGGCACGACGCCGACCGGACCGGCGGCGCCGCGGATGGCCAGGTCGGCCGCGCTGCGCTCCATGTCGGCGCGGTCGCGTCCGAGCAGTACGATCTGGTCCCCGCGCTCGGCCATGAGCCGTGCCAGCGCCCGGCCCATCCCCTTGGTGGCGCCGAGGATGGCGACCTTCACGGCTGGTCCCCCAGCAGCCGGATCGACTGCGCGCTCTTCAGCCGTCCGTGCCGATCCCATTTGCGCCGCACGGCGTTCCAGGCGGCAAGACGTGGCTCCATGGCCTGGAAGTGCGCGGCGCGGGTGAACGCATCCTTGGCCAGGTACACTCGCCCCCCTTCGGCGGCCACGACCTCGTTGAGCGCGTCGACCACAGACTGGGTCTCCTGGCCGACCGGAAGGTCGAGCGCATACGACACGCCGGGCCTGGGAAACGACAGCATCCCCTTCCCCTCCGCGCCGCAGTCCTTGATCACGCACAGGAAGACCGCCCCGCCGTGCGCGCGCAGGGTGCGCACGAACCGCTCGTGGCGGGCGTCGCTGCTCGGCCCGGGCAGCACGGCCTGGTACTGGGTGAAGCCGCGGCGTCCATAGACGCGGTTCCAGTTGCGGACGACGTCGAGTGGGTAGAAGAACGTCTCCGGGTGGACGATGCCCGCGGTCGGCCGCGCGCCGTGCTTCCAGTAGTTGAGCGAGTTCCCGAGCCGCACCATCCACGGCTGCAGGAGCCAGCTCGGCAGCGACACGGGCAGGGCCGGAGCCCGGCGCCAGCGCGGCGGCGCGGACGGCGCCTGGTGCGGCATCGCCCAGCGGCCCTTCATTAGAAGGCCGCGGCCGACGCGCGCATCCGAGGTGAGGAAGTCGGACCACAGGACGGTGAACGGCCAGTCGCTGCTCGCGGCCGTCAGGCGCTCCAGCGCGGCGTGCAGGTCGGACACCTGCTCGCTCTCCTGCCAGATCCACGGCGACGGGATGCGCTCCATCTGGAACTCGATCTCGAGCAGGTGGCCGGTGAGCCCCATGCCGCCGAGCGTGGCGCGAAACAGTTCGCGCTCCTGTTCGTCGGAGCACTCGAGGACGCGTCCGTCGGCGACCCGCATGCGCAGCGAGCGCACGTGCTCGCCGAAGCATCCGACGGCGTGATGGTTCTTGCCGTGCACGTCGGCCGCCACCATGCCGCCCAAGGTCACGTAGTGCGTGCCGGGCGTCACCGGCGTGAACCAGCCGCGCGACAGGAACAGCCGGTTGAGGTGCATCAGCGCCAGGCCGGCCTCGGCGCGCACGATGCCGCGCTCCGCGTCGAACGCCAGCACCCGGTCGGCCAGCGGCGAGCCGGCCACCACGCAGGGCCCCGGCGGCGGCAGCGACGAGTCGCCGTAGGAGCGGCCGAGCCCGCGCGTCAGCACCGCGTCGCGCGTGATGCGCTCGAGATCCTCGCCGCGCCGCTCGCGGCCGCTGACGCGCGGATAGCCGCCCCAGCCCGCCAGCTCGCTGAGCGGCAGGTCCGCGGCGGCCACCGCCGGCGCCGGGCTCGCCGCCTGGGCGAAGCGCTCGCCGGAGGGGATGTTCGCGAGCCGTTCCACAACCAAGTCTCAATAGCTGGTCGATAGGCCGCGGCAAAGCCAAGCCGCCGGCAGGTGGGGTCGCGGTCTGATGCACCACAGTCGGGATGGGCCGCAGGCCCAGACCGAGAGATCCGAAAATCTTGCTGGCAAGGCAACGCACCTTCGGGCGATATCGAATGTTCGAAACAGAGGGCGGGGCGCTGGCCGGGAACCCCCGGACCTCTGTATACACACGGCGGGAGAGAGCCTCATGCACGACCCGCCGCACGCCGTGCGCCCGCTGACGGTCGATTCCAGCGACGAAGCCCTGTTCCGCCGCACCGTGCGTGAGTTCGCCGAGCAGACCATCGGCCCGCTGGTCCCGGCGATGGACCGCAGCCAGACGATGGCTCCATCGGTGATCCGCGGCGCGTTCGAGCTCGGCCTGATGGGGATCGAGATCCCGGCCGAGCTCGGCGGCGCGGGTGCCAGCTTCACCTCGGTGCTCATCGCCATCGAGGAGCTGGCCGCGGTCGACCCCGCGGTCAGCATCTGCGTCGACGTCCACAACGCCTTGATCAACACCGCCCTGCTGCGCTGGGGGACTGACGCGCAGAAGCGCCACTACGGTCCGCGCCTGTCGCAGCATATGCTCGGCAGCTACTGCCTGAGCGAGGCGAACAGCGGATCCGATGCCTTCGCCCTGCAGACCCGCGCGGTGCGCGACGGCGACGCCTACCGGCTCACCGGCACGAAGATGTGGATCACCAGCGGCGCCGAGGCGGGTTGCTATCTGCTCTTCGCCACCGTCGACCCGAGTGCCGGCTACAAGGGCATCACCGCCTTCCTGGTCGACCGCGACGCTGCGGGCCTCTCGGTCGGGAAGAAGGAGGACAAACTGGGCATTCGCGCCTCGTCCACCGTCACGCTCCACCTCGACGACTGCGTCGTGCCGCGCGCGAACGTCCTCGGTGAGGTCGGCAACGGCTACAAGATCGCCATCGAGACCCTCAACAACGGGCGCATCGGCATCGGCGCGCAGATGGTCGGCCTCGCCCGCGGCGCGCTGCGCCACGCGCGCGCCCACATCCTCGCGCGCAAGCAGTTCGGCCGCACCCTGGCCGAGTTCCAGGGCATCCAGTTCCAGCTCGCCGAGCTCGCCACCGAGCTCGAGGCCGCGCGCGTGCTGGTGTACAACGCCGCGCGCCTCAAGGAGGCCGGCCATCCGTTCGTCGCCGAGGCCGCGATGGCCAAGCTGTTCGCGTCGCGGGCGGCCGAGCGGATCGCCAGCGCCTGCGTCGAGCTGCACGGCGGAGTCGGCTTCGTCGCCGACTACCCGGCCGAGAAGTTCTATCGCGACGCCAAGGTCGGCTCGATCTACGAGGGGACCTCGAACATGCAGCTGCAGACCATCGCCAAGCGGCTGCTCGGCGACGCGGATGGGCAGCGCTAGCCTCGACGCACCATGACCTCGGGGTCGGACGGAACCCGCCGCGCCCTGCTGCGCGCCGCGCGCGCCATTCTTCGCGCCCTGGTGCGCCAGCTCATCGCGCACGGGGTGACCTATCCCACCTTCAGCCGGCTGGTGAAGGAGGTGTACATCGACATCGGCACCAGCCACTTCACACTGCCGTTCAAGAAGCAGACCGACAGCCGGGTCGCGCTGGTCACCGGCATCACGCGCAAGGAGATCGGTCAGATCCGCCGCGGCCAGGCCCAGCGTCCCGCCGAAGCGATCGAGCTCGAGCACGCGCTGGCCGCGCGCATCGTCGGCCGCTGGCTGGCCGCATCGCCCTATGTCGGCGCGGACGGCGCGCCACGCAGCTTGCCGTACGAATCGAGCCCCGGCACAGCGAGCTTCGTCGAGCTGGTGCGCGAGGTCGGCGGCGACATCCCGCCGCGCGCCGTCCTCGACGAGCTCCTGCGCGCCGGCGCCGCCCGCCTGACGCCGCGCGGCGATGTTCACCTGGTCGAGCGCGCCTACGTCCCCGCCCAGAGCGCCGAGGAGCAGCTCGGCATCCTCGGCGTCGACGCGGCCGAGCTGATCGAGGCGATCGCGCACAACGTCGAGCATCCCAGCGAAGAGGCCTTCCTGCAGCGCAAGGTGTTCTACGATCACATCGGCGCCGACGCCCTCCCCGAGCTGCGCGGCCGCGTGCGCGCGCTCGGCGGCGAGTTCACGCAGGCGGTCAACCAGCTGCTCGCGGCCTACGATCGTGACCGCAACCCGTCCGCCCCCGGCGGCGGACGCACCCGCGCCGTGGTCGCCGTGTACTATTTCGACTCCCCGGTGTCGCCGACGACGGGACCCAAGCCGGCAGCACAGGAATGAGGGGCGCTCCCCCCAGGGGCGCCACGGTGGAGAGGGCTTTGCACGGACATGCGCGCCGGAATCGTCGCCTCCCGGGAATGACATGAAGCGGACAGGACGAACTGCGGCGCTGGTCCTGCTCGCCGCCGCGACGGCATACGCGCTCTTCTTCTACCGAGACCTGCTCCTTCAGCAGCGCGTCTACGTCTTCCGCGACCAGTACACGATCATCCTCGCCATCGACCACACGGTGCGCCGGCTCTCGGCGTTCGACTGGCCGCCGCTGTGGACCCCGTACCAGGTGCTCGGCAAGCCGCTGGCCGCCGACCCGCTGAGCGCCGTCTACTACCCGTTCAACTGGGGGCTCCGTCTGCTGCCTTGGCCGCTCGACTACAACGCGTCGATCGCCCTCCACCACGTGTGGGCGGCGGCGGGCATGTACTGCCTGCTCCGGCACCGCGCGCTGTCGGTGCTCGCGGCGGCCTTCGGCGGTCTGCTGTTCGGCTTCGGCGGGCTGTTCGTCGCCTTCGACAACATGCTCAACGCCTTGCAGTCATCGGCCTGGGCGCCCTGGGCGCTGCTCGCCTTCGACGCGTGGTGCGGTCGGCCGAGCGTGGCCGCGCTGGCCGCCACCGCCTTCGCGTTGGCCATGACCCTGCTCGGCGGCATGCCGGAGGTTTTCTTCCTCGCCTACGCGCTGTTCGCCGCCATGGCGATCGATCGGCGCCACGCCGGAACCGGCGCGCCGCTGCGGCGCGTCGTCGCCGGCGGTCTGGCCGCCGGCGGGCTCGCGATCGGCATCGGGGCGGTGCAGCTCCTGCCCACCGCCGAGTATCTGCTCAACTCGTCCCGCGCGGCCGGCCTCAACGTCGAGGGCGTGATGCGGCTGGCCCTACATCCACTCGGCGTCTTCGCCTTCCTGCTGCCGCGCCACTTCGTCGAGCCGGGCGGCCGCTTCCACGAAACCGCGGCGCTCTGGGAAGGCGCGCTCACCGATGCCCCATGGGCGCTGACGCTGTACGTCGGACCCCTGCTCGTCCTCGCCGTCGCCGCCGGCCGGCGGCTCGATCGCTTCCAGCGCCGCTGGTGGCTCGGCGTCGGCGCGGTCTTCCTCGCCCTCGCCCTGGGTCCCTCCACGCCGGGCTATCGCTGGCTGATCGAGCATGTGCCGGCGCTGCGCGCGGCGCGCTATCCGGAGAAGTTTCTCCTCGTCGTGCACGGCCTCTTGGCGGCGGCCGCCGCCGTCGGCCTCGACAGCGCGCTGCACGATCCGCGCAGCTTCCGGCTGGTCGGCCGGACCGCGCTGGCCGGCGCGGCAGCCGCTGCGGTGGCGGCAGTTGCGGTCGGCCTCTGGCCGAGCTTCGCGCACGCGCTGCTGGCACGCGATCTGGCCATCGCCGCGCTCGGCTTCGCCCTCATCGCCGCGATCGCACGGCTCGGCGCCGCGCGGGCGCACGCCGCCGGCCTGGCGTTGCTCGGGCTGGCGGCGGTCGATCTCTACCGCGTCAACGGCCAGCTCCTGCCGACCGTCTCGTGGCCCGATGCCGTGCGCGCCCCGTCGACCGCGCAGGCGATGCGGCGCGGCGAGGATCCGCTGCGCATCTACAGCGACGGCCTCGGCCGCGCCGCGGTGCCGGCATTTCCCGACGCCTTCCTCCAGGAGCAGAACCTCCTGCTCATGGAGGTGGCCAACTACTACGGCATCGCCAACCTCAACGCGCCGTCGTCGATCAACCTGCGCGACCACGAGCTCCTCGCCGAGCTCACCGAGCAGGTGCCGCACGAGCAGGTGGCGCCGCTGCTCGCCGCGTTCAACACCGCCTACGTCACCAGCCCCAAGGATCTGCAGGGGTATCCGGGCCTGCAGCCGCTGCACACGCCGGCGTCGGCACTGGACGCCTACGTCTACCGGGTCGAGGCCGTGGCGCCGCGCGCGTTCGTGCCGCGCGCCGTGCAGCCGGTGGCGCAGGCGGCGGATGCCATCGACTACCTGCGCACCAGCTCGGCGCCGGCGGAGCGCGTCGCGGTCGCGCGCGACGCCATCCCGCCGACCTTGCCGGCAGCGATGACGGGGATGGTGCGCCTCGCGGCGTACCGCCCGCAGGAGGTCGAGCTGCAGGCGTCGATGCAGACCGACGGACTGGTCGTGCTCAGCGATACGTTCTACCCAGGCTGGGATGCGACGGTCGACGATCGGCCGGTGCCGATCGTGCGCGCCAACTACTTCGCGCGCGGCGTGTTCGTGCCCGCCGGCGAGCACCACATCGTCTTTCGCTACCGTCCCGCGAGCTTTCGCATCGGGGCCGCCGTCTCGGCGGTCACCGGCATCGGCCTGCTCGCCGCCCTGATCGTTGCCGCGATGCGGCGCGGACGCCTCTGACGTCGGCGGCCGCGCGCTACACACCGTTGCCGCCGCGCGATAAGCTCCGCCGCATGGCGCAGCCCCCGCCGACTCCGCCCACCGACGACGACCGCCCGCTCGCCGGCGTTCGGGTCATCGATCTGACCCAATACGAAGCCGGCCCTTCGGCAACCCAGATCCTCGCCTGGCTGGGCGCCGACGTGATCAAGATCGAGCCGCCGGGCGGCGAGCCGAGCCGTCACCTGCTCGGCGGCACGGCGCAGCGCGACAGCATCGTCTTCGTGCTGTTCAACCAGAGCAAGCGCAGCGTGACCCTCGACCTCGGCCTGGAGCCGGACCGCCAGCGCCTGCGCGGTCTGCTGCGCACCGCCGACGTGCTGGCGGAGAACTTCTCGCCCGGGACGCTGGCGCGGCTCGGACTGCCGATCGACGAGCTGCGCCGCGAGCTGCCCGGCCTCATCGTCGCGTCGGTGCGCGGATACGGGCCGAACGGTCCGTGGTCGGAGTTCAAGTCACTCGACTTCGTCGCCCAGGCGGTCGGCGGCGCGATGAGCGTCACCGGCACCTCCGACGGCCCGCCGACCCGTCTCGGCGTCACCATCGCCGACAGCGGTACCGGGCTGCATCTCGCCGTCGGCATCCTCGCCGCGCTGTTCCGCCGCACGCGTACGGGACGCGGCGGACGCGTCGAAGTGGCCCTGCAGGACGCGGTCGTCAACCTGATGCGCAACGCCATGGCGCCGACCTACCTCAGCGGCCTCGCCGCGGCGCGCACCGGCAGCGCCTACGTCACCGCGGTGCCGAGCGACCTCTATCCGTGCCATCCCGGCGGCCCGAACGACTACCTCTATATCCTCCTCGCTTCCAAACAGCACTGGGAGGCGCTGCTGCACGCGATCGGACGCGCCGAGCTGCTCGACGATCCGCGCTTCGCCCGCCAGACGGCGCGCAACGAGCGGCCCGAGGAGACGCGCGCCGTCGTGCGCGCCTGGACGCAGCGGCACGACAAGCTCGAGGCGATGCGGCTGCTCTCCGCGCGCGGCGTGCCGTGCGGCGCGGTGCTCGACACCGCCGAGCTGCTCGCCAACCAGCAGCTGCGCGCGTGCGGGATGATCGTCGACCACACACACCCGCACTGGGGGACGATCGCGGTGCCCGCCTGCCCGATCCGCATCGACGGCTTCGAGCCGCGCATGGAGCCCGCGCCAGCAGCCGGCCAACACACCGACGAAGTGCTGCGGGCGAGCACGGGTGAAGGACGCCGCGATGGGTGAGCGCGTCGCGTTCATCGGCCTCGGTGTCATGGGCGCTCCCATGGCGGGACATCTGGCCCGCGCCGGTCACCGGGTGAGCGTGTTCAACCGCACGGCTTCCAAGGCCGCGCGCTGGGTCGAACAGCACGGCGGCAGCGCCAGTCCCACGCCGGCCGGCGCAGCGGCGGAGGCGGCGGCGGTGTTCGTCTGTGTCGGCAACGACGACGACGTCCGCGCCGTGACCACGGGGCCGGACGGGGCGCTGCCCGCCATGCGCAGCGGCGCCCTGCTGGTCGACCACACGACGACCTCGGCGATGCTGGCGCGGGAGCTCGCCGCCGCGGCGTGCGCACGCGACATCGGCTTCGTCGACGCCCCGGTCTCGGGCGGCCAGCCCGGCGCCGAGAACGGCACCCTCACCGTCATGTGCGGCGGCGATCCGGAGGACTTCGCGCGCGCCGAGCCGCTGGTCGCGTGCTACGCGCGCCTGGTCAAGCGCCTCGGGCCGCCGGGGGCGGGCCAGCTCACCAAGATGGTGAACCAGATCTGCATCGCCGGTCTGCTCGAAGCCCTCGCCGAAGCGCTGCACTTCGCCCGCCAGGCCGGCCTCGACGCGGCCGCCGTCGTCGAGGTGATCTCCAATGGCGCGGCGCAGTCGTGGCAGATGGAGAACCGCCACCGGCCGATGCTCGAGGGGCGCTACGATTTCGGCTTCGCGGTCGACTGGATGCGCAAAGACCTGGCGATCGTGCTCGACGAGGCGCGGCGCAACGGCGCCCACCTCCCGGTCACCGCCTTGGTCGACCAGCTCTACGCCGAGGTTCAGGCGCTCGGCGGCGGGCGGTGGGACACGTCCAGCCTGCTCGCGCGCCTGCAGGCGCAGAGCCGCAAGGGGTGAGTGGACCGACACATCCCGCCGTTCTTCCCGCCGCCTCACCCAGACGACGCGGACGCAGTGCCGATCATATGATTTGATCACCTGATACAAAATCCTTGACATCGTCCAGCACAAGGTCATAGGATCGGCTTGAGTGGGGGGACTCTAGCAGAGCCTGAGACTGCCTCGCACACACCGGGCTGATACCGATCGTGTGCACCGTTAGATAGCGAATTTTGGCTTTCATTCGTGGGCACTGGTGTGTCCAAAGGGGGACAGCATGAGCAACAACCGTCCTGCGCGTTCGCGCAGCCTGGGCTTCCGACTGACTACCCGTGCGCTGCGCACGGCTCTGTGCGCGGGGGCGACCGCGGCCCTGGCCGCGACTGGCGCATCGGCCAAAGTGCTCAAGGTCGATGACGATGGCGTACAGTGTAAGTCGGCGCCATACACGACCATCCAGGACGCGGTGGCGGCGGCCGCACCCGGGGACGTCATCAAGGTCTGCCCCGGCCTCTATACGGGGCAGGTCGTCATCGACAAGACGCTCAAGATCAAGGGCAAGGCCCCCAAGGTCAAGACGTGCAACACCCTGGCGGCGCCCGATCCGACCCAGCACAGCATCTTCCAGCCCCCCGCGGTCACCGGCGTGGGCGGCATCGGCTTCGACGTCTTCGCCGACAAGGTCACGATCCAGAACCTCGTCATCACCAAGGCCGGCGAGACGGGAATCCGAACCGATCCCGCCAACACCGGGTTCACGCTGAAGAACAGCGTCCTGATCCAAAACGCGAACGGAATCTATTTCCACTCGAGCGGCGGGACGACCAGCACGGTCAAGAAGAACTGCTTCTACCAGAACACCCTGGCCGGTATCCGGACTCGGTACGGTCTCGCCGACGCAACGATCAGCAAGAACCTGTTCTTCGAGACGGAGGAAGCGGCCGCGATCATCGTCGACCAGGATCCGTCAATTACGAACCAGCGCCTGACGGTGAGCAGCAACCAGTCGCAGGGCGACTCGACGTTCGCCGTGATCCTCGGCACCGTCGACTCCTCGTTCTCGAAGAACAAGGTCGACTCGACGGCGGGCACGGCGATCTTCGTCGGCGGCAACAACGTCAACCTCGAGATCACCCAGAACACCGTGACCAACGCCGGTACGCGCGGCATCCGGTTCGACATCGCCATCTACGGCGGGACCGCAAGTGCCCAGGTGACGGTGGCGAAGAACACGATCGACAAGGCCGGAATTCACGGCATCGTGGCCGACTCCTCCGCCGGTGAAACGTCCCTCGTGTCCTCCACGATCGAGAAGAACGTCGTGACGAACAGCGGACAGACGGGGGTCGGCGACGGCATCCGGATGGAGGACCCCACGGCATCGGGAGCGAACGGCGGCAACACGATCGCCTCGAACACGATCTCGGGCAGCTTCAACCACGATTGTCACGACGATACGTCGGGCAGCGGCACCGCCGGTACGGCGAACACCTGGTCGGGCGACACGGCGGCGACGCAGAACGTCGCGAACCTCTGCTTCGCCGGGTCCGCCAACGGAGTTGCAGACTAGGCCGGCACGTATCGTCCCTCGATTTTCGCAACCCCAACCTCAAAGGAGGAAGTCGTATGACGCGCTACATCTCTCTCGTTCTCGCCGGCGGGCTGCTGCTCTCGGCGAACCTGGCGACTGCCGGCACCAAGGTGCAGGGGAACGTCGTGGCGAACGTCGCCGGGACAGACCCCCAGCTGTCAGGCAAGAGCAAGTACAAAGTGGCTGGCGACGGCAGCTACCAAGTCAATATGAAGGGCATCACCGATTCGATGGGCAATCCGGCGCCCGTGACGACTGGCACCACACCGGACACCCAGTACTTTGCGATCTTGAAGGGCGACGTGAACGGGGTGCTGTGGGAGTACAACATCCCCTTCAACATCGCGAAGGCCGGTCAGGCCAAGCTGAAGGGAAGTATCGCGCTGATCAGCTCGGTTCCAACTGGCTCCGCCGTCGGGGTTCTCGG
>Ga0335069_10009356_pt1 | contig 13952 bp, 8 predicted proteins | sample Lox_Sample_11_FD_206714 | JGI IMG/M metagenome (GOLD analysis project Ga0335069, IMG submission 206714) | Soil microbial communities from Loxahatchee National Wildlife Refuge, Florida, United States - Lox_Sample_1.1 | ecosystem: Environmental > Terrestrial > Soil > Wetlands | place: USA: Florida... | reverse complement strand
TACTATCCCCGCGGACCGAACGTGAACCAGCAATGGGATCACACCCATCGTCCGCCGGGAGGCGGGCCAGGTGCACAGGCTCAAGGACAGCCGATGCGCGACGCCTATGTCGCAGGCGATCTCGCCGATGCGATGCGCAAGAATCCAAAGCTGAAGGTTTTCTCAGCGAACGGGCTTTTCGACTTGGCCACGCCATTCTTCATCACTGAGTTCGACCTGGCGCACATGGAGCTGGAACCCAAGCTCCGCGGCAACATCGAGTTCGGCTACTATCACTCCGGCCACATGATCTACTTGAACGTCGACGCATTGAAACAATTGAAAACCGACCTCGCGGCCTTTTATTCAAAAGCCTCCGAAAGCGGGACCTAAGTACTAAACGTCATCAAATTCTTCCCCGTTTTGCAATAGAATCTGATGCAATTCGTGGGGCAGGCAATCATGCCTGCCGCCGACATTTCTGTCGGCGCTCTTGGGGTCTAGGCAAATTTTGGTAGTGGGGCAGACCCCCAGGTCTGCGCGGGACGCCCTCGTCCCGCAAGTGAAAGTTTACCCCTGCCCCACCTGCGCCTCCGCCGCAGTCTCCGCTTTCCTCTTCCGCTTCTTCGGCACAACCACAATCGGTTGCCTCTCCTCACCCAGCCCTGCCGCGGCTCGCAATTCGCTGAACGATTCGAAGAGAAAATCGCGCATATGATGCGCATCCGGCGCAGCCGCGAAATCCGACGTAATCCCGAACGTGATCTTCTGGTTGTAGCTCTGGATCGCGCAGCCCATACCCATGTCGTTTCCGACTGGAACATGCGGAAAATAGTTCAGCATCTCCTGCCCGGTGGCATACAAAGGAATCTGCGGACCTGGCACGTTGGTCGAAACCATGTTGAACACTGGCGCAGGTAACGTCACAAAGGGCAGTGCCATCACCAGAGCCTGAAGCGGAGCGGGTGCGAGCCCTCCGGCATTGGTCATAATACGCATCATGTCCGCGAGCTTCGCGTTCTTCAGCGCTTCCGTCCGCTTATTGACGAGCTTCAGGCGCTCCGCGGGATCATCGACATCCAACGGAACATTCACCAGAAGTGCCGAGACCTGGTTGCCAAGATTGCCCCGCTGATCTTCCCGCCGGACATTGACCGGAACCATGAAACGGCAGAAACGGTTTGCCACCCGCTCTCCGCACATCTTGACGTAGCGGCTCACCGCCCCGGTCAAGACGGTGAGCGCGACATCATTCACTGTGCCGCCTAGTGTGCCGCGAATCGCGCGTGCGTCGGCAAAGGAGAATTCACGCCAGGTGATCCGCCGCTCGCCTGAACAAGGCCGGTTAAAAGGCAGCCGGTCCGCGGGCATTGCCAGCTCTGCCAACAAGGGCGCAACGTCGGCGAGCGCCTTCAGGCTTTCTGTTGAGGACATCGACTTCAGCAGGCTCAGAAAATCATTCTGTACCGTCAGCAATCGCTCCAGACCCTGCTGGAAGTTGTGCGCCAGGGCGCGGAAATAAAGCTGCGCCGCATCGGGCAGCGGCGGCGGGGCAAACTCCGGCTTGTCGGTGAGAGGCTGCATGTCGCGCGATGTGTTCATCATGATGCCCATCAGCCCGACCCCGGATACGCCGTCCACCATGCAGTGATGCACTTTCGCGATCATCGCCGAGCGGCCGCCTTCCAGTCCGTCAACCAGAAAAATCTCCCAAAGCGGCTTGCTGCGGTCCATCATTTCGCTGAACAGCCGTCCTGCAAGAGCCCGCAATGCCTCGTCGTCGCCCGGCGGATCCAGCGTCAGCTGCACAATGTGATTGCGAATGTCGAACGCCGGATCGTCTTCCCAACTTGGATGTCCGATGTTGAACGGTGCGAGAACCACCCGCTGCCGGTAACGTGGAATCAGGTGGAGTTTCGAATCGATTTGCGCGATGAAGCGCTCGAACGGTAACGGACCTTCGAAGATCGACACGCTGCCGATATGCAGCCCCATCTCCTTCCGCTCCAGGTATAGGAACGCGGCATCGTCGGCGGTCATTCGTGGGGCGAGCGTTGGTGTGGTCACGGCGCGCTCCTAGTTCACGAATCCTGTGACGTCGTAGGACATGATCACCAGGTCGTCCGTCCGTCCATTGGCGTGTTTCACGAAGTCGGCTAATAGCGCTTCTGCGTGAAATCCGAGACTCTCGAAAACATTTTGCGCCGATTTCTGATTCGCGGCCATGCGCGCCCAGATCTTTTGCAGACCGCGCGCCTTGGCAATAGCAAAAACTTCGTTCGCCAGCGTTTTGCCGAGCCCGCGCCCGCGATAGGCCGGCGACACGCTCATACGAATCTCGCCGACATGACGGATCCATGGGGTTTCATTCATGTGCAGGTTGCAGTAACCGACGATTTGATTGTCCTCGATCGCGACCACGCTCAATGTCCGGCCAGACTCGATTCCGTCCATCCAGGCGTCGATTGCCGCGTCCTTGCTCACATCGAGAAGCAGATAGTAATTGTCTTCCTGGGGCAGGGAACGGATGAACTTCTTGAACAATTCTTTGTCTTCGGCTCGCATGAGCCGGAAAGTCACAGGCTGCCCGCCGAATTGAGAGGCCCATGGGTATGTCCGTGGAGTGGTTGACATGATTGTCTCTTTCTATCGCGTTCCGGAGGGAGCCATTCCCCGAAACATCAGATCCATTATGGAATGTTGTGCATTCACAAAGGCTTCGACGCTCCCTCGTGCGAGATCCTCGAGAGCGGGTCCCGCGGCTTGACCGCTTGCCGTCCAGCTTGCCATCCGCTGGGTTGCGGACTGAACGAACTGCTGCTGCAACTCGACATACTTCCGAAAGCTCTGCTGCGCGAGATTCAGGATGTCTCCCGCAGAAGCCGCTCCTGCGCCCTGGCTCTGCTGTGAGTGCTCCGCCGCTGCGGTTGCCTGCTGTGCCAGCAGGTCGAGGAACTTCTTCTGTGCGTCGACAAACGCTTCAACGCCTGCCGTTGCTAGCGCCGCGAACTCTGCTAGCGGATTCGTTGCAGCGGACTGCCGAGTATCTTTCGCGGCTTGAGCCATAGCCTGCACCTGTTGTCCGGCGAAATCGAGCAAGCGCTTCTGCCCATCGACAAACGACTCAGCGCCTCGCTGCAACAGCTCCGTCAATTCATCGATGTACGGCCGTGACGCGCCGCCCAATTGTCCCTTGAGAAGGCTCAGCGCCGTTCGATTCTGCTGCAGCGAAAGATCCAAAATCGTCTTCTGCGATTGAATAAACGCCTGCGCGCTGTCCGCGATCATCGGCGGGTCCAACAACCCGATTCCCCCGCTGAGCGCACTCATTAGAACCCGATTCTGCTGCGCCGCAATATCGAGCATTGCTTTTTGGGCGGTCGCCAGGCTATTTACACCCTGGCGGAACATCTCCGTGAATATCGACCATGATCCGGCGCCGGGACTGGACATGTTGCGCCTCCTCTCTTGCTGCACCGCAGCATCTCCAGGAAGTATACTAGGAGTGGAACTTATGAGTCAACCGCCGCACAAAATCGTCATCAAGAAGTACGAAAACCGCCGGCTTTACGACATGAACAATAGCACCTACGTCAACCTGGAGGACGTCGCTGAGATGGTGCGCAAAGGTTCGGACGTGCAGGTAGTGGACGCGAAGACGAACGAAGATATCACCCGCACCGTCCTGACGCAGATCATTGTCGAAGAAACCAAGGGCCGGGAACTAGGCTTGCCACTCGAACTGTTGCGGCAGTTGGTCCTGGCCAGCGATTCGGCGCGTCACCAGTTCCTGGAGTGGTATCTGAAAAACGCGATGGAAGCTTACCAAAAGGTGAGCGAATCCTTGCAGGCCAAATTTCAGGAAGTCCAGTCGGTGGCGGCGAACCCGATGGAGGCAATCGTCAATCTCTGGCGAGCCAATCCGTTCCTTGGTGGAGCGCCCGGATCGCTTCCTGTCTTTCCATGGGCGACTTCCGCGCCAGCGACTCCGCCGTCTCCTGCGGAAGAGTCCAAAGAAATCCACGACCTTCGACAGCGGCTCGAAGAATTGGAAAAACAGCTCAAAACGACAAAGGCCAAGCCGAAACCCCGCAAGAAAAAAGCTACCCTCCGCTGATCGCGGGAACGATCGTGATCTCGGCGTTCGCCGTCAACGGAGTGTTGAATCCGCCAGTATGCCGGGTGTTTTCATTACCCACAAAAACATTGATATGTTCTCGAATCTCTTCTTGTTCGTTGATCAAACGGTCGCGCACGGCAGGGTACCGCATCCACAACATCTGAAGAGCGTCGAGCAGGGTGCTGCCAGGTTTGACTTCCAATTCAACTTGGCTCTTCCCATCGACTAATGGCCGCAGCCCGCCAGGAATAAAAACCGTAATCATTGTGGGACTCCCCCGGCCTGCGCCGGACCCCCAGGTCCGGCTTCTTCAAACTTATATCAATCCAGTTTGTTGCACCCAACATTGTAAAGAATTACCATTTCCTTAAACCCGTCACCCTGGAGGCCCGAACATGATCCGGAAAGTTCTGCTAACAGCCGCCGTGCTGCTCCTGCCCAGTCTCGTGCTTGGCGATGCCCGCCTACTCCGTCATCCGTCCTATTCAAAAGGCAAGGTCGCCTTCAGCTATCTGGGCGACATTTGGATTGCCAATGAAAATGGCTCCGGCGTCGAACGGCTCACCGATCACAAAGCCCGCGACATCTACCCGCGCTTCTCGCCCGACGGAAACTGGATCGCGTTCTCCTCGAATCGCGAAGGCAACTACGACGTGTTCGTGATCCCCGCGACGGGCGGCAAAGCCAAGCAGCTTACCTTCCACACCGCCGACGACAACGTAGTCGGCTGGACGCCCGACGGCAAGAAGGTTCTGTTCTCGTCCTCACGCGGCAAGGGCGCGTTTCCGAGTGTCGCCACACTCTTTGAAGTCTCGGTCGACGGCGGCCTCGAGCAGCCTGTCGAGACCGATTGGGGCTACACTGGCAGCTACTCGCCGGACGGAGCCAAACTCGCCTTTATGCGGCATCCATCGGTCTGGTCGCGCAAGCACTACCGCGGAAGTTATGCCGCCGATCTTTGGGTTGAGGACGTCGCCAGCAAGAAATTCACCAAGCTGGGCGACGCCGATTATCACGGAAACTACCTCTGGCCCATGTATAGCCGCAACGGCGAGATCTATTTCGTGTCCGATCGCACGGCCAACGAAAAGACCCTCAAATGGGGCGGCCCCGAGGTCATGAAGAGCACCAACAACATTTGGAAGATTCCTGACAAGGGTGGCGCTCCCGTTCAAGTGACTCATCACACCAGTGGCAATCTCTTCTTCCCCTCCATTTCCGCGGATGGCCGTACCATCGTTTACGAAGAAAACTTTGGTCTGTGGAAGCTCGACACGGCGTCGGGAAAGAGCGTTCAGATCTCGGTCGACATTAAGTCCGACAACAAAGACAACGACGTCGACCTGCGTACCGTCCAGAATCAGGCTGACAACTTCAATCTGTCACCATCGACCAAGCGCGCGGCCATATCCACGCACGGAGAAATTTTCACCGTCGCCACCGATCGCGGCGAAGTGCAGCGCGTGACGGAAACACCATGGCGCGAGGACGATCCCCGCTGGTCGACCAACGGAAAATGGATCGCATTCGTATCCGATCGCACCGGCCGCCAGGAAGTTTGGATCGCTGACGAGCATGGGCGCAATCAAAAGAAGCTGAGTGACGTCGACTGCGACAAGCAGGCTATCGTTTGGGCGCCGGATTCAAAGTCGCTGCTGTGGTCCGGCTCGGATCACAAACTGCGACGCGTGGACATCGATTCCGGCAAGACAGACCAGTTGGCACAGAACGATGCCGGCAACATTCAGAATCCGCAGTTCTCGCCGGACGGCAAGTGGATTTCCTACTCCAAGCAGGATCAGCATCTGCGATCGCATGTGTACATCAAGCCGCTCGATGGCGGTTCAGAGCACATGATCGGCGCGGAAGAGTTCCTGATTTCGAACGGCGCCAAGTGGACGCCCGACGGAAAGAAGCTGCTGCTGCTCGGCGGTGTCGGTGCGCCATCGATGGCCGCATTGAACCGCGTCACTTCACAGCTCTACAGCGTGGCGCTAACGCACATCGATAAGAACCCTGACGATCGCGACATCGACACCGAAGAGCAGGCCGAAGCCGCTCAAGATACTCCCCGCCGCGGTCCAGGCGGAGGACAGGCAGCCCCGAAAGTGGAAGTCAAGATCGAATGGGACGGACTCGACCGGCGCATCAAGCAGCTCACGCATGGTAACGACTCGATCGCCCAAGTCTCTCCGTCGCCCGATAGCCGCACCTACGCATTCGTCGCGATGGGCGGCGGCGAGAATGGAGGAGGCGGCCCCGCGATCTACACCATCGCCGAGGATGGCACGCGCCTGACCCGCGTCAGCTCTGCTCCGGCAGCGTCAGCCGACGGCGGCGGCCGTGGACGCGGTGGCTTCGGTGGCGGCTTCGGCGAACCGCAGTGGTCCAGAGATGGCCGCAGCCTTTTCTACATGCAGGCCGGCAGTATCTATTCCGTCGCGATCCCGCCGGCGCCCGCGGGTGACACCGCTGCTTCTTCGTCCGCGCCGACAGGTGGTCGTGGAGGACGTGGCGGAGGTGCTGCGGCTGCTGCCGCGACCGCGACAACCGCTGCTCCGGCGACACCGCGACGCGTGGATTTCACTGTCCGGCTGGAAGTCGATCAAGCCGCCGAGCGCCGCCAGGTATTCGAAGAAGCCTGGCGTGTGATGAAGAACCGCTACTACGATCCCAAAATGCACGGCGTCAATTGGGACGCAGCGAAGGATACCTACGAGCCACTGCTCGGGAACATCGTCGATTCCGACGAGCTCCACACAGTGATCATGCAAATGATCGGCGAGATCAACTCTTCGCACACCGGCGTCACCGGCGGAGGCAATCAGGAACCTGGGCAGGAACGCATCCAGACACACTATCCCGGCTTCGATCTCGAGCCCGATGCCGCCGGCTACTACAAGGTGTCCTATATCTATCGAAAAGGTCCCGCTGATCACGATTACGTGAAGCTCGTTCCGGGCAACTATGTTCTGGCGATCAACGGCAAGGAGCTGAAGACTACCGAGAACTACTGGAAGCTCTTCAACCTTCTTCCCGGTAAGAAATTCGAGTTCACCGTGAACTCGAAGCCGCAGTTCGAGGGCGCGTGGACCGTTGACATCGAACCACTCAACAACCAAGCGATGGGCAATCTGCAATACGAGCGCTGGGTCTCCGAGCGCAAGAGCATGGTCGACAAGCTTTCGAACAGCGAGATCGGCTACCTGCACATCCGCGCCATGGACGCGCCCTCGCTGCAGCGTTTCGAGCGCGACCTGCTCGACAACCAGGGCAAGAAAGCGCTGATCATCGACGAACGATTTAACGGCGGCGGCGGAATCGATCAGGAGTTACTCGAAATCCTGCAGCAGAAGCAGTATGAATCGTCACGCGGCCGCGATTCGATTTTAGTTCCGCGTCCGAACCGCGCGTTCCTCGGACCGATGGTCGTGCTTCAAAACGAACGCTCCGCCAGCGATGCCGAGATGTTCCCAGAAGGCTTCCGCACGCTCGGCCTCGGCAAGTTGATCGGCGTGCCGACCATGGGCGCGGTCATAGGCACCGGCTCCTACCGCCTGCTGGACGGCGCGACCATCCGGACGCCTGGAAGCGGCGTCTACACCAAGACCGGAGAGGATTTCGAAAACTACGGTGTCCCGCCCGACGTCATGGTGGACAACACGCCGTCCGATTTCCTGGCCGGCCACGATCGCCAAATCGAAAAAGCCGTCGAAGTGCTGCGTTCAGAAATGAAGTAACGTGGGGGCAGGTCCCCGACCTGCCCGGACAAGCCGGAGGCTTGTCCAACTAGAATCAAAATTCGCACGTCTAACGATCAATGTCGGCCACAATCCGCGATCTCAAATTCGTCTTCCGCAGCCTCGGGCGCAGCCGTTCACTAATCGCCGCCGCGATCCTCTCGCTCGCCCTCGGCATCGGCGCGAACACCGCGATTTTCACCCTCGCCGACCAGATCCTGCTGCGCGTCCTTCCAGTCAAAGATCCGCAGCGCCTCGTCCACTTCAACTGGGCCGGCCAGTTCATTGGCGGAAGTTCCCGCGGCTTGTACGATTCCTTCTCTTACCGCGCCTACACCGACCTCCGCGACGGCCAGCCCGCCGCGTTCGCCGGCATTGCTGCCCGATATCAGGACACCGTCGACATCGCCGACCAAGGCCTCGCCCAAAGAGCGACAGCCGAAGTAGTCTCCGGCAACTACTTCGACGTCCTCGGCACCACAACGATTCTCGGCCGTCCCCTTACGCCCGATGACGACAAGATCGAAGACAACGAACCATACGTCGTTTTCAGCTACGAGTACTGGCAGCGCCGCTTCGGCGGCCAACAGAGTATCTTGAATCACTCGCTCGATATCAACGGCCACCCCATGACTGTGATCGGCGTCACGCCGCAAGGCTTCTCAGGCTTCGAGCCGATGAACCCGACAGACGTATTCATCCCCCTCGCCATGAAGACCGTCGTTACGCCAACCTGGGACGATCGCGAGCGCCGCAACAGCATCTGGCTGAAAATTTTCGCCCGCCTCAACCCTGGAATCGACGCCCGCGCGGGTCAAACCGCGATTTCAACCGCCTATCACACCAGCTTGCAGAAAGACCTTGCCGCTAATCCGCGTCCAGAGCGGTTTGCAAAACGATACCTGGCCAATACGCTTCAACTTACCGATGCTTCTAAAGGCTACGGACAGTTGCAAAACTTCTTCGCTAAGCCGCTGCGCGTATTGTTAGCCATGGTCGGGACTCTGCTCCTGATCGCCTGCGTGAACGTGGCCAATCTTCTGATCACCCGCGCGGCCACGCGACAAAAAGAAATCGCCATACGCCTCTCGCTTGGCGCAACTCGACGATCGCTATTTCGCCTGGTGATGACCGAAAGCGCCCTCATCTCGATCGTGAGTGGCTGCCTGGGTCTCCTCCTTTCTAGCTGGATCGCTTCCATCCTCGTCGGCATGTTGCCTTACGACAATATCGCCTCAGTAATCCGCACCGCTCCCGACCTCCGCATCCTGTCGTTCACCGCCGGCCTGAGCCTGCTCACGGCGATTCTCTTCGGATGTGTGCCAGCGCTACAGGCAACGCATTCCGGCCTCGCCGAAACCCTGAAGAGCGAATCCGGCAAGCTTTCCGCCGGAACTGCACAAACCGGGCTGCGCCGCGTGCTCGTATCCGCTCAAGTTGCGCTGTCGATGTTGCTGCTCTTTGGCGCAGGACTCTTCGCTAAGAGTCTTTACACGCTGCTCACCAGCGGCTCCGGTATGCAAACCAGCCACCTGCTGGCCATGTCCATCGATCCGTCGCTGCACAAATACACCCCGGATCGCTCCCGCCGCCTGTTCGTCGACCTGCAAAACAACCTCCGCCGCTTGCCGGGCGTCGAATCCGCCGGGGCGGAACTGATTCCGGTTCTGGCCGATAACAACTGGGAAAACACGATTCACGTCGAAGGCTATCGCCCTGCCGAAGGCGAAAACATGCAAGCTGGATTCAACGCCGCCCTTCCAGGATTTTTTCAAACTGCCGGCATTGCGCTGATCGCCGGACGCGACTTTACCGAGCGCGACATCGAAGGCACGCCGCAAGTCGTGATTGTCAACGAACACTTCGTCAAACGCTTCTTCCCGCACGAGAGCCCGCTCGGCCATCGCATCGGCTTAGGCGACACTGGCCCTACGCCAATCGAAATCGTCGGTGTGGTGAAAGACATCAAAGGCGGAGACCTGCGCGAGAAGATCAAACCCTGGACCTTCACTCCCGCACTACAGGAGGCGAAGCCGTCGGAAATCACCTTCTATATCCGCACTACGCAAGATCCGCTTTCGGTGGCCCAGGCAGCGCGCCAGACCGTCGCGCGGCTCGATGCCTCGCTGCCCGTGTACAACGTGAAAACAGTCGAGCGCCAAATTCAAGAAACTCACTTTCTCGATCGCCTGTTCGCCTGGCTCTCAGCCGCGTTCGGTGTTGTAGCCACGATCCTCGCCTCTGTCGGCTTATATGGCGTCACGGCGAATGCAGTCACCCGCCGCACGCAGGAAATCGGAATCCGCATGGCGCTCGGCGCAACGCAGAGCAACGTCGTAAATCTGGTTCTGCGCGAAGTCCTGATGCTAACCGTGGCCGGCATTATCACCGGAGTGATAGCCGCTTTCGCGCTCGGACGTCTGGTCGAAAGTCAGCTATTCGGGATCAAGGCGAGCGACCCGTCGATGATGGCGATCGCCACTGTCATCATCATCGCCGTCTCCGCGTTAGCAGGCTATCTCCCAGCCCGCCGCGCGACACGCATCGACCCACTGAATGCTCTCCACTACGAGTAAGTTGGGCATGCCTCCGGCTTGCCCAGACAAACCGGAGGTTTGTCCAACTTATTCTTTCCCAGCCTTCGACACGTTGATCAGCTTCAACTTCACGGTCTCATGCCCGTTCGGCTCCAGCTTGACGGGCACGGCCAGCTTCTCATAACGCTTGCGAAACTCCGGATCCTGCGGAGCGCCGAACTCGACGTTGTCCCACGCGAAAAGCTTGTACTCTCCCGGACTCGTCCCGCGCATTTTAAAGTTGCCCTTCTCGCCGGTGAATGCAAACCGGCTCAAATCCCCGCGGCCTAAATTCTTTCCATAAGGAATCAAGTTCACACGCACCCGCATCGCAGGTTCCCCCGCCGCATTCTCCACCGTTCCCTCCACAACGCCGACATCGGTCCCGAGAACGATAGCGATCGGACCGGAACCTTTCGTCAAATCGACCTGCCAGTTCGACCCATCGTGATCGGCAGCCCCGATCGACTTGATGTAGCTGCCTTGGGGCGCATTGAAATTCAGCGCGTACACGTCCGGCGAGACACTCTTCAGTAAGAACGTGCCATCCGCCTTCACCAGCGCGCTCGCGCCTCCCATTCCAGTTTGCTGATCCGGTTGCAAACTCACGCGAAGCTCTTCCGGAAATTTTATCGTTTGACCATCAACCCGTACCGTGCCGGACACATCGATCGGCGGCGAGAAGTTGAGCGTGACCTCGACATCCGAGTCCACGATGTTCACGAATTGCCGCGATTGAATCTGTTTGTTTCCGTCGAACATCGTGGCTATCAACACATACTCGCCCGGCGGCAAGCCTGAGCACTCAAAGCTCGAGTTGTTCATAACCGAGCCGAACGAAGAAATACCCATGTGCGAATCGCGAGGTGTTACACGCACAAAATAGCGACGATCGGATTGACCCTGCGATTCGGGCAACTTTCCTCGTACTGAGAAGATTCGTTCACGCCGCATCTGTATATCGAATCCCCGCAGCAGTGCTCCCGCCGCGACTTCGATCGGAGCCGCATGGGCCGCATCAGTGGCGTTCGGATAGTAAGTGGACGCGCGCCCAGCGGGACGCGGCCCGCGAATCTGCTCCTGATTCCGATTACCGCTGTAGTTCATGACCGCGGCATAAAGATAATACGTTCCTGGCCGCAGCCCGTACACGCGGAACTCACCTTTATCGTTGGATTGAGCCGATTGCGCATCTCCCAACTGCCTCTTCCCAGCGACATACCGGTACGACTTCGCTTGCACCAGTACTCCGCGGATCGGATCGCCGTCATCGTCGAGTACTCGTCCCACAATCACGCCCAAAGGAGTCATGCGAACCACCACATCGCGCAAAGCCTGATCCTTCTCGACCGTGATCGGTGGCGGAGGAGCGCCCTCTGACCCTGGGATATCTTGCAGGAATCCTTGCCGCCCCGCCGTAACGGCATATTTCCCCGGATCGACATCTTCAATCACGAAATTCCCGTTCCCGTCCGTATCCGCGGTGAAATTGAAGCTGTTCCGGCCATTCTGCGATCGCAACAGCACACTGGCTTTCCGTACACCTTCTCCTGTAGCAGTATTGATAACTTTTCCTGACACGCTCGGCACACGTGGCTCGGGCGGGGAAGGAGCAGTTTGCTGCGCAGCCAGCAGAGCGGCGGAAAGCAAGAGAATGGCCCATCTCATGGCAGCTTGGTCTTCTCCGTTTCCATTTCTTCGGAACTGATCATGGTCACCTGGACCGACTCTTTCCCATTGCTTCCGATATTCACGGACGCCGCTTTACTCTCGAAGAGCTTTCGAAACTCCGGCGCATACAACAAGTTCATGTCCGGATCTTCCCAGGCGAATACTCTGTACTCGCCGGGCGCGACGTCTCGAAACTGGAAGCTGCCGTTCTGATCGGCGGACGTCTGATTCAAGCGGTCCCGGCGGCTCGCTGAATCGTCCCGCGGAGCCAAAGTGATCCACGCCCCGGCAGCAGGTTTGCCGCTGCGATCCTGTACGATGCCCTGAATCTGTCCCACGTCCGTGCCCAGCACGATGTTGATCGGCGCGCTGCTCTGCCGCAGGTCGATCTGGCCCGAGGGGGCGTCCTGATCGCCGTACCGAATGGATTTGACGTAAGCGCCTGGAATGTTGGGGTAAACCGTCAACGCGTACACATCGGGGGCCACATCGTGTAGGACAAATGTCCCGTCGTTCTCTGCTCTGGTCTGCGGCGTGCCTCCTCGCATTTCTACAGATTGCAGGCTCACCAGTGTTGATCGCGGTGGCATCGCGGTCTGTTGAGGATTCTGCGGACTCGCTGGAGTTCCATCTACCGTGACCGTTCCCGGCACGTCCAACCCCGGGCGGAGTGTGAGCAACACGTTTTCGATGTCCTGATCTCCGACGTTCAACGTTTGCCGGGCGCTGCTTCGCAATTCGCCCTCGTTGTGCTGGCTCATCGCCGTGTAGGATCCGCTGACGACACCACGGATCTCAAACGTTCCGTCCTGTTGTACTTGTGCCATCCCGCTGTTCATGCCTATAGGGATGTTGTGAGGCCGTAGCTCGACAAAGGTGTTGCGCGCTGCCTGCCCGGTCTGACCATCGATCACCTTGCCGCTGACTCTATACCCAACCATCTTGTGAAGGCGGAAATCGATGCCGGTCACTTGCGCGCCGGTGGCCACTTCCTGCGGAGTCGCCTGCGCGACCTCCATTGCGCTGGGATAAAAGATGGGGGGATAGGTTTCATCCCGCGCACCGCGCGTATGGCCGGGTGGAAAGTTCCGCCGCGGAGTTGTAACCCGGAAATAATAACGCGCTGGCTCCAAATTAATCAGTTGGAATTCACCGAGATCGTTCGTGTTGGAAGTCGCCCCCGGTCCCAGGATCGTGCCGTTTGGCCCATAGAAGTACCGAAGCGCCTGCACGCTCGCACCCATGATCGGATCGCCATCCTCATCCAAGACCCGTCCGCTCACGACGCCTTTCGGCGCCAGTTGTGTCGCCACGTTCTTGATGTGTTGTTCCTCTTCGACGACGATGGGCTTCTCGGCGGGCATTCGCCGGCCCTGCCGAACCGAGCTGAACCCATCCCGCTCGACGGAAACCTGATAGCTGCCGGGCTCCACATTGTCGAAGAGAAAATGACCCGCGGCGTCGCTCATCACCACGTACGTAAACCGCTCGCGAAGATTCCGAAGAGTAACGCTAGCCTTCTTGATCGGCTCGTGGCTCACCGAATTGAGAACTGTGCCTTCGACGGACCCGGGCTTTTTCGGCAGCGTGGTGTCGACACCGGACTGTGCCAACAGCACGCCAGTGTACACCGCTAAGCTCAATGCCAGGTGCGTAATTCTCATGACATTTCCGCTCATTATATGCTGACTTCAGAGAAATGACGTTAAAACGTCGCGATATGTTGCAATCGATCAACCGTCAACAATGCACACGTGTGTGCGCAACACGGTAAAACTCGTATCCACGCGTCGCCGCAGGGGACCGCCCTGTCGCCTGCCATACCTCAGCCACGCCTGAGTCCTTCATCAATTTGAAACCCCGCTC
>Ga0335069_10009355_pt1 | contig 13952 bp, 11 predicted proteins | sample Lox_Sample_11_FD_206714 | JGI IMG/M metagenome (GOLD analysis project Ga0335069, IMG submission 206714) | Soil microbial communities from Loxahatchee National Wildlife Refuge, Florida, United States - Lox_Sample_1.1 | ecosystem: Environmental > Terrestrial > Soil > Wetlands | place: USA... | reverse complement strand
TGCGGGGGCGATACGGCGGCGGCCGTCTGCCGGGCAGGCGGCGCGGAGTGGATCGAGCTGATCGACGAAATCGTACCGGGCCTCCCGCGCGGCATTCTCCACGGAGGCGGCCTCCATGGCGTGCCGGTAGCCACCAAGTCCGGCGGCTTCGGACAACCCGGCGCGCTGATTCAAGTAGCGGACTTCTTCTCATGCCCCAACAACCAGACCAAAGACCAACCATTGCCCTGACCATGGGCGATCCTGCCGGCATCGGACCGGAGGTGGTGGTGCAGGCCGCGGCCGACCCGCAGCTCGTGCCTCTCGCACGCTGGATCATCGTCGGCGATGCACGCGTTCTCGACATGGCGCAGCGTGTGACCGGGCTGAATCCCAGCGGCGTCGAATTGCGCGATGTTGCCGCGCTCGGCCGCATGGACGACTTTGTCTTCGGCAGGCTCGATGCGCGCTGCGGCGCGGCAGCCGTCGAGTACGTCCGCGTGGCCACGGAGATGTGCCTGAGCGGCGAGGCCGACGGCATCGTGACCGCGCCGCTGAACAAGGAAGCGGTGACGCTCTCCGGACGCCGGTTCTCCGGTCACACCGAGTACATCGCGGAATTGTGCGGCGCCGCCGAATCGCGCATGTTGCTGTGGTGCGAAAAGCTGGCGACCATCCACGTCACCACTCACGTGGCGCTGCGCAAGGCCTGCGACCTGCCGTCCTCTCGCGTTCTCCGCACCATCGAGCTCGGCGACGAGGCGATGCGGCTATTGGGCTGCGCGCGGCCGCGGATCGCGGTCTGCGGATTGAATCCGCACGCCGGCGAGCATGGCCTCTTCGGCGACGAAGACGCGCGCGTGATTGCGCCGGCCATCGAAGCGGCACGCATGCAGGGCATCGAGTGCAGCGGCCCGCACGCCGGCGACACCATCTTCCTGCTTGCATCCCGGGGAGCCTACGACCTGGTGGTGGCGATGTATCACGACCAGGGGCACATTCCCATGAAACTGATCGATTTCGAAGGCACCGTGAATATCTCCGTGGGAATTCCCATTATCCGCACGTCGGTCGACCACGGCACCGCCTTCGATATCGCCGGCAAAAACCGTGCCGACGCGCGCAGCATGAAACAGGCCATGCGGGTTGCGGCCCGGATGGCCGCGTCCCGGAGGGCGGCGCGGCCCTGAAGTACTCGAAATCGGGTTGACGCGGCCTGCGCTTAGGAGGATACTCGGGTCGGAGGGAGTCTATGATCCGTCCCCGCGTGAGCCTGCTCGCTGTGTTCGCGTTGGCTGTGGTTCCAGGACTGCCGCAGTCTGTCATCTCCACTCATTCCGGCCTGGTTTACTTTTTCGACGGTGCGGTCTCGATTGGCGATCAGCCGTTGCATCAGAGATTCGGCAGGTTCCCCGAGATCGGTGAGGGCAGCGATCTGCGCACCGCCAACGGGCGCGCGGAAGTGCTGCTGACTCCTGGGGTCTTCCTTCGTATCGCCCCGAACAGCGGCGTTCGTATGATCTCCACCAGTTTCTCCGATACCCGAGTCGAGCTGCTCGGGGGCTCCGCGATTCTTGAGGCCAACCAATCCGCGGCCAATTCGGCGGTGACGCTCATCCACAGGAATTGGCGCGTGCAACTTCCGCACGAGGGCGTATATCGGATTGATTCCGAGCCGCCGCAGGTGAGCGTGTATCGTGGCGAGGCTATGGTTTCGGCCGAGGAGGACCCGCATGGCGTGCCGGTGCAGGCGGGACAGACTCTGCCGCTCGCCGCAGTGCTGGTGCCCGATCCATCCCGGGTGGCCGTGGGCGATGAATTCAAGAGCTGGGCGATGAGCCGCAGCCAGGCGATCACTTCGGACAATGCCACAGCCGCCGGAATCATCGACGACCCGAGCAAGATCGAGGACTCGGTCGGCACCTATTCGGGGTTCGGACCCTACGCTGGGCTCGGCGCCAGTACGGGACTCGATGCCAGCGGGCTAGGCGCTGTCGGAGGCCTCAGCTACTTCCCCCTGACCGGGATTCCCGGCGTGGCAGTCACCAATCCGTACGGGCTGAGCTTCTGGAGCCCATTCCAATCGACCTTGAGCTCGATCTACTTTCCGCCATATGGCTTGGGATACCTGTATCCGTCGGGATGGCCCTCGGCAATGCGTTTGAACACGTGGCGCCCAACCGCACTCTACCCGATCGGCGTGACTCCTTCCGGGTTGATCGGGGTCCATCAGCCCATCGGCGGCGGATTCCACCCGGGCGGGACCGCTCCCCTTCGTCCACTGATGATTCCGCCTTCGCGGCCAATCACTCCGGCGGCTCCGCACGTCGGAGTGCGCCCCGGGGCTGTCCACCGCTAAGCGCGCACCGCAGCGGACTATTGGGACGGCGCGTAATACCCCACGCGCCAGCGGCACTTCAATCCTGTGACGCCGGCCGGGGCGGACACCTTCACGTCCACGCGGCGGTATTTGCCATCCATGGTTTCGTTCTTGGGCGAGTAGGCGAGCACGTACTGATTGCGCAATTCGATGCCGATTCTGGTGGCGACACTGGGCAGGTCGTTCGGATCGCTTGCCGCGAAGACGCGGCCTCCGGTCTGTTCGGCGATCTCCGAAAGCAGGCGGGGGCCGGAGATCTCTTCCTTGCTCATGCCGAGGAAGATCGAGGGCTCGAAGACGCCCATGGCGTAGAGCTGCACGTCCGCCTCGCGCACGAGGGATTGAATCTGGACAGTGGTATACCGGCTATTGTTGTCGCCGCCGTCGGAAATAATCAGAATCGCCTTGCGCGGGTTCCTGGCCTTTTTCATCTCCCGCAGCGCCAGCTCCGCCGCGTCCAGCAGGGCCGTGAGCCCTCCCGGCTGCAACAGCATCAACTGAGTCCGGAGCTCGTTGGCATCGCTGGTGAAACCGGAAACGAGCTTCGCGTGATCGCTGAAGGCGACCAGAAAGGCTTCGTCTTCCGGGTTCATGGTTTTCAGAAACTGAATCGCGGCCTGGCGGGAGATGCGAAGTTTGTCATCCATGCTCCCGCTGATGTCGAAAACCAGGCCAATGGACAGCGGCGCGTCTTCACCCGAGAAGTTCGCGATGCTTTGCTCCGTGCCGTCCTCGAGGATGTGAAAATCCTGGCGCTGAAGGCCGATAACGAAGCGGTTGGATTTGTCGGTGACTGTCACCGGAATCAGAACCAGGGTGGCATCCGCATTGAAACGGGCAGCCGGCCGCGGATCTTGCGGAGGTTGGGCGATCGCCGGCGAAGTTCCCATCGTGCCGAAAATCACAAGGACGATGGAAAGGCCGAGAGTAAAGCGGACTGAGAGGCGCCGCACTGGTGGGACTCCTGTTTTACCCACGAGTCTACCAGTTTTTGGCTCGGCCGCACCTATGGAATCACCGCATGTTTGCGCAGGATCTCCCGGACCCGGTCGATGGGCAGCGCTTTCACCGTGAGGCCCTTGGAAGCGACTGTCGTTGCCTGTAGCAGCGAGTTTACGATCGCCTCTTCGGTCGCCTCGATCACTCCCAGGAAGAGCGGTGAAACTTCGTCGTTGCCGATCAGCTTTGCGGGGGCGCGCTGTGTGGTGAACGCGATCACGTAATCGCCGCTTCCGTTGGCGCCGCTCGATCCGGTCCGGGCCAGACCGAAGATGGCCCGCGCCGCCATGCGCCGCAAATTGCGGGCGTCCACCGGAGCGTCGGTGGCGATGATCATCATGCACGAGCCATCGCCCGAATTCGGTCCCGCCGCCGCGAGTTCGCGGCCCACCGGCGCGCCGCCGATCTGCAGCGAGCCTCCGAAATTGGTCTGCACGAGGGCACCGACCACGTATGAGCCCACCTTCCGCGAGGCCGTTCCGATGCCGCCTTTGAATCCGAACGCCATGGTGCCGGTGCCGGCTCCGACCGCGCCCTCCTCCACGGCGCCTCCGTGAGCGGTTTCGATGGCGTGCCTCACCTCCGCCCGCCCCACCACCCGGGCGCGAATGTCGTTCAGGTAGCCGTCGTTGGTTTCGCCCACCAGCGGATTGATGGAGCGGACCTGCTCGTTGCCCGGAAGCGCCAGCAGGTAGTCGAGTAGAGCATCCGCCACCCTCGGGACATTCAATGTGGAGGTGAGCGCGATGGGCGATTCGATTTCGCCCAGCTCCTGCACCTGGGTCGAGCCGGCGAGCTTGCCGAATGCGTTGCCGACGAACACCGCCCCAGGGACCTTCTCGCGAAACAGGTTGCCGGAGTGCGGCAGAATCACGGTGACGCCGGTGCGGATATTGTCGCCGCGGATCACGGTGGTGTGCCCGACCAGCACGCCTGCGACATCGGTGATTGCATCCAGGGGTCCGCGCGGGAGAGTGCCGTTGGGAATGCCCAGGTCAGGCGCCCGAGGCCGGGGTTGCGCCCCAGCGGTGGCGCAGAGCACGAAAATCGCGAACGCGCGAAGCACCAGAAGATTGTATCGCCAGTGCGGAGCCGGAGCGCGGACCGGCTATGTCTCGAAGTACCTCTTGGGCGTCTGACCCAACTCCCGCCGAAACATGGCGATGAACGCGCTCGCGCCGTTGTAGCCCATGTCCAGCGCGATCGTGTTCACGCAATCGCCCGCCGCCAGCCGCCGCAGGGCCTGCAACAGCTTCTGCCTGCGCAGCCACTGGCCGAGCGTCATCCCGGTTTCCGCGGGAAAGATTCGCTCCAGCGTCCGGCGGCTCGCCCCACACTGGCGGAGCATCATCGCCAGCGGTATCTTCTCCGCATGATCGGCGGCTGACAAGGCGGCGAACTGCGCTGCCCGGCGGTCCTGCGGCGAGGGCAGTTGCAGAGGCACGACCTTCAGCATTTTCAGCTCGTCCAGAATCACTCCGATCAAGCGCTTCCGCTCTGGAATCGCCGCGTCCAGCGCCCCAATCAGGTTGGTTCGAACGATCAGCTCGCGCAGCAGAGGAGTGATGTTGACCACGGAACACTGTTTGGCGGCGCGATGCAGCCGCTCCCGAACGTAGAGCATGCGCAGCGCCACGACGCCGCTGAATTCGAGCCTGTACTGGAAACCGGCCGGAATCCAGACGCCGCGATGCGGCGGGACCACCCAGGATCCGGCGCCGGTATGTACGGTCAGCACCCCGCGGATCGCGTAGATGAGCTGGTGCCACTCGTGCGAATCATGCAATGCGGGCGGAGCCGCCTGTCCGCTCTGAAAGGTGACCGCGAAACTGCGTATCTGTACGGTACGGTCGGGGTGGCGGAAATTCGACATTAACTGGCAAGATAGCGTAATCCTGGCCTGCCGTCCAGATTGTAGAATCCAGAGTCAGAAAAGGAGTTGCCGGACGATGTCACAGGTTGCCCACTTCTCGATCAATGCCGATGACGTGAACCGCGCGTTGCGTTTCTACGAAAAGGTGTTCGGCTGGAAATTTCAGTCCTATGGGCCGCCGGGTTTCTACATGGTGGACGAGCAATCGGCGAAGGCCCACGTGCCGCTGCGGGGTTCACTGCAGAAACGCCGCGAGATCATTCCCGGCGTTCCCATGCGCGGCTTCGAATGTACCATCTCTGTGGACGATATCGAAGCGGCGGCCGCGGCGATCGAGGCCAACGGAGGCCGGATCGTCATGCAGATCTGCACCCTCGCCGGGATTGGACGGCTGTTGTTCTTTCAGGATCCCGAGGGCAATATCGCCGGAGCCATGCAGTACGACGCCAAAGCCGAATGAGGCCGCGCTCGCGCGCCGTCCGCGCGCTCCAGATCGACGGAGCCTTGTTGCGCACTGCTCGGCGCGGAACTCCCGCGTTGCAGCAGGTTGTGCAGCAGCGGCTTCTCGGGCGCGTGTGCTTCCACGAAATCCACGCCGGTGGCCGTGAGCTGGAAATCGGCGCCTTCTGATGTCTCGACATACCGCTTCTGCTTCAAATACCAGAGGGTGAATTCCAGGTACTCGCGCGGAATCGACATCATCTCCTCGAGCTCCAGCAGCCCCAGGCTGGGATGATCGCAATCGCGGCGGCGCTTGGCATACAGCAGGCACATCACGCCCAGGCGGCGGTTGGCCTCGCCTTCCTTGTCGTCGACAAACGCCTTGGCCTGGAACACCGGAATGGGACGCTGCGGCTCCGTGCCGCGGATGCCATCGTACTGAGCGCGCCGGTCGGGATCGCTGAGCACACGGTACGCCTCGGAAAGCTGGAGAAATCTCTCCTGGTCGCCGCTCTCCGGATTGTCGGGGTGGAACCGCGCGGCCATGATCCGGTACACGCGGTGGATCGTCTCCATGTCGGCCCGCGGGCTGAGCTGAAGAATCTCGTAAAAGTCGACATCCTTCGCATAGGACTCCACCACCCGTCCGGCGGGATGGGCGAACTCCACTCCGATTCGATAGCCGCCCGCGCCCGCGACACAATAGCGGACCGTGCCTTCCAGCGGGACACCGTAACGCCGTACATCCAGGTAGACCTGTGTCCCGGGGTCGACACCGACCTCGCTTTTCAGCCGGATGCCTCCCGGCGAAAGGTCGCTGGCCCGAGGCCTGATGGAATGAACCTGGCCGGCGGCATCCTCCCAATAGAGGACTACTTGAAAATCTACCGGTTCACGGTCGTGTTGACGGCTGGCTTTCTGCATTCTTCAATTCACTTCAGAGGGTGCGGCAAAGAATCCGCGCAAAAAGAGAGCAATGAGGTGGACATTCCGCCACTGGCGGTGGCCGATGTTCTCCACGATGGACGTGAAGAACAGGGCCGCGAGCTGGCGCGGCGGAATCCGGGAACCCGCGGCAAAGGGTTCGAGCACCACCGCGGTCATCGAGAGCAGGGTGCCGCCGGAGGCGGCGCACGCGGTCAAAAGGGCGAGGTCCAGGGCCGCCATCCAGTGAAGCACCAGCGCCGGAATCGCCAGGGCCAGAAACGCGGTCTCCATCAGGGGCACCAGCAACCGGGAACAGAACAAGCCCGGAATCGCCAGCCGGCTGATGCCGCCGAAACCGTAGAGCATGCCCATGTGACGGGCAAGGGTAGCGGCAACCGCGGCCTGCTCGCGTGCGATCCGCTCCTGCATCTCTCGCTTCGAACGAGGCGCAGCCGGGCGCGATATCGCACCCGGTAGCAGCCGGATCCGGTACGAGCGATTCTCCGCCATCGCCATCCGGTGCAGGCGCAACACCATCTCCAGCGCGCATCCAGTCATGGCTCGAAAGCCTCCGGCGCGCACCACCGCGTCGCGCTTCAACAGCAGAAACGATCCCGGCGCCGGCAGGAAACTGTTCCACACCGATAAGCCTGCGCAGCGGCAGAGCCACTGCCGTAAGAAAATCAGGTGATACAGGCGCGCCGCGCGCCCGCTCGCCGGAGCCGCGGGAGCCGCCGCGCACACTGCGTGGATGCTCTCGGGCTCGTCGATCATCGGGCAGATGAGGCGCAGCAGTGCGTCTTCGGAAACGTCGGCGTTCCAATCCACCAGCCCGATCACCGGCGCCGAAGTAAGATTGATCGCCGCGTTCAGGCAATCGCCCTCGCCGCCGCGCTCCTTGTTTACAAAGATCAGCGGCAACGGTTCCATGGAGGCGTAGACCTGGCACAGCGGCCGGGTTTCGAACTCGGCCACCTCGTGCCGCGGCACCGGAACCAGGTGAAATTCGCGCTTCCAGGCGGCGAGCTCGTCGTCTGAAGGTCCGTCCAACACCAGCACGATCTCCAGATGTCCGAAGTAAAGCCGGGCCAGCCGGCGCACAAAACGGAACGAGGACTCCGAGGCGTCCGGCGGCGCCGCCAGGATTGCCACGTCCGGAACCAGCCGCGACTTCAGCAGGAACGTCGGCTCCTCGGGCGCCGGCGACAGCCTCTCACGGCGAGCCCGAATCGCTCCCTTGAGAAGGAAACAGAGGTTCAACGCCCCCCAGGCCGCCAGGCAGAGTCCAAGAAAAACCAGGATCAGCGCTGGTATCACGCGCACGCCTCCGACGGCATGCCGCTGAATCGTTCCAACACTTCCCGAGCTGCTCCGGAGGCAATCGGATCCGGGTTGGGAAGCTGTCCTTCCAGTGCCCGCAAACCATCTCCTCCCATGGTCCCCAGCACCCCCGCCGCGGCCCGCGCGAGCGATTCCGATCCTCGCCGCAGACAGCTTGTAAGATGCGGCATCGCCGCGCGCATCTTGAGCCGGTCCAGGGCGGCAACCGCGGCCAGGTTTACTTCCAGGTCGCTGTCCGCCAGGCCGGTCAAGAGGGCGCGCCGATTGGCAGGCGTGGGTGGGACGAGCGACAGCAGGCGCATGATCTCGAGCCGTACTCGGGGATCGGGGTGGCAGGCCAGCGAGCCGATATCGGCCAGGGGTAGAGCACACTCCCACGAATTCAGCAGCGGCAGCGTGACGAGCAGTTGGTTCACCGATCCGGTCCGCAGCGCCCGCGGGATGATGGCTTCGCACAGCCGCATCGCGTGACGCCGCAACAGGGACGCGATTTCGAGCTGGGCCAGCGGCGTAAACGTCAACGCAGCCTCGAAGGCCAGATCGAGCGCCCGGTCTGATCCCGATTCCAGCAGCGCCCGCGCCGATTCCAGGCGCACCATGGGATCTGCATCTTTGAGGCCGCGCTCCGGCAGGTCGTCGATCATGCGGCGGACGGCCTCCGACTGAGCCAACGCCGCCAGCCGGGCGAAGCCCCGGCGCCGGACTTCGAGATCCGCTGATTCGGAGTCGTCGCACCACTTGGATACAAAGCCGAGGTCCACCGCCAGCTCCCCCAGGCGCTCGCGATCGTTGCCGCCCAGCCGCGCTTGAAAGCCTAGGATCGACTCTTCGACCTGCCGGGCGGATCGTGTTGTGAGCTGGCGCAGCTCGGTAAGGTCGCTGTTGCCGCAAAGGTAGGTCGTCACCGCCTCGCGAACTGCCGGAGCGACGGCAATTGCCTCCTCCCGCCGCCGCGCCTCGCGCGATTGCTTGAGCATCGCCGCCGCCAGTGCGCCGAGCAGCGTCAGGCAGCAGAGCCCTTGGACCGCGAGGGAGGCGATGAGCGCCATGTGGGTCATCGCCGCACGAGCCTCCTCAGACGCGCGATCAGTTCCAGTGGGTTGAACGGCTTCACCATGTAATCGTCGGCTCCGAGCTGAAACCCGCGCAGAATGTCGCCTTCGCGCTGCCGCGCAGTGAGCAGCACCACCTGGACCGGCAGTTTCTCCGCCCGAATCGCCGCCAGCACCTCGAAACCGTCCGGGCCCGGCATGTTGACGTCCAGCACCGCGATCTGCGGGAGCGTCTCGCGAATCTGCCGCAGAGCCTCTTCCCCGTTGTCCACCCGCTGGCAACTCATCCCGTAGTTCTCGATCGTGGAACCGACCACCGCCAGAATCAACGAATCGTCATCGGCGATCAGCACCCTGGTGCGCGCTTGCGTGGCAGCAATGGACGCCGAGCCCGCCGGCGCCTGCGTCGCCGGAGCCGCCGCCAGTGCCGACGCCGGCCCCCGCGAGATCGCCAGGTGAGCGTGCATCAGCACCTCTTCGGGATCCCATGTCTCCACCAGGAAACCGGCCGCTCTCGACTGCAGCCCGGGCGCCAGGTTCATCAAATCGCGCCGCGTACCGGAACAGATCAGAACCATGCCGGATGGGAAGGCGTCGGGCGCGAGCCAGCCGGAGGCCAATGCCTCCTGGCCGACGTGGACAATCGCGAGTTCATATTCGTCCACAGGCTCATCGTCGGGCCGGTCGAAAAGCTTGACCGTGCGTGGGTGGGAATTGACTTCTTCGAAGGTCGAGGCAAGAAAACTCGCCCGGGCCGGCGCGAAGCCGATCAGCGCCACTCGCTTGCCGCGCAGCGATTTGGCGACGTGCTCCGGAACCGCGACTTCGATGTCGGCAATCTGCTGGGAGAAGGCGAAGAGCAGAGTGCTCAGCAACTCGCGCAGTTCGGACGCGCGATAGTTCCCGTCGCGCAACAGCTCTTCTGTTGTCCTCGCCAGCCTGGCGATCCCCGGACAACCTGTGAATCCGCCCGTGCCTGCCCACGAGTGCAGCAGGCCGCAGGTCCGCTCCAGATCGAACCCGGAGTCCAGAAGGTCCAGGATCTGCCGCAACTGTTCGGAGCCTTCGTGCAGGAAGCTGCGGCGCAGATGTTCCACCTCTGTCTCGGAAAGACTCGGGGCCACCGCCGGCTCGGCCTCAGCCTCCAGGGTGGGGGGCGGCAGTGCCCGCTGCAAGATGTGACGCACCCGCGAAGTCAGCGCGCTGCTGTCGATCGGTTTGGTGAGGTAAGCGTCGCAGCCGGCGCCGATTGCCTGCTGCTCGTCGCCCGCGCCGGCATATGCCGATACGGCCACCACCTTGATCGAATTGGTCCTCGGGTCTTCCTTGATGCGCCTGGTCAGCTCCAGGCCATCCATTCCCGGCAGCCGGATATCGGTCAGGACCAGCTCCGGCCGGAACCCGCTCAAGATATCCAACGCTTCCTCGGCCTGGCTGGCGGTGCGCACCGTATACCCCTCGTACGTGAGGAGCAGACGCATGAACTTGAGGTCTATGGCGGTATCGTCCACCAGGAGGATCGGCGCCCCCTGACGTCCCGCGTTTGCTTCTGGTGTCGTATTTTCCTCGCCCCTCATGGCGATACCAGGATGCGGCATCGGCAAGGGAAGAGACCAGTCCCAAACGTACAGGCTGGGTACGCGTTACTTTTCGAGCATTTTGGAACCTACGGTACGAAGTACTCGGTTACTCCAGAAGCCATTTGTTGATGAATTCCGCAGCCTTGCGGCCCTCTGCGATCGCCCACACCACCAGCGATTGTCCGCGCCGCATGTCGCCGGCCGCGAAAACCCCCCGGACACTGGTCATATAGTCGGGACCAGTGGCGATATTGCTGCGCTGGTCCAGTTGCAGGCCTAGTTGCTCGATCATTCCGCCCTTCACCGGGCCGGTGAAACCCATTGCGAGTAGGACCAGATCGGCATCGAGCGTGAACTCGGTCCCAGGTAACGGTGCAAAATCCGGCGGTAGTCCTACCCGTACTGCGTGAAGCTGTCTCACGTTCCCCTCGGCGTCGCCGGTGAATCGAACCGTGCTCACGCTCCAGTCGCGGATTCCGCCTTCTTCGTGCGAGCTCTCAACGCGAAGCTGCATGGGCCACAGCGGCCACGGCGTGCTCGCCGACCGGATATCGGGCGGCTTGGGAAGCAGCTCAAATTGCGTAACGGCCAGGGCGCCCTGACGATGCGACGTGCCCAGGCAATCGGCGCCGGTGTCTCCCCCGCCGATGATTACCACGCGCTTGCCGGTAGCCGTGATCTGCCCGGACACCGTATCGCCTTCGCAGATCCGGTTCTGCTGCGGCAGAAATTCCATGGCGAAATGGATGCCCCTCAGCTCGCGTCCCGGCACATTGAGGTTGCGAGCCTGCTCCGCGCCCCCCGCCAGGAGAATTGCATCGAAGCGGCGCTGAAGATCCTCCACCGGATGCGAGACGCCGATGTGCGCGTTGGTCACGAACTGCACCCCTTCGGCGCGCATCTGTTGGAGACGGCGGTCGATGAGGTGCTTCTCCATCTTGAAATTCGGGATGCCGTAGCGCAGCAGGCCGCCGATGCGGTCGTTCTTCTCAAAGACCGTCACGTCGTGCCCGGCACGCGCCAGTTGCTGCGCCGCCGCCAGTCCCGCCGGACCGCTGCCCACGATCGCGACGCTCTTGCCGCTGCGCGCCGGCGCGGGTTCCGGGCGGATCATTCCCTCGGCGAAAGCGCGGTCGATGATGGTCTTCTCGATGTGCTTGATGGTGACCGGCGGCTCGTTGATGCCGAGCACGCAGCTCGCCTCGCACGGGGCAGGGCAGATGCGCCCGGTGAATTCGGGGAAATTGTTGGTCGCGTGGAGTTGGCGTACCGCCTCCTTCCAGCGCCCGCGATAGACCAGATCGTTCCAGTCGGGAATGATGTTGGTCAGAGGGCAGCCCGTGTGGCAGAACGGGACGCCGCAATCCATGCAGCGCGCCGCCTGCGTGCGCAGAGAGTCTTCGGGGAAGGGTTTGTAAATCTCGAACCAGTCCTGGATCCGCTCGGCGGGCGGGCGGCGCTCGGGTAGCTCGCGTGTGTATTCGAGGAAGCCGGTAACCTTACCCACGGAGCACCTCCGCGGGACGCTGCTGCGCCGCGTAGGCCGACAACGCAAGCCGTTCGTCCGCCTCACGCAGGACGCGTTTGTACTCGTGCGGGAAGATCTTGATGAACTTCGGCAGCATCGTGTCCCAGTTCTCTAGCACCCACTTGGCGCGCGGACTCCCGGTCAGCTCGGCGTGCTTCTCGATCAGGCGGAAGAGCAGCGCCTGATCCTCGTCCGGCACCGGGTCCAGATCGACGCTCGCCTTGTTGCAGCGCTTCTCCGCGAAATCGCCCTTCTCATCCAGGACGTAAGCGATGCCTCCGCTCATGCCCGCGGCGAAATTCCGCCCGCACTTGCCCAGCACCACCACGATGCCCTTGGTCATGTACTCGCATCCGTGATCTCCCAGGCCCTCGATGACGGCCGTGGCGCCCGAGTTCCGCACGGCAAACCGCTCGCCGGCCCGCCCGTTGAGGAATGCCTCGCCGCTGGTGGCGCCGTACAAGGCCACGTTGCCGATCAAGATGTTTTCTTCCGGCTGGAAGGTAGAGGCCCGCGGAGGATAGATCACCAGCCGGCCGCCGCTCAGTCCCTTGCCCACGTAGTCGTTGGCGTCGCCTTCCAGCTCCAGCGTGACGCCCTGCGCCAGAAACGCGCCGAAGCTCTGCCCGGCACTGCCCGTGAACGCGAAGTGGATCGTATTGTCGGGCAACGCCTCGGAGCCGAACCGGCGGGCGATCTCGCCAGAGAGCATCGCGCCTACCGTGCGATGCACGTTGCGAATCGGCAGCCGGATCTCGACCGGGCGCCGGTCTTCCAGCGCCTCGCGCGCGTGGTCGATGAGCTTGTAGTCCAGCGCCTGGTTAAGGCCGTGGTCCTGCGCCTGCACGCAGCGCCGCGCGATGCGGCTCGGCATCTGCGGATTGAACAGGATCACCGAGAGATCCAGCCCTTTCGCCTTCCAATGATCGATCGCGCTCCGTGCGTCCAGCATGTCCACGCGCCCTACCATCTCGTCGAAGCTGCGGAAGCCCATCCGGGCCATGAATTGCCGCACTTGTTCCGCGATAAAGAAGAAGAAGTTGATGACGTGCTCCGGCGCGCCCTGGAACTTGGCGCGCAGCGCCGGATCCTGTGTCGCGATGCCCACCGGGCAGGTGTTCAGGTGGCACTTGCGCATCATGATGCATCCCATCGACACCAGCGGCGCCGTCGAGAATCCGAACTCCTCGGCGCCCAGCAGGGCTGCGATCACCACGTCGCGCCCGGTTTGGAGCTTGCCGTCGGTCTGCAGGCGCACCCGTCCCCTCAGGTCGTTGAGCACCAGCACCTGGTGCGCTTCGGCGAGCCCCAGCTCCCAAGGCACCCCGGCATGCTTGATCGAGGAGAGCGGGCTGGCTCCTGTGCCTCCCGAATCGCCCGAAATCAGGATGACGTCCGCATGAGCTTTCGCCACTCCTGCCGCCACCGTGCCCACTCCGACTTCCGCCACTAGCTTCACCGAGATTCGCGCTTGCGGATTGACGTTCTTGAGGTCGTAGATCAGTTGCGCCAGGTCCTCGATCGAGTAGATGTCATGATGCGGCGGAGGCGAAATCAAACCCACGCCCGGCGTCGAATGGCGCACCCGGGCGATGGTCTCGTCCACCTTGTGCCCCGGAAGCTGTCCGCCTTCGCCCGGCTTGGCGCCTTGCGCCATCTTGATTTGCAGCTCCTCGGCGTTGATCAGGTAGTTGGTGGTGACGCCGAACCGCGCGCTCGCCACCTGCTTGATGGCGCTGCGGCGCTCCGTGCCGAATCGCGCCTCGTCTTCGCCGCCCTCGCCGGTGTTGCTCCGGCCCCCGATGCGGTTCATCGCCATGGCCAGGGTCTCGTGCGCTTCCTTGGAGATCGA
>Ga0335069_10009354_pt1 | contig 13953 bp, 8 predicted proteins | sample Lox_Sample_11_FD_206714 | JGI IMG/M metagenome (GOLD analysis project Ga0335069, IMG submission 206714) | Soil microbial communities from Loxahatchee National Wildlife Refuge, Florida, United States - Lox_Sample_1.1 | ecosystem: Environmental > Terrestrial > Soil > Wetlands | place: USA: Florida... | reverse complement strand
CCCTAGCGCACGGGCATCCCGGTTCTCCAGCAGAGCATTGCCATAGGCCCATGGTTGTGAAAACGACTATGGGCCTTTTACCTCTTGCGCCTCAGAATGTGAGGAAGACTGCGTTGCACAGAGCGAGCGAAGACGGTCAGATTGCACTCTGTTGAGTGCATAGGGTCGCAGCTTTCTTCGGGAAGCCGAGCGCGCGGCGTTCATATTGCCCCATGTAGAGTGCAGGAATCACGGTGTGTACTAGGAAATAAACACTCGCGTGAGAAGAAATTACACGCAAATAATTCGCGGTCGAACGCAGCACAAGGCCTAATGTAGGACTCGATCGAGCGGTAAGTAATCCACATTGAGCGAGTTCCCTGATTTCAACAGTGCGCAGATTCCGCTGGACAAGAAATTGCTCTCGGTTTGGTCAGATCTTCGGGTCATCAGGATTGAACAAATGCATGGGCAGGTCTAAGGGTGTTTGTCTACCCCTGAGCCGGAGATATAGCAAATCGTGAATGGTGTATTTCAACGAAAGCAAACGAGTGTGGATTGGATTTCATTTCTAGGTTCACTAACACTACCGCGTTATTTTCAACCAAAAGGTGGGGGTACCATTCTCAAACTCAGGATGTGCAGCTGCAATCGGGAACTGCGCTTTTCAGGGATGAGAAGGGTCTCTCCGACGTCAAGCACTCCTAAGCTGTGACCCCCCATTGCGGCTCTCAGGATTGACCAACAGGGAGTTGGCAAGTGAGCAGGAACGCCTGCGGAGCACGCAGTCTTGGAATCGCAAATTCAGAAAGAAAACTGTCCCCTGAGGGCAAGGAGGGAACTGTTTGGGCACTCTTGCATGCTTGAGGTGATAAGCATCACCGCTTTGGCATTTGAACTAAAACAAAGATGTATGCAAGAAGATTGATTCACAGCGACTCCGGACACCTTGAAGGAACGGAGACCAACAGCGCAACGAAGCGCGAGAGATTTTCAAATTGATCCACTTGCGGCACACTTTTTCAAACGAATCACCGGGCAGCAGCGCGAGCAAAACCGGCGATCGTCGCAGAAGCCTCACTGACCGCGACCTGCGTGGTGGGAAACGGCGCGAACCCGCGCCATGGTTCCGCCGGCATCTCTCTGCGCCGATTTTTCTCGCTTTGATCTCCATGTCGCTCATACTCACCGGCTGCGTGAGACAGCTTCAGGGTTCCGGTCAGCAGACCACCGGAGGATCGCTGGCGGTATCGCCGGGTGCTATTGCCTTCGGGTCGGTATCGGTAGGTAAGACCGCAAGCAAGAGCGTTTCTATCGTGAATTCAGGCACGGCGCCGGCGCAGGTGTCGAGTGTAACGGTGTCGGGCAAGGCATTTTCGCTGAGCGGGACCGGAGATCTTCCGATTACTCTGGCGGCCGGGGGCGCTTACAACCTGGACGTAAATTTCACACCGACAGGGGCGGGAACGGCGACCGGCAAGTTAGTCGTCGGCAGTTCTTCTGCAAGCAGCGGAAGCGTGGCGGTGGATCTAAGCGGGACCGGAGCTTCCAGCGGGAGTGGATCCTCATCGGGAACACCGGCCTTGAGCGGCTTGAGTTGCGCCAAGGTTTCACTGAGGGGGCCGGCGACGGACCAGTGCGGCGTGACCATGGATTCTGCTGCAGGGGGCGGTGGAGTGACCGTAACGCTGGCGAGTAACAACAGCGCGGTCAAAGTGCCTGCCTCGGTGACCATCGCCGCAGGTGCGACGAATGCGAGCTTCGCTGCCTCGGTGGATGCCGTTAGCACAGCGCAGAGCGCTTTGCTAACTGCCAGCGCGGACGGCGCTTCCCAGTCTCTCAATCTGGAATTAGGCGCTACAGTCGGAGATCTCAGCGCCAGCACCACCAGTGTGGCGTTCGGGAACGTCAATGTGAATACGGCAGCTTCTCAGCAAGTGACGCTGACGGCTTCGGGCAATTCGCCAGTGGCAATCAGTTCAGTGGGGGTTGCGGGAAGCGGGTTCGCAGTTACGGGAGAGAGCACGCCGCAAACTTTGAATCCGGGTCAGAGCATGGCGCTCACGGTGCAGTTCGATCCGGGCGCGGCGGGAGCGGTAAGCGGAAAACTGACCGTTGTCAGCGATGCAACGAACAACGGGACGATCACCGTCGCGCTGAGTGGCACAGGAACCATTCTGATTCTGCCCGCGGTGCGATCAGTGACCTGCGCGAGCGACGCGATCACGGGCGCGGCAACAGATGCGTGCACGGTTTCGTTGAATGGGTCGGCGCCAACCGGCGGGATGACGGTCAGCCTGCAAAGCAGCTCGCCGGCGGTGACAGTGCCGGCATCGGTACAGATCGCCGCAGGAGCCAGCAGCGCAGGTTTTACGGCTACTGCGGCAGCCGTGACCTCGGCACAAACAGCTGCGCTGACGGCGACGTCGGGAGGCAGTTCGACGTCGCTCGACTTGCAACTGAACGCGGTTGTGCCGACGCTGAAGGTGAGTGCGAACAGCCTGTCGTTTGGCAACGTCGCGGTCAATTCCTCATCGAGTCACTCGGTGACTCTGTCGTCCACGGGAACGACTTATGTGACCGTAAGCTCGGCGACGTTGAGCGGAAGCGGCTTCAGTGCTTCGGGAGCAAGCTTTCCGCTGACTTTGTCACCCGGCCAGTCGGCGACGCTGACGGTGCAGTTCGAGCCGACAGCCGCAGGCGCGTCTTCGGGAACACTGACACTGAACAGCAATTCATCTACGGGGACGACGACGGTTATCGCCCTGAGCGGTACGGGGATCTCCCAGTTGACCGGGCTTGGCTGCGCGAGCAGTTCGATAACCGGCGCCGGCACCGACGCCTGCACGGTAACGCTAAGCTCGCCGGCGGGAAGCGGCGGCATTACGGTGAGCCTGGCCAGCAACAATTCGGCAGTTACGGTTCCGGCATCGGTGACTGTGGCGGGTGGCGCGACGAGCGCGAGCTTCACAGCCAACATCGCTGCCGTGAGCACGTCGCAGACGGCGACATTGACGGCCGGCGCCGGTAACGCGACAGAGTCGTTCGGATTGCAACTGGGCGCTTCAGGCGGGCTGAATCTAAGCGCGACGAGCCTGAATTTCGGCAATGTGATTCTGAATTCCCCGACGACCCAGACGGTGACGCTGTCCACCTCTTCGGCGTCCCCGATTTCGGTAACCGCGGCGACCGTGACAGGCGCGGGGTTTTCGCTTGCCGCAGGAAATGTGGCCGTGACCTTGACCGCGAGCCAAGGAGCAACTTTCAGCGTGCAATTCGATCCGACGGCGCTGGGCGCATCGTCGGGCCTGCTGACGATTGCCACCAGCTCGCTGACAAACCCGACGACAATTGTGAGCCTGAACGGAACCGGCGTGGCATCGGCTTACCAGGTGAATCTAGCGTGGAACGCACCGGCGAGCTCGACCGATCCCGTCGCGGGCTACAACGTCTACCGATCAGCAGACGGAGGCGCAACGTTTCAGATGCTGAATTCGTCGCCACTTACTCAGACGACCTATTCGGATACGTCAGTCGAGGATGGACTTTCTTACGACTACGACGTGACGAGTGTCGACGCATCGGGAGTGCAGAGCTTTCCGTCAAACCTGCTGTCGTTGACCATACCTTAGTCGATCTCCCTTGATCTCAAGTGTCCACATGAGGCTTACGTGGACATCTATCCCTCAGCGGCTCCCGACGGCGGCTTTCTGAAAATCGAACTGCTCAAAACAGATCTATCACGTTCTTCCAGCTCTCTCCGAACACGTGTCTCAGAGAAGAACGCCGGTCGGCCAACATTTTGCGCACGAGAATGAAAGGTGCAATTCGAACACGTAAACCACGTCCGATAGGTACCCCTCTCCGGGTGCGTAAACCAGACTGATACTGTTGAATGATTGCATTGCGGACAATCAAGACCGTCCAGGCGCCCAGCAGAAGCATCCTTCAATAGGCTCAAATACTGCGTAAGTCTCTCGTCTCCGTCGCTCATGTTCCACTATCCCTCCGCCATTCTACGACTACTGCAACATCCACCGGGACTTCTTATGAAGTACTATTCCGAGCTTGGAGAACGGTAAGATCCGGACGCTTACTAATCTTCCAGCTGTTCGGCCGGTCCACTGCAAGAGGCGACGGGACCCGCGACACCTCCGGCCTGGAGGGTCCGAGAGTGCACTCAAACCCTCTTGTCGATCCAGGATTTCAGGTTGTGGATGGCGATGTTTCCAGCTGCGAGAAGGGCAGGCAGGGACTGCGTGTGCAGTTACGCCCTTCACGGCAAGGTGTGGAGGAAGTTTTGCTTGCGCCCGGGGGGCGCTTACTGAGCAACTTGTGTTTGCGCTGCAGCGCGTTGCCGGGTTCGGAATCAGACCGGCTCTTGAGAGGTCAAAAGCCTCGCTTGATTGCGAGATACGGGATCATCAGGATTTCCATGAGCCCGGGAAGAATATCTTCCGCCGAGAAGACAGCTTCAACCTTGCACTTCATCAGGGAGCGCAGGTAGGCGGCTATACCCGTGTCGCCGCCGAGCATCGCCATCAAGGCAGCCGGAACATCTGTGACCATGCGCACCCAAGCGATGCCGGCCTGGGCGCGACAAGCGGCGACGGGGACACCAATCTGATCGGCGTACAGCATGTAGCTGAAGTCAACGCCGGCGCGGGCGCCAAGAGAGTGATAGCCCCAGGTGCGGGCGTTGACGTCGAGCAACTTGTACTGATTGTCTCGAGGGTCAAGTTTGAACTCAAGCTCGGCCAGGCCGTAATAGTCAATGGCGCGCAAGAACCGCTCTGAGTACTCCTCAAGAATGGGAGCGTCGACAGACTCGACAAAGGTGCTGGCTTTTCCGAATTGCAAGGGATGCTGTCGCCGGCGACACGCGGTCATTTGACCCACCGCGCTGCCGTTGCGAAAGAACGAACAATAGGCGAACTGCCGAGTACCGCCTCCGGGAATCAACTCCTGGACGATGACCTCGCCGGGACCAAGCAAGTCAAGCGCCTTCTTGAGCAGGTCTCGCAGCTCAACGAAGGAATCAGCGCGCCAGGCCTTGGCCTTCGCGGCGTAGATGAAATGTTCCTTGATGGCGGGCTTGATCGCGAATGGCGGTTGCAGCCCTTCGAACCCATCGAGGTCGTCAGCATGCAGGGGACACCGAAAAGCAGGCGTAGGAATCCCCAGGTCAAGGGCCATTTTGTAAGTATTTCGTTTATCCCAGGCCCATTGAATGGTTTCCCATGGGGGCGTTGTCACGCGGAATGCACTGGACAACTGATCGCGGTGCCGGGAAAATGCAGCGACCAGTTCTTCGCGTGTGGGATAAAGCACCCAACCAGACACATCGAGCCGAGCCGCGGTTGACAGAAGAGCATCAACAATAACGCGGTCGTCACGCAGGGATGGGACTTTGATGAAGTGGGTGCAGTAGTTGGAGAAGCGAGAGATCGAGAATTCGTCATCAATGACGCAAACTCTAACTCCGCGGCGACCGAGGCTACGAAGGATTCCGAGCCCCTGATAATCGCCACCGACTACGATGGCTCCGGGGATTTCTTCGGGCGTTCCTTTGGGAATCGTCGGGGCATCGCTCAGCTTATCGATCAAATTGCCAACCCTTTCAATGCACGCGGGCGCCGTTGGAAGGGAGTGAGCGGACCAGTTCGCTGGACGCAAACTCGGTCCCTGAAACGAATCCGACAATCGGCCCAAAGCTCCAAGCCGCGGGCTTGCCGAGGATGTGAAGGCCCGGAACCGAGGTTTCAAGACCGCGACCCAGTTTAGGGAAGCCATTCACCGTTTTCAGCTTCTGGATCAGGGACGGTCTCAGGAAACCGTAACGGGTAACGTCGACACGATAACCGGTGGCGAGAAGAGCATGATCAACCCATCGCTCGGAATGGTCGCTCAACCTGAGGTTAAGCCGATCGCCCGCGACGATTGCCTCAACAACGCGGAGACCATAGCTCACGGGCACATTTGCGATTCGAGCCGAAAGCCATCCAGCAACTGCCGGGCGAATGGCGCGATAGGCTGTCCGGTCCTGGAACCAGCGTGGCAAACGACGGAAGAGATGAGGAGCGGCCACCAGCCGACTGATACCGGCAGGACCAACATCGCGCGACGAATAGAGCATTTTAGAGAGCGGCCCGAGGCTATGGAGGCGCGGATGAAGTCCGACCCAGCGCAGGCTTGTGCGGCGTGATATGACTTCGACTTCAGCACCTGCCTCTTTGAGAAGAGCCGCCGATTCCAAGGCGCTCTGCCCGGCACCGATGACGGCGACGGATTTACCAGAGAACCTGCCCAGATCGTCATGCTCGCTGGCATGGGAGCAAAGGGAAGATGGTGTGCCGTCGAATTCTCGCGGCCTGTCAGCAAAGGTCCGGATGCCGGCGGCAATGACGACGCGCTTCGAGGTGAATGTTTCGTTGTCAGACAAGCCGATCTTGAATCCGCCTTTGCACGTATCAATGTCACGAATTTCACGACGATCTAAATCGGGGACAGCGTTCTGCTGAAACCATCGACCGTAACTGACGAAGTGCTCGACGGGGATGGGCTTGGTAATATGGCTACCAGTCTCGCGGCAATATTCATCAAGAGTCAGTTTTCGGGCGGGATCTGCGATATGGGACGCCCCCCAATTTGAGCGAAGGCACATTCCTTTTGGCATGCGGTCGTGCCAGAACGACATCGGCTGGCCGAAGACGCGCACGTCGAAACCCGCTTCGCGCAGATAAGCCGCGGCCGACAAGCCATAAGGTCCAGCCCCAAGAATTGTAATTTGAGAATCGGTCGAAACTTCCGGCATAACTCTTGCTCTATTCAACTCAGACGGAAACGCGGTTACTTTTCTGAGTTGCTCGATTGAACTCTATTTTGCTTTCGAATAACATCGGCAGCAGGCTTCTATCTCCGGCCGAATCCCCTGCAGCTTCATTCGCGACGACCTGGCCGGTGTGCGACCGGTCGTCGCACGAAAGGACAAGAAGTCCATTCTCTTCGCGCGCATATCCTATACGAGCTCTTTCGCAGCCTTCCCCCTCAATGCGCCATCCCTGGCTTGTTTCGACTAATCGCATGGCCGCACGTTGCCGCCACCAATGATTGACCTCGCCGGGCGTGGCAATCCAGACATTCTGTTCGGAGCGCAACTCATTGAGATAGGCAAGTAACTGCTTATAGACATCCAATTCACGAGGTTGCCGGATGTAGTCAGGATGGATGATAAAGCTCATGCACCCATGTTTCTCGAGAATGAGCTGAGTTTGTTTCTTCCAGAGAGATAAGGAGAAATCCTTGAGGATGTGATAGAGCGAGTAGTCCTGAATTGTTGTTACCGGAATCTCGAGAATCCCGTTGAGAAAGTACGGCATGACCGTACAACATCCGCCACGCTGAGGATCGAGGTGGGCGACGTTAGGAACGGACATGTCATAGGAAAACTGGAGAGCGTCGTACCATATCTGTTTTCGATAGAGTACAGCAGCGCGAAAACCTATGGCGCCAAATTCCCTTCCGTAGGCGTTGATCTTGGCAGCTCTACGAAGAAACTGCTCACGATTCCTATAAAGATGGCCGTCATGATTCAGATCGTGGACGCAGATCTCAAATCCACGCTTGCGCATCTCTTCCATGAGCGCGGGGCGAATGAGGTAGCGCTCCTCGGGAACAATCTGGAACGAGGCTTTAACAGCAAACGCATCGTCGATCTCCATGAGAGCCGAGCAGTGCTCGAACCCCTCCTGGGTCTCAACATCGTGGGTTATGATGGCGGAACCTGAATGGCCGTCGGGCCAGAACCAAATAAAGGGCACGCGGTCTTCCCTGCCCGATCGAATAGACAGGAGCATTAAGTGCCTGATCAGATTGTCGACGGAAAAATCTACCGGCCAAGAGGGAAAGCTGATCGTTTCCCAGTCTCTAAGGTGCAGCATCTGCAAATACCGCCGCACGTGGACCGGCAGCAGAGGCCGAATAGCATAGTAAAGATTTGAAAGGAGCGACAGAACGCCTTTGCGCCACTCGCCTACATACAGCTCGCCGCGCAAGTTTTCCACAATCTCGCTGGGATTGAAGGGCAAGCAAACCTTGCCGTCCCGGTTGGTAACCTCGTCGAGTGCATCGTTGAGGACCTCAGCCGGATCCGGGAACTGCCGCCGTCGATCGTAGTGTCCAAAGCAAGTGGCATCGTCGCCCAAGCGAAAATATCCCGCAGCATCGGAATGCTCATCGCTCCAGACGATGTGATCGAAGCGCTCGGGACAACCGAAGTAATCGACTAGCAAACTCTGCATTGCGTACACACGACCAGTGGGGGATTCGCTCGATCTGGAGGAGAGGCCCCTTTATGAGAGGCCTCACCTTGACCAGAAGACTTTTAAAATGAACGAGCTGGCGGAGTCCAGGCCGGTCTAGTCTGAAATGGAGCAGAAATGCCGGTCAGCAAACGACTGGCTAGCATTTCACAACATTGGCTGCTCGAATTCCTCGCGTGGCGTTCCTGGTATCAACGACCAACTTGGCCTTCGCTACGATTGCGGGATAGTCGTATTGCGAGTGATCGGTCACGATGACCACACAATCGAAGTCGGGGATTTGCTCCAACGGGGTGCAGGTCATGTTCAACGCGTACTTGCGACCGTAACCGACCGATGGAAAGTAGGGATCATTATACTCAACAATCGCCCCGCGTTTTTGCAGAAGTTCAATGATCGTGAGCGACGGAGATTCGCGCAGGTCGTCGATATCGCGCTTGTAGGAGAGGCCGACAATCAAGACGCGTGAACCGCATAATGCCTTGCCCCTCTGGCTCATTGCTTCGATGATGTTCTCAACCACAAAGTACGGCATGGCGCCGTTAATTTGACCGGCAAGCTCAATGAAGCGGGTATTGAAGTCAAATTCCTTCGCCTTCCAAGAGAGGTAGAAGGGATCGATGGGAATGCAATGCCCGCCCAAACCCGGGCCGGGGTAGAAGGCCTGGAATCCGAATGGCTTTGTTTTCGCGGCGTCGATTACTTCCATCAGGTCGATGCCCATGCGCATGCAGAGCTGCTTCAGTTCGTTGACCAGCGCGATATTTACGCAACGATAGATGTTTTCGAGAAGCTTGGTCATTTCTGCGGCGGCGGGAGAGGAGACCGGAATCGTCCGATTGAAGATGGAACTGTAAAGGCGCGCGACGATTTCGAGGCCGACCGGACCGCAGGCTCCAACAACTTTAGGGATATCGCGCCGAGCAACCGTATCATTGCCCGGATCTTCGCGTTCAGGTGAAAAGGCAACGTAGAAGCCACGGTCCGACGAGTCCCGCGCAACGCGGAGACCAGCGGTATTATTGTTCTCAAGGATCGGCACCACGACTTCTTCTGTGGTGCCCGGATAAGTGGTGCTCTCGAGGATAATGAGCTGGCCTTCATGGACATGCGGCGCGATGCCAGTCACGGTTCCTTTGACGTAGCTAAGATCGGGTTCATGGTATTCGTTGAGGGGTGTTGGCACGCATATGATGACAACATCCATCGCGTCGATCTGGCTGTAATCGGATGTTGCGCTGAAGCCTTTCTCGCGCGCCGAGTCTATTTCCTCAGCAGGGATTCGGAAGATATAGGATCCGCCCTGATTAAGTGTCTTGACTTTGCCGGAATCAATATCGAAGCCAGTTACGCGAAATCCCGCCTCGCTAAATAACAAAGCCAAAGGAAGGCCGACATATCCCATCCCAATAATGCCGATTCGGGCTTCACGTCCATCCAGTTTGCGCAGCAATTCCGTTGCCTTATCCGCGCTGATCAACGTCGCAGAGTCTTTCATGACGATTCTCCAATTTCAAAGTCAGAGCAAGATGAGCAAAACTCATCGGCTAAGTATCTCGATAATGCTGTCGATGACGCGACGTTGTTGCTGCCACTTGAGCCCGACTGAGCACGGAAGGCTCAGGGCGCGGCGATAAAGCAAGTCGGCAGTATGACAGGGCGAACTGGCGGCCGCCTTATGAGCCGGGGAAGAGTGCATCGGCTGCCAGAGGGGGCGAGTTTGAATACCCGAGCTGGAAAGCTCCCGCAAGAGGCCGCGGGAGCCACCGCGGGCTATGTCTTCGTCGATCAGGATTGTAAACATCCAGAATGTACTGAAGGCCCAATTGGCCTCGGCAGGCAAGCGAATGGCCGGGACTTGTGCGAAGGACTCTAAGTAGCGCATGGCGATTTGTCGTTTCGCTTCGATAAACCCGTCCAATTGCTCCATCTGGGCGCACCCAAGGGCTGCCAGCAAATTCGTCAGGCGATAGTTATAGCCGATGTCATTGTGGATGTATTCGACAGGATCATCTTTTGCCTGAGTCGAGAGGTATTTGGCACGCGCGGCCCACTGCGGATTATTGGTAACCAGCATCCCGCCGCCACCGGTCGTGATGATCTTGTTTCCATTGAAGCTGAAGCATCCGACATGCGCCAGGCTGCCTGGGCTTCGATCGTGGTATCGCGCTCCCAAGGCTTCGGTCGCATCCTCGATCACAGGCAGGGAGTATCTTGCAGCCAAGTCCAGGATGGGTTGAAGGTCGGCCGGGTGCCCCAAGATATGAACTGGGAGTATGGCGCTGACACGACGCCCGGTACGGCGATTGCGCAGGGTCCTGCCATCCCAAGTACACTGATTCTCCAGGAAGTCAGCGACCTTGCTCGGATCGATCTGCCAGTAGGTTGGCTCGGCATCTATGAAGACCGGCCAAGCGCCCACATAGCGAATAGTATTAGCCGGTGCGATAAAGGTCAGTGTCGAGACTAGTACTTCATCGTCAGGTTGAACTCCGGCGAGGAGCAGCGCGATATGAAGCGCCGACGTGCCATTCATGGTGGCGACGGCAAACTTAGTGCCCGTGCGTTCGGCAACCATCGATTCAAAGCGATCGACATAGGCGCCGACGGATGACACCCAATTTGTGTCGAGGCACTCTTTTACATAATTCCATTCGTGCCCACGGATTTCGGGCTCGATTAATGGGATAAAGTCAGCTGCAGGTGCAGCAGGAGTGGTTGCCTGGATTTCGTCCAATCTCTTACTCAATTTCGATACCTCGCGTCGGCAAGGTTGCCAATAGCGTTGCTGCGAACGAGATGGGCAACCTCCTCAACTCCCTGAGGGACAGTCCGGGAGATCGTGAAGCCGAGTCTCTCTCGAATGCGGGTGAAGGAGACGCGATAATCGCGAGGATCCTCAGCTTTATGGACGAACTCGACGACAGCTTGAGGAGCATAAGGCCTGATCATCTCGACGAGTTGCTGCTTTTGCCAATTCTGCTCGGTCGATCCCACATTAAAGACAGAACCTGAAACCTTGTCGGGCGGCGCCTGCAGGACTGTCAAAATTGCTCTTCCTGCGTCCCGAACATGCACATAAGGACGCCAGAACTGCTCTCCGAAGACCGTGAGCCGCTGGTTGACGATCATCTCCATCGTGAACTCATTGACGGTGAGGTCAAAGCGCATGCGCGGCGACACGCCGAAGATGGTCGCAAACCGCATGGGAGTGGGCATCCATGAGTCGCTACGCGGGCCGTCGAGCAGCAGCTTCTCGATAGCCACCTTGGTTTCAGCGTAGAGCGAAACAGGCCGCAGCTCGGAGTCCTCGTCCACAAATCCGTTCGGGTCGCTCATTCTTCCATAGTTGCTGCAGGTGGAGGCAAAGATAAAGCGCCTGACTCCGGAACGGCGGCTCTCGTCAATAAGCGAGATGGAGCCGTCCAGATTTACGGCTCGCGCGAGATCCGGCTCGCGAGCACACGCCGGGTCGCCGACCAGGGCAGCAAGATGCACCACGGCCTCGATTCCAGCAAGGGCAGAACGCACCGCGTCACGGTCGCGAACATCCCCGCGAACGAACTCAAACGCCGGATTCGCCCAGACACCGAGCAGAGACTCGCCGCCGTGCAGAAGCGAATCAAATACCCGAACTTTATGCCCCTCGGAGAGGAGCTGGGGAATCAACGATGAACCGATGTATCCCGCACCACCAGTAACAAGAATATTCATATCGTCATCATTTCAAAGATTGTGTTTGTGAAGCAATAGTGGGAGCTCTGAAAAGCTTTTGAGCGGGTTGTGCGTCTATAGGGGTTCACTACTGTGCTGGGACACCTGCCGCCACCTTCATTGGAATTGCGCCCTACAGTAGTAAAATGCCCCGCGGAAAAGTGCCGGGAGAGTCAGTCGATGGTACGAAAATCTCTTTCGCGTGATCATACCCTTAGCTAACGTTCTTACGAGGTTGAATACTTCTCCCAGCGCGACCATCGCAACTTGAACATCGAGCCGTAGAAGAAACTTAAAATAGAATGCGCCGCGTCCCAGTGCGTAGGCGCGAGATGTCTTATTGTCCTCTGCTTCTGTTCTTCGTCCATGGTTATGGAAGACGACCACATCGGGAGAGTAAGCAATCTTAAAGTGCTTTCTCAGAGAGCGGTAGATAAGGTCGAGATCCTCGGCCGCCTTGCAGATGGTGCCGGGGCCGAGCACCGGATCAAATCCTCGTGTGACGTCGAGGACCGCTCTCCTGAAGGACATGTTTGCTCCAATAATGGTGGGCGGGTGACACGCCCCCTTGGCGGTCTTGACGAGGGTTCGAGAATTCGAAAGCAATGTCGCCTGGTGTGTATCGTTCGGATCGTAGAGCTCGACTCGGCCGCCAAGCACGGACAATTCCGGGTCGGAATCGAATTCCTTAAGAATGCCATCAACCCAACCGGAGTCGGGAATACAGTCATCGTCGGTAAATGCAATGATATCGCCCCTGGCCTGGCGAATGGCCGTGTTGAGGGCACGCGACTTTCCAGGCTTGTCGTCACGAAGGTAACGGAACGACGGATTCTCAAGATGGAGGTATTCTGCCACCACCTGTTTTGTGGCATCGCTCGAGTTGTTATCAACCACGAGTACCTCGGTCGATTTCAAACCAAACGAGCCACCGGTCTTCATGGCCTCAAGGAACAGGCGCAGCTTGTCGCAACGGTTGCAGGTCGACAGCAAAACGCTGACCCTGATATCGATTTGATCCATTCGGTTGAGCCCAGACACCCCTAGTGATTCAGATCTAAGGCAAATCGAGCTTCTTCGCTAAGATTTTGGCCATCCTCGGGACGGACTGTGAATCTCCGCTGGTACCGAGAAGCGGGCGTAACAAATGTCCATGTGGCGACCACGCGCGGCTTGGATCTCGAGATCCCACCGCGGTGAAGGCCTGTAGTGTCACAAAACAAGAGCGTACCAACCGGACCGCTGCAGGAGAAATGCCGGTCGACAGAGAAGCCCTCCTCGACCAGTTCTGCGGCCGGATACAGGTTCGCGCCCGCTGCTTTCCACTCGCCAATTTTCAAGCCCTGACCGCCAAGTGCGTTGCTGGTGCCGAGGATGTACTCCATCGCACCCGCACTCTCGTCGATCTCAGAGAAGTATAAGTAGACCTTCACCATCTGCTTATCTTCCGGATCGCGGTGCCATTGTTGTGACCCGATTCGCTTACCGGGATCCATCGGGATCGAATACCAAGCGTCGGTATAGATAAGTTTGGGCCAGAGGTTCATATAGCTACTGACCACGCCAAGTACCGGCGCGCTCAACCCGATGGTGAGCAGCGGGTGATTTAACCCATGAACGGAATTCTCCGGGACCATTTTGAGGATGTAGTCATCCAGCTTTGCTTCGTCCTTGTCGCGGAAGAAGCGCCTGAAGCGTTCCCTGTTGTGCTCCAGTGAGCCGAGGTCCAAGCTGTCCGAGTAAGAGGTCGTGGCCGCAGCAATACGATCCGTGGACAGACGAGCAAACTCACCGATCATTTCCTGAAGGGCGCTCCAGTTGTCAGCCTGGATACCAGCGTCCTTAAAGCTTTCCGCGGCGACACCCTTCGTGGACAAGGACTCGACGAGCTTGCGTTGCCCGGCTGTCAGGGTTGGGGAATGCTTTACAAACTGCTTTT
>Ga0335069_10009353_pt1 | contig 13954 bp, 17 predicted proteins | sample Lox_Sample_11_FD_206714 | JGI IMG/M metagenome (GOLD analysis project Ga0335069, IMG submission 206714) | Soil microbial communities from Loxahatchee National Wildlife Refuge, Florida, United States - Lox_Sample_1.1 | ecosystem: Environmental > Terrestrial > Soil > Wetlands | place: USA... | reverse complement strand
ATCGCGGCGTCGAGCGCCGCCGTTTCGTCGAACTCTCTCGGTCGCGGCATAGCCGGTCTTGATATCCGTTGGCGAGGCCAGATCGCCGTTGACGTTATATATCGATTGATACAAAATCAAGCGGTGCTCGTAACCTCGCGAAGGAGCGTCGGCAAATGGGTGTCTTGATCGAAGGCAGGTGGACCGACAGCGAATTGCCGCAGGAGACCAGTCAGGGCGGGCAATTCAAGCGCGCCGACAGCGTGTTTCGCGGCCGCATCAGCGCCGATGGATCATCGGGCTTCAAGGCCGAGCCGGGGCGCTACCATCTCTACGTTGCGCACGGCTGCCCCTGGGCGCACCGCACGCTGATCTATCGCGCGCTCAAGAAACTCGACGATATCGTCTCGGTCGCCTATGCGGTTCCGGGGCTCAAGCAGAACGGATGGACCTTCGCACGCGACCCGCGCTATCCCGATTGCATTCCCGACGAGGTCAATGGCTTCCAGTATCTGTACGAAGCCTATGTGGCGAGCGAGCCCCACTATACCGGCAAGGTCACGGTGCCGACGCTGTGGGACAAAAAGACCAAACGCATCGTCAACAACGAGTCGTCCGAGATCATTCGGATGTTCAACTCCGAATTCAACGCCATTACCGGCGACCGCGCCGATTTCTATCCGGCAAGTCAGCGCGCGGAGATCGACGCCGTCAACGAACGCGTCTATCGCGACGTCAATAACGGCGTGTACCGCGCCGGCTTCGCCAAGAGCCAGGCGGCCTATGACGAAGCCTATGACGGGCTGTTCGCGACGCTCGACTGGCTCGAGTCGCGGCTGTCGCGTCAGCGCTATTTGATCGGCAATCAGATCACCGAGGCGGACTGGCGCCTGTTCCCCACTCTGGTGCGCTTCGACGTCGCCTATTTCTCGCTGTTCAAATGCAACCGGCAGCGCATCGCCGATTTCCCGAACCTGTCGAACTATATGCGCGAGCTCTATCAAGTGCCCGGAATCGCCGCGACCGTAACGCCGCGCTACTACGTCATCAACTACTACTCGATCGCCAAAGTGAACCCGACCATGATCATTCCCAAGGGAACGCCGGTTGATTTCGGCCAACCGCACGATCGCGGCAAGCTGGCGGCCTAATCACGCCGCGCCATAGCGCTTTTCAATAAAAAACGGACACGGAGGACGGGATGCTCGAGCTTTATCACAATATCAATTCGGTCTGCGCTCAGAAGGTGCGCATCGCGCTCTACGAAAAGAACCAAGACGTCAAAGAGCATCTGCTCACCTTGCAAGGCGACCAGAACGACCCGGCCTATATGAAGCTTAACCCGAACGGTGTGGTGCCGACGTTGGTTCACGACGGCAATGTCATCACCGAGTCTTCGCTGATCCTTTATTACATCGACGAGGCATTCCCCGACCCGCCGCTGATGCCGAAGACGCCGGTCGCCCGTCACCGCGTCCGCCTCTACAACAAGCTGATCGACGAATACATGCACAATGCCTGTACCATCATCACCTTCGCGACGGCCTTCCGGCCACGCTTCCTCAAAATGACGCGCGAAGAATGGCTGGCCGAGATCAACAAGGCGCCGCTCAAGCGCCGCGCCGAATACAAGCGCAGCGTCATCGAGCACGGCCTCGATTCGGAATTCGTGATCGACGCGCTCGGGCAGCACCAGAAGCTGATTTCTTGGATGGGGGAAGATCTCAAGCGCGGTCCTTATCTCGCCGGCGAAAACTTTTCCAACGCCGATTGCGCGGTCGTGCCCTATATTCTCCGCCTCGAGCTCCTGAAGCTCGGCGCCATGTGGCAGGTCGAGCCGGCGGTTGCCGATTGGTGGGCCCGGGTGCAGAAACGCCCGTCCGTCAAGGCGGCGATCTTCGCGCGCATGAAGGACAGCGACTGGGCGCCGTTCCGGAATCTGTCGCCGGATCCGTGGCCGAAAGTGCAGACTTTACTCGAGGCGGCCTGAGGCGGACGGCGGCGGACGGATTGCGAGGGAAACGATCGATGCTGAAATTGTTCACGGCGCATAATTCGATCTGCACCCAGAAGGTGTTTCTCACCTTGATCGAGAAGGGCCTGCCCTGGACTTCGGAATATATCGACCTGTTCAACAACGAACAGTACCGGCCGGATTATCTCAAGCTCAACCCGAAAGGCGTCGTGCCGACGCTGATCCACGACGGCCACGCGATTATCGAATCGACGCTGATTTGCGAATATCTCGACCAGACGTTTCCCGAGCCGTCGCTGGTGCCGGCTTCCGCCTATGCGCGATCGCAAATGCGGCGCTGGAGCAAACATATCGACGAGGGCGTGTTCGAGGCCACCCGCGAAATCAGCTTTTCCGCCATGTTCCGCGACAAGATGCAGGGCATGACGCAAGAGCAGCGCGACGGCCGCTTCCGCAATATCGGCGATCCGGGCCGTCGCGCGCGCATGATCTCGACCTATGAACAGGGATGCGATTCTCCTTTCGTCGAGCAGGGCATTTTTGCTTTCGAGAAATTGTTTCAGGAAATGGAAGACGCGTTGGAGACGGGACAGGATTGGCTGGTGGGCAGGGATTTTTCGCTCGGCGACATCAATGTCATGCCGTTCGCGGCCCGTCTGCACTATCTGAACCTTCTCGACCTTTGGACCGCCGACCGGCCGCGCGTGCGGGCCTGGTGGGAGCGCGCGCGGGCGCGACCGAGCTTTGCCGCGGCGATCGCCGAATTGCTCAAGCCGGAGCAGGTGCAGGCGATGTCTTCCTCCGGCTCTCGGATCCGGGATAAGATCGCTGCCAAGCACGACGACATCGTCAGGAGACGGGCCGCAGCGCTGACGGCCGCTGCCTGACGGCTCGCCTTAGCGAGCCAAGGACCAGAGCCGGAAGACCAACAGTGGCGTCCAGATGGAGAATTCATAGGGCCGCGGTCCTCGGCTTCGCGGCCGGTTTCGTGTTCAAGGCTGCGGGCCTGTTTCCCGTGACCCAAGAGCCGCCGGGGATCGTCGCCCATTGGGCATATGCAGCCGGCGAATGGGCCGGCTACGCGGTGGTTGTCGCGATCATTTTTTCGATCGCTGCCGCCATCCGCAATCTCATCTTCGTGCGCACGCTCTGACGCCACGAACGACGGCGCGGCAAGATATTGTTAACCATTCAGGCCGACGCTCCTTCCGACTGCGACATCGGAATTGCCGCGCGATTCTGCGCCGACGGGGCATCAGCACGTGAGGAAGCGATCGATTGCACTCGCCCTGTGCTGCGCCCTCGTCTGCTCGCCGGCTTCCGCCAAGACCAAGCCGTTTGTCGGCGTGTTGTGGCCGATGTTCGGACCGTTTCTCGCGGTCGGTCTGGTCGAACTGGTCGCCGAGCTGAAGTTGCGGCCGGATATCGAGGTCCGGACCTATCTGCATCAGCATTGGCCGGAATTGGTCGAGGACCTCAATCACCTGCCGCCGGGCACGCGCACGCTGGTCGTCGGCTATAGCCTGGGTGCCAACAGCACGGTCTTTGTGGCCAACAAGGTCGACTACATCGACTCGATCATTGCGCTGCAGCCGTCGATGCTGAGCTGGAATCCGGACCTGAAAGGAAAGGTCGGGCGGATCGTCGAGATCTATAACCCGAAGCCGGAGGAGACTCTCGGCGGCATGGGATCGAAGAAGCTCGTCGGCGACAATATCGAATATATCGTCAACAGCGATTCCCACATGGGAACGCAGTTCAGCTCGGACTTCCGCGATCTGGTCAAAAGCGAAATCGCCAGACTCTCCGCGCTCGACGATCGCGACACAGTGCAAGCCGCACTGCCGCCGCCCACAACGCCGATTGCAGGGTCGGATCCGGTTCAGCGCGCGACAGAGCCTCAGACCACTCCTCAGAATGGCGCGAAGGCCACCGATACCGAAGCGGACAAAAGCCAGGCGCATTGCGACGTCACCGCGAGCGTGCGTGCCGCGCAAGCCAAGACGCCGGACGAACTCACGCAGAAGATCATCGACAGCCAGAGCGTCGAGCCGCGCCACTACGGCTCCATCGCCTGGCAAGGCGCACCGCAGAAGAAGCCCGATGCGCTGACTCAGAAGATCATCGACAGCGCTTTGTGTCCGGATTAGCAGCCGCCCCTTCGCATGGGTCCCGTCACTGCAACGCTTCGCCGTGCTGGCTGAGGTCGAGGCCCTCGAATTCGCTTTCCTTGCCCGCGCGCAGCGGGATGAAAACGCCGATGAGTTTCAGCAGCAGGAAAGTCGCGATGCCGGACCAGGCGAGCGTGACGGCGACGCCGTAGAGCTGAAGCAGAAGCTGCTTGGGGTTGCCGTCGATCAGGCCGGGATAGCCGCCCGGCAGGTCCGGTGTCGCCGAAATAGCGGCGGTCGCGAACACGCCGGTTAGCACAGTGCCGACCGCTCCGCCGACACCGTGGACGCCGAAGACGTCGAGGGAATCGTCGTAGTCGAAAAATTGCTTGAGCTTGGTGCAGGCCCAAAAGCAGACCGCTCCGGCAATGACGCCGATGATGACGCCGTGCCAGGGCAGCACGAAGCCCGAGGCCGGCGTAATGGTGCCGAGTCCGGCGACCGCGCCGGAAATCATGCCAAGCACCGACGGCTTGCCGCGAATCCACCATTCCAGCGCCATCCAGGTGATGGCGCCGGCCGAGGCCGACAAGTGCGTCGCCATGATCGCGAAGATCGCGCGCGAGCCGGCGGCCAGAGCCGAGCCGCCGTTGAAGCCAAACCAGCCGACCCACAACAGGCCGGTACCGATGACCGCCAGCGACAAGTCATAGGGCGAAAGATTCTCGTGGCCGTAGCCGGATCGCTTGCCAACCACGCAAGCCGCGACCAGGCCGGCGATGCCGGCATTGAGATGCACCACCGTGCCGCCGGCGAAATCGAGCACGCCGGCTTGCATCAGCCAGCCATTGCCCCAGACCCAATGCGCGATCGGAACATAGACGACGGGCAGCCACAGCACGGCGAAGGCGACGAAAGCGGCGAAGCGGATCCGATCCACCACCGATCCGGCGACCAGTGCCACCGTGATTACCGCGAACGTCATCTGATAGGCCGCAAACAGCAATTCCGGAATGGTGGGCGCGAGCGGCGACGTGGTGGTCATGCCGATGCCGCGGAAGAGAGCGCGCGCCGTCGTGCCGATGAGCGCGCCGTCGCCGGCGAAAGTCAGGCTGTAGCAGAACAAGAACCATAGGATCGAGCCGGCGCATACCGCGAGCAGTGTCTGCGCCATGGTCGCCAGCACGTTCTTCTTGCGCACCATGCCGCAGTAAAACAGAGCAAGCCCGGGAATGCTCATCATCAGCACCAGGGCGGTCGCCGAGATCATCCAGGCGGTATCGGCGGCATCGATGGTCGAACCTGCCGGCGCGGCGTGCGCCATGTTTGGGACGAACAGCGCCGCCGGCGCGGCCGCTCCAAGCGTGAGCCGCGCCATCCGCGTCCGGGTCGAGCTTGAGTCCATATCCGTCCTCGGGTTTGGGTCAGGCGGGCGTGGATGCCGCGCAGGGATATTTGCCGGTGAGCGAGACTTGCGCCACGAAGCGGCCGGCGTGGTCAGAGCGCGTGTTCGTCGGTCTCGCCGGTGCGGATGCGCATCGCGTGATCAATCGGCAACATGAAAATCTTGCCGTCGCCGATCTGGCCGGTATTAGCGACATTGCGGATGGTCTCGATGACGCGGTCCGCCTGCGCATCGGCCACTGCGATTTCGAGCCGGATTTTTGGCAGGAAATCCACCTGGTATTCGGCGCCGCGATAGATTTCGGTATGGCCCTTTTGCCGACCGTAGCCTTTGACTTCGGCCACCGTCATGCCCTGCACCCCGATACCGCCCAATGCTTCGCGAACTTCGTCGAGCTTGGACGGTTTGATGATGGCGGTGATCAACTTCATTCTCGCGTTGCCCCGGTGATACGTTGACTGTGCGCAATGCCTAAAAACTAGCGCCTACGATATAGGCAACCGGCCGAATGTCTAAGCGGCAAATTCGATGCGTGGGGAAAGACTTGTGCCGCGCGCGACGTCGGTCGCAGCCTCGGACTGACCGAAAGGCGGAGTAGCGGCAACGTTCTAGCCGGCTTTCTTGACTTTTGGGGCTTCCTGACTAGGTTGGCCGCCAATAGCGAAAGGTTTCCCCAAATGGCCAAGAACGTGACCATCAAGGTCAAGCTGGTTTCCTCTGCCGATACCGGCTTTTATTACGTGACGCGGAAGAACTCACGCACCATGACGGACAAGCTCGTGAAGAAGAAATACGACCCCGTCGCCAAAAAGCACGTTGAGTTCCGCGAAGCCAAGATTAAGTAAGTCATATAAGTAATTGATTTCTCATTACTTATAGACGTCATGCCCGCGCTTGTCGCGGGCATCCACGTCTTTGGACCGCTCTGAGCCTAAAGACGTGGACGGCCGGGACGAGCCCGGCCATGACGGGGCCGACAGGTTCGAGAATTGATTCCTACGCCGCTTCGGGCACGACCCGGTTGCGGCCGTCGCGCTTGGCGCGGTAGAGCGCTTCGTCGGCGCGCTTGAGGAGGTTTGCAGCATTGTCGTCCTTGCCGCGCAGCCCCGCGATGCCGATCGAGATCGTCACCGGGATGTGTTTCGTCCCCTGCGCGATGGCAAAGGGATCGGCAGCGATGCGACGGCGCAGCCGCTCGGCCACCATCGCCGCCACCGTCATGTCGGTCTCCGGCATGATGATGACGAATTCCTCGCCGCCGTAGCGGCAGGCGAGATCGATGCCGCGGATCGAGCGCTTGATACGCATGGCGAAGTCGCGCAGCACGTCGTCGCCGGCGTCGTGGCCGTGCGTATCGTTGATCGACTTAAAATAGTCGATGTCGAGAACAAGCGCCGCCAGCGGCTTGCCGCGCGCCGCCGACTGCTCGATCAGCGTGCCGAGATGGCTTTCCATGTAGCGGCGGTTGGACAGGCCGGTCAGCGCGTCGGTGATCGCCATTTCGATCGACGCCTGGAAATTGTCGCGCAGCCGCTCGGTGTAGCGGCGCTTCTTCACCTGGGTGCGCACCCGCGCCAAGAGCTCGTTCTTGTCGATCGGACGGGCCAGATAATCATTGACCCCGATTTCGAGCCCACGCGCCATGCGCGCATTATTGTCGGGTTCGGCGATGGCGAGGATCGGCAGATGCCTGGTGCGGTCAAGCGAGCGCAACTGGCTGGCCAGCCGCAGCGCGTCGAAACTGGCGAGATCGAGCGAGATGATGGCGAGATCGTAATTGCCGTCGGCGGCGTGAAACAGCGCCTGGTTCGGATCGGGCTCGATCTCGACGTCATGCTCGGCCTGCAGCACCGTGGCGATGCGTTCGTAAGAGGACGGCCGGTCGTCGACGATGAGGATGCGCCCCTGGCGGCCGGTATCGGCGACCGCGTCGCGCTCCGGCGACTGGATGCCGATGTCGCGCGAGGTCTGCGCGCGCATGCGCAATTCGTCGGTGACGACTTTGAGCCGCGCCAGCGATCGCACGCGCGGAATCAGCGCCATTTCCGGAATCGGCTTGGTGAGGAAATCGTCGGCGCCGGCTTCGAGCCCGCGCACACGGTCGGACGGCTGGTCGAGCGCGGTCACCATCACCACCGGAATGTGATGGGTCGCCGGATTGCTCTTGAGCCGACGGCACACTTCGAAGCCGTCCATGTCCGGCATCATCACGTCGAGCAGGACCAGATCGCATTCGCCGCGCTCGCAGACCGCGAGCGCGTCCTTGCCGCAGGTCGCGGTGACGACGTCGAAATACTCGGCCGCGAGCCGCGCTTCGAGCAGCTTCACATTGGCGGGCACGTCGTCGACGACCAGAACGCGGGCTGTCATGTTTTACGCTTTCCTTTGAGCATGATCTTTTTCGGAAAACCGGCATCCACTTTTCCGGATCATGCTCACGGACTTCCCAGAAAATGACGAATGGTCTCGATGAATTTCGCCACCGAGATCGGTTTTGACAGATAGGCCTCGCAGCCGCCTTCGCGGATGCGCTCTTCGTCGCCCTTCATCGCAAAGGCGGTGACGGCGACCACCGGAATCTTCTTCAGGTCCTGATCGTCCTTCAGCCATTTGGTCACTTCGAGGCCGGACACTTCCGGGAGCTGAATGTCCATCAGGATCAGATCGGGCCGGTGCTTGCGGGCGAGATCGAGCGCCTCGACGCCGTTGCGCGTGCCGACCGTGGCATAGCCGTGGGCTTCCAAGAGATCGTGGAAGAGCTTCATATTGAGCTCATTGTCCTCCACGATCAGGACGGTCTTGGCCATCCCAGATATCCCTTCCCCAAAGCCTGCAAAGCCCGCCGCCCATCATGGGTGATCTGGCGCGATGGGCTGACGCGCCAAAGCGGCAGAATCGCTTTACACCGCCTGTGGGCAACGGTTCGAAACCTAGTGCCGATATATTTAAGAAAGGCAAATGGAACCGTATGAAGCGGCCTGCGACACAATCCCGGGAGGCGGCGGAAGCGCTTGCAATTCAGGCGCTTAGCTTCATTGCCGAGGAACCGGAGCGGCTCGGCGCCTTCTTGGCCGCATCGGGCATCGGGCCGGACGCCGTCCGCGCGGCGGCGCGCACGCCGGGCTTTCTCGCGGGCGTGCTCGACCATATGCTCTCCGACGAGTCACTCCTGCTCGCTTTTGCCGACAGCGCCGGGCTCGATCCCGCCAGTATTGCGCGGGCGCGGCGGGCGCTGGGCAAGCCGTGGGAGCGCGACATTCCTTAGTGGCACGGCATGAATGCCAACGGGAAGCCATGAGCGCCAAGTGCTTCTGCCGCGACTGCCTCGGCGACGCCTCGCCACAGGCGACCCGCTGCCCGGCCTGCGGCTCGCCGCGGCTTCTGCGCCATGCCGAACTCGAAACGCTGGCGATCGCCCATGTCGATTGCGACGCGTTTTACGCCACGATCGAAAAGCGCGATGATCCGTCTCTGGCGTCGGAGCCGCTGATCGTCGGCGGCGGCAAGCGCGGCGTGGTGGCGACCGCCTGCTACATCGCCCGCACCTATGGAGTGCGATCGGCGATGCCGATGTTCGAAGCGCTGCGGCTCTGCCCTCACGCCAGGGTGGTGCGGCCGAATATGGAAAAATACGCCAAGACCGGGCGCGAGGTGCGGGCGATGATGCAGGCGCTGACGCCTCTGGTCGAGCCGCTCTCGATCGACGAAGCCTTTCTCGATCTCTCCGGCACCCACCGGCTGCACAACATGCCGCCGGCCAAAGTGCTGGCGCGTTTTGCCAATGACGTCGAGAAGACGCTTCGCATCACGGTGTCGATCGGGCTGTCTTGCAACAAATTTCTGGCCAAGGTCGCGTCCGATCTCGACAAGCCGCGCGGCTTTGCCGTGCTCGGGCAGCAAGAGGCGGTGGCCTTTCTGGCCGAGAAGCCGGTCGGCTTCATCTACGGCGTCGGCAAAATCAGCGCCGCGCGTTATGCGCGCGATGGCTTCCACCGCATCGCCGATCTGCAGCGCGCCGACGAGACCGATCTGATGCGGCGCTACGGCGAAGAAGGCCGCAGGCTCTATCGCCTCGCCCACGGCGAGGATGCGCGCGAAGTCTCCGCCGACCGCGAGACCAAGAGCGTGTCGTCGGAAACGACCTTCGAGCGGGACATTTCCGATTTCCGCGCGCTCGAACTCATTCTGTGGAGTCTCGCCGAAGACGTCTCTTCGCGCCTGAAATCGAAAGAACTGTGCGGGACGACGGTCACGCTGAAGCTGAAGACCGCCGACTTCAAGATCCGCACCCGCGCCCGCTCGCTCGATACGCCGACGCAGCTGGCGCAGCGCATTTTCGTCGCCGCACGAAGCCTGCTCGAACATGAAGCGACCGGCACCAAATTCCGCCTCCTCGGCGTCGGCTTGAGCGGCATCGACAGCGCCGATATGGCCGACCCGGCCGATCTGGTCGACGGCCGCTCGGCGCTTGCCGAGCACGCTGTCGACAAGGCGCGGGCGCGTTTCGGCGATGACGCGGTGGTACGGGGGCTGGCGTTCGAGCGGAGGGAAAAGACGTGAGAGCGGTGGCGGTTGTCCTCCTCCTGGTCGCGCTTTCGGCCGTGCCGGCGCAGGCGCGTACGCTGGACGCGATCAAAGCCTCGGGCACGCTGCGGGTCGGGTTCACCGGCGACTACGCGCCCTACTCGCTGCGCGGCTCTGACGAACAAATAACCGGCGCCGATGTGATCATGGCGAAAGCGCTGGCGAGCGGACTTGGCGTGGCGCTCGAGATCGTGCCGACGACCTGGAAATCGATGACCGAGGATCTGAAGACCGATCGTTTCGATATCGCCATGGGCGGCGTCAGCGTCACGCCCGCGCGCGCGGCCGTCGGCGACTTCTCCGTGACGATGATGAGCGATGGCAAGCGGCCGATCGTGCGCTGTGGCGACAAGGACCGCTACACATCGATCGCGGCGATCGATCAGCCGGATGTGCGCGTCGTGTTCAATCCGGGCGGCACCAATGAAGCCTTCGCCAAGGCGCATTTTGCCGATGCCAAGCTCGAAGAATTTTCCGATAACCGCACGATCTTCGACGAGATCGCAGCGCGCCATGCCGACGTGATGGTGACCGACGGCGCCGAGGTCGACTATCAGTCGCGCCGTCACCCCGGCGTGCTCTGCCCGGCTGCGGTAGCAGGCCCCTTCGACCATTTCGACAAGGCCTATTGGATGACCCGTGACGGCGCGCTGAAGGCGGCGGTCGACGTCGTGCTCAAGGCAAAACTCGAGGCCGGTGACTACCAAAAAGCGCTGGCCGCCGCGGCGGGCCAACAATGACGCGCTATGTCGTCTGGGCTGCGGTCGTCGTTGCCGGCGTTCTCCTCGGCCTGTGCGATTGGAAATGCATCCGCCGGCCATTGTTCGGCGTGCTCCTGGTCGCCCTGCTGTGCGGCGGCCTCGTCACCATGCAAGTCAGCCCGTTCAACTTTGCCGATGGCGGCTATGCCCTGCAGGGCCTGCTCGCCGCCGCGGGCGCGGGGCTTGCTCTGGCCGGCTATGTTGTGACCGCCATTGTGCTATTCGCAATTCGAAGCATCCGCGGCCGCCGCTGATGATGCCTTGAGCGCTGCTGCGGCAGATGTGCTAGTGTACCGATCCCGGACGGGAAGTAATTTGATACCCGATACACCCCGCGCTTCGGGAGGTGTGGTTTGGTACGTCTCCGCGAGCACGTGAAAGCGGCCATCCTTGTCGGCCTGTTGTCTGCCGTGGGTGTGAGCGCGCCCGGATCGGCGCAGGCGCAGGGCTTCTTCGATTTCCTGTTTGGCGGCCCGCAGCGTCCGGCGCCGCCGCCGACCACCAATTATCCGCCGCCGCCGCCGCCCGGCGTCGGACGCATAGCGCCGCCGCCGATGGACCAGGAGCGGGTCAATGGCGGCGAGGCCTCCACCGGTCACGGCGTGGCTTTCTGCGTTCGGCTGTGCGATGGCCAGCATTTCCCGCTGGAGCGGATGAACAATGCGACACCGGTGGATACCTGCCAGGCGATCTGTCCGCATGCCCCGACCAAGGTGTTCTTCGGCAGCGAAATCGGTGCAGCCGTCGCGCAAGACGGCCAGCGCTATACGGCCCTGCCGACGGCTTTCGTCTACCGCAAGCAGCTCGTCGCCAATTGCTCCTGCAACGGCAAGGACGCACTGGGGCTGGCCTCGTTCGATGTGAAGACCGACCCGACCTTGCGGCCGGGCGACATCGTCTCTACCAACAGCGGGCTGTTGTCCTTTACCGGGCGATCCGGCCAGGGCGGGGGATTCACGCCGGTCAATCCGGCGACGCTTCCGGTCGACATCGGATCGGCGCCGGCAGGCTCGATACCGACGGCACAGCCCTCACCCAACCAGCAGTCCGGCGCGGTCGTGCAGCAGACTAATGCGCCACCAGGCAACGCCACTCAAAACACCGCGCCGCAGAGCAAACCGCAAGCGCCGGTCGCCCCCGCGCCGCGTCCGCAAGGCCGTCCCGCGCAATAGTTGATCAGGGACAGGGCTTGGGTTCTTTGAGCTCGAGCGAAGAGAGCTTTCCGGTCACGATGAAGTCGTTGTAGTCGAGCGTCAGCGCGCGCGAAATGCCGTTCTCATAGAGCTCGAAGCCGATCGAATAAGCCGGCGTCTGCTCGCTGGTATTGTCGGCCTTTTTCTGTTCGAAATAGCTGATGGTCACCGGCCACCGCGGCACAGCGGCGAGCCTGGCCTCGCCGACAGCTGCATCATCGTGCTTGCGCTGGTCGGCCGAGAGCTTGGGACCGATGACGGTGAGCGTGTCGAACACTTTCTGCCCGGTCTCCGAGCCGTCGTAGACCGGGAAGCTGAGAATGTTCTTGCCTTCATGCGCGGCATTGATCACGCGCACCATGTGCTCGGTGGGAAACACGACACCGGCGGCGAGATCGAGCGTTTTCTTCTCGGGCTTTTCCAGCGCCACCGCGGTCTTGTCCGGATCGTGCTCGGCATGGCCGTCGACCGAGCCGGACAAATTATCGTCGACATAGTTCTCCGACGTGAATTTGAAGCTCTTGGCGTCGGCGCCCTCCCAGGTGGTCGAACGCAAATCGCTGGTCGCGGTCTTGCCTTCGCCGGTGTTGAGCTCGGACACCTGGCGGAATTCCAGCGAATAGCCCTGGCAGGCATTGCCATCGAAGTCGTAGAGGATGCGGCCGCGCACCGCCGAGACCTGCGCATTGGCGCGCACATCGCCGAGCGAGAGATCGTAGATCGCGCGATGCGGGATCAGCGGCACCTGTATGATCGGAGCGATCGGGGGGTCCTGGCGCGCGTCCTGCGTCCAAGCGATCGTAGCGGGAACGAGCAGGACCGGGCCAAGGGCAAGAACAAAAGCGAGGGCGGCGCGCGCCGCCGGATTGTCGACCATGAAACGCTTTGCTCCTGCATTCTGGAGATGGCTGCCCCGACCGCCTCCTCCCTGCCGTTTGATGCGAGATTGCGGCGAAGATAGGTGGCTTGACCGGCCCGGGCAACACTGGCGCACGCAGGAAAGCCGCCCTCCTGCCCGCTTGCACCGCCGCCACCGATCAGCCAAGAAAGCCTCGCAATCGGGCAAAGAGCGTCAGGAGAAGCCAATGGCCGGGACCGTCGAAAAGAAACTGCAAGAACTCGGCATCGTGCTGCACGAGCCGCGGGCACCGATGGCCAATTACGTGCCGTTCGTGCGCACTGGCAACATGCTGCAGGTGTCCGGCCAGGTCTGCATCGACGGTAGCGGCAAGATCGTGGCCAAGGGCCAGCTCGGCGCCGAAGTCTCGATCGAGGATGGGCAGAAGGCGGCGCGGACCTGTGCCGTCAATCTGCTGGCGCAAGTGAAGGCCGCGCTCGGCGATCTCGACAAAGTGGTGCGCGTGGTGAAGCTGACCGGCTTCGTCAATTCGGCGCCGCATTTTCCCGAAGGGCCCAAGGTCATGAACGGCGCGTCCGATCTCATGGTCGCCGCCTTCGGCGACAAAGGCCGGCACGCGCGTTCGACGGTCGGCGTTGCGGCCCTGCCGTCGGATTCCGCCGTCGAGGTCGAAGGCCTGTTCGAAGTCTCGTGATCTTGCGATAGCGAGATTCCTTGTGCCGCTCGATTGGCTCATCGCCCGCCCCATCGCGCATCGCGGACTGCATGATGCGGCGAACGGGGTGATCGAAAACACCGCGGGCGCGTTCCGTGCCGCGATCGCGGCCGGCTATGCCATCGAGACCGACGTGCAAGTCTCCGCCGACGGCGAGGCGATGGTGCATCACGATGATGCGCTCGGCCGCCTCACCGAAGGCGAAGGCCGGCTCGATACATTCAGCGCCTCGGCGCTCAAACGGGTGCCGTTTCGCGGCAGCTCGGAACACATGATGACGCTGTCGGAACTATGCGACCTCATCGCGGGCCGGGTCACCTTGGTGGTCGAACTCAAGGGCCGGTTCTACGGCGATGTCCGTCTCAGTGCCCG
>Ga0335069_10009352_pt1 | contig 13955 bp, 15 predicted proteins | sample Lox_Sample_11_FD_206714 | JGI IMG/M metagenome (GOLD analysis project Ga0335069, IMG submission 206714) | Soil microbial communities from Loxahatchee National Wildlife Refuge, Florida, United States - Lox_Sample_1.1 | ecosystem: Environmental > Terrestrial > Soil > Wetlands | place: USA... | reverse complement strand
TTGTCAATGACAACGTTGCGGCCCTTGGGGCCCAGCGTCACCTTGACGGCATTGGCGAGAATGTCGACGCCGCGCAGCATGCGGTCGCGCGCGTCGCCGGCAAATTTTACGTCCTTGGCAGCCATTTTCTGGACTCCTGTCAGTATTTGAACGATGCGTCTGCCGCTTTCCGCACTCGTCATCGCCGGGCTCGACCCGGCGACCCATCTCCTTGGAGGATTGATGGTTGCCCGGGTCAGGCCCGGGTATGACGATTACGAGCGATGCAGCCGCGCGGTGAATTGCGTCAGGTCAGCACGCCCATGATGTCGGACTCCTTCATGATCAGGAGTTCCTCGCCATCGAGCTTGACCTCGGTGCCCGACCACTTGCCGAACAACACGCGGTCGCCAACCCTGAGGTCGATCGGGATCAGCTTGCCGGTTTCGTCGCGGCCGCCCGGTCCGATTGCTGTGACCTCGCCCTGCGAGGGCTTTTCCTTGGCGGTGTCAGGGATGATAATGCCGCCCTTGGTCTTCTCTTCGGCGTCGATACGCTTGACCACGATGCGGTCGTGCAGCGGACGGAATTTGGATTTGGCCATGAATTGTCCTTTTGGAGGCTCGCTGTTCGGATCGGCTCACGAAAGCGGATCGGAATGTGGCCGTGACTGGCGCCGGGCTTGGCGTCAAAAGGCCAGCATTTTTGGCAATCGTGCCTTCGGAGTGCTAATCGCGGGCCCGAAATATGGCCTGACGCCGGTCCTGTCAAGCAAACCGGTTAAGGCCTTCTTGATGCTGTTGTAGGATGCTGCGCCACGAAACCAGACCTAACTGTCAGGCGTAGTTGTTGCTCCGACAGCGGTTTTGCGCTTGGCTGTCGGACGGGAGCGGCCAGAATTTTTGCGCGGGGGAATACCATGGTCAGTCAGGGCTATGCGCGTATAGGTGCCAACCTTGCGGTTGTTTCGGCGCTGGCGGTGTTTCTGGGGGCTTGTTCGAGCTTCAGCCTCAGCGGTGGCAGCCCGTCGGCATCCGTGGAGCCCGGTGTCGCCCCCGAAGTGCCGGCAACCATCCGATCCGACGAGCTGGTCGGCAAATGGGGCCTTGCCTCCTATCAGAACCCGAATGACAAGGCCCGGACCGAAAAACAGGCGCTCGCGCAGTGCAAGCAACCTTACGTGATCGGAGCTGGCACCTCGGGGGGCGTGGTGATGCATCTGGCGGATCAGGCCACCCCCCAGGAGCTCAGGATCAAGGGCAGCCAGAGCGGCAAGAATTATATCGGCCCGCCAGGCCCGCCGCCCGGCGAGCAGGATCGCGAGATCGTCTCCTTTGACGGCCGCGTGCTGATAACGCGGTTCGTCGACAAGGATGCCGGCAATCGCTACGGCAACATGGTCTATGTCCGCTGCGCGCCGCGGGCGTAAAATGAAAGCATCATTCCGGGGCGCTCGCAGGGCGAGCGAACCCGGAAATCCCGAAGTTGTGGCGCGAGATTTCCGGTTCGCGCTGAAGCGCGCCCCGGAATGACGGAGCCAAACAAAAAAAGCGCCGGCCTTTCGGCCGGCGTTTCGCTTGATTTCCGAAAGAGCGTTCAGTCGAACAGGGCGTCGATATCGTCTTGCGAAGCGTGGCCGGGATCGCCGTCGAGCTTCGGCCCGTTCAACAGCTTGGCATCGCCTTCGCGGGTGTCGATGATCGGCGGCGCATGCGCCTTGATCGCGTCGACGCCGCCCCAGATCTCCATCATCACGTTGATGTGGTTCTCGATGAACTTCATCGTGGTCATGACCTTGTTGATGCGCTGGCCGGTCAGGTCCTGGAAGTTGCAGGCTTCGTAGATCGAGATGATGCGTTCCTGGATCTCCTCGGAGAGGATCTTCTGTTGCTCCGGGGAGTTCACCTTGGAGAGTGCGGAGGCCGCCTGATCGATCGACTCGGCGGCTTCCAGGATTTGCTGGGTCGCCTGTTCGGTGCCTCCGACCACGGCGCCGAGCTCGCCATTGACCTTGGCCATCTCCTGGCCGTCGAAGCTCTTGCCGTGCAGCACCGCGATCTCGCGCTTGGTGCGGCTGATGGCGTCATGGATCAGGTCGAGCTCGACCTTGAGCTTCTCGCATTGCTCGATCTGGGCGCGGTAGGTTTCGAGCAGCGCGTGCGCTTCAGCGACCTCGCGCGTCACCGAGCCCTCCAGCGTCGCGGCGGTCGCGCTCTTGGAGGGGCCGGCCATCTGGGCACGGATCGCGCGCAGTTCCGACATGATCTCGTGGTGCATGGGGCCGACTTCGGCGTCGGCAGCTCCGTTGATCGGCATCTCTATCCCGATTGCTTCTTCGATACGAAAACGCTTGCGATGAACAGGCATGGCACTCTTCCCGAACCCAACTCAGGCGGAGTTTTAGACGGACGCTCTTTAACACCAAGTTCACGCGGGGAACCGCAGTCAAACATTTCGCGCGCATCGCACACATTCGATTAACCACGCGCGCTTCGCGTTCATCGAAAATAAACGCTACCCGACAATTCCACGCGCCTTGCCGACGTGGTGAATCGAAACGGCGGATCCATTTACCAAACCGACGATGTTTTGGACTTAATTAGCGTTACGCGAACGTGAATGTCAGTCGTTGCGCTCGCGCGTTTTGCAGACGAAACAGTACAGAGTACGTCGATGTTCAGAAAAGCTTCTCTTGCGCTGCTCGTCGGCGCGTCCTGCCTCACCGCAGCCATCGATTCCGCGGCAGCATTCGACGGCCCACCGCAGGCGGTCTACGCCCGCGAGCCTCAATCGCCGGCGTCGATGCGCGCCGCTTATGCCGAGCGTTCCAGCATGGGCGGCGGCCTGATCGAATTCCTGTTCGGCGATCCGCAGGCCGCGCGGAGCCCCGATCAGCAAGGCGGCTATCCGCGCGAGCCGCTCTACCAGCCGCAGCCCGGCTATGAAGTGCAACAGATGACGCGCCAGGAACAGTATTACGGGCAGTATGGCGATCTGATGCAGCGGCCGATGGATCCGAGATTCGACAAGCAGGAGGTCGAATATCATCGCAACGAAGGTGCCGGCACCATCGTGATCGATACGCAGAACAAGTTCCTGTATCTCGTGCAGGGCAACGGGCGCGCGCTGCGCTATGGCGTCGGTGTCGGACGTCCAGGCTTCGTCTGGGCGGGCGTGAAGACGATCACCGCAAAGCGCGAATGGCCGGATTGGACGCCCCCGGCCGAGATGCTGGCGCGCCGTCCCGACCTGCCGCGGCACATGGAAGGCGGTCCGGAAAATCCGCTCGGCGCGCGCGCGATGTATCTCGGCTCCTCGCTCTATCGCATCCACGGCTCCAACGAGCCATGGACGATCGGCACCAACGTCTCTTCGGGCTGCATCCGCATGCGCAACGAGGACGTCATCGACCTCTACGGCCGCGTCAATGTCGGCACAAAGGTCGTCGTGCTCTGATCTCGATCGCGCGCAAGGATCATGCTCGAACAAGGATCAGAGCGGGATGACAGAATGACAGATAAGTCATCCCGCTCTGCGCAGCCGCTTTAGGTTTTGGCGTCAAGCGTAATCGCTGTCGCCGCCGTCGCTGCCAAAGTCGTCGGAATCGAGATCCATATCGTTCTGGTCGTCGTCATCGTTCGACGCCTGGTCGAACAGTCCGGCGCGCTGTCCGCCATCGTCGCGTTCGCTGCTGCGACCGATGTCGTTGACGCCGAGATCGCGCGCCATCGGGCTGTTGGACTGGTCGGTCCATGGGCTCGAGGCTCGCTCGCTCGCGCTAGTAGTGTCGCCAAAGGCCTGATGGCTGCCACCGCCCATCATCCCGCGAATGCTGCTGAGCAGCAGCGACCCGCCGACCATGCCGGCTGCGGTGGCCGCGGCCGTGCCGAGGAACGAGCCGCCACCAAACGGTGAGCCTTGCCCATATCCTTGCCCGTATCCCTGTCCATAGCCCTGTCCATATCCCTGACCGGGCGGCACCTGGCCCATCACCTGGCCGCTGTTCCAGACCGGCCGGCTTTCGGGGAGGGGAGGCGGAACGTTCGGCACCGAGCCGCGCGAAGCGCCCTGCCCAAGAATCTTGTCCCGCATGGAATCAAGGAACCCGCCGGATTGGCCCTGGCCCGATGCCTGGCCGGAGGCGGCCGCAACGGCCTGTTCGAGCTCCTGAATGCGGGCATGGGCGCGCTTCAGCGCTTCGTCCTGCACCAGCACGGTCTGTACCAGCGGATAAACCCCGTTCGGCGCAGCGCGCAAACCTTGCGCAATCGCAGCAGCGGCTTCGGGATCGCGCGGGGCGCTCTCCAGCTTGGCAAGCCGGTCGAAAAGCTCGTCGATCAGTTGACGTTCCTGCGGTGTCATGGCGTCCTCCTCGCGTTCTCCTCGAGAATCGCGGGCAAGATGTAGGAGCGCTTCGTGTCGCGCCTAGCAGGGGGGCGGATTAAATTTCGGTATGCGACAGAGCGCCGCGTCAGCCCAGCGTAACGTTGTTCATCGCCAGAAGCCGCGGAAAGGCGTCGCTTGCCAAATAGGCATGTTCGACCTCGCGGACCGTGGTCAGTGGATCGAGGCTAACAAGAACCTCGTCGACGAAACCCGGATGACACATCACGACGCCCTGCTCGGGCAGGCCATCGAGGAAGCCTTGCATCAGCGTGCCATAGTCAGGCTTGCGCGAATAGTCATAGGCGCCCGAGAAGGCGGGGTTGGTGAGAAGCTCGGCGCGTGCGGCAAGGCGCACAAATTGCGTGCTCAGCCCATCCAGAAACAGCGCCTTGGGCGAGAGAAGCCGCCGGGAAAGCGGCCGGTTGCGGCGCGCCTGGCGCACCCAGGCGCTTGGCGCCTTGTCCCTGACAGCTCCGAGAAAGCCGTCGCGGACGATCGGATAAAGCTGCGCGTGCTGATGGCCGTCGACGAAATCCGGCGGCCGGCCGAACATCTCTTCGAAAGCGGCTATCTGCATCGCGACTTCCGCATGAACGATCTCGGGATCGAGCCGCCGCGACATCCCTGCCCGCAACAGTCTTGCAAACGGCAGGAACATGTCGCCGTCGAGCGGGCGGAAGTGCATGGTCAGCGGCCGGAACGGCGCGGTCAGGGTTACATGCAGACCGATGGCGCAGCGCGGGCTCTGCTCGGCCGCGGCCTTGAGGCTTGCGACCTCCTCGCGGTCGATCGCCGGCGCAACAACCATCGCCGACGTCGCGTTGAGACGGCCCCTGCCGATGAGATCGCGGATGGCGCGGTTGACGCCGGGGCTGATGCCGTAATCGTCGGCGCACAGCCAGATACGCCGTGCCGCATCCTTCATTCGGCGGCGGTCCGTTCGCTTGCGCTCGAGATGTCATCCCCCTCGACGCGTTTTTCGGTGTGCTCGGCGACGAAATAGATCGGGCGCGCTTTCAGCTCGGAGAGGATCTTGCCGATATACTCGCCGAGCACGCCGATCATGATGAGCTGCACGCCGCCGATGGTCATGAGGCCGACCACGAGCGAGGGATAGCCGGGCACCTGCTTGCCTGTCGTAAACACCTCCCACAGGATCGACAGTCCGAACAGGAAGGCGGCGGACGCGAGCAGCACGCCGAGCAGGCTTGCGAAACGCAACGGCGCCACGGAGAACGACGTCAGCCCCTCGATCGAAAGGCCGAGCAGGCGCATGAAGGAAAATGTGGTGACGCCATGGGCGCGCGGCGCCGGCTCGTAGTCCACGCGGATCTGGCGGAAACCGATCCAGCTCGCCAGCCCCTTGAAGAAACGGTTGCGCTCCGGCAACTGCTTGAGGGCTGCCGCCGCGCGCGGCGACAGCAGACGGAAGTCGCCGGCGTCCTCCGGGATCTTCTGTCGCGCGCCCCAGTTGATCAGCGCATAGAACCCGTGCACGGCGAACCGCCGCATGATCGGTTCATTGTCGCGATGGGCTTTTGCCGTATAGACCACGTCGTAACCGCCTTCGATCCAGTGGCCGACGAGTTGCTCGGCAAGATCAGGCGGATGCTGGCCGTCGCCGTCCATGAAGAGCAGGGCACCGCGCCGGGCATGGTCGAGCCCCGCCATCAGGGCCGCCTCCTTGCCGAAATTGCGCGACAGCGACACCACCTGGACGTCGAGGTTATCCGCCTTGAGGCCCTGCGCGATGGCGAGTGTCGCATCCGTCGAGCCGTCATCGACATAGACGACCTCGCAGGCGATCTGGAAGCGCTGCCGCAGCCGAGTCGCGAGCGTGCCAAGCCTGCGGTGCAGCAAGTCCAGTCCCGCCGCCTCGTTATAGAGGGGGACGATAATCGACAGCCCGCGCGCGGCGGCGTTGGCCGCAGTCGTGGTCAGGCTCGAGACATCGCTACCCAGCATCATTGGATCAGATTTCCCGTTTCCCCCGGCCAACCATATGGCAATCGCACGAATTTGTCGCCACAGTCAGGCCAGCGACGCTTGGTCTCAGTTGCCCAGGAATGCCGTCAGCCTGGCAAATAGCGGGTTCTCGCGATCGAGCACATAGTCGAGCGACGCCACCGACACCGTATCGGCGCCGTGCGCGCGCAGAAAGCTGCCGAGCGCGTAAAGCTGCGCCGGCGGGCAGTGCAAGGTCAACATGCCGGACGACGTCGGTCCGCCGAACGGCGACACCACGCCGAAACGCTTGTGGGCCTCGGCGAGCAGCTCGTAATTGCATCCGGCAAATCGCGTACGCACCTCCCGGTACTTGTTGGCGCGGGCGCGGGCGGCGATGTGGTCGAGGATGATGCGCGCGGTCTCGCGGGCTTCTCCCGACCAGGGGGCCTCGCGCGAGGCCACGAGGTTGGCCTGGCTCTTCAGGATCACGCCGTCGTCCAGCACCTTCAGCCCGTTGGCGGCAAGGGTTGCGCCCGTGGTCGTGATGTCGACGATCATCTCGGCGGTGCCGACGGCGGGCGCGCCCTCGGTTGCGCCCGCGCTTTCGACGATGCGGTAGTCGACCACGCCGTGCGAGGCGAAGAAATTGCGGGTGAGATTGATGTACTTGGTCGCAACCCGCATCCGCCGGTTGTGCTGCTCGCGAAAGCCGGTGGTGACGTCGTCGAGATCGGCCATGGTGCGCACGTCGATCCAGGCTTGCGGCACGGCGACCACGACATTGGCGTGGCCGAAGCCGAGCTGGTCGATCAACAGCACGCGCTTGTCGGCGTTGGCAATGCTCTCGCGCACCAGATCTTCGCCGGTGACGCCGAGGTGCACGGCGCCGGTCGCAAGTTGCGAGGCGATCTCGCCGGCCGAGAGATAGGCGATCTCGACATTGTCGTAGCCCATCATCGTGCCACGGTAGTCCCGCGCGCCGCGCGGTTTTGCGAGCGAGAGGCCTGCATGCGTGAAGAAGGCTTCGGCGTTTTCCTGCAGGCGGCCCTTGGAGGGCACGGCCAGGACGAAGGGCGTGCTCATGGCTTGCTCCCGCCACGAACAGCCGGCGCGCGGGCGATCTTCGTCAGCGCCTCGACCCACACCGAAAAACCGACCGCGGGGATCGGCGCCGCCGCGCCGAGCTGGGTCATCAGCCCGTCATAGCGGCCGCCCGCAACCAGCGGCTCGACGCCGTCGCCGGTCTTGTGCAGCTCGAATTCGAAGCCGGTGTAATAATCGAGCCCGCGCCCGAAGGAGGTCGCGAAGCGCATTTTTGCAAAGTCGATGCCGCGCCCAGCCATGAAGCCGACCCGGCTTTCGAGCTGGTCGATCGCCGCGTTGATATCGAGCCTGGCGTCGGCGGCGAGCGCGCGCAATTGCGCGACCGCGTCGTTGGGATCGCCCGCGATCGCAAGGAAGCGCTTGATGATCTTGGTGGCGTCGCGCGGCAGCGCTCCCGCCTTCAAGGTCGACTGCTCGAGGAAGCGGTCGGCGATCTCCGCGACCGTTCGGCCGCCGACATTGGTCGTTCCGGCGATCGTCATCAAATCCGTGACCAGCGCGAGTGCCGCCTTGCGGTCGCTTCCCGCCAACGCGGCCAAAACGCCCTCATATTCGTTGCCGCCGGGCGCGGCTTTCAGCGTGAGCTGCTCGATATCCCTAGTGAGGTCGATCTTGCGATTGAAATCCTTGATCAGCCGCCGCCGCCACACCGGATAAAGCTGCAACGCGTCGATCAGCGCGTTGAACAGCGCGACGTCGCCGGTTCTGATCTCGACGTCGCTGACGCCGAATGCAGCTGTTGCTTCCAGCGCCAGCGCCAGCATCTCGGCGTCGGCCGCGGCGCGGTCCCGCCGTCCAAAGGATTCAATGCCGGCCTGCAGAAACTCGCTCGGCTGGTTCCAGCGATAGCGGAACACCGGACCGAGATAGGAAAAGCCCGCCGGCTGCCCAGCCCTGTTTGAAGCGAGATAGTCGCGCGCCACGGGGATGGTGAGGTCCGGCCGCAGGCAAAGTTCCTCGCCGCTTGGGTCCGTCGTGAGGTACAGGCTCTTGCGGATATCCTCGCCCGAGAGGTCGAGGAACGGCTCGGCCGGCTGCAGGATCGAAGGCTCCGCGCGGACATAGCCGGCTTGCGCAAACGAGGCCAGCAGCGCGTCCGCCCAGTGGGCGGACGCGGCCGAAGCGGTCGTTTGAGCGGACAGCGTCATATCCCTGAGGGTCCCGGTCACCCGAAAAGCCGTTGTTGGCGCAGCCCCTTAGCACGGCCGCCGGGTTGTTTCGACTAAGATCAGGCAAGGCACTTAATGGTTTTCGTCGCCGATTTAACTATTTGGCAGGGCCTGTCCAGTCGCCAAGCGCGGATTGAACCAGGGTCAGCGCCGCGACCGCTGCGGTATCGGCCCGCAGGATCCTCGGGCCCAAGGAAAGTCTTAAGATTTGCGGCTGGCGCAGCAGTTCCGTGCGTTCCTCCTCGGCAAACCCGCCCTCGGGTCCGACCAGGACGTCGACCCCCTGGGCTTTGGCTGCGCGCAGCGCGGCAAACGGGTCGGCGACGTCGGCCGCCTCGTCGCAGAATACCAGCAGCCGCTTCGGATCGCGCGAAGAAAGGAAGCGGTCGAGCGGCATGGGGTCCGCAACCGCGGCCAGGCTCAGGATGCCGCATTGTTCCGCCGCCTCGATCGCATTGGCGCGCATTCGCTCGCCATTGACGCGGGCAATTTGGGTGAAGCGGGTCAGGACCGGTTGCAGTCTGGCGGCGCCCATCTCGACCGCCTTCTGCACCATGTAGTCGAGGCGGGCATGTTTCAGCGGCGCAAAGACGTAAGTGAGGTCGGGGAGGCGGTCCTGCGGTCGGGTCTGGCTCTCGATGGTGAGGCTGTCCGGCCGCTTGCGTCCCGCGATCTCTGCCTTCCATTCGCCGTCGCGCCCGTTGAAGACCAGGATGGTGTCGCCAGCGCCAAGCCGCAGCACATTGCCGAGATAATTGCTCTGGTCGCGCTCAAGTTCGATCGTCTGCCCCGCATGCAGCGGAGCATCCACGTAGAGACGAGGCGCGCGAAAATCGAGCTCAGGCATCGTGATGGGTTCCCTTTTAGCCTAAAAGCCCGTGCGCAGTCGTGGTAGAAACTGCTTGATGATCCACCGCCTGATTGTACCGCTGACCTTGGCCGTGCCTGTGGCGCGCGCCGACCCTGTTTTGGCGCAGGGCAATGGCGGGCAGCGGGTTCACCATTTCCCTCAGGCGGCGGTCCGTCGGAGGCCTGCAGGAAGGACTTCGTGGTCTTGCGCGAGGAGGCCGAGAAGCGCGGCAAGCTGATCAAGACGGCGGGCGAGCGCCACGCGCCGCCGGATGAGGCCTGCAAGCTGATCGCGAGCTTCAGCCAGGCCGAAGTGAAAGTGATCGAATATGTCGAAACCCATGCCGCGAAATGCGGGATCCCGCCGCAGATCGCCGACCAGTTGAAGTCCGGTCACAAAAGCGCCGAGGCCATGCAGTGGAAGGTCTGCAACGACATCGGCGACCCCGCCATGAAACGGTGGCGCGAATAGGCGGAGTGCGCGATCGTCCCGTTCAGGCATTTGTGATGGTCCAGGCGGCCCGATTTTTAACCTAAAGGTCGAGAATCAGGAGCAAATATTGGCCCCAGGGTGCGGCTCTGCGCCGCGCTGTTGCCAGAATCCGCGGGTTGTTATGCAGAGGCAGGAATCGTAAAAAACCAGCCTGAAGCGAGTTGAGAGGCGGAAGCCGTTTCCGAATCGCAGGATTCGGAAAGTTCGACGTTATCGGACCTTGCCGGAGATGAAAGCCGTGATGATCCCCCGCCTGATCGTGCCGCTGACCTTGGCCGTGCTTGTTGTGCGTGCCGACCATGCGCTGGCACAGGGCGCATTTCCAGCGCCGCTGCCCGGACAGGCGAGCCAATCGCCGTTCCCGCCGGTCAATGGCGCGGCATCTGCTTCACCGTTTCCGTCCGGCGGTGCCGCACCGATCGCTGGCGGCGGTGGCGGCGGTGGTGGTTTTGGACCGCCTCCTGGCGCAGCACCGCCTTCTGGCGGACCATCGGAGGCCTGCATGAAGGGTTTTTTGCCCCTGCGCGAGGAGGCCGAGAAGCGCGGCAAGCTGATCAAGACGGCGGGCGAGCGACACGCGCCGCCGGATGAGGCCTGCAAGCTGATCGCGAGCTTCAGCCAGGCCGAGGTCAAAATGATCAAATATGTCGAAACCAATTCGGCCAAGTGCGGAATTCCGCCGCAGATTGCCGACCAGTTGAAGACCGGTCACAAGAATACCGAGGCCATGCAAACGAAGGTCTGCGGCGTGGCCGAGCAGATGCAGAAGCGCGGACCCGCAGGTCCCACCTTAAGCGATGTGCTCGGCACGCAAACAGCTCCCGAGGTCACCACCGCCAAGAAGGGCGGCAGCACCTTCGACACACTGAACGGCAACGTTCTCGAAAGATAGCGATGAGCGGCGCGACTGTACGCGTTGCGGATTCCACCGGAAACTGGGTCGACACCGTGGCGCCGCCATGGTCGCGGCCCTATCTCAGGCTTGCCCGCCTCGACAGGCCGATCGGATCCTGGCTGCTTCTGCTGCCATGCTGGTGGTCGGCGGCGCTGGCTGCCGGGATTGCGCGCGACCTCTCGCATTTGCCGCTCACGCTCGCCTTGTTTTTCATCGGCGCGTTTGCCATGCGTGGCGCGGGCTGCACCTGGAACGACATTACCGACCGCGACCTCGACGCCAGGGTCGAGCGGACCCGCTCGCGGCCGATTCCCGCGGGACAGGTGAGTGTGAAGCAGGCGTTTGCTTTCCTCGCCGCCCAGGCGCTGGTCGGCCTGACCGTGCTTCTGCAGTTCAATCGCTTCGCTGTTCTGACCGGCATCGCCTCGCTGCTCGTGGTGGCGATCTATCCCTTCATGAAGCGGATCACATACTGGCCGCAGGTCGTGCTGGGCCTCGCCTTCTCCTGGGGCGCGCTGATGGGCTTTGCGGTGCAGTTTTCCCGCATCGATATCACCGCGCTCGTGCTTTATGCCGGCTCGATCGCCTGGGTCATCGGCTACGACACCATCTACGCCCATCAGGATGTCGAGGACGACGCGCTGATCGGCGTCAAATCGACCGCGCGCCTGTTTGGCGCGCGTACCCACGCCGCGCTGGTTGCGTTCTATGGCCTTGCTGTGGTGCTGATCGGTGCAGCCCTTGCGCTTGCCGGCGCCGGTATTGCGGCATGGATAGCGCTTGCGGCCTTTGCCGCGCATCTCGTCTGGCAGATCCGCCGGCTCAGGCTTGGTGATCCGGCGCAGTGTCTGCGTCTGTTCAAATCGAACCGCGATGCGGGGCTTTTGCTGTTTGCGGGATTGGTGATCGACGCGCTGACGCGCGCCGCCTAGTTCCGCGCGATGATCTCGCGCTCGCCGCGATGGATTCGCGCGGGGTTGAGCAGGCTGCCGATCCGCCGCCGCATCAAAAATCGCGGCCGTCGCCAGCGGATCGCGTTGCGTCGGCGCCGCCTGGGTGCGGGCTCGCGCCGGTCGTCGTCCCGCAATTGCGGAAGCGCGAACAATTCGCTCCACATCAGCCACGCCGTTGCGATTTCGTCCTGATCCGTGCTGACGCACAAGGGAATGGTGAGCGAGGGATCGCGATGCCTGAGCACCAGCATGGCGCCGTCATCGATGCCGCGCAGTGCGACACCGAGGAAATCCGTGATGCGAACGCTGACCGCCATCCGCATGCCGCGAACGGCACGGCGCAGCACGACGCGCTCGCGATGAAGCTCGATCTGCCGCACGCCGCCATCGGCGCGCGTATCGTGGGCGTGGAAGCTCACGGGCAGGGAAAAAGGGTCGAGCCGCAATGCGCGGCCCGACCCAGCGGGATTGACCCCGCTTGTTGCTGTTTGACGCCTCACGGCTTCGTCTCCCCGCCGGGATTATTGTTCCCCCCGGTCGATACGCGAGACCTTACGCGCCTCGCATCCGTTTCGGCTTAAAAAGCCTGGTTAAGAAGAACTGACCGGCCCCGCATCTGCTGGCATGATTGACAAGAGCTTGGTCCGCATGATTGACGAGGCGTTGCGGGGAAAGCGCAAAGTTTCGGCTTTTCTTGTGCGAAAATGCTTGAAGTTCGCACCGATTGGGCACATCTGGTGGGCTTGCTGAATTGCGCTCGGTAACCCTTCAATTCCAAAGGCTTGCGGAGCATTCTTCCCAAGGATTTGTTCGTGATCTCTTCGCCATCGCCTGCCTCAACGCTTTCCGCAAAATCCGCCGAAACCGCTCTGTTCGATCAATCGGCGCTTAGCGCGCTCGCCGAGCGATTGGTGGAGGCGGCAAAGCGCGCCGGCGCCGACGCAGCCGACGCGGTCGCGGTGCGCGGCATCAGCCAAGGCGTCGAGGTCCGCGACGGGCGCGTCGAGGAGAGCGAGCGCTCCGAGGGCGACGACGTCGGCTTGCGGGTGCTGGTGGGCAAGCGCCAGGCGGTGGTCTCGACCAACGACGTCAACGGCGACGGCGTCGCAAGACTCGCCGAGCGCGCGGTGGCGATGGCCCGCGTCGCGCCAGACGACCAGTTTGTCGGACTTGCCGATCCTGCGCTGCTGGCGCGAGATTTTCCGGATCTCGATCTGCTTGATCCGAATGTCCCCGAGATTGCCGAGCTCGAGCGGCGCGCGCTTGAGGCGGAGGCTGCGGGCGTCGCGGTGAAGGGAGTTACCAAATCCGGCGGCGCATCGGCGTCCGCCGGCATCGGCGGCATGGTGCTGGTCACCTCCTCGGGCTTCCACGGCGCCTATCTGCGCTCGAGCCAGGGCATCTCGATGACGGCGATCTCGGGCGAGGGCACCGGCATGGAGCGCGACTATGACTATACGTCGGCGCCGCATGCCGCCGATCTCCTGACACCCGACCGGGTCGGGCGCAGCGCCGGAGAACGGGCGGTCGCGCGCGCAAATCCCCGCAAGGTCGAGACCTGCAGGGTGCCGGTGGTGTTCGATCCGCGCGTGGCGGGATCGCTGGTCGGCCATCTCGTCGGCGCGATCAACGGCGCCTCGATCGCGCGCAAGACGAGCTTCTTGAAGGACAAGCTCGGGGCGCAATTGTTTTCGAAGAGCATCCGCATCATCGACGATCCCCTGCGCAAGCGCGGCCTGCGCTCGCAGTCGTTCGACGCCGAGGGCGTCAAGGTCAAGAGGATGGCGATCGTTGATGAAGGTGTGCTGACGACGTGGCTGCTCGATTCCGCGACCGCGCGGGAGCTGAAGCTTCAGACCACAGGCCACGCCCATCGCGGGGTTTCATCGCCGCCGTCGCCGGGCCCTTACAATTTGCATCTCGAGGCCGGCGAGGCGACGCCGGCGGAATTGATGGCCGACATCGCGAAGGGCTTTTACGTTACCGACCTGATCGGCTCCGGCGTCAATGGCGTTACCGGCGACTACAGCCGAGGCGCCTCCGGTTTCTGGATCGAGAATGGCAAGCTGACCTATCCGGTCAGCGAGGTGACGATCGCAGGCCATCTCCTGGAGATGTTCAAGTCGCTCAGCCCGGCCAACGACCTGGAGTTCCGCTACGGCGTCAATGCGCCGACGCTG
>Ga0335069_10009351_pt1 | contig 13955 bp, 13 predicted proteins | sample Lox_Sample_11_FD_206714 | JGI IMG/M metagenome (GOLD analysis project Ga0335069, IMG submission 206714) | Soil microbial communities from Loxahatchee National Wildlife Refuge, Florida, United States - Lox_Sample_1.1 | ecosystem: Environmental > Terrestrial > Soil > Wetlands | place: USA... | reverse complement strand
GGCGATGCTGATGCCGGGGAAGGGCGCGTCGACCTACGAGCGGATGCTGCCGGCGAGCGGCGCGGGGCGCGCGGCGTTCGCGTCGGCGATGCTGCTCGGGTTCTTCCTGCTCACGTTCGCGCCGGCGCTCGCGGTCCGCATCCTGGGGCTCGACGACGCGGTCGGGTTCGCCACGTCGCCGTATCCGACGGTGCCGCTGTACTAGACCGGCCAGCGCGCACGCAGCCAGGGCAGGATGATCTCGTCGGCGACGCGACGGCGCGGCTCGACGAGCTGCGCGCCGGCCGCGCCCGCGGACCGGAGGTAGTGATCCGCGCCCACGAGCTCGTGGTACGACTTGTCCTCCGCTGCCGATGCCGCGAACGCGCGGCGGCAGTCGGTCGGATAGATGTCGGTGTCGGCCATCGGGCAGATCACCTGCGTCGGGACGCGGACGCCGGGCAGCGTGCGCTCGAGCGCCGCGTTCGACGCCAGCCCCGACCAGGTCGAGAGCCAGCCACGCGCACTCATCGCCCGCGCGAGGCCCTCGCCATAGTTGCCGGCGATCGGATCGCGGCCGAACGAGAAGATCGAGCCGAGCGGCCGCTCCGACGGATCGAGCGTCGGATCCAGATAGCGCGGGTCGGCGAGCGTCCGGTAGATCAGCAGGTAGCGGCGCTGGAGCGCGTGGCGCGAGAGGCGCTGGCGCTCGGCGGGCGGCGCGCCCTCGAGTTTCGCGCGGAACCAGGCCGCCTCCTCGCACGCATCGAGCGCGAGGCGATCGAGGCGCGCGCACCGCGCCCGCTGCGCGGCGCGGAACTCGGCGAGGAAGTCGGGCGAGTAGCGCGACGCGCCTTCCGACATCGGCCGGTAGCCGTTCCGCGGATCGTACATGTCGAGCCGCGGCTCGACGGCGGTGGGGTTGCCCTCGTCGACGACCGAGGGATCGAGGCGGTCGAGCAGGAACATCCCCTCGCCGAGGTGCGCAGCCAGGAGACAGAAGCCGTCGCCCGGCGGCATCTCGACGCCGGCGAGCGCCACGCGGTCGCCGGACGGCGCGCTCGCGAGCCGCTCGGCCGGCGGCTTCGCGGCCTGCTGCAGGTAGAACGCGAACAGCGAGCCGCCGCCCGAGTTCCCGACCAGCACGATCTTCCGGAAGCCGCGCCGGCGGAGCCACGTCATGCTCCCGGCGACGTCGAGCAGGAGCCGCTCGTGGAGCGCGTCGGCGTCGTTGCCGAGGTTGCGCGTGGTCGAGCCCATGAACGCGTAGCCGGCGCCGACCAGCGGCGGCACCAGGTAGTGCGCCGAGAAGTCGACGCGCGGGTGCATGGCCAGGACCGCGACGTCGGGGTCCTTCTTCGGCGGCAGGTGCAGGATGCCCTGGAGCGGCCAGCCGTCGGCGGCCTGGTGGTAGACGACCTCGGCGCGGATGGCGGGGTCGAGCGCGTCGAACTGGTGCGGCAGGCGCGGCATCAGGCCTTCCCGCCGCTCATCGTCGCCAGCTCCGCGGCCGAGATGCCGACCGCGCGCAGCGTCGCCGCGTTCATCTCCTCGGCGCCGAGGGCGCGCGTGAACCAGCTCACCTCGAGCTGCTCCTCGTCGGGGCCCTTGAAGTAGATCGACCGGCAGAAGCCGTGGTCGATCGGGCCCGCGACGGGGCGGCCGCTCGCGAGCACGCGGTCGCGCACCGCGAGCAGCGTCGCTTCGTCGCGCACGTTGAGCGCGACGTGGTGCATGGTGCCGACCGCCGACGAGCGGCCGGGATGGGCGGGATAGGTGAGCCCCTCGACCCGGTCCTTCGGCGCGCGGAAGCGGATGAACGAGAGCTGCCGGCCGTCGCCCAGGTCGAGGAAGGCGTGCACGGCGCCGGGGACGCCGTGCATCGGGAAGAGGCCGTCCAACCGGAGGCCGAGGACGCCGGTATAGAACTCGAGCGTCCGCTTCATGTCGGACACGCTGAGCGCCAGGTGATTGAGCCCGTCGATCATGGCGCCCGCGTCATACCGCCGTCGCGGAGCGGGCGTCCAGCGACGCTAACGCGCGCCGCCGTCGACGCGGATCCCCTGGCCCGTGACCCACCGGGCGTCGTCGCTCACCAGGAACGCGACGACGTCGGCCATGTCGGCGGGCTGGCCGATGCGTCCGCGCGGCGGCCACTGTACCGGCATCGACGCGAACGCGCGCCAGAGCAGCGGGCGTGCCGGCGGCGTTGCGACCGCCGGGCGTGCGGGCAGCGCCGGCGGTGATGCACGGACGCCACAGCGGCGTGGCCGCTGCGCTGCAACCCCGCTATAGGTGGCCCATGGCCTCCATTTCCGAACTGCTCTCCACGGACGAGCCGCTCGCTCTGCCCGGCGTCTGGGACGCGCTCAGCGCCAAGCTGGCGGCGCGCGCGGGCTTCCATGCAGTGCTCGTCTCCGGGTACTGCCTGTCGGCGACCCGGCTCGGCGAGCCCGACTTCGGGCTGCTCACGCAGACGGAGGTCATCGACGCCGCCGCCCGCATCTGTGCGGCCGTCGAGATCCCGGTGATCGTCGACATCGACACGGGGTACGGCAACGCGTTCAACGTCGAGCGGACCGTGCAGGAGCTGGGGCGGATCGGCGCGGCCGGGTGCTTCCTCGAGGACCAGCTCTGGCCGAAGCGGTGCGGCCACATGGAGGGCAAGCGCGTCGTCCCGCTTGACGAGTACCTGCCGAAGCTCCGAGCAGCGCTCGCCGCGCGGCCGCGGGGCTTCCACGTGACGGCCCGCACCGACGCGCGCGGCGCGATCGGCCTCGACGAGGCCATCGCCCGGGGCCGGGCGTTCGCGGCGGCGGGCGCGGACGCGGTGTTCGTCGAAGCGCCGGAGTCGGTCGAGGAGATGGCGACGATCCGTGCGGCGCTGCCGGCCGGCGTGACGCTGGTGGCGAACATGGTGGAGCGCGGGAAGACGCCGCTGCGGTCGGTGCAGGAGCTGGGGGCGGCAGGCTACGGCATCGTCGCGCTGCCGGTGGCGGCGCTGTTGGCCTCGACCCGCGCGATCGAGGAGTTGTTCGCCACCGTCGCGCGGGACGGGAGCTCCGCCGCGGCGGCCGGGCGCATGCGGTCGTTCCCGGAGATGAACGAGATCGTGGGGTTGTCCGAGCGCTACCGTCGCGAGCAACAGTGGCGGGGCTCGACCGACTGAGCGCCGTCTTGCGCGCGTCGTAGTCCTGTACTAGCGACCGGGGATCGCTCGGGTGCCCTCGTGGACGCTCCCCCCCCCACGCCCCTCGCGACCTCGCGCCGGTCGCTCCCCGATCGGATCGGGTCGCTGCCGTCCACGCGCGCGCCGCGCCGGGCCGAAGTCGTCGGAGTGGCGCTGTTCGTGTTCTTCGTGCTGTTCACGATGATGGCGGTGCGCCCGTACAACCACGACGACGAGCAGTACGTCACCGCCGGCGTGCTGGCGCGCCACCTGACGCTGTACCGGGACTTCGCCTACAACCAGCCGCCGCTCCACCCGCTCCTGCTGTCGGCCGTGTTCCGCTTCTTCGACGGCTACTACTACCTCGTCGCGCGGGCGCTCCAGCTCGTCCTCGCGCTCGGCAGCGCGGTGTTGGGATGGCGCGTCGTCGCGCGGATCACCGGCTCGTCGCGCGTGGGGCTGCTCGCGCCGCTGCTCTTCGCGACGTCCACCACGATGCAGTCCGCCACCGGGTGCGGGCGGAACGACGTGCTGCCGTGCGTGCTCCTGCTCGGCAGCATCGCGAGCGTCCTCGGCGGCTGGCGCGCCCGGGAGCGCGGGCGCGCTGGCGGCGCTCAGCCTCTCGAGCAAGCAGACCTACCTCTTCGTCCCGGTCGGAACGCTGCTCTACCTGCTGCTCGCCCCCGGGCTGCCGCACCGGACGGTCGCGGTCGCGGCCTTCGCTGCGGGCTGCGTCGCCGGCGGGATGGTGGACCTCTACTACTTCCTGGTCGCGGGGGACGCCTTCTCGTACATGATGGTGCGTTTCAACGTCGTGGTGGCGACCGACTGGTACACGCGCGCAGGGCTGGCGGACGAGCTCACGATCGCGGGCCGGCTGCTCGCCGCGGGACGGAGCTTCGTGCGCGACGGCGTCGCGCCGGCCGCGCTGCTGTGCGCGGTCGCCGGTGTCGTGACGGCGCGGCGATCCGGGTCGCTGCCGTCGCTCGCGCGTCTGGCGTCGACGCCCGTGGGATTCCTCGCCAGCCTCTGGCTAGTCTCCATCCCGATGTCGTGGACGCCGAAGCCCCAGCATCCGCAGTACTTCCTGCCGACGTTCGTGCTCGGCAGCCTGCTCGCCGCGTCGATCCTCGGGCTGTACCCGCCGACCGTGCGCGCGCTCCGGCTCGCCGCAGCAGCCGTGCTCGCGCTCGGGATGAGCGCCGGCGTCGCGCGTGCGGTCACGTTCGCGCCCGGCACGCTCTCGCCGACGTCCTGGGTCGCCATGCAGGTCCACGCCGATGGTCTCGCGATCCGGGCCGGGGCGGGCGGAAGACGCATCTGCGTCGCGACGCTGTCGCCGCTACGGGCACTGGACGTCGGCCTGTCGATCATCCCGGAGCTGGCGGCGGGCCCGTTCCTGTTCCGTTCCGGCGAGGTGCTGGGTCGCGAGCGACTGGCGCAGTTGCACGGGACCTCGCCCTCGTTGCTGCCGGAGCTGCTCGACCGTCGTCGCCCGGGGGCGATCCTGGTCGGGTTCGAGGTGGGCTGGAACATCGTCCCCGACGCCCCGCTGCGGGCCTACGCCCTCGCGCGAGGCTTCACCCCGGGGCCCCTCGTCGACGCGCTCTGGTACGGCGGCGGGCCCGGCGTCGGCTGCGTGAGCTGAGCACCCCGGCCGCCGTAGCCGACCCTCCGACGATCGGCTACAAGAACCGTCCCGTGCCCGTCGCGTCCACGCTCTCCGATCTGCTGCGTTCGGCCGCCCGCGAGGCCCCCGACGCCGAGGCCTTCCGGTACCGCGAGGAGCGCCTCACCTACCGCGACTGGGACGCCCTCGCCGACCGTCTGGCGGCGGCCCTCGCCGCCCGCGGCGTCACCCGCGGCGACGTGGTGGCGCTGCTCCTGCCGTCGACCCCGTTCTACCTGGTGGCCTACCTGGCCGCAGCCCGGATCGGGGCGGTCGCGACCGGCATCAACAGCCGCTACCGGCGCACCGAGATCGGCCACATCCTGGCCCGCTCGGGCGCCCGCCTGCTGCTCGCCGTCGACGCCTGGCACGACGCCCGGTTCCTGCCGATGCTCGAGGGGCTGCGCGCCGAGCTGCCGGAGCTGCAGGACGTGGCCGCGATCCCGGCCGAGCGGCTCCGCGAGAGCACGACTGCGGTGGTCGCCGACCTGGCGCCCGGCGCCGGCCCGCCACCCGCGGTCCCCGTCGAGCCCGACGACCCGGCCGCGATCGTCTGGACGAGCGGCACCACCGGGGTGCCGAAGGGCGCGTGGTACGCGCACCGGAGCCTGCTGGCGGTCGCCGAGATCGAGTCGCGGCGGCATGCGAACGGCGCACCGCCGTTCATGAAGCACCTCGCGGCCGGGCTGTCGTTCGCGCACGTCGGCACGATGGTGCGGATCGCGGTGCAGATCGGGAACCGGGGCGCGTCGCTCATCCACGACACGTTCGAGCCCGCGGCGGTGCTCGAGACCATCGAGCGTGAGCGCCTGCCGCATCTCGGCGGCATCCCGACACAGGTCATCATGCTGCTCGACCACCCCGACTTCCCGCGCCGCGACCTGTCGTCGCTCGCGATGGTGCTGCTCGGCGGCGCGCCGTCGTCGCCGGCGCTGATCCGCCGCGTGCAGGAGACGCTCGGGGTGACGGTGAGCGTGCGGTACTCCTCGACCGAGGTCGGCATCGCGACCGCGTCGCTGCCCGGGGATCCGCCGGAGCTGCTCGCCACCACCGTCGGCAAGGCGACGCCGGGCGTGGAGCTCAGGATCGTCGACGAGGCGAACCGGCCGCTGCCGACCGGCGAGGTCGGCGAGGTGGTGATCCGGTCGCCCGCCACGATGCGCGGCTACTGGCGGAATCCCGAGGCCACGAAGGCCGTCGTCGACGCCGAGGGGTGGATCCACACCGGCGACCTGGGCACGCTCGACGCCGCGGGCTACCTTCGGCTGCGTGGGCGGCAGAGCGAGATGTTCATCCGCGGCGGGTTCAACGTCTACCCGGCGGAGGTCGAGGACCGGCTGGCGAAGCATCCCCAGGTCGCGCGCGCGGCGGTCGTCGGCGTGCCCGACGACGTGTTCGGCGAGGTCGGCTGGGCGTTCGTGGTGCCGCGCGGCACGCCGCCGACGCTGTCCGAGCTGCGCGCGTTCGTCGGCGAGGAGCTGGCGAGCTTCAAGCGCCCCGACGGGCTCACGCTGCTCGCCGAGCTGCCCGTCACCCCGATGTACAAGGTCGACAAGCGCGCGCTCTGCGCGCTGAAGGAGGCGGAGCCATCGCCGGCGTCCCCACGCTCTCCCTCCTGATCCCGACGTACAACCAACGGGTTCGGACGGGGCGCTCGGCGGCGGTGGCGGACGCGTTCCTGCGCGAGCGCTTCCCCGGTGCGGCCGAGCTGATCGTCGTCGACGACGGGAGTCGTCCGGGCGAGAAGATCCGGGCGGAGGACCTGCCGCCGGGCGTGCGCCTGGTCAGCTACCCGAAGAACCTCGGCAAGGGCGGCGCGGTGCGGGCGGGCGTCGCGGCGGCGAGCGGCGAGCACATCGTGTTCACCGACTCGGACCTGCCGTTCGGGCTCGAGCCGGTGGCGACGACGCTCGCGTGGCTGCGCGAGGGCGCCGACATCGTGATCGGCGACCGGCTCCTGCCGGAGTCGGTGTGCGAGGCCGACGTGACGCCGCTCCGGCGGCTCTCGAGCGCGGTCTTCACCGGCATCGTCCGCAACGCGGTCGGTCTCGACTTCCCCGACACCCAGTGCGGCTACAAGGGCTACCGCGCCGCCGTGGCCAAGGAGCTCTTCGGCAAGCTCGAGATCACGAGCTTCGCGTTCGACGTCGAGATCCTGCTGCGCGCGCTCAAGAAGGGCTACCGCGTGCGCCGCCAGCCGCTCACACTCATCCACAACGAGGACACCTCGGTGCGGCTGTCCAAACACGCGCCGCGGATGTTCACCGACACCTTCCGGATCGCGTGGCGAGGATGGCGAGGACGCTATGACTGAACGGACCCGGTCGTACATCCGACTGGCGATCACGCTGGTCGTGCTCGGCACCGCGTGGGGCTTCCTCACCACGGTGTTCGACTTCCGCCTCCTGCTGCTCGACACCACGCCGGGCGGCGGCGACACGCCGTCGTTCCTGCGGCCGGTCCACCACCTGCGCGACGTGCTGCTGCCGGCCGGCAACCCGCAGGGCTGGGACCTCGCGAGCTTCTGCGGCTACGCGCCGTACCAGTTCTACTTCCTGCCGCCGTCGCTGACGATCGTCGCGCTGTCGTTCGTGATCCCGCTGAACGTCGCCTTCAAGCTGGTGACGGTCATGGGCACGTTCCTGCTCCCGCTCATGACGCTGCTGGCGCTCCAGGGGATCCCGTACCCGTTCCCGATCCCCGCGCTCGGCGCCGTCGCCAGCCTGATCTTCCTCTTCAACGAGGGGAACTCGATGTGGGGCGGGAACATCCCGAGCACGCTCGCCGGCGAGTTCGCGCACAGCCTCGGGTTCGCGTTCGCGGTGCTGTTCTTCGGGCTGCTCTACGGCGGCATCGAGCGCCAGAAGGGCTGGAAGCTCCGCGGGCTGATCCTCGCGATCTCGGGGCTCTGCCACCCGGTGGCGTTCCTCAACGCCGCCGCGCCCGGGCTCTTCTTCCTGTTCGGGCGGCAGCACTTCACCCGCAACGTGCGCTACCTGTTCCTCACCTACGGCACCGCGGTCCTCCTGATGAGCTTCTGGCTGGTCCCGCTCATGGGGAAGATCGGCTACGCCACGTCGATCAACTGGACCTGGCACTTCAACTCGATGTGGGATCTGCTGCCGAAGATCATGTACCCGGTCCTCGTCATGGCCGGGCTCGACGTCCTGTGGATGGCGCTCGTCCGCCGTCCGACCGACCGCCCCGCGCGCTACATCCTGTTCAGCGCGTTCGTGACGACGTTGTTCTTCTTCAACGCGACGGCGGTGGGGCTGCCCGAGATCCGCTTCGTGCCGTTCGTCTACTTCCTGCTGATCCTGCTGGCGCTGGACCTGGTCGCCCGCCTGATCGCGGTCGCACACGCGCCCGAGCTGGGCGCGCTCGCGATCGCGGCGATCATCCTCTGGTGGGTGCAGACCTGCACGTCGTTCATCCCGTCGTGGATCCGGTGGAACTACGAGGGGCTCGAGCGGAAGCCGTCGTGGGGGCTGCTTACATCGATCATGGACTCGGTGCGCGGCGACATCGGCCAGCCGCGCGTCGCGTACGAGAACTCGCCGATGCACGAGCGCTTCGGCTCGATGCGCATCTTCGAGGACATGGCGATGCTGTCGGGGCGCGCGACGCTGGAGGGCGTGCTCCTCCAGACCGACGTGATGTCGCCGTACATCTACTGGCTCCAGTCGCTGATCTCGAAGCAGGGCACCGGCGTCATCCCGGGCTACCCGTACCCGTCGATGGACATGAGCCGCGGCACGCCGCGCCTCGCGCTGCTGAACGCGAGCGAGATGATCGCGGTGACGCCCGAGATCACGCAGGCGATGGAGAAGGACCCGCGCTGGAGGAAGATCTTCTCGCAGCCGCCCTACTCGGTGTTCCACCTGGAGGGTGTCGACCCGCACTACGTGCGGGTGCCGAAGTTCCAGCCGGTGCTGTTCGAGACCACGCGCTGGAAGAAGGACTTCCACCGCTGGTTCGCGACCGACGCGGTGCTCGACGTGCCGATCGTCGCGGCCGACACGGTGCCCGACGCGGAGCGCGCGCAGTTCGCCGGGCCGGTGAACGCGCTCGGCATGCTGCCGCGCAACCCGGTCGAGGGCGACTGCAAGATCGACGAGAAGATCGACCACATGCACCTCGAGTTCACGACCTCCTGCCCCGGGAAGCCGCACGTCGTCGCGGTGTCGTTCTATCCCAACTGGCACGTCGAGGGCGCGAGCCGCATCTACCTGGTGAGCCCCGCCTTCATGCTGGTCTTCCCCGACGGCCCGCACGTGCGCTTCGACTTCCGGCGCGTCGGCGTTGACTGGGCGGGGATCGCGATGAGCCTCCTCGGCGTGGTCGTGCTGATCGTGCCCTTCCGGCGCGCGACGGAGGGCGACCTGGCGCGGGTGATCGCGCGGCCGCTGGTCTTCGTCCGCCCGTGGCTCATCGGCGCCGGCATCGTGGTCGCGATCGCCAGCACGGTCTGGAGCTTCGCCCGCGACGACGGCGCCCAGTTCTTCTACCAGCGCGGGTGGAAGGCCTTCTCCGCGTCGAACTACGAGACCGCGCTCCCGAACTTCCAGCGCGCCCTCTGGCTGGGCGGCGAGACCACCACCGCGTCCGACGCCGCGTTCTTCGTCGCCGCGACGCTGCTCCGGCAGAACAAGTTCGCCGACGCGATGGCCGGCTACCAGCGCGTGATCGACCAGTTCCCCGACGCGATCTGGGTGGCGGAGAGCCACTACCACGTCGGGCTCTGCCTCCGGAACCTCAACCGGCTGCCCGAGGCGCGCCAGAAGTTCCAGTTCGTGATCGACACCTATCCCGGCAACCGCTGGGCCGGCTTCGCGAAGGAGCAGCTCCAGCAGATCGCGCCGCAGGGAGGCTGAGCGTGGCGCGCGTCCTCGTCACCGGAGCGAGCGGCTTCATCGGGACCGCGCTCACGCCGCGGCTGATCGCGGCCGGCCACGTGCCGCGGCTGATGTTCCGGAAGCCGCCCGCGACGCCACCACCCGCGCCGGCGGAGGTGGTGCTCGGCGACATGGGCGACCCCGCGAGCCTCGCCGCCGCAGTCGCGGGCGCCGACGCGGTCGTGCACCTCGGCGCGGCGACGTCGAGCGGGCGCCTCGATCCCGCCTACGCGTACCGCATCAACGTGGGCGGCGCGACCGCGCTCGTCGACGCGTGTCGGGCGTCCGGCACGCGACGCGTGATCGTCGCCAGCACTCAGCACGTGCACCTGCCGCACCCGGGGCTCTACGGCCGCACCAAGCGGATCGCCGACGCGATCTTCCGCGACGCCGGCCTCGACGTCACGATCCTGCGGCCGAGCCTGGTCTACGGCCCGGGCTCGAGCGGCGTGTTCGTCAAGCTGGTGGGGCTCGTGCGGAAGTTGCCGGTGATCCCGGTGATCGGCAAGGGCCTCTGGCACCTCCGGCCGGTGTACCTCGAGAACTTCGTCGACGTCGTGGTCGAGGCGGTCGGACGGCCCGAGCTGGCGGGACGCATGTACGACGTCGGCGGGCCGGACTTCGTCACGTACAACGAGTTCCTGGCGGCGATCTGCACGGCGCTCGGCAAACGTTGCCGGAGCTTCCACATGCCGCTCACGGTGAGCTTCGTGCTCGCGACGATCCTCGAGCGGCTGCTCAAGAACCCGCCGCTCACGGTCGACAACGTGCACGGCTCGACGGTCGAAGCGCCGTGCGATCTGACCGCGCTCCGGCGCGACTTCCACGTTTCCCTGACCCCGCTCGCCGCGGGGCTCGGGCTCACCCTCGGGGGCAGTCAGGCATGAGCGAGAAACTCCGCGCGGCCGTCGTCGGCGCCGGCCGCATGGGCATGATCCACGGGCACCTGCTCCAGGTGCATCCGGAGACGGAGCTGGTGGGGTTCGTCGACCGCGACCAGAGCCTCGCGGCGCACCTCGCGAGCCAGGGGCTGCGGGCGCCGCTGCATCCCAGCATCGACGCGCTGGTGGCGGCCGGGAAGCCGGATGCGTTCTTCATCTGCACGCCGACGCACACCCATCTGCCGGTGGTGCGCGAGTGCCTGAAGCACAAGGCGCATCTGTTCGTCGAGAAGCCGCTCGCCACCACGCTCGAGGACTCCGCGGCGATCCTCGCGGCCGCGACCGAGGCCGGCGTCACGCACGCGGGCGGCTACGTGTACACGCATCTGCCGGTCGTGAAGGCGGCGCACGACCTCGTCCAGGCGGGCGTGCTCGGCGAGCTGATCCGGTTCACGTCGCACGCGTACATCAGCGAGGTGTTCAGCCAGAAGCAGGGCTGGTTCTTCCAGCGCGAGCAGGCGGGCGGCGGCGTGGTCGCCAACATGGGCTCGCACCTGTTCGCGATCCTCTCGTGGCTGTTCGGGCCGATCCGGCGGGTCGTCGGCACCACGCGTTCGCACTTCACGGCGAGCGACGACTCCGCGCAGGTGCTGCTGACGTTCGCGAGCGGCGTCACGGGCATGGTCGACACGTCGTGGAGCATGCCGGGCACGCAGATGCTCGACTACGGCCTCACGGTCGACGGCAAGAACGGCACGCTGGTCCTCGAGCGCGAGCGCATCCTGCTGCACCTGCTGGCGCCCGCCGCCGGCAACGAGGCCGGCTGGTCGGAGATCCACGCCAGCGACGTGCCGGCCGACACCGCCTTCGACATCAGCCCGCACATCGGCGGCGAGGCGTTCTACCGCCAGCTCTCGGCGTTCGTCACCGCCTGCCGGAGCGGCACGCAGCCGTTCTGCTCGCTGGTCGAGTCGCTCAACGTGCAGCGCATGATCGACGGCGTCTACCGCTCGGCGGCGTCGGGCGACCCGGTGACCTTCGCGTGAACGACCTCGTCCTGGACCTCAAGCCGCCGGAGGCGCGCCACTACCACTCGTGGCGCGACCGGATCCACTCCGTCGCCCGCTTCCACCAGCCCGACGAGGTGCACGCGCTGTGCGAGAAGGCGTACGACCTGGGCGCGCGTGCGGTGCTGGCGGTCGTCGACCCGACGATCCGCGAGGCGCTGACCGCGTTCCAGCAGTGGCGCCCAGTCCCGGTGTGGGCGGTCGTGCCCAACATGCAGGCGTTCATCCGCGACCTGACGGACCTGGGCATGGTGGGCGCGGCGCGGGCGCGGTTCATGCGGCTCCGGCTGACCGACATGCTGCGCGTCGGGCTCGGCGCGGTCGCGCAGGTGAAGGGCGTGCTCAAGAAGGACTTCGCGACCGGCGTGAACCTCGTCGCCGGGATGGAGCTGGCGGGGCTCCGCGGGCTCACGGTGTCGCGGCTCTTCCTGCACCCGCAGGCGACCGAGGTGGCGCTCGCGGGCGGCGTGACCGGCGTGTTCACGAACGTGCTCAAGCAAGCCGAGCGGCTCGGCGTCGACGCCGGGATCGTCACCAACAACCCGGTGCGCGCGGCCGAGGTGCTGGGCGACGACTTCCGCCGGTTCGCGGTCGTGGTCTCGCCGTGCAATCCGAAGGGCTACAAGATGTTCCCGAGCCGCGAGGCGTGCGAGCGGCTGTTCCGCTCGGACCCGGGGCGCTTCCTCCCGAGCGAGATCACCGCGGGCGGCGCGGTGTCGTGGGCGGGCGGGCTCGCGTACGTGCGCGCGCTCGGGCTCACGGGCGCGCTGGTCGACCCGACGCAGGTCGAGGAAGCGTTCCACGGGCGCGCCACGGCCCGGGCGTCGGCGCTTTGAACGATCAGCGCTACGCCTGCGTTCGCCGCCACCACCGGAGGACGGCGAGCCCGACCTCCGCCACCACGAACAGCACCGCGGTCGCGATCGCGAGCTGCCGGAGCCGTGTCTTCCAGTCGACGGGCGCCGCCGCCACCACGCGGATCGTCCCCGGCAGCAGCGTCGCGGTCTCGGCGTCCGCGGTGGAGGCGCGCACCACGACCTGCACGCCGTAGGAGCTGCCCGCGAGCGCGCCGTGCACCTGCACCGGGATGCTCACGGTCGCGGGCTTGCCGGGCACGGCGTCGACGCGCCCCGCGTCCTGCCAGCCGCCCAGCTCGTCGGGCAGCAGGACGCCGGCGGTCAGCCGGCGCGGGGCCGGGTCGTCGTTCTGGACGGTCACCGCGAGCCGCCCCTCGACGTCGAGCGCGAGCGGCGTCACGCTGCCGCGGACGCCGACCGGCGGCGCCTGGCCGACGTCGACCAGCGCGGCCGACACCGCGGAGTACCCGCGGTAGCCGCCGTCGTTGTAGGACACGGTGGCCAGCAGCGGGTAACGCCCGTCGCGCGGCGGCCGCGGCAGCTCGACGGTCCAGTCGTGGCTCTTCCCGGGGAGCAGCTTCTCGGGCAGCCCGTTCCGCACCGCACCTTCGAAGCGGACGCGCGGGATCACGTCGTTCGCCGCGTCGTTGCCGCGGTTGCGGACGCGGACGACCGTGCCGACGCCGTCCGCCTTCACGGTCGGGAGCAGCGTGACGTCGAGGGTGATGGCCGCGCGGGACGCCGCCGCGAGCAGGACGACGAGCGCCGCCGCGGCGGCGACCCGGCTCAGCACCGCTCGCGCACGGCGCTCACGCCGGCTGCCGTCGGACGACGCGCCAGAGCATGGTCGCGATCCAGAGCGCGGCCAGTACGCCGGCCCCGACGTACAGCACCTGTTTCTGCCGGTCGTACGACGGCGGCGGCTCGATCTCGACCACGCCCGAGGACACCAGCGCCTGGTGCGCGTCGCCGTCGTCGTACTCGAGCACGACGAAGACCGGGTAGCGGCTCCCTTCCTTCGCGGTGCGGTTCACCAGCGGGACCGAGAGCGGCTTCTTCTCCCACGGGGCGAGCGTGACCTCGCCGGGGGTCGGCGTGGCTTCGAGCCCTTCCGGCACGATCACCGACGGCGTCACCTTGCGCTCGTTGGCCGACAGGTTGGCGGCGGTGGCCTCGATGGCGCCGGAGCCGGCGAGCGTCGTGGCGTTGATCTTCTCGATGCCGACCTTGGCCGGCGGCGGGCTGCCGGTGACGACGGTGGCGGCGTGGATCGCCTGGAAGGGCCAGGAGGCCGCGTCGGTGTAGTCGACGGCGACGCTGAAGGGCCAGCGGCCGTCGCCGAGCTTCTCGGCGGGCAGCGCGAGCGTCTGCTCCATCGACGCGTTCGGCTCCAGCACCGGCCGCCCCTGCCCACGAACCTCTTTGCCGCGGAAGCGGA
>Ga0335069_10009350_pt1 | contig 13955 bp, 13 predicted proteins | sample Lox_Sample_11_FD_206714 | JGI IMG/M metagenome (GOLD analysis project Ga0335069, IMG submission 206714) | Soil microbial communities from Loxahatchee National Wildlife Refuge, Florida, United States - Lox_Sample_1.1 | ecosystem: Environmental > Terrestrial > Soil > Wetlands | place: USA... | reverse complement strand
TGACCCGCCGCAGCCGAAATCCGCAGTTCTCACGGGACCCTGGCGCTAATCGCGACACGATAATTAAGCGGGAACAATGTGGCGCAGCTCGCGTGGCGTCCACTCCTCGGCGAGACCCGCTCCCCTGCAGATGCTCCGCAGGGACCGGCGTACATCCGCGGCATCGAGCTGGGTCCCGTGCGCTGTCGTGAAGACGAGTCCGTTGTCCTGCCAGAGAACGCCTGCCCGCTGCCGTGCAGCTGCCTGCCGCTAGAGCTGCTCACCGAGTGCCTCCACCGCCATCCTGGGCAGCCCCAGCGAGCGCCGGGACTTCCTCGTCTTGGTGCCCCCGTGGGCACGTACCGAGCGCCAGACGTCGGCATGGGGAGGTACCGGCGGCTCGGCGTCCGGGTCGCCCTCCAGATCAACGTGATCCCACCGCAGCGCCCGCGCCTCTTCCGTCCGGACGCCTCCCAGGAGACTCAAGACAACGTAGGCATACAAGCCGTACGACCGTCGGTCTTGTTCTTGCCGGAGACTTTCTTGCGCCGCCGCTGGCCGTCAGGGCCGGGAGCGTACCGGCTCGCTCACAGCCTGGCTACAGGAATGATCCCAGGGCGATCTCGACGAAGAGCGACATAGCCGCTGACCTGGTGGGCGATACTGGGATCGAACCAGTGACCTCCTCGGTGTGAACGAGGCGCTCTCCCGCTGAGCCAATCGCCCGGTGCCGGGCGTCCCGGCGCTCCCATAGGGTAGCGCATCTTCACGGTGCGAGGCACATCCGATGCCGATAAGGGCCCTCGGCGGGCGCTCGTCACCCTTCGTAATGGACAAATCTTGCAAACGTGCGCTTCGGAACGCCTTTAATTACGCTCAGTACTGTTATTGAAACGCCTCGTAGATAAATGCATGAGATGAGCGTCACAGGCTATGCAATCGACGTCCAGGAACACTAAACTGCATCAACGTCGTAGCCCTGAGCTGAACGACATTTGTCCAGGTCAAGGCAATGATGGGGACATGTCTTGCGGCTGGGGAACGAAAGGCGCAAAACGGAATGCATGCCACCTGGGAGAACTTCACCCTCCGTGCGCGTCTTAGACGTCGGCCGGTCGCGTCGGATGGGCAGAGCCCGGTTGTCCGGGATCCGGCTAGGTAGGGTGAGGTAGGCGATGAACCGAAGCGGCAGCACCACGATCTCGGCCGAGCTCGCTCTAAGGCTCGTTGTCCCGCAGCAAACGATTGTTCCGCTTGTGGCCAGCCTGTACTACAGCGGCAATGACCCCTACGCCGTGCGCATGGCGTTCCACGTCGGCACCGACGAGCCGGTCGAGTGGATCTTCGCCAGGGACCTGCTGGCCGCCGGGGTCGAGTCGCGGCAGGGCGACGGAGACGTGCAGGTGTGGCCGTCCGCGATGTCGTGCGCGGAAACCGATGACCTGGCCGCGACCGGGGCGGCGGAGCGGGGGGGAAAGATCCTGAATATAGAGCTGTCGTCGCCATTCGGCCAGGCTCACTTTGAGGCGCCGGCTCAGGCGATGTCGGCGTTCCTCCAGCGCACCTATCAAATCGTTCCGGCCGGCAAGGAAAGCCGCTACATCGACATCGAGGCCGAGTTGAACGATCTACTCCGCAACGCATAACAAAGCATCTCGGCGCGTCAGGAGATCGCCCCGGTCCACTCCCCCGTGGTGGGCCGGGGTCACTTTTCGTGACGGCCATCCTCCGGGGGGCGGCGCGGGCGAGGCTACTGGAACGCCGGGACGCCTTCCGCCGCGACCCGGCAGATCTCTGGGAGCAGGTCGTTGACGGCGGCGAGCTGAGCGGCCACCTCGCGGTCGATGTCCATCCGCGGCACCGAGGAGCGGACCAGGGCGTGCACGGCCCGCAGCGGGACGCTCGGCTCGGCCACCGACGCCCGCAGGTCGATCCCCTGGGTGGCGCAGCAGATCTCCACGGCCAGGCAGGCGCGGACGTTGCCGACGACCTCGCGCAGCTTGCGCACCGCGGTCCAGCCCATCGACACGTGGTCTTCCTGCTTGCCCGAGGTCGGGATGGTGTCCACGCTGGCCGGGTGGGCGAGCACCTTGTTCTCACTGACCAGCGAGGCCGCGGTGTACTGGGCCAGCATGAAGCCGGAGTTGGTGCCGGCCGCGGGAGCCAGGAACGGCGGCAGGCCACGGGAGAACGCGGGGTCGAGCATCCGGTCCACCCGCCGCTCGCTGATCGAGGCCAGTTCGGCCAGCGCCATGGCGAGCATGTCGGCGGCGAACGCGAGCGGTTCCCCGTGGAAGTTCCCCGTGGTCATGACCTCGCCGTCGGGCACGATGACGGGGTTGTCCACGACCGCGCCCAGCTCGGTGGTGAGGATCTGGCGGGCGAAGGCGAGCACATCCCGCACCGCGCCGTGCACCTGCGGCGCGCAGCGCAGGCAGTAAGCGTCCTGCACCGCGTGCCTGCTGTGCCGGTGGCTGGCCAGCAGCGGCGACCCGGCCAGCAGCCCGCGCAGGTTGGCCGCGCTGACCAGCTGCCCCGGGTGCGGCCTGATCACCTGGACCCGCTCGTCGTAGGGCCGGTCGGTGCCGAGCAGCGCCTCGATGGATAGCGCGCAGGCCACGTCGGCCGCCTGCACCAGCATTGCGGCGTCGTGCACCGAGAAGGCGAGCAGGGCCTGCATGGGTTCGGTGCCGTTGACCAGCGACAGGCCTTCCTTCGGGGCGAGCGTCAGCGGCTCGAGCCCGTGCTCGCGCAGCACGTCGGCGGCCGGGCGCCCGGCCGGCGGATCGCCGGCCGACCGCAGCCGTCCCTCTCCGATCAGCGGCTGGGCCAGGTGCGCGAGCTGCGCCAGGTCACCCGAGGCACCCACCGAGCCCTTCCCCGGAATGACCGGAAGCAGGCCGAGCGAGAGCAGCTCGAGCAGCCGGGCGGGCAGCTCCACGCGGACCCCGGAGTAGCCGGCCGCGAGCGTCCTGGCCCGCAGCAGGAGCAGGGCCCGCACGGTCTGGTCATCCAGCGGCTCCCCGACGGCCGCCGCGTGCGAGCGCACGATCGCGCCCTGCAGCGTGGTCAGGTCCTCCTCCCCCACCGGCGTGTCGGCCAGCGCGCCGAACCCGGTGTTCACCCCGTACACCGGCGCGCCGCCGCTGAGCGCACTGACCACGACAGAACGGCTCGCTTCCATTCGCCCGGGCACATCCGCGGCCAGGGTGACCCGGGCCTGCCCGTGCGCCACCGCCACCACATCGTCCACGGTCAGCGCGCTTCCGTCCACCACGACCTCTCGCATGACCGACAGCTTCCCACGCCGGGACGGCGGCCAGCTACGCCAGGTCCAGCCCGAACGTCAGGGCCAGGCCCTCGGCGCCCGCCTCGGTGACGCGCACGCTGCGGCGGCGCTGACCACGCTCGATCCAGCCGAGCTCGAACAGCCGGGTGGTGATGGCCGCGGCCAGCGCGCCGTTCAGGTGACCCCGGCGCTGGGTCCAGTCGATGCAGGTACCGGCGAAGCGACGACGCGACCGCCGTACTTCGCTGACATTGAGGCCCGGCCAGGTGGTCGTAGCAGGTGCGGGCCTCGGCCAGTGCGGCCGCCTCGCGGGACTGGCGCGGAACTGCGCCGGGACGGTCATACGTCGACGCTAGCCCACCTGTCTTCGATGGTGATCGAAGCGTCCGGGGGTCTGAGTTTGCGTCGGCGGCAGGATAGGCTACAGTTCTGATCGCACCCCCGAGGTGCGATGCGGACGTGGCTCAGTTGGTAGAGCATCACCTTGCCAAGGTGAGGGTCGCGGGTTCGAATCCCGTCGTCCGCTCTCGGAGGTTGGATGCCCTTGCGGCATGCCCCTTGTGGCGGAGTGGCCGAGTGGCTTAGGCAAGGGCCTGCAAAGCCCTGTACACGGGTTCGATTCCCGTCTCCGCCTCTCTGGTCTTCGCGGACACGGAGCGGCACGGTCATGGACCGTGCCGCTCCGTGCCGTCTGCGGCAGCTCTCAGCTTGCGGTCAGCCAACGATTAGCTACTGATCAGTAAATCTGGCGTAAACGGTAAGGCTTCCTCAAGTTCCGGCTCAGGTCCACCTCTGATTCTGAGACAACACAGAAACACGGGGAACGCGCGTCGCGGGCGGCGCCCAAGACCGTGGCAGCTACTGCCGGCCACAAGCCTGCTGTCGCATCCGCCGTGAGCAGTGCCGGGCAACCCCGGCGGATAGCGAAGTTGAGGCGTTGAAGTGATGACAGCTGAAAGAGGCAGACCCCATGACGCTCACGCTTGTCCCGGCTGGGTGGAGGACCCCAGGCGAACACTGCAGATGACACTGCCGGCCGCGAACCTTTCGGTGCGGCTGGCCCGGCAGGCCACCCGCGCGGTGCTGACCGCATGGCGGCTGGCCCACGTGGAAGAGACCGCCGTCCTGCTCGTGTCCGAACTGGTCACCAACGCCGTCCGGCACGCCAGGGGCACCGATGTCATAGCGGTGGACCTGCGAGCCGCGCGGACCTTGCTGCGGATCGAGATTCAGGACACCGACCGGCACTGGCCGCAGCCGCGCGTCCCGGACGGGTTTGATGAGTCGGGTTTCGGGTTCGTTCTCGTGGACGCCCTGGCGGGCAAGTGGGGAGTGCGCGAGACCGAGACCGGCAAAGCCGTGTGGGCCGAACTGGACACCCGGCAAGGAGCTGGCCCGGGAATCTAGCAGACGCCGGGCTGGATCAGGCCGGCCTCGTAGGCGAGCACCACGACCTGGACCCGGTCGCGCAGGGCGAGCTTGGCCAGAATCCGCCCGACGTGGGATTTGACGGTGGCCTCGGAGACGAACAGCGAGGCCGCGATCTCGGTGTTGGACAGGCCGCGGGCCACTGCGATGAGCACCTCGCGCTCGCGTTCGGTCAGCGAGGACAGCTGCGGGTACCGCTGCTCCCGCTGATCCGGGGAAAGCGGCAGGACCTGGGCATACTCCTCGAGCAGGCGGCGTGTCACCCGGGGCGAGATGACCGCGTCCCCGGCCGCGACCGTCCTGATGGCCGCGACCAGCTCGCCGGGGCGCACGTCCTTGAGCAGGAAGCCGCTGGCACCCGCCCGCAGCGCGCCGAAGGCGTACTCGTCCAGGTCGAAGGTGGTCAGGATCAGCACCCGCGGCAGCGGCCCGGCGCCGGTGATCCGGCGGGTCGCCTCGATGCCGTCGGTGCCCGGCATCCGGATGTCCATCAGCACCACGTCCGGCGCGTGGCGGCCGGCGAGGTCGACGGCTTCCTCGCCGTTGCCCGCCTCGGCCACCACCGTCAGGTCATCCTCGGTCTCGAGGATCATGCGGAAGCCGCGGCGCAGCAGCGGCTGGTCGTCGGCCAGCAAGACGGAGATGCTCACCTGCGTCCCCCCAGGGTGGCCTCCACCAGCCAGCCTTCCGCGGAGTCCGGGGTCGGCCCGGCCCGCAGGGTGCCGCCGTGCAGCGCGGCCCGTTCGCGCATGCCGTCGATGCCATGCCCGCGCCGTCCGGCCGGCGCCTTCGCGATGCCGTCGTCGACGATCCGTATCCGGACCTGAGGTTCGTCGTACGCGATGGTGACCGACGCGTGCCGGGCCGCGGCGTGGCGCAGCGTGTTGGTCAGCGCCTCCTGGACGATCCGGTACGCGGTCAGCTCGGCGGCGGCGCCGAGCGGGAAGGGCCTGCCCTCGACGGTCAGGTCCACCGGCAGCCCGGTCGCCCGGATCCGCTCCACCAGCGCGCCGAGGTCGCCGATGCCGGGCTGCGGCGCCAGCCCCGCGGCAGGCTCGTCGGTGCGCAGCACGCCGAGCATCGCCCGCATGTCGGTCAGGGCCCGGCGGCCGACCTCGGAGGCCTCGGTCATGGCCTCGACGCCCCGCGCCGGATCGGCCCGGCTGACGACCGCGGCGGCATCGGCCAGGGTGATCACGACCGACAGGCTGTGCGACACGATGTCGTGCAGTTCCCTGGCGATCCGGGTCCGCTCGGCGGCGGCCGCGATCACCGCCTGCTGGTCCCGCTCGACCTCGAGCCTGCGGGCGCGCTCGTCCATCCAGGCCAGGTAGCGGCTTCCCGAGGCGACCGTCAGGCCGGCGAACAACGCGGCCACCACCATGGCGGACAGGAACAGCAGCGAGCGATTCGGCGGCCCGGCCGGCTGCCACTTGACCGCCGCCATGACCGCGCCCGCCTCCAGCAGCCCGGCGGCGAGCAGAGCCCGGATGCGGGACTCGTGGGCCGCCACCGTGTACAGCGCGACCAGCAGCGCCGCGTCGCCGAGCAGCGGGAAGCCGAGCAGCCACTGGCCGAACGCGATGGCGCTGATGGCCAGGAAGACCGCGGACGGATAGAGGCGGCGGACCGCGAGCGGGACGATCATCGCCGTCTGCACGACGGCCGCGCGGTAGCCGGCGAAGGGCGATCCGGCCAGCCACACCGAGCACACGATCAGGAGCACAGCCGCCAGCAGCATGTCGGTGGCCAGCGGGTGGGTGCGCATCACCCGGCGGCCCCAGCCGAACAGGCCGCGGCTGATCTCGTCGGGCGGCTGCCCGGTGTCCGCTGACACTGCGGCTACTGAGGCTGTGTCCGCTGACGCTGTGTCCGCTGGCAGGGGGGCCAGGGGCGGGGCGGGGAGCCTGGTCGTGGTGCCCAATATGCGTCCTTCGTGGTGACCTACCGGCAGCGTACCCGGGCGGCGTCCGGCCATCCGCGGCATGCCCGGCATCGCCGCTGGTAGAGGCGGGTACGCGGATCTCGTATCCGACCTGAGGATGAGGCGGGCGAGGCAGATTTCGTCCTCCGGGATATCCCGCGGGCGGCCGGCCGCGGCATACCTTGGCCTGGCAACTTCTGCTGATGGAGGGGTCTTGCCTGCTCAACCGCTACCGTGGCTGGATCGCGGTCTGGCCCTGGCGCGGGTGGACTTCAGCCCTTCCCGTCGGCAACCCCCGGCCGCCCGCGTGACGCTCGCGCTGGCGGTCTCCCTCGCCGGGTCGCTGGCCGCCGACGCGATCCTGGTTCTCATAGGCACGACGCTGGTCCCTTCGGCCAGGGGCTACGCCCACTTCCAGTTTCACGACTACGCCAGGCTGACCATCATCGGCGTGGTGATCGCCTGCCTGGCCTGGCCGGTCGTGACTCGTATTAGCTCCGCGCCGCGCTGGTTGTTCTTCCGGCTGGCGGTATTGGTCACGCTGGTGCTCTGGCTCCCGGACCTTTACCTCCTGGACCTGGGCCAGCCGGCCCGCGCGGTCGCGGTGCTAATCGTCATGCATCTGGCCATCGCCCTGGTCACGTACAACAGCCTGGTACACATCGCGGGGGCGCGGCCGGCGGCGGCCGGCCGCCGCCGGCCGGCCGCGCCCGAGGCTGACTACCACGCCGGACGCCAGATGTGAACTCGATGCCCGTCCGCGGAAGAAACCGCCTGTTCCCCGAGCCCGTCGCGGCGAAGGTGCCGGAGATCATCTTCCTGTTCTGGGTGATCAAGATCCTGACCACCTGCGGCGGCGAGGCCGTGTCCGACTACCTGGCCCTGGGCAACAGGATCATCGGCGGGGCGGTGGAGGCCGGCCTGTTCGTCATCGCCCTGGTGTGGCAGTTCAGCACCCGCCGCTACGTTGCGGCCGCCTACTGGTCCCTGGCCTACTCGATCGCCATCTTCGGCACCGGGGTGTCGGACGCCCTGCACCTGTTCGTCGGCATCCCCTACGCCGGCACCACGCTGCTGTGGTCCGTGATCCTGGCGCTGATCTTCTGGCTCTGGTACCGCAGCGAGGGCACGCTGTCGATCCACAGCATCGTCACGCGACGGCGGGAGTGCTGCTACTGGGCCGTGGTGTTCGCCACCTTCGCGCTGGGCACCGCCCTGGGCGACTTCACGGCCACTGTCCTGGGCCTGGGCTATCTCGCGTCGGGGATCATGTTCTTCCTCATCATCCTGATCCCGGCGGTCGCCTGGTGGCGGTTCGGGCTCAACGCGGTCGCCGCCTTCTGGTTCGCCTACGTGGTGACCCGCCCGCTGGGCGCCTCGTTCGCCGACTACATCGGGCGGCCGCAGTCGCTGAGCGGCCTCGGCTTCGGTTCCGGCCGGATCGCGGTGATCGTGACGATCGCCGTCGCCTGCCTGGTCGGCTACCTCGCGGTCACCCGTCGCGACATCCAGCGGCCCGCCGGCCCCGCCCGGCAGATGAGCCCGCAAATGGCCCCAGGCAGTCCCCCGCGCCACGAATATTAAGGATGGCGCGGGTAATAGAAGGACATGGTCAGGATAAAGCGCTGGGTCATGGGCAAGCGCAAGAAAGTCGTCTGGTCCGAACCTCAGCTGCCGCCGTTCATCAAGATCAACCCGGAAAGCCCTCCCGGTCTCGCGGAAGGCCTCCAGCCTGGGGATCTGTCCATGGGCGTGGCCGCGGCAGAGTTCCTCGAGATGGATGAGGGAGAGGACGAGCCGGTCTAGGGTCGCCGGTATGCGGCCGCCGGCCGCGTCCTAGCTCAACTGGGCCCTGATGGCCTCAAGCGCCGACCGGATGTTCTCCACCGAGTTCGCATAGGAGAACCGCAGGAAACCCTCGCCGTACGGGCCGAACGCGGTGCCGGACAAGGCCGCCACCCCCGCGTTCGCCAGCAAGCCGGCCTGCAGATCCGCTGAGGTCCGGCCGGTCTCGGTGATGTCGGGGAAGACGTAGAACGCGCCCTGCGGCTCGAGGCAGGTGATGCCGGGGATGTCGTTGAGGCCGGCGACGATGATATCCCGGCGGCGGCGGAACTCGGCGACCATCGCGTCGACCGGATCCCACGGCCCCTCCAGGGCGGCGATCGCGGCGTACTGGCTGAACGCGGACGTGCACGACACCGAGTTGATGGCCAGCCGGGTGACCGGCTCGACCAGGGCGGGCGGGAAGACCCCGAAGCCGAGCCGCCAGCCTGTCATCGCGAAGGTCTTCGACCACCCGTCGAGCAGGATGGTACGGTCGGCCATCCCGTCCACGTCGAGCACGCTGGCCTCCCGGGGGATTCCGGGGGGCTGGCCCCCCGGGCTGGCACTGCGCGGGCCGTACCTGATGGCCCAGTACACCTCGTCGGTCAGCACGGTCAGGTCGTGCCGCATGGCGATGGCGGCGATCGCCTCGCAGTCCTCGCGGGTGAGCGCGCTGCCGCACGGGTTGTGCGGCGAGTTGATGATGAGCAGCCTGCTCCGGTCGGTGATCAGCCGTTCGAGTTCGTCCGTGTCGATGCGGAAGCCGTTGCGCTCGCGCAGCGGGACGGGGACCGGGACCGCCCCGGCGAACGAGGTGATCGACTCGTACATCGGGAAGCCGGGATCGGGATAGAGCACCTCGTCGCCCTGGTTGGCCAGGGCCAGGATGGTGAAGAACATGATCGGCTTGGCCCCGGGGGTCACCACCACGCGGTCCGGGGTCACCCGCATCCGGCCGGTGCGCTCCAGGAAGGCCGCCACGGCCTGGCGCAGCGGCGGGATGCCGGGCGCGGGCACGTAGTGGGTATGGCCCGCGTGCAAGGCCTCGACCGCGGCCTCGACGATGTGCGGGGCGGTCGGGAAGTCCGGCTCGCCGATCTCCAGGTGGATGATCTTCCGGCCGGCGTCCTCCATGGCCCGGGCCCGGGCGAGCACTTCGAAGGCGGACTCGGTGCCGAGCCTGGCCATGCGGTCTGCGAGCCGGATACCTGTCATGGGCCCGATGATAAGTCTGTGCCGGTTTGGTGGTAAGAGTCTGAAGTGCCGGGTGCTGGCGATCTTGCCCTCGGCATCGCGGCACGTCAGTCTGGAGGTCGGCACGCCACTCTGCATGGCACAAGGAGGTGCGGGCATGGAGGCCGACTTCGCTCGCTACGAGGTGGTCAAGGACCTGGTGGACGAGTGCATCGACCTGTCGCTCAACTACCGGCAGAGCGGGCACCCCGGCGGGTCGCGGTCCAAGGTGCACATGATGCTGGCCCTGCTGCTGTCCGGCGCCATGCGCTGGGATCTGCTGCGGCCCTGGCGCCGGTTCGGCGACCGTTTCGTGCTGTCGGCCGGCCACACGGTGCCGCTGGTCTACGCCACCCTCGCGGTGCTCAACGAGGCCGTCCGGGCCCGCTACGAGCGCGATGGAGCGGCCTCGTTCGCCTTCCCCGACGACGGCCGGTGGGCGCTGACCTGGGAGTGGCTGCTGCGGCTCCGCCGCCGGGGCGGCCTGCCCGGGCACGCCGAGATGGAGGGCAGGACGCTCTTCCTGAAGTTCAATACCGGTCCCTCCGGGCACGGGATGCCGCCGGCCGCGGGCGAGGCGCTGGCCCTGAAGCTGGCCGGCGCCGGCGAGGTCAAGGTCATCGCGTTCGAGGGCGAGGGCGGCCTCACCCCGGGTTCGGCCCACGAGACCAAGAACACGGCCTGGGGCCTGGGGCTGGACAACCTGGTCTTCATGGTCGACTGGAACGACTTCGGCATCGACCCGCGGCCGGCTTCGAGCGTGGTGGCGGGCACGCCGACGGACTGGTTCGTGCCGTACGGCTGGCGGGTCACCGGCACCGAGCACGGCATGGAGTGGGAACCGGTCACCCGGACCGTGCTGGAGGCGGCGCGCGGCCCCAACCCTGACCGGGTGCCGACCATGGCGTGGTTCGTCACGCAGAAGGGCCGCGGCTACGGCAAGGTCGACGCGGCCAGCCACGGCATGGCCTGGCCGATGAACGCCCCGCAGTTCTGGGCGGTACGCCAGCGGTTCATGGAACGGTACGGGGTGGCCTACGAGGGGGCCGGGCTGCCCGCGCCTTCCGACGCCGCGGCGGTGCGGGCGCAGGCCGAGGCGAACCTGCGGGTGGCGATGAGCGTGCTGCGGCGGGATGACGAGCTGGTGACCTGGCTGTCCGACCGGCTGCTGGCGATCGCGGGCACGGTGCCCGACGAGGTGGAGGGGTTCCGGCTCGGTTCGCCCGGGGTCTTCACCGACCGGCGCATCTTCGATGTCGCGCGGTATCCCGAGAGCATGTGGAAGAAGCCGGGCGAGAAGGTGCCGAACCGGGCCGGCCTGGCCGCCTGGGGCGCGTACGTGAACTCGGTCGCGCTGCGCGAGCACGGCAGGCCGCTGTTCATCGCGGCCTCGGCCGACCTGGCCGAGTCGACGAACATCGCCGGGTTCGGCCAGGACTTCGACGGCTCGCCGGGGACCGGCTGGTACGAGCGTTCCGGGAATCCTTACGGGGCGCTGCTGCCGACGGAGATCACCGAGTTCACCAACGCCGGGATGATCGCCGGCCTGGCCACGGTCAACCTCTCACCGGACCCGTTCGATGAGTTCGACGGCTTCTGGGGGGCCTGCTCGACGTACGGCTCGTTCTCCTACCTGAAGTACGGGCTGATGCGGCTGTTCAGCCAGCTGGCCCAGGACAGCGAGCTCAAGGTCGGCAAGGTGCTGTGGATCGCGGGCCACTCGGGACCCGAGACGGCCGAGGACTCCCGCACCCACTTCGGGATCTTCTCCATCGGGGTCACCCAGCTGTTCCCCGAGGGACACGTCATCGACCTGCATCCGTGGGAGTACAACGAGGTGCCGGTCATGCTCGGCACGGCCTTCTCGCTCGACGTCCCGATCGTGGCGCTGCACCTGACCCGGCCGCCGGTGGAGATACCGGACCGGGAGGCCCTGGGCATCCCGTCCCACCTGGCCGCCGCGCGCGGCGCCTACGTGCTGCGCGACTACCGGCCGGGGCTGCCCCGCGGCGGCACGGTCTTCGTCCGCGGGACCATGCCGACGCGGAACGTGGTGAACGTGCTGCCCCTGCTCGACGCCAGGGGCATCAACGTGAAGATCGTCGCGGCGGTCAGCCCGCAGCTGTTCGCCCGCCAGCCCGCGGAATACCGGCAGTCGGTGGCCAGCCCGGCGGAGCGGCTCGACGCCATGATCATCACCAATGGCGCGTTCAAGCTGATGCGGGAATGGGCCGACGGCCCGCTGGTCAGGGAGTACTCGCTGTCGTCGGACTGGGACGACCGGTGGCGCACCGGCGGCTCGGTGGCCGAGGTCATCGAGGAGGCGCACCTGGACGAGGCGCACATCTTGCCGGCGCTCGAGCGGTTCGCCGCGGAGCGGACCGAGCGGCGACGGCGCCTCCGGGAGTTGCTCGCGGACGGTGAATAGGCCGCGGCCCGCGAGAGCCCGGGACTGGCGCCGGGGCCTATTAACGTGCGGCTAGCCGTGGTCCTGCCCGAGCAGGGGCTCGATGCGGGACAGGGTTTCCCTGAGGTTGGCCTCGGTGGTGAGGTCGCGGGCGCTGGGCAGGGCCAGCCAGCGCAACTGGGCGTACTCGTTCTCCGGCTGGATCGCGTCGGGGGTCTGGGTGGCCATGAAGAACCGGATGTCGGCGTGCTGGTGGGCGGGTTCGCCCCGGCCGGCCGGGACATCGACGACGACTACCTGCCTGATCCCGGCGTCCGGCCACGGGGCCAGGTCAGCCAGGCCGGTCTCCTCCTGCGCCTCCCGCAGCACGATGGCGAGCGGATCGGTCTCGCCCGGGTCGCCGTGGCCGCCGACCTGCAGCCAGGCCTGCTGGCGCTGGTGCCAGCGCAGCAGCACCCGGGCGGTGGGCGGATGCACGATCAGCGCGGACGCCGTGACGTGCAGCGGGAGGTCGCGCTGGTACGGGTCGGCGGCGGTTGCGGTCAGCGCCCGCACCCGGCGCACGTCGGCCGTCTCCGCATCGCCCTCGGGCTGGTAACGGTCCAGGAGCGCGGTCAGCATCACCCGGGCGGAGGCAGGTTCTGCAGCGTTAGGTTCCACAGCAGGCGATGCTATCCGGGCCTGCGGCGGTGGCGGCTGGACATCCGCGGCCCGGAGCGCGGCGCATTACGCCTCGTGGCTGTCCTCCAGGTACTCGCGGAACAGGGCCGGGACGCCGAGGACGAAGGTATGCGCCTCATGCGTCAGGCGGACGCCGCGGGGATCCCAGCTGAATTCCCAGTCGTGGGTGTCGATCAGGTGGGTGATCGTCCTGAGCAGCCCCTCTTCCCTCATGGCATGGGTGAAGTCCGGTGAGTCGCTCTCGAGCGCGACCTCGTATGCCAGCCGGTCCCGGTCCAGGTGGCTGAGCTCCTCGATCCGCGCGTCCACCGCGAGCGCCACGGGCGCGAGATACAGGTCAGTTATGTCGTGGGGTCTGGTAGCCACGGGAACCTCCATGCGCAGGAACCGACACTCACTATGGTGCCCGCTCGCGCGCTCCCGTCGTAGTGCCGAAGGTCCTCAGTGACCGAAGAGGAAGGGCGGGCGGCCGGTGACACCGGGGGTACAGGCGAAGATGTGACCGGCCTGAGGCTGCTCGCGCTGGTCGGCGGGGGTGAAGTTCTCCCGGGCGGTGGTGATGTACAAGGTGCTCAGGTCGTCGCCGCCGAACGCGGCGGAGGTGACCTGGCTGACCGGGAGGCTGACGACAGTGTCGAGGCGACCCTCGGGGGTGTAACGGTGCAGCTCACCGGGACCCCAGACGGCCAGCCAGAGGCAGCCTTCGGCGTCCAGGGTCAGGCCGTCGGGGATGCCGCCGGAGACCGTGACGAATCGGCGCCTGGCACCCAGCGCGCCGGTGTCCGGGTCGGTGCCGAACACATCCACTCCCCCGCTGTTGCTGTCCGCGTAGTAGAACGCCCGGCGGTCGTCGGTCCAGTCCAGTCCGTTGGACAGCCCGATGCCGACCAGCAGCTCGGTGACCGCCCCGTCCGGGCTGAGCTGGTACAGGGTGCACGGCGGGCCGCCCTGCTCCTGCCATGCCATGGTGCCGGCCCAGAAGCTCCCCCAGGGGCCGGGCTTGCCGTCGTTGAACCGGACCGCAGCCCGGTCCACGGCGAAATCGCCCAGGGGCCGCAGATCCTGGCCGTCGTGACCGGCCAGCGCGAACCGGTCCACCAGCGCCAGCACCAGGCCGCCGTCCCGGGTCAGCCCGACCGTGCCGACCGGGTCGCCGGCCTCGAACCAGGTGTGCGCGCCGGTGGCCA
>Ga0335069_10009349_pt1 | contig 13955 bp, 11 predicted proteins | sample Lox_Sample_11_FD_206714 | JGI IMG/M metagenome (GOLD analysis project Ga0335069, IMG submission 206714) | Soil microbial communities from Loxahatchee National Wildlife Refuge, Florida, United States - Lox_Sample_1.1 | ecosystem: Environmental > Terrestrial > Soil > Wetlands | place: USA... | reverse complement strand
CTGCGATCGATGCAGGCGGCAGGACTCTAGCCGGGGCCGCGCTCCTTTAATGTGCTGAGGCTCACTAGTCCCCTATCTCGAAGCCGAGCTGTGGAGGATCAGCCGGCCGCCTTTCCTCGGCCTCGGCCTCGGCGCCAGTCTCGATATCCAGCAGCGGAAGATCCTGCTGGGCGAGGCCCTGGAGGTCCCCGGCCACGCCCACCAGCTCCGCGACACCGCTCTGCAGCTGTTTCTCGCGTCGTGCCCAGCGCTGCATCGTCTGGCTCTTCTCGCTCTCGAGCTCCTGGCGCATGCGATGGAATGCGCCATAGACCGCCTTGAGCTTGTTGGAAAACTGCGAGGACGTGAGGTAATCGTACACCGCCTCCATCTTCTCGCCCTTGCCCGCAGCGGCGACACGCTGCTTGTGGACCTCGATGAGGCCGGCACGCAGCGCCGTGGCCAGCTGCACCGCGGTCGTCCAGGACGTCACCCAGATATCGTCGTGGAGATCGAACAGCGTGCCTTCGTCCCATTCCCTGGGGAAGCAGGCTCCGACGCTCACCAGGATTCCCAGATCCGCTCTGCTCGAGCGCATGTCCTCCTTGAGCTTGCCGACCCACTGCGAGCTCCAATCCCTGGCCCGCTTCGCCTCCCAGAGTATTACCCCGGCCAGCTGCCCGGAGCGGGTCATTACCCGCTGGATGACATCCCCGCCGCGTGCGCCTTTGCGCACCTCCTCGATCGAGTCCAGTGGAAATGCGTTCTCGAGATCCTCCTGCAGAGTGAGCTCGAGTACTTCCCCCTGCAGCTGCTGCGAGCCCTGATTGCCCTTGCGCTGGGCTTCGGCAAGCTGTGCCTGCATATCATCCAGACGCTTCTGCAGCTCTGCTTTTTCGAGCTCGCCCCGCTCGCGCTCCTGCGCCCGGATGCGGGTCTCGATCTCACCGCGCCCGGCGTCGAGTTTCCGTGCCACCTCGATATCCACCTCGGCAGCGCGATCCTTCAGGGCTTGCTTATCCTTCAGAAGCTGCAGCTCGCGGGAGCGTACCTCCGCAAGCTGGCGCTCCTTGTCCGCGAGAAGGCTGTCGAACTGCGCGCGCTCGTTGGCGACGAGACCAGCGGCCCGGCGCTGCGCGGCTTCGGCGACCCGGGCTTCGAGTCCCCGCTCTCTTTCGGAGAGCTCAGACTCGCGGCGTGTGAGCTCCTCGATCTGCGACTGGCGTGCTGCAAGCTCCTCTTTGAGGACTCGTCTCAGCTCCGCGTTCTCCTCGCGCAGTGCGGTCGCTTGCTGGCTGGCCAGTTGCTGCGCGCGCTTTTCCGCTGCGGCACGTTCGGCCCTGCGTACCGCCTCGAGCGCGCCCTCGGTGCTGTGCTCGAACTGCTCGAGCGCCGCTCGCGCAAATCCCTGCTCCAGGCCGAACGGATTGCCGCATGACGGACACGTCACGCGCGTATCTGCCGGCAGCAGCAATTTCTGCTGGGACGCGGCGGGGATTAACGGTTCGCTCGCCATAAGTCAGCATCTTACGCTTCGCGGATTCCGAAGACGCACGGACCTTGATGCCGCACTCGTACAGTATCTCGAGGTCCTGCAGCCTGTAGTCTCGAATACGGCAGTAGGCTCGAATACGGCAGTAGGCTCGAATACGGCAGTAGGCTCGAATACGGCAGGACGGCTCAACTGCCGGCAAGCACTTTCATCAAGCGGTAAGTGAACTCGACATCCTCATCGAAGGCCCGTACTCCGATCCGTTCGTCCCGCCCGTGCGCGCGGCCGTCGTCCAGATCATCGAACATGCCGTCGATCCCATAACTGGGCATGCCCACCGCTCGGGTGTAGCGGCTATCGCTCGCACCGGGGGACATCTCCGGCAGCACGATCACCTGCGGCCACAGGCCGTGCACCACGTTCTCCACCTCGCGCACGAGCGACGGGGTCAGGGGCGATTCCGGGCTGGGTGTCGCGGCCGTGATGGTGCTGAATTTGATGAGCGGGTCGGCCACTGCGCTCTGCAGTGCCGCCTGCACCGAATCGGCAGATTCCCCGGGCACGACTCGACACTGCAGGGTCGCGCGGGCGCGCTGTGGCAGGGCGTTCTCAGCGTGGCCGCCTTCGATCTCGGTCGCCGTGCAGGTGGTGCGCAGCATGATGTTCGTCTCGACGACGCCCGACAAACGCTCGATCGCCGCTTGGTCGGCACTTCCCAGGCCCACCGCACGCATATCGGCCTGTGCCTGCCCGGTTTCGAGTTTGGCGCGACGCTCGAAGTACTGCCGGGTGGTCTCCGTCAGATGGACGGGAAAACGAAATTGCGAGAGGCGCGTCAGCGCCGCGGCCAGACGGTAGATCGGGTTTTCCGGGGTCGGGCGCGAGCTGTGCCCGCCCTTGTCGGTGGCCTCGACCCCGAAAGTCAGGTAATCCTTCTCGCTCGTCTGGATGCCCACGTAGAGCTTGCGCCCTTGTTTCATGCCGGCTTCGCCGCCATCCGGGTTGATCACGATCTGTGCATCGAGGAGCCCGCGATGGGTGGAGAGCAGCCAGCTGACGCCATTGGCGTCGCCCCCCGACTCCTCGTCAGCCGTAAAGGCCACTATCAAGTCGCGCGCCGGTCGAAATCCCTCCCGTCTCAGGCGCATGAGAGCGACCGCCATGGCTACGTCCTGACCCTTCATGTCGATAACACCACGGCCATAGAGCCAGCCATCATGCTCCGTCAATTTGAACGGGTCGTACGTCCAGTCCTCCGGCCTGGCCTCGACGACGTCGAGATGCCCGATATAGAGAACCGGACGGCCCTGGCTGCGGCCGCGCAGGCGCACGACGAGATTACCTTTGGTCGGATGATCGGAAGGCGCCAGGAATACGACATCCTGCGCCGCGAAGCCCGCGGCGAGAAAGTGTGCCGCCAGCGCCCGGGCCGCGTCGGTGGACCCGTGCGCGTGCGTGGTGTTGATCTCTACCAGCTGCCGTAGCAATTCAATGGCCGATGGTGGCGCCGTCCCACTGTCGGCGTGCGTGAGCTCGGTCAGCCCGAGACATGCCAGTCCAATCAGCAGCGCTGTGCAGCGACGATGCATCGCACGAGTCCCCCGGTCATCCACTATTCGACCCCCGTCGAGGCGGGTCTACCTACAGCCGCTCGACATCCTTGATGGCTTGCACGAATGCCTGCGGCGCCTCCTGCGGCAGATTGTGCCCGATGCCACCGGTGATCGTGCGGTGCGCATACTTGCCCGTGAATTTCTTCGCATACGCAGCGGGCTCGGGGTGCGGGGCGCCGTTGGCATCACCCTCGAGCGTGATGGTGGGCACGCTGATGTTGGGCGCCGCGGCCAGGCGCTTCTCGAGCGCGTCGTATTCCGGCTCGCCTTCCGCAAGCCCGAGCCGCCAGCGATAGTTGTGAATCACGACGGCGACATGGTCGGGATTGTCGAAAGATGCCGCGCTGCGCTCGAAAGTGGTCTCATCGAACTGCCACTTCGGTGAGGCCAGCTGCCAGATGAGCCGTGCAAAGTCGCGCCGGTACTTGTCGTAGCCCTGCCGGCCGCGCTCGGTGGCGAAATAGTACTGGTACCACCATTGGTACTCCGCCGGCGGCGGCAACGGCACCCGCCCCACCGCCTGGTTGCCGATCAGATAGCCGCTCACCGACACGAGCGCCTTGCAGCGCTCGGGCCAGAGCGCCGCGACGATGTCTGCGGTGCGCGCGCCCCAGTCGAAGCCCGCGACCGTCGCTTTCTCGATCTTGAGTGCGTCCATGAGATCAAGCGCATCGCGCCCGAGAGCGGCCTGCTGTCCGTTGCGCGGCGCCGTGTCGGACAGAAAGCGGGTGCCGCCATAGCCCCGCAGGTACGGCACGATCACGCGGTAGCCCGCCGAGGCGAGTTGTGGAGTCACCTCGAGGAAGCTGTAGATGTCGTATGGCCAGCCGTGCAACAGGATGACCGGGAACCCGCTGCCCGGACCCGCCTCGGCATACTCGACATTCAACGCTCCGGCCTTGATCCGCTTCAGCGGCGCGAAAGTATTGCTCATGGAGGGTCTCGGCGAGGTGGAGTTGGAGGCGCCGGGCTGCGCTTGACCCGCAGTGGCCTGCTCGAGTTGCGTGGCAGCCAGCGCGGAAGCCGCGAGGCTCAAAAAGCGCCGCCGCTCCGGGTCGATCTCGGTCGACATGACCCCGCTCCCCTTGCTTCGCGCCGGTACTATAAAAGAGAGCGGCCTCACCTCGGAAGGCTGTTTGCCTCGAGCAGCGCAAGCGCTGCCTTGCCTGTGGCCCGAAGCGGCATGGAAGTCATCCGCCGTCCGCGTACCGCATCAATCGAAGCTGAAGATCGTCCCCGCAGAGTCGGCGCCGCCGCCCGAAGTCATGCCGTACAAGGTGCCGTCCGAGGTCTCGATGAGGCCACCATACGGATACTGACCATCCGAGCCTTCACCGAAAGACCAGAGCACCGTCTCACCGCCCGCCGGAGTGATCTGCACCAGTGTCCCTGCGCCCTGCGCGCCGCCACCGGCCGTCAGCGTGTAGAAGTTGCCATCGCTCGCGGCAAGCAGCCCCCCGTAAGGGTTGGCGCCGTCGCTGCCAGCGCCGAATGAATAAAGAACGGATTCCGTTCCGCCCACCGTCAGCGCGAACACCGTCCCCAGACTGTTAGCACCACCATCACGAGTCGTCCCGTAGAGCGCTCCACCGGGCGCCTGCACGAGGCTCCCGTAAGGATGCGCGCCATCCTGTCCCGCTCCGAAATCGTGCAGGTCCGTCTCGGTGCCATCGAGCGCCAGCCTGAAAGCCATTCCGTAGCCGTAGGCCCCGCCCGCGCTCGTCAGGCCATAGAGTGCGCCATCGCTTCCCTGCACGAGCGACCCGAACGGCAATTGCCCGTCCGAGCCGGCACCGAAGGAGTACAGCACCGACTCCGACCCCTGGGGTGTCACGACGAAGACCGCACCGAGTCCGTTCACACCGCCATGCAGGGCGAGTCCGTAGAAGTTGCCATCGCTCGCGAGGAGCAGGCCCCCGTAAGGATTCTGCGCATCGCTTCCGCTGCCCATGGCGTACAGCACCGACTCGTTGCCGGAGGTGTCGATGGCGAACACCACGCCATTGCCGTTGGCGCCGCCATAGGCGGTGGTGCCGTAGAAGCGTCCATCGCTTCCGCGCACGAGGCTCTTGCGGGGATTCGCGCCGTCGTTTCCACCGGCGAAGGAGTGGAGCACCGTCACCGTACCATCCGGCGCCCGGCGGAAAACCGTACCGACGTTGTAGACACCGCCGACGTAGGTCACGCCGTAGAGGCTTCCGTCACGGTCCTGCAGCAGGCCGCCATAGGGCGATTGTCCATCGCCCGGCGCGCCGGAGAAGGCATGGAGCGCGGACTCGGCTCCGGGACTGCAGGACACCGTCACGTCGACGATGTTGGATGACCCGATGATGCCTGAGCCGTTGCTGATCGTGCAGGCGACGCCGACCGGATGGGTCTGGAGCGTGATCGCATAGGCGGATCCCGCCGGCAGGCTCGTCGGCAGGGTGAAGGTCATCGCATTCGCCGCTACGGCGAGCACGTCGCTCCCGTTCACGAGCACGAGACCTGAGGTGTGCAGGCCGCTGATGGAGCCACCGACGGTGTAGGTGTCCGGCGCGCAGTCGACGCTGATATTGGTCACCGGCGCGCTGCCCACCGTTCCCTGACCGTTGATCACCGCGCAGGTGAGGCCCGCCGGCTGCGTCTGCACGGTGATGTCATACGCGGCGCCCGCGGGCAGCGTGCCCGGCATCACGAAGCTCGTAGCGCCGGCAGCGACCGGAAGCGGATCGGCGCTGTCGTTCAGGACGAGCCCGGCAGCGCTCAATCCAGAGATGGAGCCGCCGACGGTGTACACGTCCGCTGCGCAGCTCACCGCGATGTTGCTGACGTTTGCCGGGCCCATGACGCCCGCGCCGTTCATCACACTGCACTGCATGCCGCCCGGGGCCGACTGCACGGTGACATCGTAGGCGCTGCCGAACGGGACGCGCATCGGCAGGGTGAAGGAGCTCGCACCCGCAGTCACGCTCAGCCTGTCGGTGCCGTTCGCGAGCACGAGGCCGCCCTGACCGTTCAGTCCGCTCACCGTTCCACCGACGCTGTAGGGCTGATCCGTGCAGCTCACCACGACGCTCGCGAGGCTGGCGGCCGGCATCGTTCCCTTGCCGTTCGTGACCGAGCAGGAGAGTCCCTGCGGCTGCACGCTCACCGTGACGGCGTAGCTGCTCGTGTAAGCGACCGGCTGCTGGAAGGTGAACTGCGTGGCGCCCGCAGGGACCGCGAGCGTGTCGGTGCCGTTTGCGAGCACGAGGCCTGAGGCATTCAGGCCCTGGATGCTCCCGCCGAGGCTGAAGGCGAGGTCCGAGCAGGTCACCACCACGTTCGCGACGTTGGCGCTCTGCGTCATGCCGGTGCCGCCAGCGACCGTGCAGGTCTGCCCGGCGGGAGCCGCAGCGACGGTCACGGCATAGGGACTGTCCGCCGGTACGGCGGTCGGGAAGGTGAAGGGCCCGGCCGCGCGAACGGTGAGCGCATCGCCGCCGTTGTCGTGCAGCGTGACGGCGCTTCCGGCGGCAAGCCCCGCGACGCTGCCGCCGATCGTGACCAGGCCCGCATCCGAGGAGCCGCCGCAGCCGCCCGTCAGCGCGCCGACCATGCCGATCAGAATTCCAGGCAACGGGACCGGCGCCGCTCGCTTCACTCGCATACTCCCGCATCGAGGATCCATCCGGGTAACGGCGGTTTGCCGCCGAACTTGATGGGGCGCGCCATTAGGTTCAATGCGCCGACCGTGAAGCGCATCGCAGCGCCGGTGCGCGCGCCACGTTATGCAGTCGCTCAAGTCGGCCGGCGTTACGGCCGTTAGAGATGAATAGGATCGGACGCGAGTGAACACCATGTTCGATGGCGCAAATACGATCGTGCTGTACGAAGAGCTCGCCTTCCAGGACGTGCTGCCGGTGTGCTGGCGCACGCTCGCGAGCGCGGTCGACGCCGGGACGGCGGCGGTGTACAACGACCGCAACATGCGCCTGCTGCAGGCGCGCGAGGCGATGGATCAGCTCGGACCGGCGGAGAATGCGGATGAGGCTTCACCACACGCTGCCGATCTGATGCGCCTCGAGCTCAAGGTGAATCTGCTGCTCGATCTGGTAGGCCAGGTGCTGGCGGCCAACCGGCCGCGGCCGCCGCCGGTCCCGGTTCGTTTCAACTCGCTCGGCGCGGTCTGGAAGAGCACGCCGCCGTTGCCCGAGACCGGGGCTCAAGGGATCGTCGAGATCTACCTGCACGATGCGCTCGCCGAGCCGCTGAAGCTGCCCGGGCGCATCGCGAGTGTGACGCCGGACGGTCAGATCAAGGCGCGCTTCGCTCCCGTCGGTGAGAGCGTCGCGGATCTGCTCGAGAAGCTCGCGTTCCGCCGCCACCGCCGGCTCGTGGCCGGAAGCCGTCAGCCGACGCGCGGCGGTTGATGGCGCATTTCGCCCCGCCGCATATGCAAATTAACGAGTGCGTCACGGTCACTGCCGCCCCGCTCTAGGCAACATAACCTGCATCGACCACCTTGCCTTACCAAGTAAGAAGAAGGTGTCGGGGTTGTTGAGGCGGGGTGATCCATGAGCGGAGCGAACAGGTGAGTGCCGAGGCGGAAGCCCGCTGCCTCGAGTGCCCTCCCGGCACGGCACCCGGGAGCGACTCCGCCACCCGCACCGCCCGACTGCCGAGCGGCGATTCTCCGCTCATCCACCGTGTCGGCGACCTGATCCGCCAGGTCGCGGCGCACGATTCCACCGTGCTCGTGCTCGGGGAGTCCGGCACCGGCAAGGAGGTCGCCGCGCGCGCGATCCACGATCTGAGTCCGCGCCGCGGCCGGCCGTTCGTGGCGCTCAACTGCGGTGCGATTCCGGCGGAGCTGCTCGAGTCCGAGCTCTTCGGTCACGAGAAAGGCGCCTTCACCGGCGCCATCACCGCGCGCAAGGGCCGCTTCGAGATCGCCGAGGGCGGCACGCTGTTTCTCGATGAGATCGGCGACATGAGCCCCTCGATGCAGGTGAAGCTGCTGCGCGTCCTGCAGGAGCGCGTGTTCGAGCGAGTGGGCAGTCACGTGCCGATCCGCTCACGGGTGCGGATCATCGCTGCGACCCACCGCGATCTCGAGGAGGCGATCGGCCGCGGTGCGTTCCGCGAGGATCTCTATCATCGCCTCAACGTATTTCCCATCGAGATGCCGCCATTGCGGGCGCGCCTCGAGGACCTGCCGCGTCTCGCCGCGGAATTCATCGAGCAGAATGTGGCGGAAGGCCGCCCGCGCGTGCAGCTCTCGGCACGCGCGCTCGCTGCGCTCTGCCGTCACAGCTGGGCCGGCAACGTGCGCGAGCTCAGCAATCTGATCGAGCGGCTGTCGATCCTGTGCGGCGGCCGCACGGTCGATGTCGGCGATCTGCCGCCGCGCTACCGCCAGGGCGAGGACGCCACGCCCGAGCCCGACATCGAGGTCTTGAGCGCGCGCGAGGTACTGCGGGTTCTCGAGGAAGGCGTGAGCGAGCCGCAGGATCCCGAGCCGGCGCCTCTCGCCGAGGTGGTGTCACTGGCTTCGCTCCCGAGCGAAGGTCTCGACCTGCGTGCCCACCTCGCCACGATCGAGCGCACGCTCATCGAACAGGCCCTCGAGCGCACCGAGGGCGTAGTGGCGCAGGCCGCACGCCTCCTGAATCTCCGTCGCACGACGCTCGTCGAACGGCTCCGTAAGCTCGGTCTCCTCAGCGCGCAGGACCTGACGAAAGATTGACACCGGACGTGCGCCGCCCCGGCGCAGCGTGAACTGCCGCACGCTTTCTCTCCGAACCCGCCCAGGCACGGCTCTTGCAGCAATCGCCTCACGCGCGCCCGCAGGCGGCGCGGGAGGCATTGATGAGCGAGGCCGAGTCCGCTCCAGATCCGATCGGCGCTGAGCGCGTGGCGGTCGAGCCCGTCGCGATGGCGGAGGCCTCGCGCCGCACGCTCGAGCTCGCGCAGCGCGTCGCCGCGAGCGATTGCACCGTGCTCCTCATCGGCGAGTCAGGCACCGGCAAGGAGGTGCTGGCCCGCTTCATACACCGCCAGTCACCGCGCGCCGCGCGCGCCTTCGTCGCGGTCAACTGCGCGGCGCTCCCCGAATCCATGCTCGAGGCGATCCTCTTCGGCTATGAGCGCGGCGCCTTCACCGGTGCGCACGCGACGCACGCCGGCAAGTTCGAGCAGGCGCAGCGCGGCACGCTGCTGCTCGATGAGATCACGGAGATGCCGCTGCCACTGCAGGCCAAGCTGCTGCGCGTGCTGCAGGAGCGCGAGGTCGAGCGCCTCGGCGGGCGCGAATCGCTCGCGCTCGATGTGCGCGTCATCGCGACCACCAACCGCCGGCTGCGCGAGGAGGTCGCGGCGGGGCGCCTGCGCGAGGACCTCTACTATCGGCTCAACGTGTTTCCGCTCACGCTGCAGCCGCTGCGCGCCCGGACCGCGGACATCCTGCCGCTCGCCATGCAGCTGCTCAACGCGCGCTGCCGCCCCGGCGACCCGGTGCCGGCACTGAGTGCCGAAGCCGCGCAGCTGCTCCTCACTTATCCGTGGCCGGGCAACGTGCGCGAGCTCGACAACCTGCTGCAGCGGGCACTGATTCTGCTCTCGGGGCCCGTGATCCGGCCCGAGCACATCCAGTTCGAGTCGCTCGGCGAGGCGGAGCAGCCGGCGCCCGCCGCAGCGCCCTCGCTCGCGGGCTCGGTCGGTGAGCACGAGCGCCAGGTGATTCTCGAGGCACTGCGCAACGGTCGCAGCCGTGCGGCGGCCGCCGAGACGCTCGGCATCAGCACGCGCACCCTCCGCTACAAGCTCGCGCGGCTGCGCGAGGCCGGTGTCGAGGTACCTCCATGAGCCAGATGCAGATCGAGGCGGTCCTGCAGCAGATCCGCTCGCTGTCGGCGCAGCTGCGGCCGCAGAGCCCGGCACCGCCGCCGGGCGCAGGCGGCGTGAGCGAGTTCGCGCGGCTGCTGCAGCAGGGTGTCGATTCCGTCAACCAGTCCCAGCAGCGCGCCAGCGCACTCGCCGATGCGTTCACGCGCGGCACGCAGGGAGTGGAGCTGCCCGATGTGATGCTCGAGCTGCAGAAAGCTTCCGTGTCCTTCCGTGCGCTCACCGAGGTGCGCAATCGCCTGGTGACCGCCTACCAGGAAATCATGAACATGCCTCTGTGAGGGGCGACCTGACACATGGCGAACGAACTCGCAGCCCCGAATCTCGCTAACACGCTCGCTGCGGCGGTCAAACCGCTGCTGCTGCTGCTCGGCATCGCAGCCGCGGTGGCGGTGGGCCTGTCCGTCGCGCTCTGGTCGCACGGCCCTTCCTACAGCCTGCTGTACGCCAACCTCTCGGGCGAGGATCAGGCGCAGATCGCGCAGGCGCTCGATGCCGCCCAGATCCGCTACCGCGTGCAGCCGGGCTCGAATGCCATCGAAGTGCCCGCCGACCGCCTCGCGGATGCGCGCCTCAAGCTCGCCGGGCAGGGCCTGCCCCAGGGCGGTGGCGGCTTTGCGATGCTGGACAAGGATCCGGGGTTCGGCGTCAGCCAGTTCGTCGAGACTGCCCGCTATCAGCACGCGCTCGAGACCGAGCTCGCGCGCACCATCGCCAACCTCCGCCCCGTCGAGGGGGCGCGCGTTCACATCGCGCTGCCGCGCCCGTCGGCCTTCGTGCGCGAGCATCGCGCAGCGAGTGCCTCGGTGTTCGTGCAGCTGAAGGCGGGCCAGCGCCTCGAGCAGCAGCAGGTGCAGGCCATCATCAATCTCGTCGCCTCCAGCATTCCCGAGCTCGAGGCGAGCCAGGTCACCGTGGTCGATCAACAGGGCCGGCTGCTCTCACAGCCGCCGGGCCATGACGAGTTCTCACTCCGCGAGGAGCAGTTCGACATGGTGCACCGCCTCGAGGACGACTACCGGCAGCGTATCGAGGCACTGCTCACGCCGCTCGTCGGCGCCGGGCACGTCCGCGCGCAGGTCGTCGCCACACTCGACATGGCCGTCAGCGAGGAGGCACGCGAGCAGTACAAGCCCGGCAGTCAGATCGTGCGCAGCGAGCAGACCTCCGAGCAGACGAGCCGCGATGGCGCGATGGCGCAGGGCGTGCCCGGCGCACTCTCCAACCAGCCGCCCGCCGCCGGCGTCGCAGCGCCGCCCCCGCCAAGCACAGCGCCGGCGGCTGCCAAGGCCGGCACCGCGCCCAATGCCAGCGCCGCGGCGGCTGCGGCTGCGGCTGCCCCAGCCAACCCGGAGAGCACGACGCGTGAGAGCACGCGCAACTACGAGATCGACCGCACCCTGGCCTATACCCGCGAGCCCGCCGGCAAGCTGAAGCGCCTCACGGTGGCGGTGCTCCTCGATGAGGCGCAGAGCACCGACAAGGCCGGCAAGCGCGAGACTGCGGCGCTCTCGGCACCGCAGCTCGAGCACATCACGCAGCTCGTGAAGGACGCGGTCGGCTACGATCAGACACGCGGCGACACGGTGAGCGTGGTCACGGCCGCCTTTGCCGCCGAGTCTCCCGTGGCCGGCGGGGATCTGCAGGCGCCGGCGATCTGGGAGCGGCCCCTGTTTCGCGACCTGCTGCGCATCGGCTGCGGCGCGCTCATCCTCATCGTGCTGGTGCTCGCGGTGCTGCGGCCGCTGGTACGGAATCTCCTCTCGCTTCCGCGCAGCGCCGCCACCGCTGCACTGCCCGCCGGCGTCGGCGCGACGCTCTTGCCGGCGCCGCCCGCAGCCGCGGGGCCGCTGCTCGATCCCGCTCAGCAGCTGACGCAGGCGCGTGCACTGGTGAGCTCCGATCCGAAGCGCGTCGCGCAGGTCGTGCGCGGCTGGGTCGATCAGGATGGCTGAGCCCGCGAAAGGCGCACCGCCGGCCGCGGCCGCGCCGCCCGCCGCGCCCGTGGCGGCCGGTGGGCCGAGTGGTACCGAGCGCGCGGCGATCCTGCTCCTCACTCTCGGTGAGCAGGAAGCCGCGCAGATCCTGCGGCACCTCGGCGCGAAGGACGTGCAGCGGATCGGCGTCGCCATGGCGCGCATGGCGAACGTCTCGCGCACGCATGTCGAGCAGGTGCTGCAGGATTTCACCCAACGGGTCGAGTCGCAGACCTCCGTCGGCGTCGGCGCGGATGAGTTCGTGCGCAAGGCGCTGGTGCACGCGCTCGGCGAGGACAAGGCCGCCGGCATCATCGACCGTATCAGCCTTTCACGCTCCACCAAGGGGCTCGAGGCGCTCAAGTGGATGGACGCACGCGCGGTGGCGGAGCTGCTGCGCGCCGAGCACCCGCAGATGATCGCAATCGTGCTCGCTTACCTCGAGCCGGATCAGGCGGCGGAGGTGCTGGCGCTCCTGCCCGCGGCCATCCGCGCCGACGTCGTGGTACGCATCGCGACGCTCGATGGCGTGCAGCCGAGCGCGCTCTCCGAGCTCGATGACATCATCGAGAAGCAGTGCAGCGGCAAGTCCGCGGCCAACACCTCCGCGCTCGGCGGGGCCAAGGCCGCGGCCGGCATCCTCAATGCGCTCGAGACGGGCATCGAGAGCGCCATCCTCGAGGAGATCGGCAAGTCCGACGAGTCCCTCGCCACCCTCATCCAGGACCTGGTGTTCGTGTTCGAGGATCTTGCCGCGCTCGATGACCGCAGCATGCAGGAGCTGCTGCGCCAGGTGCCGGGGGACCAGCTGCTCATCGCGCTCAAGGGAGCGGATGAGCCGCTCAAGGAGAAGATCTTCAAGAACATGTCGCAGCGCGCCGCCGAGCTCCTCAAGGACGATCTCGCCGCCAAGGGCCCGGTGCGGCTGAGCGAGGTCGAGGCGGCGCAGAAGAGCATTCTGCAGAGCGCCCGCAAGCTCGCCGAGGCGGGAACCATCGCGCTCGCCGGCAAGGGAGAGGAGTATGTCTGAGCGGACGGCCGCGGACCCGCGCACGATCGAGCGCTGGTCACCGCCGACCGTCGGCGATGCGGTGCTGCCGCGCCGGCGCGAAGCGCGCGCCGCGGGTCAGTCCGCTGCGGCGAGCGGAGCCGACCAGGCCCAGGCGGCCGGATACGCCGCCGGCCTCGAGCGGGCGCAGCGCGAGTACAGCCAGCGCCTGGCCGAGCTCGATGGGCGCATCCGGAGTCTCGATGCCCTGCTGCGGCAGCTCGCGCAGCCGCTGCGGGCGCTCGATGCGGAGGTCGAGCAGGCGCTGCTGCGCCTCGCGACCGCCATCGGCTCGCAGCTTGCGCGGCGCGCGCTGCGTACCGAGCCGGGGCAGCTCATCGCGCTGCTGCGTGAGTGCCTCAAGGAGTTGCCGCTCGGTGCACGCGCGGTGCGCGTGCACCTCCACCCCGCCGACGCGAAGGTGCTCGAGGAGCGTCTCGCCGGCGAGTCCGAGTCGCGCGCCTGGCAGCTGGTGGAGGATCCAACGCTGACGCGCGGCGGACTTCTCGTGCAGAGTGAGTCCTCGCTCGTGGACGCCCGCTTCGAGAGCCGCGTCAATGCGCTCATCGTCCAGGCGCTCGGCGATGAGCGCGCCACCGGGCGATTGTCCGACGGAGCCGCCGCGCCCGTGGATGCCGCAGGCTCGCCGTGACCTCATCGAGCCCGCCGCAGCACGTGCCGCTCTGGGCACAGCGCCTCGAGCGCCTGGCGACACGCGTCGAGCGCGCGCCGCCGGTGAAGGTGCAGGGCGTGCTGACGCGTGTGGTCGGACTCACCCTGGAAGCGCTCGGGTGTCCCGCCGCGATCGGCGATCAGTGCCAGCTCGAGAGCGCGAACGGCGCGCGCATCGAGGCCGAGGTGGTCGGTTTCGAGGGCGAGCGGCTCTTCCTCATGCCGACCGGCGACAGTCACGGCCTCGGGCCGCGCGCCCGCGTCAGCGCCCGCGCGGGCGCCGGCACCATTGCTGTCGGCGAGGCACT
>Ga0335069_10009348_pt1 | contig 13956 bp, 10 predicted proteins | sample Lox_Sample_11_FD_206714 | JGI IMG/M metagenome (GOLD analysis project Ga0335069, IMG submission 206714) | Soil microbial communities from Loxahatchee National Wildlife Refuge, Florida, United States - Lox_Sample_1.1 | ecosystem: Environmental > Terrestrial > Soil > Wetlands | place: USA... | reverse complement strand
GATTTTAATGAACTGTTGTCCAGGCGTGATGCTCGCGACAACGTCCTCGCCCATTGCCTTTTCCTTGACCCTGTCCAGGAAATCCTTGGCCACCTTGTAATTCACATCGGCCTCAAGCAGAGCGACGCGGACCTCCCTCAAGGTATCTTTGATATTGGCCTCGCTCAGTTTGCCGTAGCCTCTCAATTTCTTGAAGGTGGCTTCCAGTCTTTCCTGTAATCTCTCGAACATTGTGGCAGATAGTTTAATGGAAATAGCATAAATAGTCAATTATTAAGTGCTTTTGGCGATTTAAAGATCAAATCGCCAGAAGCACTTAACCTGTGGGGGCCGCACCGCTTTTCGCGGCCTGAAAAAGTGCAGCGCCGGGCTTCCGGCCTCAAGTGCTGGACGCTCGTACCCCGTCCTACGGACGTCCATGATATAAAGATCTCTTTTCGGCTTCTTCGGCGGAAGTAACTTACCCCGCATATTAACGCAGACTGGAAGGCGAAAGCCCAAACCAATTGTAGATTCAGACGTAGTATCCGCGAACTCTGCGACCTAGCAGAGGGTCGCGGGTGGAGTGGCCGAAGGCGTGGAGTGGAAGAAGCAGATGTGGATGGGCTGCAAGCCATGCTCGCGCGCAGGCGTATATGCATACGTCGAGCAGCGCATGGCGAAGCAGACCGCCGCAGATGCGGTTCCCGAACACGCGTTTGACCGCTCACAAAAAAACATAATGCGATTGAAGAGAATTCGACTGTTAAAGTGTGTATGCTTCCTTGCCGAGCGTGTGTACCCAGTTTTGTTGAAGCACACGCTCCGCCTCGTCGGTTCTGTCTACACCGAGGATTACAATGGCATTGTCGTTCACTCTTCCGAGATGAGGATAGAGGTAATGAACATTGATGCCGGCATTCATAAGAGGCTTGAGCACGGCGTTTACCCCGCCCGGATGGTCCGGTGTCTCCACGGCGAGCACGTCCGTTACTTTCGGGTTATAGCCGTTCCCTTTAAGAATATTGAGCGCTTTTTCCGGATCATCGACGACAAAGCGGACCGTGCTGATGTCGGAGGTGTCTGCCACGGAGATGGCCCTGATGTTGACCCCTTCCCGGCCCAAAAGCTCGCTGATCCGCGAGAAAGCCCCCGGTACGTTGTCAAGGCTCACCGATATCTGTTTGATCACCATGCGCCTTACTCCTTTACATAATTGTAGCCCAGTTCCAGGGCCTCTTTGTTGAGCTTGATGAGCTTGGCCTTGCCTTCACCTAATATCTCGTTGAGGTTCTTGATGATGGCCTGGTACGAGATCATGCTGCTCGCCCTGATCAAGGCGCCCAGCATGATCATGTTCGCGACCTTGATAGTTCCCAGCTTTTCGGCAAGCTCACTTGTCGGGATTGACAGTATCTCTATATCGGACCTCGCTGATTCGGTGTTCACGAGAGATGAATTCGCGCAGAGAAGTCCTCCCGCCTGAAGGATGCTCTGAAACCTGGCGAACGACGGCTGGTTCATCGCAACGACAAACTCGGGTTCGGAAGCCACCGGAGACGCGATCTCCTCATCGGCCACAACCACGGTGCAATTGGCCGTGCCCCCTCTCACCTCGACGCCATAGGAGGGCAAATATGTAACGTACTTGCCTTCAAGCATGGCGGCGGTGGCGAGCGTCGTGCCCATGGATAGAACGCCCTGGCCGCCGAATCCAGAAAATATGGTCTTGATCAGCATATAGCCTCTTTGACAACACCGAGAGGAAATACCGTGCTCATCACCTCATCGATCCACCTGCAGGCCTGACGCGCATCCATCTTCCAGTTCGTGGGGCAGGGAGAGAGGATCTCCACGAGAGAAAAACCACGCCCCTCAATCTGGTATTGAAACGCCTTTGCGATGGCCTTCCTGGTTTTGAGCACAGCCGTCGGCTTGTTTACGGCGACCCGCTCCAGATAAACCGTTCCGTCAAGCTGGGCAAAAACCTCGCAGATCCTCACAGGGTGTCCCGCAATGAGTGAATTCCTTCCGCCAGGGGTTGTGGTCGTTACCTGGTCGATGAGTGTGGTCGGGGCCATCTGTCCGCCCGTCATACCGTAAACCCCGTTATTCACGAAGATAACCGTAATATTCTCTCCCCTGTTGGCCGCATGAAACCCTTCGGCCGTGCCGATGGCTGCAAGATCGCCGTCACCCTGGTACGAGAAGACAAGGTTTTTCGGGCGCACCCTTTTAATACCCGTGGCCACTGCCGCGCCTCGTCCGTGGGCCGATTCCAGGGTGTCTATTTCGAAATAATTATAGAGGAGCATGCCACAGCCGGCCGGCGCCACACAGATTGCTCTGGCCCTAAGGTCCATCTCTTCGATGACCTCCATGATGAGCCGGTTGATAATGCCGTGTCCGCAGCCGGGACAATAATGGAAGTGAGCCGGTTTGAGAAGTGTCGGCCTCGTGTACGCCTTCTTCATGCCTTTTTCCTTTTTCGCGACTGTGCCTGGTAGCAGTGACGCGAAATAATCCTGAAAAGCTCGACAGGTGTGGGTATCACACCGCCCGGCCTGCCATAGAAATGCACGTGTCCCCTCCCCTCCAGGGCGAGCTTCACGTCCTCCACCATTTGGCCGGCGCTCATCTCAAAGACGAAGAAATCGTTAATCGTCTTTGCCAGGTCCTTGATTGCCTTCACCGGGAATGGCCAGAGCGTAATAGGGCGAATCATGCCAACCTTCAGATTCTCCTGGCGGAGTCTTTTGATGGCGCCTTTTACGATTCTCGCCCCGATGCCATAGGCTACGACCACCATATCGGCGTCATCGACAAGGTATGTTTCGTACCTCACCTCGTTCTGCTCCATGCGCTGGAATTTTCTGAAGAGCTTCCAGTTATGCTCCTCCTGGAGCTTGGTGTCAAAGAGCAGGGAATAGATGGTGCGGGGAGGCCTTCCATCGGCGCCCGTCAGAATATAGTCCTTTTCGTAGACCGAGGGCGGCTTGATGTTGGTAAAATCGACCGGCTCCATCATCTGCCCCAACATGCCGTCACCCAGGATGATCACGGGGTTGCGGTACTTGTCTGCAAGATCGAAAGCAAGTGGCACGACTTCGGTCAGCTCCTGGACTGATCCCGGCGCGAGTACAATTGTCTTGTAATCGCCGTGTCCTCCGCCGCGGGTCGCCTGAAGGTAATCGGACTGGGCCGGTGAAATATTACCCATGCCGGGGCCGCCGCGTACCATATCGACAATCACAGCGGGCAACTCATCGGCCGCGAGATACGAGATGCCTTCCTGCTTGAGACTCATACCTGGCCCGCTCGATGACGTCATGGCCCGCGCGCCCGCCACGGATGCCCCGAGAACCATGTTGATGGCTGCAATTTCGCTCTCCGATTGGATGAAAACAAAACCCTCTTCGGCCATCCGTTTGGCCATATGTTCCGTGAGCTCGTTCTGCGGGGTTATAGGATACCCGAAATAACAGGTACATCCTGATAGGATCGCTGCCTCACCGAGGGCGGCGTTACCGCTCATTAATCGCTTCAATGCTTCTCCACCTCAATGGCAACATCGGGACACATGACGGCGCAGGTCGCGCAGCCCGTGCATCCTCCGGTCTCATCGAAAGCTGCAACATAGTATCCTTTGAGATTCAGGTCATCGGAAATAAAAATCGCCTTTTTCGGACAGAATTCGATGCAGAGGGCGCAGCCCTTGCAGCGTTCCCGGTCTATGGTGATGGTGCCTTTCAATGTGCGCCTCGGATCCTAAAAGCCCTTTTAAGGTAGCCTACCGCGGCAACCCTTGTCAAATACTTTTTCCCGATTTTCGAGTGGAAGTACCCAGAGTACTAAGCCGGCCCATAAAAAGAAGGACTCATCAATTGAGAGACCGTATGAGACTCACACAAAGACTGCGCAAACTGCGCCTTGCGCAAACATTTATGCTTCTCTTGAGGCTCTTGTGAGAAATATCATTTTTGTTGCATTAAGAGAATATATATCATAGTTTTTTATAGAGATGGACCTACGACACTTTGAAACGTTCCTGAAGATCGCGGAACATAGGAGCTTCACGAAAGCCGCGGAAGATCTTTGTCTCACTCAACCCACCGTGAGCAAACAGATCGTGGACCTGGAGCGTTTCTTCGAGGTAAAGCTCATCGACAGGACCAAGAGGACTGTGGCGCTCACGAAAGCCGGTGAAATCCTCATCGGATACGCCAGAGATCTCATCGGTTTGAAGAAGGACGCCGTTGAGGCTATCGCTTCCTTCAAAGGCCTGAAAATGGGGAGTATTGTCATAGGCGCGAGCACGATCCCCGGAACGTACATTCTTCCCAAGGTCTTAAGCATGTTCAAGAAGAAGTACGACGGCATAGGAATTAAGCTGATTATATCCGATACAAAGAACATTATAGAAAAAATGGAGGAAGGGGTCATAGATATCGGTTTTGTGGGAGCAAAGAGTCCGACAGGTAAGATCGACTTTAAGAAATTTGTAGAAGACACGATCGCCGTGATCGCCCCGCCTGAATTCCCCGGCACAATTCCGCTCAAGGACCTCAAAGAATATCCGCTCATTGCCCGGGAGAGCGGTTCGGGCACCCGCAACAATTTCGAGTCGTCTCTCAAGAAATCAAAGCACGTGAGTCCCGAGGACCTCAAGGTTGTGGCCGAACTCACAGACACCGAAGCGATTAAAGAAGCGGTCAAGGCCGGCATGGGCCTCGCCTATATATCGAATATGGCTGTCGCGGCCGATATGTCTTCGGGAAAGCTGAAACGTGTTTCAATCGAAGGATTCCCGGAAATCCGAAGGTCCTTCTTTATCATCGCCAGAAAAGGAAAGACAGCGCTCCCCCAAGTACGGGCGCTCACTGAAATGATCGACACATGGAGAAAGCATGAAAAGATGTAGCTTAACGTTCGTCGCCCTCTGTATACTCTGCTCCGTAACACTTGCCGAGGCTCGGGGGTATATTGATATCTACGGGTCGAGTTTTAAGAAGATTACCATCGGCGCGCCTCCCTTCAAGGGGGCGCCCTCAGAAAAGCTGCCCTCTGACATGAGCGACCTGTTGAATAAGGACTTCGATATGTCCGGCTTTTTTATCACGGCGCCTGCGTCCCTCATGGATAAAGAACTACTTGACGAAGGCGTTGAGAAGCCGGCCATAAAGTTTGACAACTGGCGTTCAATGGGGGTCGAACTTGTGTGCAAGGGACGCCTTCAGCAGTCGCAGAATGGAGATACAACACTGGAAGCCTTTCTCTATGACACGCTCGACGGCTCTCTTCTGCTCGCAAAGCGATACAAAGGACGTGAGAGCGAATGGAGAAGGATGATCCACAGACTGGCTGACGATATCATACTCACCGTCACCGGAGAGAAGGGCATCATGAGTTCGAGGGTTCTTTTCACCGCGGGGGTCCGCAATCTCAAGGAAGTGTACACGGCAGATATCGACGGACAGAACGTAGCGAAGCTGACCAATTATCGGAACATCGCTTTGTCCCCTTCCATTTCGCCGGAAGGAAAGTATCTGGCTTACACCTCCTATAAGGAAGGAAAACCCAATCTCTACATCAAGGACATTGAAAAAAACACGGAGATCTATGCGGACCGGTCGGATGGAACAAAGATCGGCACCTTCTGGCTCAACAAATCGACTATCCTCTACTCGCACACCACGGGCGGGCGCTCTGCGATTTACGCCTATGATGTCGAAAAAAAGGATAAAAAAACAATCCTGCAGAGAGAGGGCATCCTTGCGTCCCCTGCGGTATCGCCCGACGGCAAGAAGATGCTCTTTGTCTCCGATATGTACGGATCGCCGCAGATTTTCGTAAGGGATAACGACTCAGGAGAAATAAAAAGACTCACCTATTATGGGACGTACAACAGCGCACCGGCATGGTCTCCGAAGGGAGATCTCATCGTCTTTGTCTCCAAACTGGAGGGCGGCTTTGAAATATCTACAATCAATGACGACGGCTCCAACCAGCGGGTACTGACAAACGACGGGACCATTAATGATTCACCTCAATTCTCTCCTGATGGACGTTATATCCTGTATTCGTCGCAAAGAGGCGGAAAATACGCTATCTATGTTATGCTGTTTAATGGCGAAAACAAGCGGCTGCTCAAGTTTACCGATTACAACGAAGAGCAGCCCAAGTTTATGCCGTGATAATATGAAAGAGTTATAACCAGAAAAAGGAGGGAGATCATGAAACATGTTTTCATTCTCATTGTTGTCGGTATCTTTGTGTTGGCCGGGTGCGCTCCAAAGGTCGTTCAACAGACGCAGCCCGTAGCACCTACCGTAGTGGAGAGGCCTCTCGCCGTCGAGGACAGCGGAGCAAAGATGAAGAAGGAGGGCATTAGCGAGGAAGAGCTCGCTGAAGCAAAAGAGGAGCAGCCGGACCGTTCTCTGCAAGCCATTTTGCAGGACATCGGCTTTGATTTCGACAGTTATGCCATCAGAGGGTCGGAGCTCCCTAAGATCGAGCGGGTGGGCACCTGGATGAAACGCGAGGGGGCGACTAACCTCGTTTTAGAGGGCCACTGCGACGAGAGAGGCACGGTGGAGTATAATCTCGCCCTGGGACAGAAACGGGCCGAGGCGGTCAGGAGCTACCTCACAAAGATGGGTATTGAAAACGGCAGAATGAAGGTCGTCTCTTTCGGCAAGGAAATGCCTCTTGATCCCGGCCACACCGAGGAGGCCTGGGCCAAAAACAGACGCGTCCATTTCAAGGTTGATAAGAAAGGGTAGGACTATGAAGATCATAACACCGCGAGAGCGGACGGTTTGTTTATTTAGTTTGCCACCGTTTTGTCTTTGCGCCGTACTCGTGATACTTGTCGCATCGCTCACGGGATGTGCCACTACCCAGGAAACGGCGCAACTCCAGAGGTCTGTCGTGTCGAACCAGGATGAGCTCACGCAACTTAGACAGGAGCTGGATGCAAAGCTTGCAAACATGGCAAAAGAAAACGAGGCTCTGAGCAAGCAAGTGGTCAACGTTTACTCCGCTATGGAGAGCAGGGATGAAAAAATCAAGGGTCTCATGGGTAAAATAGACGAACTCGAGTATCAGTTGAGGACGTATTGGGCCGAAACAAACAGCGCCCTTGCCGACACAAAGAAGCTTGTCGCTGCGCGTAAGAACCAGGACGATACAAACGTTCAAACGCAGTCGCCGGGTACATCCGGTCAGACCACAGTTGACGCCAAATACGAAGACGCATACAAAGACGCTTTCGATACGTTTCAGAAAGGAAAGTATGAAGAAGCAGTGAAGAGATTCTCGGCGTTCATCGAATCATACAGCGGCACGCCGCTAGCCTCTAACGCTTACTACTGGATCGGCGAGAGCTATCTAAGCCTCAAAAATTATGATAAAGCTATTCTCTATTTTCAGGAGGTCATCGACAAATATCCGAAGAGCGAAAAAGCCCCCCGAGCGCTCCTGTCACAATCGGAGGCCTTTCGTCAGATCAACGATAAAAAAAGCTCTATAACCCTTTTGAAAAGGGTTATAGAGCTGTATCCCAAAACCGAAGAGGCGACTATCGCAGAGCGAAAGTTACGAAACAGTAACCTCTGAATCTGCGGGGAGTTCTTCGTCGGTCTTGCCCAGGATGTTCATGTCGTAGCCTCTATACTTGGCAAAACCTGTTCCCGCGGGGATAATCCTGCCCATGATCACGTTCTCTTTGAGCCCCTTCAGGTAGTCTACCCTGCCTTCAATCGAGGCTTGAGTCAGCACCTTTGTCGTGTCCTGGAAGCTCGCGGCCGATATAAAACTGTCGGTAATGAGCGACGCTTTGGTGATTCCCAGGAACAGAGGCTCGGCCTGGGCGGGCTTTCCACTCTGGGCTATGACGCGCTTGTTTTCTTCTTCGAACACCCACCATTCCACGAAATCGTCGATAATGAAGTTCGTGTCTCCTACGTCTTTAATCTTGACCCTCTTTAACATCTGACGCACGATAATCTCGATATGCTTGTCGTTGATCTTGACGCCCTGGAGCTGATAGACCTCCTGGATCTCGTCTACAAGGTAACGGGCAAGATCCTTAATGCCCAGGATGCGCAGAACGTCGTGAGGATTGACCGGCCCGTCCATCAATGGTTCGCCGGCTCGCACATAATCGCCCTCGTGAACGATAATGTGTTTACCTCTCGGGATCGTATACTTTCTCGGCTCTCCGTGTACAGTTTCCGGGTTGACAATAATCTCTCTTTTGCCTTTCGCCATCTTCCCAAAGCTCACGATACCGTTGATCTCGCTGACGATGGCGTTCTCTTTGGGTTTTCTCGCTTCGAAGAGTTCTGCCACCCTCGGCAGACCTCCCGTGATATCCTTTGTCTTGGTTGTTTCACGAGGCATTTTGGCGATGACGTCGCCGGCAAAGATTCCATCCCCTTCGTTAACCACTATGTGAGCTCCGATAGGAAGCATGTAGCGTGCGGGGCTCGTGGAATTGGGGATAATCTTGGTCCGGCCCTTTTCGTCCTTAATTGATATTCTCGGTCTCAGCTCGGCGTTTTTCGGCTCTATGATAACCTTATAGGAAAGACCGGTTACTTCGTCTTTACTCTCCTGCATGGTCTCGCCTTCGAATATGTCGCCGAACTTGACCTTACCCGACTCTTCCGAGAGGATCGGTATCGTGTAGGGATCCCATTCAGCAAGCGTCTGGCCGTCTTTCACGGATTGTCCGTCTTTGACTTTTAATTTGGCCCCATAAATAATAGAATATCGTTCTCTTTCACGACCCGCTTCATCGAGGATGGCGATCTCTCCATTTCTGTTCATTACTACCGGCACACCGTCCCTGTTAAGAACGGCCTTGACGTTGATGAACTTGAGTGCCCCTTCGTTTCGCGCTTCCAGCGTCGACTGCTCCACCCTTCTGGAGGCAGCGCCGCCTATATGGAAGGTTCTCATGGTAAGCTGTGTTCCCGGCTCTCCGATCGACTGTGCGGCAACGATGCCTACGGCCTCGCCGATACTGACCAGTCTTCCCCGAGAGAGGTCACGGCCATAGCAGAGCACGCAGATACCTCTTTTCGAGCGGCATGTGAGCGCCGATCGTATCTTAATTTTCTCATATCCGGCTTCCTCTATGAGCCTAAGGTGGCTCTCCGTAATCTCTTCATTCTTGTGCACGATAATCGCCCCGTCAGGGTCTTTCAAGTCTTCATGGGACACCCTGCCCAGGATTCGTGCGTCGAGACGCTCTATGACCTCACCGCCTTCGATAAGCGAGCTGACCTCGATATAATCAAAGGTGCCACAGTCATGCTCAGACACCACAACGTCCTGCGCGGCATCCACAAGCCTTCTCGTCAGATAACCCGAATTGGCCGTTTTTAACGCTGTATCGGCAAGACCCTTTCGCGCACCGTGTGTGGATATAAAGTACTGGAGCACGTCGAGGCCTTCCCGGAAGTTGCTGGTAATTGGCGTCTCAATAATCTCGCCTGACGGCTTGGCCATGAGTCCCCTCATGCCGGCAAGCTGTCTGATCTGCTGCGGGTTACCTCTTGCCCCCGAATGAGCCATCATAAAGATGGGATTCAGGCTGTTCTGGTGCTCCGGCTTTCCGCCCGCCCCCATGATCGGTTTGCCCTCTTCATCGGTGACGATCTCTGAGCCTAATTCGTCCATCAGTTCTTTAGCCACATCCTCGGTCACGTTGGCCCATATGTCGATGACCTGATTATATCGTTCGCCGTCGGTAATCAAGCCCTCTTGATACTGGTTCTGCACGTTCTTGACCGCTTCCTCGGCCTTATCGAGGAGTTTCTTCTTTTTCTGGGGGATGATCATGTCGTCAATCGATATGGAAATACCTCCCATTGTGGCATAGGTAAATCCAAGGTCTTTCAGACGGTCGGACAGGATGACTGTGCTCTTTTCGCCCGCGTCACGGTAACATTTATCGACAAGCTGAGCGATAGTCTTTTTATCCATGATGCGGTTAATAAGGCCGAACATATCGTTCATGATGGCCTTCTTCTTTGGGGCATCAAGCTCCTCGAGGGCATCTTCGATAACATCCCTCAATATGACCCTGCCTGCGGTGGTATCGACAATCTTTCCATCTATCCGAACTTTGATTCTCGCGTGCAGGTCTATCTCGCCCGCATCATGGGCAACCCGGACTTCTTCCACGTCCGCAAACGTCTTTCCCTCACCCTTCCGGTGTTTTCTGTCAATCGTAAGGTAGTAGAGGCCAAGCACGATGTCCTGCGTGGGAACGATAATCGGTTTGCCGTTTGCCGGTGAAAGGATGTTGTTTGTGGACATCATAAGTACCCGGGCTTCGGTCTGAGCCTCGATCGACAGCGGCACATGGACCGCCATCTGGTCACCGTCAAAGTCGGCATTGTAAGCCGGACACACGAGCGGGTGGAGCTGGATCGCCTTTCCGTCGATAAGCTGCGGCTCGAAGGCCTGTATGCCGAGACGATGCAGGGTCGGCGCCCTGTTGAGTAGCACCGGATGTTCTTTAATGACCTCTTCCAGCACGTCCCACACTTCCGGCCGTTCTTTCTCCACGATCTTCTTTGCATTCTTGATTGTTGTTGCGAAACCTTTTGTGATAAGTCTGTTGTAAACGAAAGGCTTGAAAAGCTCCAGCGCCATATATTTCGGGAGCCCGCACTGATGAAGCCTCAATTCCGGACCCACCACGATAACCGACCTGCCTGAATAGTCGACCCTTTTGCCCAAAAGATTCTGACGGAACCTTCCCTGCTTGCCGCGAAGCATATCGGAAAGCGACTTCAATGGCCGCTTACTCGCGCCGGTTACCACCCGGCCGCGTTTGGAGTTGTCAAAGAGAGCATCAACGGCCTCTTGCAGCATTCTCTTTTCGTTCCTGATAATAATCTCGGGGGCGTTGAGCTCCATTAGCCGCTTCAGCCTGTTGTTTCTGTTGATCACCCTTCTGTACAGGTCATTGAGGTCGGAAGTGGCAAACCTGCCGCCATCGAGCGGAACAAGAGGTCTCAATTCCGGAGGCAAGACCGGGATAATGTCAAGGATCATCCACTCGGGTTTCACACCGGACGCCTTGAACGCGGCCACCACTTTCAGTCTTCGGGCGATCTTTTTCTTCTTCGCATCACTCGAGGTATCTCTCATTTCTTCCCTGAGCGTCTTGGAAAGATCGTCAATGTTGATTCTCTTTAAGCATTCCCTGATGGCTTCAGCACCTATCCCTGCCATGAACCCTTCGGTATACTTGTCTCTCGCCTCTATGTATCTCTCCTCGGTGATGATCTCGCAGAATTCAAAAGGAGAATTACCCGGTTCAATGACAATGTACTGTTCAAAATAAAGCACCCTTTCGACCTCTTTTATGGTCAATTCAAGGAGCGTCCCTATTTTGCTCGGCATACTCTTGAGGAACCAGATGTGGGCCACAGGACAGGCAAGCTTTATATGACCCATCCTTTCCCTGCGCACTTTGGACTGAATGACTTCGACGCCGCACTTTTCGCAGATGATGCCCCTGTGTTTCATCCTCTTATACTTTCCACAGATGCATTCGTAGTCTTTTACAGGGCCGAATATCTTGGCGCAGAAGAGTCCGTCTCGCTCCGGTTTAAATGTCCGGTAATTGATGGTCTCCGGTTTCTTCACTTCCCCGTAGGACCATTTCTCGATGAGCTCAGGGGAAGCAAGCGCTATTTTTATTGCTGAATAGCTCAGCGGATCTTTTTGTTTATCAGTCTTAAAATATTCTTCCAAGGCATTCCTCCTTACTCTTCCTTGATCAGTTCTACATCGATACACAAACCCTGCAGCTCTTTAACCAGTACGTTAAACGATTCCGGCAGATTGGGTTCCAGCACATCTTCACCCTTGACGATCGCTTCGTAGGCCCTGATCCTGCCGTTCACATCATCCGACTTAATGGTGAGAAATTCCTGGAGGGAGAAAGAAGCTCCGTATCCCTCGAGGGCCCACACTTCCATTTCACCGAGCCTCTGACCGCCAAACTGCGCCTTTCCGCCAAGAGGCTGCTGCGTAACAAGAGAGTACGGTCCGATAGACCGTGCATGGATCTTGTCATCAACAAGGTGGTGCAATTTGAGAAAGTACATATTTCCCACGGTGATCTGGTGATGAAAGGCGTCGCCGTTTCTTCCGTCATAGAGCGTTGTCTGCCTGCTGTCCTTCAATCCGGCCATTTTGAAAAGGTCTTTGATCTCCTGTTCTTTTGCGCCGTCAAAAACAGGCACTGCGATGTGCACGCCATCTTGCATTCGCTCGGAAAGCCGCGCGAGGTCCTCGTCACTCAACCTGTCGATGAGCCCCTTCAGCTCTCCGTTGGAAAAAACCTTTTTGAGCTGTTTCTTGATGGAAGCCGCTTCGCAGGTATGTTTGTAGAAACTGTCGACAAGCTCTCCCACCCTCTTGCCGAGTTCCTTGGCGGCCCATCCGAGATGGGTCTCAAGAATCTGGCCGGCGTTCATTCTCGAAGGCACGCCCAGGGGATTGAGCACGATATCGATAGGGGTGCCGTCTTCCATAAAGGGCATATCTTCTTCCGGAAGGATAACCGATACGATGCCCTTGTTACCGTGCCGACCGGATATCTTGTCTCCGACGGCCACCTTTCTTTTCATAGCTACATATACCTTGATGGTCCTGATCACACCGGGGGGCAGTTCATCGCCCCTTTTGATCTTGTTTATCTTGTCTTCATATATGAGCCGAATAATTTCAAGCTGATTGTCTTTGCTATCGACGATCTTCGCGATCTTTCCCGAAAGGTCTTTGTCTTTGAAATCTATATCCTGCAATTTGTCAAAACTGATCGTGTCGATCTTCTCCTTGGTAAATGTTTCACCCTTCTTGAGCAACACCTTGCCCTTGCCGTCTTTGATATCGGCATGGGCAGTCTTCCCGGCAATAAGGTCTGCAATCTTCGTCTTCTTGCTTTCCACGATGATCTTGATCTGATCTTCTTGATCCTTGAGGATATTGGATACTTCCTTGTCCTCGATGGTACGGCTCCTGTCATCCTTGTCCACGCCTCGCCTTGACAGTACCTTTACATCGGTGACAATGCCCTCGATACCGTGGGGCACGCGCAGGCTCGTGTCTTTCACGTCGCCCGCCTTTTCTCCGAATATAGCGCGGAGCAGTTTTTCCTCGGGAGTGAGCTGTGTCTCGCCTTTGGGCGTGACCTTTCCCACGAGTATATCCCCGGGCTTGACCGTCGCACCGATACGGACGATACCACTGTCGTCAAGGTCTTTCAGCGCATCATCGCCAACGTTGGGGATATCCCTTGTCACCTCTTCTTTTCCAAGCTTGGTGTCACGGACAACGCATTCAAGTTCTTCGATGTGGATGGAGGTAAACGTATCCTCCTTCACGAGGCGTTCATTGACCAGCACCGAATCCTCGTAATTGTATCCCCTCCAGGGCATAAAGGCCACAAAGACGTTCTTTCCCAGGGCCAGCTCTCCGCTATCTGTAGAAGGACCGTCCGCAAGCACATCGCCTTTTTTCACGAAGTCGCCTTCGTTTACGATCACGCGCTGGTTGATGCACGTGTCCTGGTTTGACCGTCTGAATTTCAGAAGCTTATACACATCGATCTTGGTTACCGGCTCTTCTCCGCTCTTCTTCTCCTCGTATTTGAGGATAATGCGACTCGCGTCAACGCTCTCGATAATTCCATCATGTTTCGCAATGATTGTAACCCGTGAATCTCTTCCTACCATCTTTTCCATGCCGGTGCCGATGAGCGGAGCCTCAGGAACAAGAAGAGGCACTGCCTGTCTCTGCATATTGGAGCCCATGAGCGCGCGGTTTGCATCGTCATGTTCGAGAAACGGGATAAGCGCAGCTGATGCGCTCACAAGTTGCTTGGGGGAAACGTCCATGTAATCGATCTGCTCAGGGCTGATGAGGAAGACCCCTCCTCCCTTCTGG
>Ga0335069_10009347_pt1 | contig 13957 bp, 12 predicted proteins | sample Lox_Sample_11_FD_206714 | JGI IMG/M metagenome (GOLD analysis project Ga0335069, IMG submission 206714) | Soil microbial communities from Loxahatchee National Wildlife Refuge, Florida, United States - Lox_Sample_1.1 | ecosystem: Environmental > Terrestrial > Soil > Wetlands | place: USA... | reverse complement strand
CGCCAAAATCGTCGTGGACGATTTTGGCGGCCGCTCGTATCGCCTTCGCTTTGTTGCGAAAAAAAGTGACCGAGGAAATTTCTTTCTCAAAAGTCTTCGGGTCCGCGTTCGCGAAATCTTTTGCCGTCTTATATTTTTTGAAAAGCGAGTCCGTCACACGATTCACGACCTTGTCGGTGCACTGCGCCGACATCATAACCGCAACGAGGAACTGGAACGGGGTCGTATACGTAAGCTCGCTTTTGGGTCTCGGATACACGCGCCTGAGATACGCAACGATTCGCTTTGCCCGCGCCCGGCGTTCATCATCTGTAGGAGTAACCATACGGAAACATAGTACGCCTCTCGCCTCACTCATGCCAGAAGATGTAAACAATGGCGTAAATACTTGATTTCTGATAGAATTCCCGAGTTATATGGCAAAGAAAACAAAGAAGAATGTGGTTGTTTTGGGCGGCGGCACGGGCACCTTTACCGTATTGTCTGGCCTCAAGAAATATCCCTTCAACCTCACCGCGATCGTCGCCATGTCGGACAACGGCGGTTCGACTGGTGTCTTGCGCGACGAGCTCGGTGTCCTTCCGCCCGGCGATGTCCGGCAATGCTTGGTCGCACTTTCACGCTCCGACAAACTCATGCGCGACCTCATGAGTTATCGCTTCGAAAAGGGTGGGCTCAAAGGTTTGAGCTTCGGTAATCTCCTTCTTTCGGCACTTGAGAAAGTTACTGGGTCTTTCGACGAAGCAGTTGAGAAAGCGAGTGAAATATTGCGACTCGATGGCCGCGTCATCCCCGCAACACTCGACGAAGTACATCTCATGGCCGAAGTAGGATCGCACATCGTGCGCGGCGAAGAGAAAATCCAGATGACCAAGCTCAACGGTTCTCTGAAGCGTCTCTGGCTCGAACCGCAAGGACGTGCAAATCCAAAAGCACTCAAAGCGATACGCGACGCCGACGCTATCATCATCGGTCCCGGCAATCTCTACGCGAGCCTGATTCCTAATCTCCTCGTACGCGGTATTCCTGAGGCTATCAAGAAGAGCAGAGCCAAAAAGATATTCGTTTGCAGCCTCATGACGAAAGTCGAGCATACCAAAGGGTTTTCGGTTGCCGATTACACGACGAAGATAGAAACGTATCTTGGTTCGAAAGTCGATATCGTGATCTACAATAACAAGAAGCCTCATGCAGAACTTCTGCAACGGTACGCTCGCGCACATGACACACTTACCTCATGGGTTGAGCTTCCGCAAGGTCCCGATCTCATCGGCGCAAATCTGCATTCCAATCGCATGCACACGACCAATAAGATCGGGACGCCGAGTCGTGAAAGCTCGCTCGTCCGCCACGACCCCGCAAAGCTCGCGGCAATCATCGCCGGGATCCTCAAGGTCGAGAAAGCCTCACGTTAATCACTCCACCGTCACCGACTTCGCGAGGTTGCGCGGGCGGTCGACATTGAGACCTTTGTTGGTCGCGATGTAATAGGCGAAGAGCTGCAGCGGCACCACTGCAAGTATCGGCGTCAACATCTCGAGTGTCTTGGGGATGTAGATCACATCATCTGCGAGTCGCTTGATGTCTTCGTTGCCTTCGGTCGCAATGGTAATGACCGGACCCTTGCGTGCTTTTATTTCCTGAATATTAGAGAGTGTCTTTTCATAGACACTGTCGGAGGGAACGATCGCCATCGTCGGGAAGTTCTCGTCGATCATCGCCAAGGGGCCATGCTTCATCTCGCCCGCACCACATCCTTCTGCATGCACGTATGAGATCTCTTTGAGTTTCAGTGCACCTTCGAACGCGACCGGATAATTATATTTGCGTCCGATGTAGAGGAAGTCTCGTGCATCTTTGTACTTCGATGCAATAGCCTGGATCTTCGAGGCATTGTCCAGTATCTGCTGCACCTTTTCGGGGAGCGCTTGCAGCTCTTCGACAATGCGTGTGCCCATCGATACCGACATGCCCCGTTCGCGCCCTAGGTAAAGCGTAAACAAAGCGAGCGCCGTGAGCTGCGAAATGAACGCTTTGGTCGATGCAACCCCGATCTCCGGACCTGCATGGTTGTAGACACCCGCATCAGTCTCACGAGCGATAGTCGATCCCACGGTATTGACGATACCTAGGGTCAAGGCACCTTTTCGTTTACCCTCACGAATTGCTTCGAGTGTATCGGCCGTCTCGCCGGATTGTGAAATCGCCAAGACTGCAGTATGTTCGTCGATAAGTGGTTTGCGATAGCGGAACTCGGAACCGATCTCGACTTCAACGGGAATACCCGCATATTCCTCAATCATATATTCGCCGACGTATCCTGCGTATGATGCAGTGCCACAGCCGACGATGAGCAAGCGTTTGATGTCACGTAAACGTCCGGCAACACTCTCGAGTCCGCCGAGTTTCGCGAGTCCTTGTTCGACGATGAGCCGACCGCGAATCGTGTTGCGAATCACATCAGGTTCTTCCATCATTTCTTTCATCATAAAGAACTCATGACCGGATTTTTGTGCTGCCTCAGGCGACCAATCGATTGTCTCGGGAATGCGATTGACCAGACTCGCATCGAGCTTCGAGATGAGATGCGAGGTCGGGGTAATGACGGCCATCTCCCCATCTTCAAGATAAAGGACTTGTTTGGTGTGTCGAAGAATTGGCGTAGCATCCGATGCGACAAAATTCTCATCATCACCCAAGCCGAGTGCTACGGGCGCTCCCATTCGTGCCGCAATAATTGTTTGAGGCTCGGATCGATATTGCAGGGCGATGCCGTACGTGCCGCGTACTTCATTCAAAGCCGAACGCGCCGCCTCGGTGAAGGATTCTCCATTCTTGAGATGTTCTTCAACGAGATGTGCGAGTACTTCGGTATCCGTGTCAGACTTGAAGGTATGTCCCGCAGCCGAAAGCTTCTCCTTCAATTCACGAAAATTCTCGATGATGCCATTGTGCACGATCCACACATCGCCGGTGCAGTCGCCATGCGGATGCGCGTTGCTCTCGGTCGGCTCACCATGGGTCGCCCAGCGCAGATGTGCGATACCACTCGTGCCGACAAATTCTGGCTGTATCTTTTCTTTGAGTTTAGAAACGGCGCCAGCGGATTTGATGATGCCGCTCTGAGGCAAGAATATGCCGGCCGAATCATAACCCCGATATTCAAGCGATAAGAGGCCGTCCAAAAGCACGGTGCTTGCCTCTTTAGTACCCGTATAGGCGAATATACCGCACATCGCCTCACTCTATCACGTCGAAATACATATCTACAGTTATTTATTTCGAGATCTTCTTCGCCACCTTCTTGACGGTCTTCGCGCTTTTCTTCGCTGCGGTCTTCACTGTCTTTTTCGCACTGGTCGCGTTTTTGCCGAGCTCTTTCATCACCTGCTCCCAGTTACTCTTGAGTTCGCGTGCTGCACGTTCCACTTCTTTGCGATCTTTGTTCTTTATTCCTGCGTAGGTATTTTGGACATTCATCACAATGCCCTCGAGCGTTTTGCGGTCGATATTCTTCACTTTCTTCGCCTGGTTGATGACATCGGTTTTCATATCCATCGCCCATTTCGCCGCTATTTTGCGATGTGACTTCGCATCCGAACTACCATAAAAATAATATCCCGCCGCCGCTGCCCCGAGTGCCGCTGCTGCGATCTTCAATGCAGTGCCACCTGTTTTACTCTTTATCATATGCTTGTGTCGTCATTCATTACTAACTAATAGATAATCGCTCAAAGATCCCGTTCGCGAGACGTGCCGCGTTTCCCGGATCGGCCGGAGAATCGTTTGAACGCTTTGTTGAGAAAGGTGCCGAGAGCCACGACACTGAAACCGGTTTGCATCGAGCTGCGCATATGGGCGAGATCATTGCGCAAGAGTTCGCTCTCTTCGGACACATCCTTTGAGATCTCTTCGACATGCCCCAAAATCCGCCAAATTCGAAAGAGAATAAAAGCAAGCAATGCGCCAACAACCACGACAACGAGCGTCGTAATGAAGAAAAACGCATCCATCTTCGCGAACTCACTCATACCATTAGTATACTACAATTCTCGGGATCATATCTGGCAAAAAACAAAAAATACAGAGGTCAGATCTCTGTAGTTATCCCCAGAAATCACAGAGATCTGACCTCTGTAGGACAGCTTGTGATTTGTGTGTTGTTATTTTTCTTCGAGGTCGAGACAGACGGAATTGATGCAGTAGCGCTTCCCTGTTTTGGTAGGACCGTCATCGAAGATGTGTCCTAGGTGCGAACCGCAGCGCGCGCAGGTGATCTCGGTGCGAGTCATGCCGTGGCTCGAATCGACGTGCGTTTCGACTGCTCCCGGAAGTGCTTGGTCGAACGATGGCCAGCCGGTGCCGGAATCAAACTTCGCGTCCGAGGAGAAGAGTGGATTGCCGCAGGCCACACACGCATAGGTACCATCCGCCTTCTCATGGACGTATTCTCCCGTGAAAGGGGCTTCCGTCCCCTTCTCACGCAAGACTTTGTATTGCTCTGGTGTGAGCAATTTCTCCCATCCTTCTTCGTTTTCGGGCATTGGTTTGGTAGTCATAGCTAAAGTATACCAAACCAAATGAATGTTATCGCTTCGCCCGTACGCGTTCCAAATCAGTCAAATACATTTTGCGCAATCGGACAGACTCCGGTGTGATCTCGAGATATTCGTCTTCGGCCATGACTTCCAAACCGCGCTCGATCGTGAGCGTATACGGCGGAATGAGGTTGATCGCTTCATCCGAGCCAGAAGCGCGCATGTTGGTGAGCTGCTTGCCTTTGGTCGGATTGACCTCCATTTCCTCGCCCTTGGATGTATTGCCGATGACCATTCCCTCGTAGACCTCGGTCGCCGGAGAGATGTAAATGACGCCGCGCTCCTGGAGATTCCACAGTGCAAAGCCGAGCGCCTTGCCACTCGCCATTGAGATCATCGAGCCGACTTGCTTGCGCTTTATTTCGCCTGCATATGGCTGGAAGCCAACAACACGCGACGACATGATGCCCTCGCCTTTGGTATCCAAAACAAATTGATTGCGATAACCAAGGAGTCCGCGAGTCGGTCCTTCGAAGGTAAGGCGCACCTGATTTTCATGGACTTTGAGATCCTTCATGACGAATTTGCGCGTGCCTAAGCGTTCGATGATGACACCCTGGTACGTGTTCGGCGTGTCGATGATGACCTCTTCGAACGGTTCAAGGCGGGTACCATTCTCTTCGCGGAAAATGACCTGCGGCTGCGAAACCTGCATCTCATAGCCTTCGCGACGCATATTCTCAAGTAGTATTGCAATGTGAAGCTCGCCACGACCGGAGACTTTGTATCCGGAATCTTCTGATGAGAAGTCGACTTTGAGACCGACATTGATCTCAAGCTCGCGCTCCAGTCGATCGCGAATCTGACGCGAGGTGACGAACTTACCTTCGCGACCGGCAAACGGTGAGTTGTTGACGAGGAAATTCAAAGTAATGGTCGGTTCATCGATAGAAATAGCCGAAAGCGCTTCGGCTTTCTCGTCGGAAGTGATCGTTTCTCCAATGAAAATGTCTGAAAATCCTGCAACCATCGCGATGTCACCGGCATACACTTCCGCCGCTTCGACTTTTTGCAGACCCTTGAAGGTGAACATTTTGATTATTTTGCCGGTGCGCGTCTCGCCCGTGGGCTTCTTGACGAACATCGTGGTGCCTGACTTCAATACTCCTTCGTAGACACGCACGATGGCGAGTCGCCCCAAGAAATTGTCATAGCCGAGGTTGAATGGTTGTGCGCGCGCGGGTTTATCGACGGCTTCTGCACTCGAAGCGGGGGGAACATGTTTGAGTATCGTGTCGAGCAGTGGTGTGAGATCGGACGACTCGTCGGTCAGCTTCAATTTGGCAATTCCCTGACGACCAATCGCATAGACTATCGGGAAATTCGCTTGCTCATCGGAAGCACCGAGCTCGAGGAAAAGTTCGAGCACCTGGTCTTCGGTGCGCGATGGATCGGCTGCAGGCTTATCTATCTTGTTGATGACAACGATGGGCTTGAGGCCGAGTTCGAGTGACTTCTTCAAGACGAAGCGTGTCTGTGGCATCGGACCTTCTTGTGCATCGACGACGAGCAGCACCGAGTCGATAGAGCGCAAGACGCGCTCGACTTCGCTACCGAAGTCGGCATGGCCCGGTGTATCGACAATATTGATTTTCGTGGTCGGCACCTGCCCACCTTCTGGCGGGTAGAAAATCGCGGCGTTCTTCGCATAAATAGTGATGCCGCGCTCCTTCTCGAGCGTATTGCTATCCATCGAAACACCTTCTTCTCCGACACCAGTCTGCTTCAGGAGCGCATCCGTCAAGGTCGTCTTGCCATGGTCGACGTGGGCTATGATCGCTATGTTTCGAATTTCCATAAGGATTTCAAAAGAAAATGCCCCTTCGGGCCTTCTCATCGCACTATTATGTACTATTTGGAGAAACGCGTCAATTTTCTTTCAATGTAGACTATTTTTTCAGCAATGGATCGATAGCGGCGGTAAATGCCGAGAGCGGCTGAGCACCGTCGATGAGGCTTGTGCCAACAATAAATCCGGGTGTGCCTTGAATGCCGAACTTCGTTCCCTCCGCTTCATCGGCCTGCATCGCGGCGTCATATGCAGACTTGTTCTTCGCGATATCAGCTTTCACCGCACTATCGCTGATCTGGGGGAATTGCGATTTGATGAGAGCATCGATAGTCGCAGCATTGCCAAATCCCTGATCGCCTTCCTGATCTTGCGCCTTATACATAGCAGTGCGCCAGGTGAAATATTGATCAGGATACAGCACCCAGATCGAGCGACCATACTCTGCTGCAGTGGTCGAATCGTTGCCAAGGAACGGGAAATCTTTGAAGACGACTTTAAGTTTGCCGGTGTCGACGTAATTTTTCAAGATATCGGGGAATGCGGCGGGTGTCGTTATTTGTGGGACGCCGCCGACTTCAAATGCTTTGCAGAATGGGCACTGATAGTCTGACCAGAATGCCATCACCACGGGTGCATTGGTGGAGCCAATGTACGGCTCGCCATCGGTCTTCACATCTTTGATGTTTACTGCAGGTGCCACTGCCGCTGTTGGTTGGCCTTGCGCGACTGCTCCACCATTGTGTGAAAGTCCGAGAAAGAGCCCTCCGGCGATCAAGACTCCTGCGACAATAATTGCTCCCGGCGTATAGATCTTGCTCATATCACGTGTGGTTGTCGACATTTGGATATCAGACACCATCTGAGGATTCGACAATGGCTGCGGATCCGAAGTCTGAGTATCTGCTTTCTCCATAATCCACACATTGTACACGATGTATTAATAATGCAAGTGGGTACTAGAAATAAATCCCGTATCGCTTTATTGTTTGACTCCTTGCAACACATTCCAGACTGCAGGATCCTCGCCGCCGTCGAATTCAAAAATGGCGACGCCGCGTACACCGAGCGCTTTGGCAAGCGCAATTTTGCTTTGGACCGACTGTGCATCACTCCAGTCGAGCATATTGAACGTCAGGTGCGCATTATACGTATTCGCATACAAGCTTGCCGCAGCTGCAGCCGTAAGACCATCCATCGATCCTACCGAGAGCGGCCCGGTGGGTGCAGTGGATGAAGCAAGCGGCGTATAGGTGAGTGTCATCTCGCCGGCTGAGTTGCGCACCGGTATCACACTATATTGCTTCTCTATCTGAAGCGCGTAACCTGGATCGAAGGTCCAGAGAATATCGTACAGATATTGGTTATTGGCATATGCGGTCACTTGATACTCGTATCCGTATGTGGGAATGCCGACGATGATTTTACGCGGACTGATAGATTGCTCGGCAAGCGAAACGACTGCTTCAACCCATGCGGGATCAGCAACCGGCGCATAGAGTTGCGACGAGGATGCCGCAACAGCGGCGAGTTGAGAATCGACGGTTTGTTGATCATATGTCATGAGGTGGACACGATCGCAGTATTTATTGATCTGCGTATAGTCGTTTGCATACGCTCCAGCACCGGCGGGAATCTCCATACCATAATACTGAGCAGCAATAGGTGTGCGTGCCTCGATGTCACACGTCACGAGCTTATTGCCCATGCGCATATAGAGACCCTTGAGGAAGAGTGAGAAATAATTCTTGATCGCGGCGGGCTTGTTCTCGAAGTCGATATCGATACCGTCGTATCCGTTTGCCTTCACGAGGTTCGCGATAGTTGTTTCGAGTGCTTGACGACTCTTGGCGTTGGAAAGAATCTTCTGTATGACTGCGCCGTTACTCCACATGACCGTGGGGACAACGCGGACTTTCTGTGCATGTGCCGCGGCAATGACGGCAGGCCATGGGCCGACGTTCATCGGACCGTTATCAATGATAGTGCCACTGGAGCTTACTGAATAGACGAACGGATTAATCTCGGTGAGCTCACTCAAATGTGGCGAAACGTCATTGCTACTGGTCGCTGCGCGCCAATACGGCATCCAGCCGGACACTTCGAACGTCGTTGCGGCAGATGCAGAGATAGGCAGGAGTATGAGCAACGCAAAAACAACCGTATACAGATATCCGTATTTCATAACTCTATCCTACACTATCGATCGCTCGGGCAAAAATACCCTACAAACGGTGCGGATGATCTTGCACTTCAGTACAGCGGTGTCACGGTGATGGTCGAGCTCACGGTAGAAGTATTCCCATTATCGTCAGATACCGTGAAGGTGGCGGTATACGTTCCCGCTTGTGTGTAGACGTGAGTAAACGTCGCAGATGATTGAACAGTCGTGGGCGACGAAGCAGCAATACCGTTCATGACGACAGGTTGATCGCCCCAATTCACCGAGTAATGGAGATTGTTCGTTGAACCATTCATCACGGAAGCATGGACTGTCCACACACCAGTCGTGCCAAGCGAGAGCGTTGCCGGTGCGTCGATGCCAGAGATCGTAGGACCGTTGCTCATTGATCCGCCGGTCACGGTGAATGGGACTGCATTGCTTGCTCCGTTACCATTATCGACGGAGACATTGTAGGTGCCAGGGGAAACAAGGAGCGCATACATCGGGCACGCAGTGCCTGGCAAGCAGAATGCACCAAGTGCAGATGGTACGGTAAAGACAAGGCTTTGGTTGATGCCACCATGACAGCTCGGGTTCGTCGTGCATGCGATAGCGATACTCGATGCAATCGGAACGTTAGAGATAGCACCGCCGCCGAAACGTATCGTGTTGGACGAAGCGAATCCGAAGCCAGTGATTGTCACCGTCGTACCAGTAGGACCGGACGATGGTGTGATGTTATAGATCGTCATATTCGATGTCTGTTGCGATGATGTCACCGTGAATGAAACGGTATTGCTCGTGTTGCCGCCGGTCGTGACCGATATGCTATAGGTGCCCGGTGTCGTCTGCCGTGACGCAATCATGCAACCGGAGTAGTAGCAGAGGGGGTTTAACGATTGTGGTACCGTGAATGAAAGCGTTGCACCATCGTTTGAAGCGACATGCACCAAAGCACCGCTGCCGAAATTGATCGTATTGTCGGAAGAAAAACCACTCCCGTAGATAGTCACCGTAGTACCGACAGTACCAGAACTTGGCGAGAGCGACTTGATGTAAAGTCCGGATGTCGGAGGTGTTGTCGTACCACAACTCAACTGCGTTATTGCGGCGCGAGTGAGCATGCCGACGTAGCCGGTTGTGAAGATGCCTTGTGAGGATTGGAATTGTCTGACGGCTCCCAAGGTGAGCGGACCGAAGTAACCAGTCGCTCCGACTGAGAGCTCTCCTTCTTGATAGAGGAATGTCTGAAGTGTCGTCACGTCACCTCCAGTCCACGCGTCGCGTGAACCGAAGGAGAGGTTATGGCTGATAGTGATGCAGTTATTTGCCGGCATCATCGGACCGCCAGGATTAAATTGCAATGGGGCATCGCTGGCAGTACCAGAAACGGCGCCCGAAAGCGCAAGAATGGGGGTCATGACAAGACCAGCGATTTGTGTGGCAAGTGAGGGATTGACGAGCATATATGATGAATTGTTTTCAGTTAGTAACGTGAATGTGTTCGTTTGTTCGTTCGAACTCGTAGACAACTACAATCATATCATTGGGAAGATGAAATGATGATGAATTTCCTATCCGAACATGACTCCTGCCTGCTCCTTGATCATCTTCTCGATGCGGCCTTCGAAGAGGCGGAGTGTGAGTGGGAGCTTGGCGTAGAGCTCGAAGACATTATCCTTGACCTCGAGTGTGCCCGAGATGTGCTGCTTTTGTGCAGTGAAGGCGAAGTGGAGTGTGTTGCCTTCCCACTTCTCCTCTGTCTCGGTGAGATGCGCGGCGAGCTTCGAGCGTGATTCGTTCAAGACCTTGCGCACGCGCGTGATTGCTTCGACCGAAGAGAGTTTGTGTGGGATCGAGACTTTCATTACGCTCTTTTTACTATGATTCGTGAGAAAAAGCGAGTCACCTTAGTACCACGTACCGATACCAGAACCTGTAAGCGGAAAATCGGATCCGAGATATTTGGGGACACGCTCGGTTGCGAGATCCCACAGCGCTTTGTCGGAGGCTGGTACTTCGCGGGCATAATCGATTATCGACCCCTGCCCCTGCGTGACTACACCATAGGCAGTGAGTCCCAGATGTCGCGCGATGTACAAAGCGCGCGGTAAGTGGAAATCTTGTGTGACGATCGTCACCGACTGCGCATCGAAGACGGTGCGTGCACGATACATGCTACTGTACGTGTCGAAACCTGCGTGGTCGAGGAAGATGTCCGCCGCAGGAATACCTGCATTGGTGAGATATTTGCGCACCGGTGTCACCTCATCATAGGTGAGCTCGCCGTTATCTCCGGTAACAAGGATCTTAGAGACCTTCCCTGTCTTATAGAGCTCTATCGCCATGTCGGCACGCTCTGCTAATACGGGCGAGGGCTTGCCGGAGAGTACCGAAGCCCCCGGTACGATTGCAACTTCGGTTGTCGGTACGTCGAAAGGCGATGTATATATGAACGTGTGCATCGCGAACCGCATCATGCTAGGTACGCTGATACAAACGATCGCGCATACAAGAACGATGATGATCACAAGACGGTAATAAGAACGTATGAACGACATGGCTCAATTATGCCCCGACAGTGCAGAGACGGGAAATGGATGACCAAGACGAAGTCAATAGGTGTGCAGAAGTTATCCACAGAAATCACAGAGATCAGATCTCTGTAGAGATTTGGAGGCTCTATTGCTGCACCGTGAACACGGTCGAATTGCTCGTACCGCTCGTGGTCATGACTGAAACGTTATAGGTACCTGGGGTGATCAACTGAAGATATTGTGCACATGCCATCCCCGGTGCGCAGTATGGGCTGATAGAAGAAGGCACCGTGAAGGTCAAGCTCGAACCGTTCTGCGCGTAGACGTTCTCTATAGCGCCGTTGCCAAAGAGGATCGCCGTGATGTTGTAGAGGTTGGAACCGTATATGGTGACCGATGTGCCGACGCGCCCTACACTCGGCGAGAGGTATGAGATCGTCGGGGTGCCGTTGTTTAGAATTCCGCCGCTTGTGCCGAGCGCCGTTACAGTAAACGGCAGTGTGTTCGTCGTATATCCGATACCATTGGTGACCGAGACATCATACACACCGAGTCCGGTGTTTTGTGTACCGTAGCCAGCGAGTTGTGTCGGTACCGTGAACGATACCGATTGACCATCGTTCGAAGGGAGATTGGCGATGATGCCCGTACCGAAGTGGACCGCGTTGCTGGTCGCTGTGAAGCCCGAGCCGAGCAGTGTGACTGAGGTGCCCGTACCACCGGAGGTTGGGTTGAGATAGTTCGCGACCGGTGCCGTCAGATTGCTGGAATTAGTATTCGTGCCGCAATTACGATAATTATTGTAGAGATTTCCATAGTTGTTGTAGTAACTGCCATACGCATACGTCGGATATATGCTATTGCATCCGCACGAACCGTAGGCATAGAAGTAGTTGTTGCCACAGGTAGAGCCATACGAGTACACGGTGAACGAGAGTGCATTGCTCACACCACGCAAATTAGTCACGGTTATATTGACGCTTCCGGAGAAGGTGTATGACGGTACGATGAAGGTCATTGAGGTACCATTGCTCGGGACATTCGTGAGTGCGACCGAACCGAAGGTAATCGTGTTGTTGAGCGGGTCGAATCCAGTGCCGTAGATAGTTATCTCGGATCCCGGTGCACCGGTATTTTGTGAAAGCGAGGTGAGGTTGAGATTTACAAGATTGCTGTATGAGTAGTTCGAATTGTATGCATTCCACGGAACCGTCGAGGAGTAGACCGTTCCCGGCGCCGTATATGAAGAGCTTCCGCCGCATGAAGCACTCGAAATCGCTGCGCGAGTGGGAGCATCAACTGTTCCGGTCATCGAAAGTCCTTGCGCCTGTTGGAAATCACGGACGGCTGCTTGCGTAGCACCACCGAAGAATCCGGTCACCATCCATGTCCCGCTGCCAGGGTAATTTTGACCCACGAGGAAGGATTGTACTTGGGATACATCGCTGCCGCGCGCACCGTATGAGAGGTCACGATCGATCGTCATGCACTGCCCTGCATACCAATTGTCTTGGTAATTCACGAGTGCAGAGGCAGTCGAGGTAGTTGAGCATCCAATGAGAACGACGAGCGAGATGGCGACAGTTGCATACTTCATAAATAAGGCAGATTTTGATTATTAAATGGCTTAAAATCGTATCCCCGGCCACAATTCTTCTGTAGTAATACTATAGTTATGCATCAAGAACTACTCACATGCAAGGGTCGCCGACCATGCAGTACATACCTCAAAAAGCCCCGGAAATTATTGTATCGGCAGTTGCTGCGCCTCCTTTTTGAGCGCAGCGATGATGCTCGTGGATTTGAAGTACGTCGCGAGCTCGGATTTCCAATTCGCATCAGTGAGACTCACGTCTGGGTCAACGCCGCGACCCTGTATTGGCTGTTGATCGTCGCGCAAGGTAATTGCATGGACGAGTAGGAGTGCGTACGTCGTGCTCGCATCGAGTGAAGTTGTGAGCGGGAACGTGCTCTCGACGGTTCCCCATCCGCGCGTGGTAGCTCCCACCGAATACGCGATGTGATATCGCTTCAATGATGCGGTGAGTACTTCGGCAGTGGACTGTGTCATATCGTCAGTGAGCAATGCGACATCATGGTAGGACGCAAGTAAGGGATCCTTACTCCCCGCCGTGCGGACGACGTTGTAAGAATTATCTGCATAGAGATCAAAGGCGTATTGATTGGGACCCAAAAACTCACTGAGGAAACTTGTGGCATCTGGTAAGGAACCGCCGATATTGCCGCGCAGGTCGATAATGAGACTGTCGAGCACTGGTGTCGTCGAAGCATTGTTGAGCGCATCCTGGAATTCTTGAAGTGTCGTCGGCGACATCTTGCTGATGTAGAGGTAGAGCGTGTGACCCATCATAGTACTGAAAACGGTCGGTTCGACCTGCGACGTGTCGTAGCGTGCTTTGGTTTGCGCATCGGAGAGCACTCGATGCGCATATGAGACTTGTGCAAGCTGCACTTTTGCCGCAGCTGACGACGATGCAGCGAGTGTTGCGGCCTTCGTCTTGTATGCTGCATCGACCGCAAGAATCGATGAGCTGGCCGCGAGTCCGAGGTCGCTGTAGAGATCGGTCGATGGATTTACATTATTCACTGTTTGTTGAAGCGCGGCTTGGTCAGATTGTGAGAGCAGTTCGTTACGACCGTTGGGTGGGAGATTATAGAGAACGACTTGCAGGATCCCCGTGGCAAGAGTCGCCTTCGCGTCGGTCGTCGTTGCATACGAAAATGCATGCTCGAGCATCGCTGTGGTGCCCGCGCGATCCGGCGTCGCAAGCGTTGTCGACGCGCTGCTCACGCCAAACAACGAGAGCGCCTTCTGGGTCGATGCGAGGAACAGCTGCGACACATCAGC
>Ga0335069_10009346_pt1 | contig 13957 bp, 13 predicted proteins | sample Lox_Sample_11_FD_206714 | JGI IMG/M metagenome (GOLD analysis project Ga0335069, IMG submission 206714) | Soil microbial communities from Loxahatchee National Wildlife Refuge, Florida, United States - Lox_Sample_1.1 | ecosystem: Environmental > Terrestrial > Soil > Wetlands | place: USA... | reverse complement strand
GGCTGAATTCGACACTCCACACCTTCAGGCTTTCGTGCGGTCAATTTGCCTGCCGTAGTCCGCAAAAACCATATCCGCCTGTCGCGAACGCTCAATGAGCGATTACAGAGACGTATCATACGTCGATTCGATCCGGCTCCGTTAGAATCTACGGCATGATGCGTCAGCGACACGGGCTGCAGAACCTGATCTATCGTGGCGCATTGGCGTAATGTGCGTCTAATCGGAGAGAGCAGGCGGAAGGACGACCGGCTGGATGCGCAGGCCCTGGCCAGACTGGCCAGAATCGATCCGAAGTTGCTCTCGCCGATTCAACATCGGATCGGTCGAGAAAGGCCGTCCACACAGGAACGAGCATCGACCAAAGGAAAACAAGGCTCAAAAGCGCGGCGTGGCGCCGCAACCAGTTCATCCATGCCGCGGTGCAGATGAAAAGAGCTTGACGCCAATACCAAGCTTCCGAATGCCCTGAGCAGAACTCAGTCGCGAGGGATCGGCTTAGCTCTTGATCGAGAGCCTCTGGCCGAAGATGTTCAAGCGTCCAGGTGGCGAGCGCCGGCGGTTCATTTCGTCTCATGGCAGGTCATTGGAAACCCGACGTGCACACTACTCAGAGCTTCCGTTCCGCAGCGGTCCGGAGATCAGGTGAAGCGTAGTGATCACTTCTGCGGGATTCTCTTCGTAATAGAGAACCGCTTCCTTTGCGCGGAGCCGATTTGAAATCAAAAGAGCCGCATCAATGACAATCAGAACGGAGACCATCCATACATATCGCCCAGGGTGGCTCAGCGCGCGCAATTCATAGCGAGCTGCCGCGATCGTCAATGGGACAAAAAGCAAGATGAAAACCCAGAATCCCAACTGGACGTTCGACTTCCCCGGAAGGTAGGAGCAGGTAAATGGCACCTTGTAGAAATTGCGGAGATTGATATCGACGAGAATGCACCCGAGGAGCGCTAACACGAGGAGGTGAAGTGCGGCAGGCCCGTAAGGCCTCAGCTGAACCGAAAAAGCTGCTGAGCCAATCCAGACCGGACCGACCGCAAGCAACAGGAGGCACCGCCTGGTTGCCCTGATGTAACTCTCCGATGGTTGGATCTGTGTCGTCCGGAGGATCCAATTCGCAGTTAGCGAGATTGGAAGGGCGAAGCAACCGCGGAATCCAACCACGGCAAAGCTCATCATCACGGCCGTCGCCATCAGAAATCCTGAGTCGATGGAGTGAGTCACCAAGCTGAAACTGCCGCCGGCAGTTGTCGCCTTCACGCAGAAGAGTGCAATGGCAAATCCGATGCCGGCATAGAAAGCAAGTACAACGCGATGTTGTCGGCTTCGCACCAGGCAACGAATACTGAAGGTCGTAACGGCGAATGTAAGCGAATTGCCGAGACGCGCACCCTTTTGGGCAACGCGACGAACGCTAACGATATCGGGTTCTTCTAAGATTTTCCGCATGGTGCGGAAGTAGCACCATGCGAGTGAAGATGTCGCGCCAAGCACGGCAAGACCGAGGCTGATGATTGCTCGTTCGGCCATCCAGTTCAACTCCTCAGGAAGTGTGCCGATCAGCCAGTTAAACAACCCGAAGAACCAGTATGTCGGCGAACGATCAATCAGGTGATAGTTGGCGGGCGATGCGAACTCAGAACGCGTCGAGACAACAGGCTGTAGGAAGAAGACCACAATGAACAATACAAAAGCGCCAAGCTGGAGAACAGCAGACACACGCAGAGAGGCACGACGCGGAAGGGAGATTGCAATGAGACCTTGCACGGTAAGTACAGAACAAAATAGGAACAGGCTGGCCGCCACCATGGTGCACCAATAGGCAGCCATGCAGCGCAATACACCACTCCAGCCTCCTAGCGGCAGACCCAAAACAAGAGGCCACGCCAGGCCAGAGCCTATGTTGAGCGTGGCGATCAACAAAATGATGACAAAACCTGAGGCTGCCAGTTTCGCAGAGAGAATTGTGTGACTGGACACAGGCAACGGCGAAAGCACGTAGATATCCCGCTTGTCAGGAAAAGTCGCATCCCAGGTGAGAACTGCAAAGAGCCCGGTTACCAGCATCATTGTTTTGATCAGGTATTGCTCCATGTGCCAAGCGAAACTGAGTTGGATCCCCCCGGATACATAAATGTATGCCGCTAATGCATGGATCAAACTGAGCATGATGAAAACGCCGGCAAACTGTCCGAGGTACCCGATGACGTCGGCATGAGCAGAGAGAGCTTCAAGATCAACGATGCGCAAAAAGAACTGACGATAAAGAAGCCGGAACTCTTCCGGCATGAACTCCACGAGCTTATGCATGGATGATGTCCGCGACTTGTCTGGCGATCGCCTCATTGTCCTGTTCAACGGCAAGCTGGGCGAAGATTGCCTCCAAGTTTGGCGCCTTCATCAGGGAACGTAGCCTCTCGATAGAGTCATTCGCCACGACTCTGCCGCGATGCAGTATCACCACGCGCGTGCTGATCCGTTCGACTGTATCGAGTTCGTGTGAGCTGAAAAGGACAACTTTTCCGCGTGACGCCATCTCCCGTATCAAGCTACGCAGCATCAGAGCAGAACCTACATCGAGGCCAGAGAATGGCTCATCGAGCAGGAGCAGGTCGGGGTTGTGTATCAGCGCCGCGATCAGCAGAATCTTCTGCCGCATCCCCTTGGAGTAGCCGGAGATCGACGCGTGCCTGTCACCATGGAGCGAGAACAGTTGCAGCAGAGCATCGATGCGGGTTGTCGATTCCTGAACTGGGAGGCGCCGCAACTGCGCAACCATCGTCAGGTACTCCAGCCCGGAGAGATGTGTGTAGAGATAGGGCTCTTCCGGAACATATCCGGTTCGCCGTTTGTATTCCCTCAGGTCATCGCCGATCTGTTTTCCGTCGAACAGGATGTGACCGGTGGTCATCTCGATCAGACCGATGATCATTTTGATGGTTGTGGACTTGCCCGATCCGTTTGGTCCCAGGTAGCCAGTCACTTCGCCGGGGCGTGCAACAAAGCTCACGTCATCGACAGCCGCGATGCCCGAGAAATGCTTCGATATGTGACAAAGTTCGAGCATAAGAGTGTGCCAATCAGCGAAGAGTCGCCATGAAAGCGTTGATTTCGCGAAGCACATCGGCTTCATTCGAGCGAAAGATGAAGTGATCGGCATTCGGGATACGGATGACGCGTGCCTGTGGATTGCCAGCCTGAAACGCGTCCGCTTGTTCCGAAACGCGAGCTTTATCTTCTGCAACCATCTGGACAAGCTTGGATGGGTCCTGGGCACCCGCTGGACCGAAACTATGGGGATCGGCAAAGATTGCAAGCACTGGGCACTTGACACCCTCGAATCGTTCGACTCCGCGCTGAATTGCCACTCCGATCCTGAGATCTGGCGTGATGGGAGGTCCCGGAATCGTGTCTGGCACTCCTTCGAACTGCTTCAAGGTTTCCCGAAGATCCAACTGATAGTGAGGAATGCTGACGTTGAGAAGGTGTTCAGTCTTTGCCCTCATCTCTTTCGGGGAGGCAGGAAATACAAGGTCCTGAATTTCGGCGCGCAGCAGTTCGGCATCAACGATAGGGTCTCCACGTGAAGCCGACGCGTTGTAGTAGGCGTAGCTATTGGCGGCGTCGAGGTAGACAAGTCCCGCTACTTTCTCGGGGGCATGCGTACCGATATAACTGAGCTCCTCGCCAGCTAGCGAGTGACCAATGAGAACCGGCCTGCGGATGTGCAAGGCGTTCATTACCGCAAGCACGTCTTCTCCGAGGCGAGTGGCTGAATAGTTCTGGCAATCTGGAACTGGAGCACTCGATGCGCCGAATCCACGCCTTGTAATGCCGTACACGTGATACGTTGCGATCATCTTTGGCGCAAATGTGTCATAAACGTGAGCGTCGAATCGCAGGCCTGCCAGCAGAATCACGGGAGGTCCTGAGCCACCCCAATCAAGCACTTCCAGCTTCACGTCGTTTTCAACCTGGACCATTTGGACGCTATGAGCGGTGTTGTCTGCGGCCTTAGCAGCCTCTTGTTGCCCTGCAGCGACTGCGCAGGCCATGACGAGCAAGAATGATGGATACGCCGCTTTCAACGTTGCCTCCTTGAAGACTTACCCTCAAAACACCTGGTTGAGCGGTAATCCGCGATTAGTTCCATAAACAAGAAGAAATGGTGCCAGTACCATGCAATTCCACCGCATTTGGTGCGGCATGATCGAGAAACTTACCAACTGTTCAAATCGGATTCGTCGTGGACTCGATAAACGGATCATCCACGCCATCAATTCGGCCTTCGTGAACTGTTCCCCAAAGCGCAATCAGCATAGCCGCGAAGTATGGAAAGCGAATGAAGTCAGCGAGAAAGCTTAGATCTGATACCTGTCCCACGAAACTGGGTGCGAGTCTTGCCTGGCAAAGACCGGGGATCGAATACCAATAAAGGTCGCCAATCATGAAGGTCCCACCGGAAATCAACGGGAAAATCAATGCTGCGATCCAGAACGAGCGATGCACCGACTGTTGTCTAAGGGGCTTCAGAAGAATGCTATGGACTGACCGATAGACGAGCAGTCCCGCCCAGAAGAACGCTGTGTGTATCACCATCCAGCCGATAAGAGCGAGCGGTAGCCAGATCGATTGAAACAATTGCGATGCTCTACTGACTGCGGATGAGGTCTCGATTGAAGCGATTGTCGTATACCACGCCGGCGAAAGCATCGACCAGAGCAGTGCAAACAGAAGTGCAGGGCCTCGAGCACCCAGATTGCTGCACCAGGAATGAACGCATGCTACAGAGACCTGCCGCCAGTACCATGCATTAGATCGGCCAAGCCCGAAGACTTCGAGCAGGTCGCCATCCACCGCTTCATCGCGGTATCCGGCAGTCAGGTGTCTCAGCATCCACGTTGCAAGTTGAGGAGGTTCCCTGCGTTTCATCAACTCTCCTTCGGCGCGTCCATTTTCATATCGGGCAACGTCTGCCAGAGGCGCGTTAGAGCGCAGCGCATCTCGTGCACCTGGCGCATTCCTTCTTTGGTAATCCGGAAGAAACGCTTCGCTTTGCCACCACGCTCTGGAGTCGGATCGCCCAGCGCGGAAGTGATTAGCCCTTTCGCTTCCAACCGCTCAAGTGCCGCGTACACGCTGCTAACCGCGACTTCCGACTTGCGGTATTTCCCCAGTTCGCCTGCGATGGGGACACCGTATGCCTCTTCGCCAAGGTGGATCACCGCGAGAAGAAGCATCAATTCCAATTCGCCCAGATAGCCTCGCTCCGACATTAATTCCATGATAGAGAAGAAATGTATGCCGTCAACTGTTTTTTGGCGAAGTTGTCCCACTCGGTTCTACACGAAGTGCGTTTTGGCTTTTCCCATGTGAGCTGGTCAATTCATAGGTCTAGTCGCGATCAGCCGGTTTCTTTTTACTTCAGCTTGAGCAGGCGTGTTCATTTTTGCCTTCCGTCTGCGGTCCCGCTGACCAACGTGGGGATTCGTGCAGGGAAGGAAGGCGACAGAGTCTCCGAATGGGGCACCGGAGCGTTGAATGCATGGTAGGCCGCTCTGCACCGCGCCAGGCTAAAGCAGGAATCCTGATCGGGACGCATAATGTCACTGGTCGTTGAGAGCATGACGATCGGCATTGAGACGCCTCTTACGACCACACTTGGAAATGGGCACTGATTGGCCGGTTCCGAGCGCCTAACCGCGCATCGTTAAGCAATAGTTCCGCGCGTGCCCAACTCCAGGTTTCGTGCGTCTGCTCGCGTAGAGCGACAGGGTTTCCAAAGGTCCGCAGTGCGGCGAGGCGAGCCTCATCCTCAGCCATGCCACGGGCCATTGTCAATCAAAGTCGTTCTTTGAGAGCTCTGACGATGCAGGAGTCCCCATTCCTAGCAACGGCTGGGCATTTGCACCTTGAGCGCGCCGGGAATGAGGTCCCGGTGGGCATGATTCTGGAGACGTTCAATCCAGGCATGGGAGAGTTCGAAACCCTTCGCCGCGATTAAGGCCCCGGTACTGGCATATAGATCCTGCTGGAGGATCATGCCAATCGCGAGATCGCGGACATTACACTCGCGGATCTGCGTTGGGAACTCCAGATGCAGGTCCCCAAGTGCGGCGAGAATCGGTTGATCTACGCCCTTGACCGTTGCTCGAACACGCCGGCCTGCCTCGCGTGGCGACATGCCACTGCTCAGCAACTCGTCGAAAGCCAACCCTGTGCGCAATAGTTGGATTCCGAATTCAATCTCTCGCTTCTCCTCAGGAGTTGCCGCTTTGATCTCAGCTACTGGTGTCGTCTGGAACGCAATTATCTGGGCGATCGCTTCCATCCGCGGAATACGTGAGAGCATTTGAGCTGCAATGGCAGCGTGCCCGTCATACTTCTTCCGATCTTGCTCGGAGAGACGTTCCCCGGCATATGCCGCGTTAACCAGATCTTGGCTCAGAGTCACGCAGCCGAGCTGGGACAGCATTGCGGCGATTTCGTAGCTCCACGATGATTTGAAGTGCAGCTTTTGCGCTGCATGTTGCACGAAGCGAAGGAGCCGCATCGCTCGCCCAAAAGCGGCAGGATTGCTGAAGCTGAGCATCTCCGAGAGGACCGATACGCAACCCTTGAGCGTGCCTTCCAGCAGCTCTCTTTCCGCCGTGATGAGATGATGCTGCGCAAGCCCCGATTCGACAGCCTTCAGGAGATTCTCCTTGGAGATGGGCTTGGTCATGAAGCGGAAGATCCGGCCTTCATTAACCGCCGCCATCGCCGTATCAATATCGGTCTGGCCGGTGAGGGCCATGCGCACAGTGTCAGGAGCAATGTCGCGCACCCGGGTCAGGAACTGTGCTCCATCCATCTGCGGCATCCGCATGTCGGAAACGACAACCGCAAACGGCCCAGATTCCGTGATGGCTGTCAGCCCCAGGGCTCCGCCCACGGCCGTCTCTATGGCTAGATCTCGGCCCAGTAGCCGTCGATAGCCGTCAAGAACCGCCAGCTCGTCGTCAACGAAAAGGATCTTCTCGCTCATCGTCCTCCCTGCTCCTGGCTCAGAGTTTCCTGACAAGCTTCTGCCCAAACCTCCAGCTGTTGGAGCTTCCCGATGCGCTCGAGGAATAGAGTGTCCATGGTTTCGTCGCACTCTGGGGCGATTCCGTGCGATCTGGCCTCCAGAGCATTGGCGACATGTACAGCGGCGAGTGGGGACATCTCTCTAGCCGCACTGTCTGACGGACGATGATGCCATGCCACGGCCTCTACGATTGGGAACGGCAGGCCCCAGATGCCAAGAAGATATGCGCCAACCTCGGCATGAGTGCAGCCAAGTAACTCTTTCTCGACTTGCCAGACCGCCCTGCCGCCGGCACTTGCAATATCGGGTATCGTCCGCGCCAGGTCAGGGTCAGAGGAAGCGATGATCAGCTTACCGATGTCGTGCAATAGCCCCGCGCTCACGTATGCTCCGCTGGAGGCCGCTGCAATTCCCTCAACGCGTGCGATGGCCCGACAATATTGGCCTGTCAGATTGCTGTGCTGCCACAGACTCTCGACTGAATAGGCCTGTAACTTGGCGCTCAGAGAAGAAAAGATGCTTACGGAGAGAACCAGCGACTGCACGGTTTCGAGTCCGATCCGAAGAACTGCCTGTTCCGGCAGGGTGATCTCGCTGCGGGTTGCAAAGGCGACGGAGTTGGCGACCTGCAGAATCTTCGCCGTCATTCCCATATCCCTGGCGATGATCTCGCCGATCCTTGCTGGAGACGGATCACTGGCACGGAGCGCATCCATCACTTCGAGGTAGAGATTGGGCAGACTGGGAATTGAGCTGAGGCGAGCGACGAAGGACTTCAGGGACGCATTCTCGAGCAGGTCTCCAAGTGCGATCGTCTGCGACAAGAGTGTCTTCAACTGCCGTGCATCGAATGGTTTCGAGAGATACTGGTGCGCCCGTGCGGCAGAGTCAAGGATCGACTGCCGATCCGACTGCCCTGAGAGAAGGATGCGGACAGTCTGAGGGAACCGCTCCTGCACGGTATTGAGAAGCTCAAGCCCGCTCATCCCGGGCATACGCATGTCGCTCACGACGACATCGAACGGCCGGTCAAGCATCTTTAGAGCAGCTGCGCCACTGTCGGCAAACTCCATTTCCCACTCCTCCTGCATCGAATGAAGAGAGCGTTTCAGGCCCATGAGGAGATTGTCGTCGTCGTCTACGAAGAGAAGCCGCCTTTTCATCTCAGTTGGTCCCCAGATAAGGGCAGTCGCACAAAGAAGGTCGTTCCATGGCCAGCTTCGGTTTCGAACCAGATTTTGCCCGAATGTTTTTTGACAATTACCGTCTGCGCGAGGGTCAGTCCCTGGCCTGTTCCCTTGCCAACCTCCTTCGTCGTGAAGAAGGGATCAAAAATCCTGTCGCGAATGAGTTCCGGAATGCCGATGCCGGAATCCTGAATCCTCAGTTCGGCCCAGGGACCGTCATGGAGTGTGGAGATGGTGATGATGCCCTTCACCCCGCCACTTCGCTCCTGCGCTTCTGCAATGGCATGGGCTGAATTGACCAGAAGGTTAAGCAGAACCTGGTTGATCTCGCCGGCGAGACACGTGACGAGAGGTAGATCGTGATCCAGCTTCAGATCCACATCGGCAACATATTTCCACTCGTTTCGAGCGATCGTCACTGTCGCTTCGACTGCCTTGTTCAGATCGACAGCTTGCTTCTCTTCGGACCCTGGGTGGGAGAATTCCTTCATGGCGCGCACTATCTTCGCCACGCGTTGAACACCATCCAACGTCTGATCGATTGCCTTGGGAACTTCCTCGCGGAGGTAAGAGAGATCTGCCGCCTTGAGAGAGGCATCAAACTGGGCACAGATCGGCGTTTCGCCGCTCGCACCCGAGATCCCTTTCCTTAGCTGCTGAGCCAACTCGAGAATGTTGGCTGCCTGTTCCCAGCTCTCTTTCAGAAATTGTGTGTTGTCCCCAACATACTGGATTGGGGTATTTATCTCGTGCGCAATCCCTGCGGCAAGCTGCCCAATCGCTTCCATTTTCTGCGCACTGCGCCATTGATCGTCGATGGCATGCTTTTCCGTGACATCCTGCGCCAGGATCAACAGACCTGAATCGGTGGGATAGGCTGTGCAGGCAAACCACTTCTTAGCCGAGACAAAATATCCTTCGAATCGCCGAGTTGACCGTTCCTCCATAGCCTTGCGGTACTCCTGTTCGAAGACTGTTCCCACCAGCTCGGGCATATAGTCCCATAGAGACCTGCCGACGACCTCCTCCATCGTTTCTTCAGGCCGAGGGCGGTTGATATAGGTCAACTGCCACTCGCGATCAACCGCCAACACGTGCTCGCCGGTAGTTTCAAGCACGGCGCGCATTTGGGCTTCAACCGTAGATAGCTTGCGCTCAAGCTCCCTATGAGCCGACAGATCGCGGATGGTGGTCGAGATCCCAATCATGTTTCCAGCCTCGTCGCGTACTGGAAACGCCGTTAGCGAGACGGATACAGTGCGACCATCTTTATGACGACGGTTGGTATTCAGGTTCTGCACTGGCAGTCCGCTGCGCGTGCGCTCGCGGATCCAATCTTGCTCCTTCTCTTGCGCCGGACACAGCAGGAGATTGGTCGGCAGGCCGACGACTTGATCTGCTGAGTGCCCGAAGATCTCTTCAGCAGCGGGGTTCCATGTGGTGATCAGTCCATCGAGAGACTCGCTGAAGATGGCGTCATGGGAGGAATTCACGATCGAGGCGAGCAATCGTTGAGTTCTGACAAATGCCTCATTGGCTTGGTGAGCCTCTGTTATGTCAGCGCTCACACCCGCGAGACGAACAACCTGGCCTCCCGCGTCGAAGACCGGGAAAGCGCGCTGTCGAATCCACCGCAGTGCTCCGTCGGGTCGGCGTATTCGAAACGTGACCTCAAAAGGTTCGCGATGCTCGTTGGTATAAAGGTCCGTTAGACGCTGGCGGTCGTCTTCATGGATATCAGCGATCCAGCCAAGTGGATTTGCGCGCAAGTAGTCAACCGGTCTTCCCCAAATCGCCTCATATCCAGGGCTTACATAGAGGATGATTCCGGTGCAAGATTCGCGGATCCAGAAAACTTCGCGAATCGTAGAGATCAGCTCCTGGAAACGCGCTTCGCTCTCAATCAGTGCCTGGCGTGTGTTTCGGCTCTCAGTGACGTCGCGAGAGACGCCGAATGTTCCGATAATCTCGCCATCCGGCGACAGGAGAGGCATCTTGCTGGTCGACACCCACGTGACTCGGCCGTCGGGCCAAGTCTCCTTTTCTTCTTTATCGAGAAGAGGGTGACCGGATCGAATGATCTCCTGCTCATCGACAAATGCCTCGTTGGCATGCTCGTCGGCAAAGAAGTCCCGGTCCGATTTGCCGATCGCTTCATCGGGCGATTGCAGCTTCAGCGTTCGTGCCTGAGCACGGTTGATGAGCACAAACCGGCTCTGCAAGTCCTTGAAATAGATACCACTTTGAACGTGTTCCAGAAGAGCCGAGAGCAGGAATCCCTGATCGGCAAGTTTGGGATCAGGATGTGCATCAACAGCAGATTGCACACGATCGCCGGAGCTGAGCGAAGCCTGCGTGGAGATGTGCATATCCCGTCCCATCTGCCTGGAAGCACATTTCGAGCGCAACCATTGCTTACCGGGCAACCTTTCCTATCGGCAATTGCCGCCCGAGTTATAGTTCGCTTGCAAAGCGTGACCTGATGAATCCTATCGAACCGTGCTTTCAATTAAGGCGAGGCCAGGGATTGCCTTTGCACTCTTGAGCACGATCCGGTGTGACTGATTCGGAAGCTAAAGCCTCCATTCTCGATTGTATTTCGGCCCGCTTGATCAGCGCCTCGACCCTTCTCGTCTCCGATGTTGTGGGACACAGCGCCTCCCGAACGAGGCGGGAGATCTCTCTCTCATAAGAAGCCAACTGGGCCTCGATCGTCATTTTCAGTCGAGGCTTATCTATATCTTCCACGCTGCACCTCGTGCTCCGGCCGGGGTGAGATGGCGAGATTCTCCTCTGATTTGTTCGGGAGACTCACACTGGATGCGAAGAGCGTACTCTTCAGCTTCGTCCAATGTCAGGCGAATCGTGGCGAGACTCCTGTCGCCAGGTGACTCCTTGATCTTGTGAAGCTCGCGAAAAAGCAATACGGATATGCTCATCTCGAAGGCCCGTCGCTTCACTCTTCCATAGGGTTCTTTGGGTCTCTGTGATTTAAATCACACCGCGTGTGCGGTCACCTGGCTAATTCTTCGTTTTCTATTGGATCATTTCCATTCAGAATCAGCACGATACGCGTACCGAGTTGCATTTCAGCGACGCCCGTAATCGCTCCCAAAGTTGTACAGAGTCCCATATGGGCGCCCGGTCCGGAACGTTCTAGGCAGAGTCCTCGTTAGAAATGGGTCAGCAGGCCATGGAAGGGCTCGGATCCAAGATCGCAGGCTTGAGGAGGGAATTACAACTCCTCACGCTTGAGGAGAGGCGGCTGCTTTTGTTGGCTTCCATGGAGAGGCGCGCCCCCAGCCAGATCGCTGAAGCCAAGGATCAGCTTTCTATTGTTCGGCAGAGGCTTCGCGATATGTCTCGCAACCTATTTGATCTAGAGAACGTTCGAGAGTCGCGAACATAGAATTCCTGCGGAAAATCTCTCCTCTGCGGCGAAAGAGTGCGGGTGGCCTGACACCAAAGATCTCCCTGACCCCGGAATTTCAGGCCATCCGAGTCATCCAAGCCCAGGGACGTGATGAATTGGCCCAGCGGGTTTGGATGCAGGCACGATTGTTCTTCCGCGTGCCGCCCAACCCAGTGCAATGACCCAGCCGAACAGAGTCCATCCAAAGACGAGGTCCACGACCACGATCCATGCAGTCGCCGCGCAGTTTCTATACAGTGCAAGCGCACTTGGGATGAAATATCCCGCCACGAGAATCAGAAACAAAAGAAGATGAAATGGCGCCAGCAACTCAGCGTTCTGCCTGGCTAAACCAACGGCGATCGCAAAGATCAGGAGGGCCCCGAGCACGGTCGCGGTGACGAGTCGAAATAGCTGACCCATAACGCACCCCCTCACGATGGAAAGAGTCTAGCTCGGAAGTTGGTGCCACTCAATGAGAGGGCGCGCTCGATTTGATCACACGAAACCGATCCGCACGGTTAGGGGAAAGGAAACCGAGAAGCAATTGCGTTCGTCTCGGATAGTGGCTGAGGTGTAAGGTGTCGTCGAAGATCGAGTCCGTCCTGCTACCGGCGCGGCTCACCGGAATGAATCAGCGGGTGACCTGCGGCGTAAGCGCTATCAAAATCACGCAGCCCGACACGGGCGAGTACAGCTATACACGCCCAAAAATCGTCGGCGCTCCTCTTGATCTTCCAGACGGCGACTATCTCGTCAGGTTCGCGGGTCTCACTCTGGAAGTACATCGACACAGGGGCGTTTGGATGGGTACCTAGCGACCCACACCCGCGTAAGAGCATCTGCTGTTGCGTAAAGGCCCTACCTTCCCCCGCTCTCCAGAAACCGCCTGCTTTAACGCGCTGCACCGGGATACACTTCGTGCACCGCATCTACTATCGCATCGGGGCGTTCCTCTGGAATCATGTGGGAGCTGTCGGAGACGATAAGCCATTTTCCTTTGGTGGAGAAATGCTGCGCCAACTGAATTTGACCGTCCACCCAGGTTTTGCGGAGATCCACCCAGTCCTGTGATGTTAGCGGCAGGCCCCACATGCCTTTCCCAGCAATGAGAACGACGAGCGGTTTGTCGCCCAATGGTGGCAGGTCCGCCAGCTCGGCCTCGCTATCACCCGCGAACTGCTCCTCGACTTCGCTCGTTGTCGCCCGAATGAACTTCGGCTGTATGGCGTGGTAGTACCATTCCTGATCGTTGGTTGGCGGCCCCGCACCCTCGATATCCTCTTTCGCGAGGAACCGGCTGATCCCCAAGAAGTACAGCACGGACGCATAGATTCGATCCCGCTCGCGGCGTCTGAGATCAGCCTCAGCAGGTGCGAGGATGCTGGCCGGCAGCTTTAGCTTGTTCGGACCACCATCTGCCAGAACCATCCCCGCCACTTCATCCGGGTAGAGTTTGCTGTACACAAGAACGCTGCCTTTGCCGAATGAATGACCCACCAATATGTAGGGCGGTTTCTCGCCCGCATTCTCCAGGAGCGCGTGCAGCTCCTTCGCGAGTTCCGAAAGCGTTCGAGGCATCGGGCCTGGATCACTCCAGCCATATCCGGCTCGGTCATAGGAGCAAACACGAGTAGAATTCCCTATCCTAGGCTGTACAAGGCGCCACCCCGACGCGGGCACCCCGAGTCCGGATACCAGAACGACGGTGGGGCTTCCCTTGCCGGTGCAATCGATATTGAGGTTGTACCCGCCGACGTCAACTGACTTTCCAACTTGGCGGAATCGGCGCGCGTCTGCTCGCGCCTCAATAGCCTGGTAGGAAACCCCGGAAATGACGATGAGCAGAACGATTCCCGCCACGAGCAACGCGATCCAGCGAAGTAGTTGAAGAAACTTACCTCGCTTGGCTTGACTTGTGCGCGGAGGTTGATTCTCCATGGTGTTCCTCGGAGTAGCCCAGCGAGTGCGCCAAATGAGTGGAGAGCATCCGGGCGTTGCTGGCAGTGCCAGGAGGATATATCGCGGCATCTAAAGGCGGCATCAAGACCGCCCGAGGTCGAAAGACTGAGGCGCCTTGGGAATAGCCGATCAGGACCATATGAGACCAGCATCCGGAGACTTTGGAGGGAAAATTTGCCGTTCAGGAACTCATCTCTGAGTTTCGAGTTGAACGATTCGCAGTAGCCGTTCTCCCACGGAGAGCCGGGTTCGATGTACAGCGTCTTGGCCCCCGTAGCAGCAAGCCACTTGCGCAGATCCACTGTGGCATGTGGCAGCTAC
>Ga0335069_10009345_pt1 | contig 13960 bp, 13 predicted proteins | sample Lox_Sample_11_FD_206714 | JGI IMG/M metagenome (GOLD analysis project Ga0335069, IMG submission 206714) | Soil microbial communities from Loxahatchee National Wildlife Refuge, Florida, United States - Lox_Sample_1.1 | ecosystem: Environmental > Terrestrial > Soil > Wetlands | place: USA... | reverse complement strand
CCGTTCCTTTGGAGGAAATCTGAGCAACGCATCGTTCATCGCTTTTAAGTTAGCCTCTGAGGCTGGCAGCGGATTGCAGTCGAGACTTGAGGTAAGGATTACCTTCATACCAACCGCAAATCTATCTCCAAAAATTCGATGATCAATCTTTGTTCGCGGGAATCGGGTTCTCATTACGCTTGGAAATTGAGTTGTATCACGCAGCATTTTGTCGATATGCACGGCTGTTTCTACTGGTCCGTCAAGAGTTACATCACCGATAGCGATTTGGTCCGAATCCCGAACCTGGGCATACATTCGGGCACTGGGACAGGGATCGGCTACTGATTCCCAGGCCCGTTCGTCGTCTTCAATTCTGCGTGAAAGATCGCGCCACTGAGGAAACACCTCGTATCCCGATGTGCAGGGCACGAATTTCCAAATACAAAGAAATGATGCCTCAAAGGCTGCGTCTATATCCTGCCGTGCAGCTAGTGACGTGTAGTCGAGCTGAGGAAGTTGGTCTCGATACCGTGGATATTCCCAGATGCGAAAGTCAGGGCTCGATTCATAGGCAAACCGCATATGGGTTTTGCCGTTGAGTTCGCCTCCGACTAAAGAATGTTCTCCCAGGAAGGCGACCTCGGACCTGATCTCCTCAATGGAACCATTTCGAATGGTAAGGCTCACCTCGGCTCGCCACGGTCGCACTCCAAGGTATTGACCGCCATAGCTTGCAATCCAGAACGCTTCTTTCGTCCACCACGAGAATTCACCTGCTGTGTAGAAGCAAGAATCCGCCGTGCAAGGCCAAATTGAAGTGAATTGATGCGTCTTGAGCACGTGAACGGCATTTTCGTCGAGCCTCTGCCCGGGTTGTAGCCGACTGACGTCACACAGCAGCCTCTTCGCCTTCGGTATCTGCCGCGCCGAATATACGCGCAGCCCGATTGACAGCGCGATCACCGCGAGCACGCAATAGAGCAGAATCCGACCAATCCGTTTCAGCACACGCCGCATTCGGGACGAGTGTATCTCCACACCATTGGCAGACACCGCCGATCCACAGTTTGTTCCGAAATTGTGAATCGTTGCGATTCAGCATGGACCAATTCGGAACAAGACGTAATTTGGATGCCATTCCATAGCCCGGATCGTAAGATCCGGGTTCGCAACCTGTGCGAGATTTGCCGAGTCCCGCCAGGGGACGACACAACTAGCTCGCCGCCCGCCTCATCTCCTTCGGCCTTGTGTCCATCCCAAAGTCTTTCTCGATCCTCGCGTACCAGGTCTCATCATCAGCCGACCACAGTGTCGCCCACTCTTCGTCGGTAAAACTCTTGCGCCACTGCAGGAAGCCTTCCGCGCCCGGACCGACCGGGTGCCGCAATTGCCAGGTGCCACTTTCGTAGACTTCGAGGATCGTCTTCGCCACCTCGGACGGCGGTACCGGATGCTGCCGCAGAGACGCCTCGAAGATGGCGGCCATGCGATTGTGCTGTGGGTACGGCGAGGTCGATTCCGACTTGATGCGGTGCGCCATCTCTGTGTCGGTGATTCCCGGTTCCACCACGGCCACGCGCACGTTGAACATCTTCATCTCGCCGGCTAGGCCTTCACTGAGCGCTTCCAGCGCGAATTTCGTCGCCATGTACGGAGTGAGCGGCGAGTTGCTGATTCGTCCCGCAACCGAGCTGATATTGATGATGCATCCGCTGCGGCGCTGGCGCATGTGCGGCACCACGGCCTGTATGCAGCGCAACGCGCCGAAGTAGTTGGTCTCCATGACGGAGCGAAACTGCGACAGCGGCAGCTCTTCGATGGAGCCCGTCATCTCGATGCCGGCGTTGTTCACCAGCACATCCACCGGTCCGGTGGCGTAGTGAATGTCGCTGATTGCCCGCCGCACCGAATCGTCGGAGTCCACATCCATCTGCGAAATGGTGATGGGAAGCTTTTCGCGCGCGGCAATATCCGCCAGTTGCGGCGCGCCTGCCGGGTTACGCATGGTGGCATACACGTGATGCCCGGCGCGCGCGAACATCAGCGCCGACTCGAAGCCAATTCCCTTGCTGGTTCCGGTAATTAGAACGTAAGCCATCCTCGCCTCCTCTGGAGCACCCGTCCCACAAGTGGCGAAATTATACTCCGCAAAAGTGGAAGAAAAATCGCTGTGGTATAGTTCCGCCTCACTATCCATTCACCGGAGATTCACATGCAGAGACGCGCTGTAACCGCAGTGGTCTGTCTGTTAAGCCTCGCTGTCTTGTTCGGATGTAACACTGCGGAGCAACCCGCCGCTACGCCCGACACGCGCGCTGCCGATGAAGCCGCGATCCGCAAGGCCGATGCCGACTGGGTGAAGGCGGCGCAAACCAAGCAGGTGGACGCGTGGTTGGCTTTCTACGCCGACGACGCGGCTGTGATGCCGCCAAATGAAAAAACGATGAGCAAGACCGACGCCAACCTGCACAAAGATCTCGCAGATATGTTCGGCCTGCCCAACATGAACATAACCTGGGAGCCGACGAAGGTGATCGTCGCGAAGTCAGGCGACATCGGCTATCTGCATGGGACCTACCACGTGACTTTCAACGACCCCAAGGGCAAGCCCGCGCGCGAGGATGGCAAGATGGTCGAGGTGTGGAAGAAGCAGGCCGACGGTGGCTGGAAGTGCGCGGTAGATATGTGGAGCCCGGATACAGCCCCCGCGCCGCCCTCAAAGTAGAACCGGTGACGGCGAACATTGACTAATTTCCCGGTTCCGTCCTACGATTTGCCGCACACGGGGTGAGGGGAAAGGCATCTTTCCCCATGGGTATCCACGATGTTGGCACCAACGATGCCAGCACTGCCCGCCGTCAGTACCCGAACGCGCTAACCCGCCTTGGCGCAAATCCCGCCACAGTCATGGCTTTCCCGACACTTGGGAGGCACGCATGACAGAGAACCTCGAGCACCTGGTCGCTCTGCTGGAGCGAATGAACCAACGACTGCAGGACCTGGAGCAGCGGGTCGCCGCCCTGGAAACGCACTCCACCACCCAGTCTGCACCGAAACCAAAAGCTACCTTTACCACCACTGCACGCCCGAAACCGCCGGATACCTGGCGTGGCTTTCCGGAGCCCGGTGGCTCGGGCGGCACCGTGCCGGTGCTGGGCAAAGCCGTGCTTGGCATCGCCGGAGCCTACCTGCTGCGCGCCATCTCGGAGTCGGGTTCGGTTCCCAAGGTTCCAGTGCTGCTGCTGGCCATCGTGTACGCGGGAATATGGATGGTATGGGCAGCCCGCATTCGTCCGCGCAACGGCTTCGCCAGCGTTACCTACGCTGTAACTTCAGCGTTAGTGCTGTCGCCCCTGCTGTGGGAATCGACGGTCCGCTTCCAAATCCTTCCGCCGGCATTCAGCGGGGCGATGCTGGTCGGGTACGTAATGCTGGCGCTGGCATTGTCGTGGCGCACCGAGATGCAGGTCATCCCTTGGATCGCCATGCTGGCCGCGGTGAATACCTCACTGGCTCTCATCATCGGAACGCATCACATCGCGACGCTAACGGCGTCGATGCTTGCCATCGCCTTGGTGACAGAATGCGCGGTTTGCCTCGGACGCGAACTTACCATGCGAGCGGTGCCGGCCGTGGCCGCAGACCTGGCGGTGCTGCTGCTGGTGGATGTGATGACTTCGGCGGACGGCGTCCCGGAGGGCTATCCGCCGGCATCGGCGGCAGCTATCGCCGCGCTCTGCGTCCTGTTGCTCGTGGTGTATGGCGCATCCGTAGCTTATCGCGGCTTCTGGTTGCGGCGGGAAATCACGTTCTTCGAGATGGGGCAGACAGCGATTGCCTTTGCTTTGGCGACGTTTGGCGCATTGCGCGCAACCCACGGGGGTGCTGCTCCTGCGCTGGGCGGGATGTTCCTCTTCCTGGCAGCGGCGTGTTATTGGGGAGCGTTGCGGCGATTCGCAGGAGATGCGTTCGTGCGCAACCGGCACGTCTCGGCGAGTTGGGCAGCGGCACTGTTGCTAGCGGGAAGCCTGCTGCTTTTCCCAACTGGTTTGCAAACAGTCTTCCTGATCCTTGCCGCGACCACCGCTGCTTTCTTCTACCGGCGGACGGGCAAGGTGAGCTTCGGAATTCATGCTTCGCTGTTCCTCACCACAGCTGCGCTGGTGTCTTCACTTCTACGTTACATTGTGGACGCGCTCGCGGGGAGCGTACCGGGCATGCCGCCTTGGGGAGCCGGGCTCGTGGCGGCCTCAGCCCCTCTTTGTTACTACGCCTCTCATCACAATCCGGAACAGGGCTGGCGACGGACGTTGTGGTTCATCCCCGCATCGCTCGTCGCCTTTGCCACGGCCGCATTTGTGGTTGCGGCAGTCGTGGCGTTTTTCGGGGGTCATGTTGACCTGGCTGCTTCGCGGCTGTCAGTCATACGCACCGTTGTGAACTGCGTTCTGGCGCTGCTTCTGGCCTTCCTCGGATCGCGCTGGCAGCGAGCCGAACTCGGTTGGCTGGCTTATGGCGCCGTCGCCTTTGGCACCGTGAAGCTTCTCTTCGAAGACCTGCGCTTCGGCAACGCCGCGTCGCTAGTGGTTTCGCTGCTCTTCTACGGGCTGATTCTGATTCTCCTCCCACGATTCATGCAGCGCGGCCGAACCGCCAACGCCGTAACCGCGCAATCAGAAGCGCAGCAGCAACAGCCCGCCGAGGCAGAGGACCGCGCCGGCAGTGTTACACAAAGTTAAGTGCTCGCCATAAATGATCGCGCCGAGCACCACCAGCACAATGGCGATCATGTTGTTGCAGCCGAACGATGTGAGGTTCAGTTGCAGCCCATTGCGGTAGCCGATCAGGTAGCCGGATTCGATGGCAACCAACGATGCCGCCAGCACGAACTGGGTCCAGTTGATGGTACGGAATTGTGACGCCGAGGCGTGCCCGCGGGCGATCGCCAACGCCAGGCAGCTCAGTGAGGCCAACCCGAACGACAGAAACAGGGCGAGAAAAGGGTCGACGCCGTGGGGTGTAGCCTTCTGCGCTACGTGGTAGAGCACGCCTCCGGTGACGATGATGATGACGGGAATCAATTCTGTGCTGGTGAGATTCATTCGGTTCCTCGAGAACGATCGCGACGCATGACGAAGTCTTGCTGCGGATCGCTGCCGACTTTGAAGTAGTGTGTACCGACCGTCTTAAAGCCCCACTTCTCATAAAAAGATATCGCGCGGGCATTCCCCGAATACACGCTGAGCCACGCGGCATCGAATCGTTGGTCCTCCAGAATCGGAATGGCTGCCTGCATGAGTGCGTGCGCTACGCCGTGGCCGTGGTAGGGGAGATCGACATAGAACTTGCGGAGCTCAATGGGGGACTGTGCCGCGATTTGTGGATGCGGGCAGTCAGCAACCAGCATGGCAAAACCGGCGAGCTTGCTTTCCGCTTCCGCCAGCAGGATCGTGACGCCATCGCTGGAAATGAACTCGCGAAAGCGCTCCGCCGTCAGCTCGCTGGCGATGAACGCCGCGAGGTGCTTGGGATCGGTATCCTGCGGGCACCCCAGGGGAAACGTTCGCCCCGCGAGCTGCGACAGCACATGGTCGTCGGCGAGCGTGGCCGGTCTGATGGAGCACGTATTGTGCATGGAGCAAGGAGAATTGTAACTGTAGCTTTGTTACTGACGGTGGGAGTGTAGCGCCGGCGTCCCGCCGGCTGTGGCGTAGGCGTCCACGCCTACGCCTTGCCTACTTCCATGGTTTCCGGGTCTCATCACCTCGCGTCCGACGGTGTCAAACTGAGCGATCCCAAGAACTGTGGCCGTTTTTCGCACAGCAACGTGAGATCGCCGTCACAGCGGGCGCGGCGTCTTTCTTCCTACACTGCGGCATATGCCGTTTCGCAAGACCATCGTCTGCCTCGCCAACTCACGAAAATACCAGGGGCGTTGCGTGGCCGGACTGGAATGGAACGCGAACCGGCCTGGCGAATGGATCAGGCCGGTCTCCGGTCTTCCGAAAGGTGTGCTCATTTACGAGCGTTTTTGCGGCAACGCGAATGGGCGCGACCCGAGACTGCTCGACCTCATCGACATCGAGTTCCTCGTTCCGCAGCCGCACGCCTATCAGACGGAGAATGCGCGCATCGATCCTGGCAAGCGCTGGACCTACCGCGGCAAGGTCACCCCGCAGCAACTGTTTTCCGCGGTACAGCACGTCAAAGGACCGCTTTGGGTGAACGCCGGCTCCACAAAGTTCGGCATGAACGATCTGATTCCCGAGGAACTCACGTCAGGCTTGAAGTGCTCCCTGATGCTGATTCAGCCGGAAGAGATGACGATTGCACTCACCATCGAGGGCGAGAAGAACGGGGAGCCCAAACGCCGCATTCGCGGCGAATTCTCGCTCGACGACAACTGGTACATTTTCTCCATCACCGATTGCGCCGTGGAGCGCGCCCTGGAAAAGCGCGACCCGGGTTACGAACGCCGATTGCGGCGGCCTCTGCTGTGCGTGAGCGTCAGCGAGGTGCTGGATGCGACACACGCGTGTTACAAGTTGATAGCGGGAGTCGTCCCCACCGAGAAGCTGGATTAGATGGAACGCGCGGTCTACACCATCGGGCATTCGAACCAGTCGTTCGAGCAATTGCTGAAGCTACTGCAGCAGCACGCGATCACGGCGGTGGGCGATGTGCGCTCGCAACCGTACAGCCGGCGCTACCCCTGGTTCAGCCGGGAGCCGCTGGAGAAGGCGCTGCGGGAGGCGGGAATTGCGTACGTGTTCCTTGGCCGTGAGTTGGGCGCGCGGTCGGATGATGCGTCGGTCTATGAGAACGGCAGCGTGCGATACGAGCGCCTGGCGAAAACCGAGCTGTTCCAGTCAGGGCTCGATCGCGTCGAGCGCGGCATGGAAACACAGCGGCTCGCCCTGCTCTGCGCCGAAAAGGAGCCGCTGAACTGCCATCGTTTTGCGCTCGTCAGTCGCAACCTTGCGGCTCGCGGCGTACCGGTCTTGCACATTCTTGCCGATGGACAAATCGAAAAGCATGAAGACGCCGTCGCGCGGATGCTCAAGAGCCTCCATCTCGATGAACCGGATTTGTTTCGCAGCGAGGAAGAGATTCTCGCGACCGCCTACCGGCTGCATGGCGACCGCATCGCCTACGTGAAAGAAGACGAATGAAGCTTTACACCATCGGGTTCACCAAGCGCTCCGCCGAAGATTTTTTCACCACGGTGAAGAACTCTGGCGCCAGGCGGCTCGTCGACGTGCGTCTCAACAACTCATCGCAACTGGCCGGCTTCAGCAAGCGAGACGACCTTAAGTACTTTTTGAAAGCAATCTGCGGCATGGAATACGAGCACCTGCCGGACCTGGCTCCAACGCAGGATCTGCTGGATGGCTATCGCAGCGGGAAAGACTGGTTGGCGTATGAGCAGAAGTTCCTGGCGCTGATGGCGGAGCGGGAGGTCGAGAACGCGGTGGCACGTGAGGTCATCGAGGAGGCCTGCCTGCTGTGCAGCGAGCCGACGGCGGAGAGGTGTCATCGGCGGCTGGTGGCGGAGTACCTGCAGGCGAAGTGGGGCGGGGTGGAAATCGTTCATCTATAAGGCACTGCAGCCGTCGGCTGGCGACCACGCTTCAGGTTAGCAAAACGGGCGTAGAATATAGGCATGCGGCGCGCGGTTGCAGTTGCGGCTCTCGTCCTACTTTCCTTCCTCACAACTCAAGTTTGGGCACAGGCTCGCGGTGGCGGCTTCCGCGGAGGAGTTAGTGCGGGCTCGCGGCCAGCTCCGCGGGCGAACTTTGTCGTTCGTTCGCAGGTGCCGTCGCGGAATTTCAATGGCGGATTCGGGGTCGGCGTCGGTCTGCGGCCACTTCACTATCACCATCATTACCCGGTGGTCTATTCCTACGGATACGGTTATCCGTATGGGTACGGATACTACCCGTACTACGGCGTTGGCTTTTACGATCCCAGCTTCTACGGCGGGTACTATTCCAGCTACGACAACTCCGGCTATTCGCAGCAGACGCAGCAGTTAAGTAACCAGATCAGCAGCCTCGATTACGACATCCACCAGCTTCGCGAGGAGAACGACGAATTGCGGGATTACATCGCGCGGCGAGATGAGCCGGCGCCATATCCGGACCGCAGCATTCCGCCATCGGTGGCGCAGCCGCTTCAGCCGCAAGGTCGCATCGCCGAACCGCAACGGCAACCGGAAGGTCCCGCAACCGTGCTGGTTTACAAAGATGGCCGCAAGCTGGAGACGCGCAATTATGCGATCGTAGGGGACACGCTATGGGCGCTGTCGGACAAGCGTGCGACCAAGATTCCGCTGTCAGAGCTGGATCTCGACAAGACCACGCAGGAGAACGAGCAGCGTGGAGTGGAGTTCACGGGACCAGCAGCGGCACCGCGCTGAGAAAGCTTCAAAAGCAGATCCCTCGGGCCTACGGCCCTCGTGATGACAAAGCCAAATGCCCGTGCAGCAAGATATCCAACAACTTTTCTTGGTCACAACCTGCTGAACTGCTGATTTTGCATGGCACGAACGTGTGTCCCCCGTTAAACTACACGGCAACGGGGAAGCTCCATGAATCTATTGACCAAGTTCAACTTGATCCTCGTGTTGCTGTTTGGCACGGGGCTGTTTCTGGTTTCACGTTTTGCGAAGGAATTCCTGCTCGACAACGCACGCCAACAGGTACTGCAACAGGCGCAACTGATGGTGCAGAGCGCGCAGTCGACACGCGGCTACACCGTTGACGATTTGAAGCCGCTGCTCGACAAAATCCCGGACCAGGACACCTTCATTGCAGAAACGGTTCCGGCCTTCGCGGCGACCGAAACCTTCAATCGTATGAAGAAAAACTTCCCCGATTATTCGTACAAGGAAGCGACGCTGAACCCGACCAACCTGCGCGACCGCGCGGTGGAGTGGGAGACGGATGTGGTTAACTACTTCCGTAACAATCCGGGCACGACGGAATTTGTCGGCGAGCGCGATACGCCGAGTGGACGCTCGCTCTACCTGGCGCACCCCATTGCGGCGCCAAAGAAGTGCCTGATCTGCCACAGCACGCCGGAAGTTGCTCCGGCGACGATGATCAAGACCTATGGTCGCGACAACGGCTTCGGCTGGAAGGAAAACGAGATCGTCGCGGCGCAGATCGTCTCCGTCCCGATGGCGGTTCCGGTCGCCATCGCCGACAAGGCCTATCACCGGCTGCTCTTCTACCTGGTTGCGATCTTCCTGCTCACGTTGCTTGTCGTCGACTTCCTGCTGGTGTTCATCGTCATCCGTCCCGTACAGGAGCTGGCAAAGACCGCCGACAGCCTCAGTAAAGGTGACCTGGAAATCCCGCAGATGCAGGTACGCGGGAAGGACGAAATCTCGGAGCTGACAGCGTCGTTCAACCGCATGGACGTGAGCCTGCGCAAGGCGATGAACCTGATCCAGGAAGACGAATAAATCGAAAACCCGGCGAAATCCGCTCGCACTTACTGTAGCGGCGGATCGTTGACGGTGGCGGTAGCGCTCGTGTTGTAGCGGATCACGCCTGATTCGCTGGAAAAGAAATAGCGCTGGCCGGTCTGCTGCGAGACCGGCTGACCAGTCACGGTATAAACGCTGTTAGGCTGCGAGCCGCTGCCGCATGTACCGCTGCCGCCGCTCGCCGTTGCCGCAAAGCTATAGCCGCTCTTGATGCCGCTCGCAAGCACGGAATCGATTAATCCCGCTCCCCCGGCGCTGCCGCCGGAACCACCCAGGTTAGACAGGGCAGTGAACCCGCAATCCGGATAGGTAGAAGAGTAAGTGATCTCGGCCGTGTTGATGGTGCGTATGGAACCCACCGCTGATGCTTCATTCGCAGCCATGCGCGAGCGAAGCAGATTCGGGATGGCAATGCCGGCGATGATCAGGATGATCGCCACAACGATCAGCAGTTCGATCAGGGAAAAACCCTTTTCTTTCATGATTGTCTCCGCGCGACGAGAGGGAAAGCCAGATTACCGCTAGAGTGGGGAGACAATAGACGGCGCCCCCGCTGGCTCCGATTCATGGGAAGAAGCCAGGTAAGTCGCGGGAGGATTGTACTCCGGAATTCCTCTCCCGGTGACGATAGCCAGAAATATAGTGCCGGAGGCCTCTTTATCCTCAGTGCCGCGGCTTCGAGTTGAGGAACTTCTGGCGGTCGACCAGCGAATCGATCTCGAGCGATACGGCCTCGTAAATCTGGTCGGTGGAGGTGCATTTCTTCGCTGCTTTCTTCACCAGCACACGCGCAATCGGACCGACGTAGTGGGCCAGCTGCTTCGCAATGTTGTCGATCACTTCGGGCGAGTGCCCGCGGATCGACGAGGAGTCGGTTTTGGTTGCGACCGCTGCACCCGCTGTGCTGGGAACCTGCATCGTGGGCGTATTCTCGGACCAAGCAGCCGGAAATGACGGCGTCGACGGCGTTTTCACGGTAACCGGGCGCGATCCCGGACGCGGTGCCGCCGGAGGCAGCTTGACCGTGCGTTCCAACTGGATCGCCTCCAATCCGCGCAGAAATTCCTGTGCGGTCTGGATGCGGTCGGCCGGGTCTTTATGCAGCGCCCGCATTACCACGGTAGCCAGGTCCGAAGGTATTGACGGATTGATCTCGCGCGGCGGAGCAGGATTCTGCCGCAGGTGGCCGTCCATAATCTCGTACTGCGACGTTCCCTGGATCGGCAGCTTGCCGGTAAGCAACTCGTAGAGCGTGATGCCCAGCGAATACAGGTCGGAGCGCGCGTCAACTTTCACGCCGCGCACTTGCTCCGGCGACATGTAATGCAACGATCCGACAATCGATCCCGTGCGCGAACGCTCGCCATCGAGCTCGCTGACGGCCAGGCCGAAATCCAGCAGTTTGGCCTTGTTGCCGCTTGTAATCATGATGTTGGAAGGCTTGATGTCGCGGTGCACCACTCCGCGCTCGTGGGCGTACATCAGCGCCTGCAGCACCTGCGAGATGTAGCTGAGGCCGATCCACATGTCGATGGAGTCTTCGCGCAGCTTGTAGCTGAGCGTCTCGCCTTCGACAAACTCCATGGTCATCAATAGCACGTCGCCGTAGCGGAAGGCCGTATGCAGGGCGGCGATACCGGGATGGTTCAGGCTCGCGAGGACGCGTATCTCCTTCACGAAGCGGTCCGCCATGTCGGGATGATCGAGCTGGTCGGGGCGCAGGAGTTTGAGGGCCTCCATGCGGTGCGAAATCGCGTGCCGCACTTTGTAGACCCGGCCGATGCCGCCGGCGCCAATTTCGCCGATGACCTCGTAATCTCCAATTCGATCGCCAACCGCAATTGCCATGGAAAGACCGTCCGGCCCGCGGCCGGCTCACCCCTGAGAGTGCTTGATTCTATACGGGAATATCGCAATTCGCCATGCCGAACGCGACGAAAAGCCCGTTTTTCTCATATTCAGATTGGGTCAGGGCGCGGGCCGGAATACGGTTTCTGGGCAGTTTCCGCATCTTCAAACGCCACGCGTCATCGAAGAACCATGCCACGGCTGAACATTTCCAGCGGTAGTCCCTACGAGCCCCGCGTCGGTTACTCGCGAGCAGTCCAGGTCGGCAACAGCGTTTTTGTGGCGGGAACCACGGGCACGGTAGATGGCAAAGTGGTAGCCGGCGACGCGCACGCCCAGGCGATGCAAACGCTCCGCAACATCGAATCGGCGCTGGCTAAAGCAGGCGCCCGGCTGGAAGACGTGGTCCGCACCCGCATGTTCGTGGTGGATATCGCAGCCAATGCGGAAAAAGTGGGCCAGGCGCACGGCGAGTTCTTCCGCGACATCCGTCCGGCGGCCACCATGGTTGGCGTAACGGCCTTGATCGACCCCGCCATGCTGGTCGAAATCGAAGCCGACGCCGTACTGGAGTAATTAGGTTCCGGCTGCGGAACTCAGTTTGTTTTCCGCCTTTCCTGAGCTATATTTAGCGGCTACGGAGCCCCCACCTGACCCCCGCGGGAAAGGCTCACCTCGGCCCGAAAACTGGGGTTATCCAGGATCGGACATCTCCGGGCTGAAGGCAGGCGAGGAACCATGAGCTCCACCGCGAAGGTCGCGCCTAAAGGCAGTGGCGCGAACGCGTCGTTCCGGAATCTCCCGGCTGTGGTTTTCTTTCCGGGCGACGAAGCAGCTCGTGCCTCCATCGCCGGACTGCAGCATTATCTCCGCCTTACCTTCGACGATTTCGCCAAAGGCCGCGATTCGGAAACCATCGTCATCACCTCGCTGGAGCGGATGATCTCTGAAAAGGCCGCCTTATTGCGCGCCCCCAATGTGCGCGTGATCGCCCTTTCCGACACTCGCTACAAAGATCCGCGCATCGACGGCGTGGTTTACACCTATTTGCCGGTCAACATCCCACCCGGCCTTGTCGAGCGCACCATCGACAACGCCCTCGATCACATCCACCTGCTGGCGACGAGGCGTGACGTAAACGAACGCCTGGCCGGTGCGACCAAAGAAATTCACGAACTAAACGCCATCGGCGCTGCCCTTTCGGCCGAGCACGACACCGAGAAACTGCTGGAGATGATCCTGACCAAGTCGCGCGAGATTACGCGCGCCGACGCTGGCTCGCTGTACCTTGTGGAAGAGCAGATAGTCGAGGGATCCGCCGAAACGCAACCCGAGGTGGTGGTCGATGGCGTCAAGATGGCCGCGCCGAAGCGCGACAACACCAAGAAGGCGTTGCGCTTCCGCCTGGCCCAGAACGACAGCATCAGCATTCCGTTTCGCGAAGTGGTGATGGACATCAGCGACAAGTCCATCGCCGGCTATGTTGCGCTGACGGGCGAAACCGTCGCGCTCGACGATGCCTACCACATCCCTGATGGCGTGCCCTACCAGATTAACCGCAAGTTCGACGAGGATTCCGGCTATCGCACCAAGTCGATTCTCGCCGTGCCAATGCGCAACCAGAAGGGCGAAGTGGTCGGCGTGGTGCAGTTGATCAACTCCAAGCGCGACTTCGACGTGAAGCTCAGCAGCGTGAAGGTAGTGGCGACAGAGGTGATTCCCTTCCCGGTGCGCCTGCAGGAGATGGTGGTGTCACTCGCTAGCCAGGCGGCGGTGGCGCTGGAAAACAGCCGGCTGTACGAGGACATCAAGAAGTTGTTCGAAGGCTTCGTGAAGGCGTCGGTCACGGCGATTGAAGCCCGCGACCCAACGACCTCCGGGCATTCCTTCCGTGTGGCCAATCTAACCGTAGCGTTAGCGGAGGCGGCGGATCGCGCGCCGGATGGGCTTTATCGCGACGTGAAGTTCACGCGCGACCAGATGAAGGAGATCCGCTACGCCTCGCTGCTGCACGACTTCGGCAAAGTCGGCGTCCGCGAAGAAGTGCTGGTGAAGGCGAAAAAGCTGTATCCGCTGCAGCTGGATTTGATCTTCCGGCGCTTCCAGTTCGCCAAGCGCACCGCCGAGACCGAGATGCTGCGGCGGCAAATGCAACTACTGTTGCAAAAGGGCCGCGAAGAATTCGAGAAAGCAGCGCCGGAGTTCGAGCGCGAACTCGCGGCCCAACTGGCGCGACTCGATGAAGAGTACAAGATGGTTTCCGACTCGAACGAGCCGACGGTGTTGCCCGAAGGCAGCTTCGATCGCCTGCACGATATCGCCCAGCGCGCGGTTCGCGACATGGACGGCAGCGAGTTCACCATGCTGCTCGACGACGAAGTTCGCCTGCTCTCGATCCGCAAGGGTTCTCTCGATGACTCCGAGCGGCGGCAGATCGAGTCGCACGTTGTCCACACCTACAACTTCCTGGAACAGATTCCGTGGACGACCGAGATCAAGGCGATTCCTAACATCGCCAAGGGGCACCACGAAAAGCTTAACGGATTGGGCTATCCCTCAAATTTGGCTGCGCCGGAAATCCCGCTACAGACACGGATGATGACGATCTCCGACATCTTCGACGCGCTCTCGGCGGCC
>Ga0335069_10009344_pt1 | contig 13963 bp, 21 predicted proteins | sample Lox_Sample_11_FD_206714 | JGI IMG/M metagenome (GOLD analysis project Ga0335069, IMG submission 206714) | Soil microbial communities from Loxahatchee National Wildlife Refuge, Florida, United States - Lox_Sample_1.1 | ecosystem: Environmental > Terrestrial > Soil > Wetlands | place: USA... | reverse complement strand
CAGAGTCCATATATTCACCCGATAACGAACCACTGAGACGGCCCAACAAAGGATTACTTTGGTTTCCGTTACTTCTTAGTGCTTGGATTAAGGAGTGTGCCCAAGATTGATCCGAAACAAGTTTTTTATACTGTTCCATTAGTCCGACTGCACGATTCAATTCCTCTTTTAAAATCGTTTGAGTCTCTAACCATATTTTTCTATCTGCCTTTTCTTTTCTTTTTTTTACCGCCGACGACAACACTTTGGGAAGAGTTAAATCCGCCAAAAAGCCTAATAACAAAACTAAACCTACATATAACACCCAATCGTTTCGGCTCAATGCCGCATAAGCAACTGCCAACAGAGTAATAATTTGTAACAGGTCTTTAAACTGGGCTATCAAATTAGCCTCCTTCAAGAATCAGGTTGTTTAAATGTCTTAATTTAAAAAACTAATAACAGTATCAGACATAAATTATAACTTCTTAATTATCTGTTCAAAGCTTTTAACTAAGTCTTCACGTCGATAATTTCGAGGGAAGAGGCCAAGCTTGACAACTAACAATTACAAACTTTACTTGCCATCTAGCCTTAACCCCAGCCAAGTCGCCGACAGGAGCACCAGGGTCGCCGCCCCCTCCAGCGTGGAAATCTTCTCACCCGCGAAGAGCATCCCTTCCGCCAAAGCGATCACCGGACAGATGAAAGCGTAAGAAGCCACCCGGGCCGCGCCCCATCGGGGCAAAAGCGTCAGGTAAAGCGTAAAGGCCAAGACCGACCCGACCAGCACCAAGAAAACCCAACCCCAAAAGACCGGCGGGGTCACTAAGGCCGACCAAGTCGAGGCGTGAATGGGTTCTTTCCAAAGCGTGAAGAGAAAAAGCGCTCCCCCGCCGATCATGCTTTGGAGGGCCGACAGCACCCGGGGCGGCGCGTCCACCGATCTTTCCCGGAGCAAAACCGATCCCGCCCCATAACAGCAAGCCCCGGCCGCGATGGCCAGGATTCCCACCCAAGTAGGGGCATCGGGGGCGGCTTGAATGCCGGGCAAAAAGAGCAATCCCAATCCCGAAACTCCCAGCCCCAGGGAAGCGATCCGCGCGGGGCTCACTGGCGTCTGGCCCCAAACCATGGAAAAGAAGTTGGTCGAAAGTGCCACGGTCGAGAGGTTCACCACCGCGCTCACCCCCAGGGATACCCGCGTTAATCCCCAGGCCATGAGGCCATAGTTGACGCTGATCATGAGAATCGTGGGAAGTAGGATTTCCCCCACCAGCCGCCAATGCGCTTTCTTGAATTCACGCGTGGCCAGGGTCGCCAAAAAGAGCAGGAGTCCCGCCGCCCCAAAGCGGGTAGAGGCGAAGAAAAAGGGCGGGAGCGCGGCCACGCCCGTCTTCAGGGCGATCCAGGTCGATCCCCAGAAAAGGCAGAGAAAGGCGAAGAGGACATAATTGAGGGCTGAAAAGGAGGCATTGGGGGTGAGACCGGGTGATTGGGCCATGGCCTTTATGATAACAGGAGACGAAATGCCGCAAATCAAAAAGGCCTTGAATACCAGATCATTCCCCTACGTCAGACTGAAAAGGATCGGCCCTGATAATATAACCTTGACCTAAATCCCCTGGGGAGCATTCATGAAAAAAACAACGGCCTTTTACTTCACCTTGGCGGCGGCTTTGCTGCCCGTCTTCGTCCAGGCCACGACTCTCCACCCCTTGATCGGACTGGGTGCTGAATTCGGTGGAAAGCCCATTGCAGGCTTCGAAAATAGCGACTATTCCATGTCTTATTTATCCGCCGGACAGGGCTTCTCGGCTTTTGGCGGCGTGGACGCCCAGGGCCTGATCAACCTGAATCCCTTCACCCTGGATTTACAGGCCACGATCGGGATCAAGTACACACCCCTGGATGAGCCCAACGCGAACATTTATTTTTTTCGCCTTCCTGTGGAACTGCTGGCCTTTATCCGCTTGGAAAACCTGCGGCTGGGCGCCGGACCGGTTTATCATTTCATCAATATCGTTTCCTACACGGGCAGCGGCATCACCAATCCCGGCGGTTTCAACCTTGATGCCGCTTTGGGCCTGACGGTCCAGATGGACTATACCTTTGGGCAGCATTGGAACTTGGGCTTGCGTTTCACCACCATCTCTTATGACCAGCCCGATACCCCTTCCGTCAATGGAGACAATGTCGGATGCGAATTCAGTTATTTTTTGTAACTTCCCGCCGGATCGCCCGGGTCGCTTAATTTAAATTCAAAATGATTTACCCGCCGTTAAAACCCAGGCTCCATTAAAATACTAAAATCATCCCAACAAATTCCCTCAGGAGCCTTCGATGAAAAAAGCAATCGGTCTTTATGTGGCGTTGGTCGCGGCCTTGATCCCGGCCCTGGCCCAAGCCGTGACCTTTCATCCCTTGATCGGGTTCGGCGCCGAGTTCGGCGGCGATAAGCTCTTGTCGGTAACTTACAGCGACGGTTCCAAGTCCGATGTCTACGCTGGGCAGGGCTTTTCGGCCTTCGGCGGCGTGGCCGCCCAGGGCCTGATCGACCTAAGCCCCATCACGCTGGACCTGCAGGCCACCCTGGGGGTGAAGTACAGCACCATCAGCGACGCGTCCAACGCGAGCCTGGATTATTTCCGCTTCCCCCTGGAACTCTTGGCCTTCGTGCATTGGCGCGACCTGCGGGTGGGCGCCGGGCCGGTTTACCACTTCGGCAATTCCTTCACCGGGAGCGGCACCTTGAGCCCCTATACCTTCACCTTTGACAATGCCTTCGGCGTGACCGCCCAGGCCGACTATACCTTCGGCCAGCATTGGAATATCGGGGTGCGCTTCACTTCCATCACCTACCAGTCCCCCTCCAACGGCATCGGCAAGACCAACGGGGACAATGTGGGGGGCGAGCTGAGCTACTTCCTGTAAAAGAAGGGGGCTACCGGGCCTTTTGCCCGAAATGGGTTTCCAGCTTCACCAGGAACTGGTTCCAACCTTGGGCATGTAGCCGCCCGTCCTTGTCATTGGGAAGGCCGGTGTGACGCAGGGTCAGGAGCGTGCCCCCGGCGCGCTTCTGAAACCGGACCGTCACCCGGGTTTCGGCGCCATGGGTATAGGGCGACATCCAGGTGAACCGGAACTCTTTGCCCTTCGACAATTTGAGGACCCGGCCAAAAATGTAGGCGGTGCCCTCCACCAAGACGCAGTAAAGATTCCCCGCCTTGGGCGGAAAACCCAAGGTCCGGCCCACGCTCCAGGGGTTCACGGGCTTCCGGGGGTCCAGCCAAGCCCGATAAACCTCCGCGGGCGGGCCGGCGATCACCCGGCGCAGGTTTAAGGTCAGGGGCCTTGAATTCATGGCTTTGGCCCCTCGCTTCGAGGATGGGCTTCTTCCCAGCGGTACTCCTGGCGGGACCCTTTCCCAAACTGTTCACCATAAATCCCCAGGAAATAATTCCACCCTTTTTCATGTCCCCGGGCCGGCTCGCAATCCGGCAGGCCCGAATGAACGAGGGTCATCCGGGTTTCGTCCCCCACCTTCTTGAAAGTGACCGTCACCACCGACTCCTGGCCCAGCGTATTGGGCGAGACCCAAGTGTGTTGGATAAGGCCAGGCCGGTCCAATTGGGTGAAGCGCCCATAATGGGACGTCCCCCTCGGGGCCCAGAAAAAGAGTCCCTCCACCTTGGCTTCCAACGTGAACTTTTCGGCGGCGTTCCAGGGAGTTCCGGGGACCTTGGGGTTGAGCCACCCGTCAAACAGCTCCTGCGGGGAAGCGGGAATCGTCCTTTCAACCTTTACTTCGATGGTTTTCGCGGGCTTATCCATGGCCTAGACCTTTTCCTTGGACGCCTGTTCCATCGAAATTTCGGGCAAGACCTCGTGGGTGAAACCGTATTTCAGCCCAGGCGACTTTTGGGCCAGCGCGACGGCTTGTTCCAGGCTGTCGGCCTCAAAGACGAGGATCCCGCCGATATCCCCCTTGTATTCCTCGACCTTTTTCGCGGTGACGCTTTTTCCGCCCCGGATCGGCATGGCCGCTTGGGGCTTTAATAAGCCCACCCATTCCCCCATAGCCTTTAGATTCTGTTCCCTTTCGTTTTCGGGAACCTCCGCGCCGTTCGTGTGCCGGGAAATCAAAACGAATTTCATGAAATCGCTCCTATTCATCAGAGGCCCTTTTGAGGCCGGTTCCATGGCCAGGCATCCTTGGGAGGCGCCTGAATCCTCCTTTCGACCGGCCCTACCGGTCCCGCCAACCCTTGGGTTCCTTCACGCTCTTCGCCGATTCCCCCGAGAAAGTTTTCGCCAATTTGTCGAGGAAGTAGTTCCATCCGGCCTTGTGGGCCTTCGACAATTCGTTCTTGGGCAAGCCCGAATGCACCAGCGTCATCAAGGTGTCCGCGCCCTTTTGCTTGAAGGTCACCGTGACCGTCGATTCTTCCCCCGAGGTGTAGCGGGACATCCAGGTATGCTGGATCCGGCGCGGCCGCTCGATCTGGGTGAACCGTCCGTAATGGGCGGTGCCATTGATCAGCCAATAGAAGAATCCGTCCACCTTGGGGCTTAAGAGCAGCTTTTGCTTCTCATGCCAAGGGGTCCCCGGGGTTTTGGGGCTCAGCCACCCGTCGAACACCTTGCCCGGGGGGGCGGGAATGATCCGCTCAAATTTCAACTCCATCGTCTTCTTGGAATCCTTCATTTTTTCATCTCCTTTTTGGCTTTTTGGTCCCTGAAATGCTTTTCAAACTTGTCCAAGTTTTCGTTCCAAAATCGGTCGTACTCATGCACCCATCCCGCCACCTCCCGCAGGGGTTTGCCCCTCAAGGAAATGAGCACTTCGCGGCCTTGTTTCCGGCGCTCGATCAGCCCCGCCCGCTCCAAAAGCTTCAAGTGCTTGGTCACCGAGTTCAGCGCGGTGTCAAAGGGCTTGGCGACGTCCAAAAACCGGGCCGGCCCCTTGGAGAGCTGTTCGATGATGGCCCTCCGGGTGGGGTGTGAAATGGCCGCCAGCACGTCCGTCAATTGATCCATGCATACATTACACCATAAGGTGTAATGTTTAGCAAGACCTATTCCCATTTGGAATGGCCATTTTTAAAAATGAGGTTTCGAGGTGGAAAGAGGGTTCGGCGGACCTAGGCCCCGCCGGCGAGCTTTTGGGCCAAAGCGACGATGATCCCGCCGGGCCCGTGGAGGTAACAAAGGCGGTAGACGTCCTCATATTGGGCCACTTCCCCCACCAGCTCGGCGCCGTGGTTTCGAAGCCGGGCCAAGGTGTCGTCAATGGCTTTGACCTCGAACATGACGCGGTGCAAACCAAGCGTGTTGGATGGCGGAATCGCGGGGTTGGGTTTGCCGGCCTTCGGCCGGTGATAGGTCGCCAGTTCCAGACGGCCTTGGCCGTCCGGGGTCTTCATCATCGCGATTTCGGATTGGATGTTTTTAAGGCCGACCACTTGGTCCGCCCAGCTTCCCTCGATCTTCATTCGACCCTCAAGCGCTAGGCCCAGCTCTCCAAAAAAGGCGATGGCGACCTCCAAATCCTCCACCACGATGCCGACGTTGTCCATCCGGGGAAAAGTCATGCTGGCTCCTTTCGGGAGGAAGACGAAGGTATCATCCAGGTTTTTATATTGAAAAGCGATAAGACTATTATCGCAGCTGTTCAAAAGTCATTATCGGGAAAATAAGAATCGATTTGTAAGCGCCGCGAGATTTATCCAAAAAATTTCAACTTGTCGGAACAACCTCTTCTTTCTGATGAAGTTGTCCGTTTTTAAATATTTCCCACCTTGTCTGCTCGCGCCCTTGGCCCAAATTTAAACGAAAACCCAATTTATATTTGTACCCATATTTTCCCGATTCCGTAAGTCGGCTCAAATTATTTCTGTCCTTCTTTTTGTTTTCGTTGCCCCATCTTTTTATCTCAATACAAAAATAATTTACCTGACCCCTGTCATGAACAATAATATCAACCAGTTTGTTCTCAACTCTCCTTCCGTTTCTAATCTGTTTTCCATCCCTTCTTTCGCCGTCCACTCCCCAAGATTTATCAAATTCGCAATCTACCAGGAAGTCCTTTAATAGATTTTGCAAGTAGTGCGCAAATCTAAAGGTTAAACATTCCTCACGAGCTTTCATATCAAACAGTTCCTGATCTTGTGCATATAGTTTGTTCAAACATTCGATGACCATTTTTTTGGCGAAATCATCTCCCAATCGTTTCGTCCCATTTCTCCCTAAAATTTCTTCCACGGCGACAAAAGCATCCCCGGAATCACTAAATGGAACAGAAAGCAAAACCTTCTTCCGGTCTTCAGTTATTCCTTCAAAAACCAATCCCCGGGGCGGCGGACCAATATCATCCGAAATCATCGCACCAATCATTTCTTTACCAGTTGTGTACTCTAAATCAAGACGAGAACCATCAACTAACGGCATATATATTTTCAAGTTTTTCATTATTCCCTCCCTCAAACGGCTCAAACTTTATTTGACTCTTTAATGAAAATGAATCCAGATAATGTTCGAGGATAAATAAAAAAGGCCCTCAGAGTCTCTGAGAGCCTTCTAAATTCGAGATTAACCAAACCTCTTCAAAGATCAAACTTTTTATACTTCGCTTTTCCACCTTTGATCTTTTTAATCTCCCAATCAAGTCTTTTATCAAGTTTGCGGCCGGGTTTAAAAACTTTCCAGCCATTACGTTCGAACAAGAATTTGCCGACATCGAGACCCAGTTTTTCTATTTCATTGTCCCGATGCATCAAACGAACGATTCTTTCTTTTACGGCCTCATCAATGAAGTTGTTCAAGTTTTTTTGGTGAAACTGATTGATAACAATTTCCACCAGCTTGTCTTTGCCCATTGACGGCCTGTAAGAAACTCCCGGTAATTGCGCCATAGCCATCAATCCTCCCTTTTGTCACTCATAGTTGCCGCACATCCTCCTTAAAATTTTAAAAAGTTTTTGGATTCTATCTTCAACCGATTTTCCAGTCAATTAAATAGTAATACTTTTAGTAACACCAATCCAGGGAACAAATGTTAAATTCCGGAAAAAGGAACTGATGTGGATTTTTCACACAAGAGAAAGCATGTTTGGGATTTCAACCCCAAGGCCTAGAAGAAAATATCGTGGAAATGCAGGACGTGTTTATCGGGCAGTTCTTGCCCGATGCCGGAAAACGTAATGACCCGAGAACGATCAGCAACGAACTTCCGGTAACCGTCTTCAGCGGGGTGAACATTGGCGCAAACGGAGTCCGGATATTCCGCCGCAAACCTCTTTAACTCGCGCTTTACAAACTCAAAATAATTTTTATCCGTCTTTTCAAGAAGTTCCATCTTCTTTTCAACGATCGTCGAACACACCACTTCTACCGGTTTCTTTGGCTTTTCCATTACACATCCTTGTGTCGCCTCCCAAGACCGGGACGGTCTGGTGGCAGGAGTTTTTTTTCATATTTCCTTGCTTCTCTCTATAACGCCGAACCAACCGACGTTTTGGAACCATTTGATTAGGGCCTTTTGGCTATTAGCCCACCGGGTTTTGTCATCCGGGATGCTTTTAGGGGAAGCACCAAACAAGTCGAGTGTATTACTAATAGTATTACTATTCAAGCCCAAAAATGATTTTAAGAATGAGGAGATAATAGAAAAGTGGTGGGGCATCCTGGATTCGAACCAGGGACCAAGGCATTATGAGTGCCCTGCTCTAACCGCTGAGCTAATGCCCCGTTTATCCACAAGCTTTGACTCAATAAAATGGAAGTGGGAATCCCCGAACGGGGTGCCCCACGGAAGGCGTGATTTTATCAGGTTTACCCAACCCTGTGCAAAGAGTTGAAAAGGGGCCTCTTTCCAGGATGACGGCGGTCATAAAGCGGTCCTTTGGGTTTGGCATAATGGGGCTGGGAGAAACCCATGATCGACACCCTGACGCTTAATCCATCCATCGACCAGCACATCACCGTGGCGAAGCTCGTCAAGGACGACACCCTGCGCGCCCTGTCCGTGCGCCAGGATCCGGGCGGCAAGGGCATCAATGTGGCCCGGGGGCTCCACGTGCTGGGCCGCTCCACCCGCGCCTTCACTTTCTTGGGCGGCAACACCGGGCTTTTGTTCAAGAAGCTTTTGGAGCGGGAAAAGGTCGAGTTCATCAGCCTGCCGGTGCCCGGTGAAACCCGCATCAACAACATCATCACCGACCTTTCGGACGGCACCCAAACCCGCATCAGCCTGCCCGGCCCGCCGGTGGACCCGGCAGCACTCGACCGCATGGCCGAGACGCTCAAAACCACCCTGCCCCGCCCCACCTATTGGGTCTTGGGCGGAAGCCTGCCCGAAGGCGTGCCCACCGATATTTACCGGGTCCTCATCGGGCGGCTCCAGGCCCGGGGCGAGCATTGCGTGCTGGACGCCGACGGCGAGGAATTAAAGGAAGGCTTGTTCGCCATGCCCTTCCTCATTAAACCCAACGAGTACGAGCTGGCCCGCCTCGCGGGCCGTCCCCTGGCGGGGGAAAAGGAAATCCAAAAGGCCGCGTTGGAGCTTTGTGACCAGGGCGTTCGGATCGTGGCGGTCAGCCTGGGCGCCCAAGGCGCGCTCCTGGCCACCCTGAAGGATTGTTATTTCCTGCGGGCCCCGGCCGTGGAAGCCAAAAGCAAGGTCGGCGCCGGGGATTCTTTCATCGCGGGCTTCTTAAGCGAATACGCGGACAAGGGCGACCTCTTGGCCGCCGGAATCTCGGGCGTGGCCGCCGGAAGCGCCGCCGTGGCCAAAGAAGGCACCCAGCTTTATTCCCGGGAAGACTACGACCGCCTGAAACCCTTGGTTCAGTGGCGGCGCCTCCCCTAAAAGGTTCGCGACAACTCTATGTCGGCCGTCATATTGCCGGCCCCCCCCTTGATGGAAACTGAACCCGACAAGGAGGCCGTCATGAGAAAAAGACAACTTTACGCGCTGGCCGGATTCCTGGTGGGCGCCGGGGCGCCCTCGGGAGCCCTGCTCCTCCAATATCTCGTCCAAGGCCGTCCCAGCGCCCCCATCCTTTTCGTGGACGCCCAATGGAACGCCAATGCCTTCTTTTATTGGTACATGTTCCTTGGGACTTCCATCATCTTGGCCGTTTTGGGCTACCTCCTGGGGCGTTGGGAGGACCGGCAGGAACACCACCGCCGCTGGACCCAGTACAGCCTCCAATTGGACCCGGTCACCGGCGTGGTGGGGCCCGTGCAATTCGGGGTCTTGAGCCGATCGGTTTTTGAAAAATTCCCCAAGGAAGGCCATTCGCTCTCCGCCCTGGCCCTGGAGCTCAACGGCTTCGAGGACTTAAACCGCCGTTACGGCCACAGTTTCGGGCTCGGCGCCTTGAGGGACTTGGCCTGGCTCCTTCATTTCGCCACCCGGGAGGGCGACCTGATCACCCGGCAGGACCAACAATTCCTTTGCCTGCTTCCCCAATGCGACGGCGAGGCCGCCGCCGCGGTGGTCAAACGCCTGCAGGACAGTTTGGAAAGCCAAACTTTCCACCACGAGGGTGAAAGGGTGCATTTTCGGGTAAGCGCGGGCATCGCCACCCTGGACTCGCCCAAGGGGCAAACCCTGGAGGCATTGTTCAACCGCGCCAAGGACAACCTGGCCGAGGCCCTCCACCGGGGCCCAGGCCAAGTCTGCCGCACCCAGATTCCGTCGTCCCCCGAACCCGTTCGGGGCCATCAAGAAGCCGAAGGGAGCCCGTCATGCTGAACTTTCAACAAGAAGACCCGAAGGATGAGGATTTGGCGCAGGCCATCGCCCGGGAGATTTTTTCCATGGCCGCCGGCGCGCATGTGAGCGTCAAGGGGGGCCATGTCACGGTCTCGGGCATGGTGGATGATTACGCCACCAAGCGGGACGTCACCGCGGTGATCCACGGTTTCTCGGGGGTCAAGACCCTTTGCAACAACATGCGGGTGACGCCCATCGGGGACTGAGAAAAGCCGACCAAGACCCGCCAAGCCTTCAGGGACGCGCCAAGACCGACGACAGGAATCGTCTCAGGATTTCCAGTTGGATCCCCGCAAAGGCCGCGCAAAAGGCCGCTCCATAGGCGTCCGGCGCCAGACCTCTCGCCTTCAGCGCCATCATCATCGCGGCGATGGCCAGCGCCATGAGGACCGAGAAAAATGCCAGGGGGGCGAAGAGTCCATAGCCCAAAGCCCGGCGGCGGAGCAGTAAGATCGAAACCGCGAACATGGCCGGAAGCACCAGGGACAGGTCCAGGACATGGACCGGATTGGTCAAGAGCCCGGCCTCGCCCAGGTCGGCGGGCTCGATTCCCCGAAGGATTGCCGGCACATCCTCCTTCAGCCAAAGCGCCAGGAACAACAGCGCGGTCCCCGAGAGAAAGAGTGCCGGCATCAAGACCGGACCAGGCTTTCGCCAACCTTGCTCGGGCCTCCATTGGTTCCAACCCACCGCCCAAAAACCCAACCCATAAACCGAGAGGCCCAGGTTGGCGCAATAAATAATGAAGAGCCGGTTGAAATGGACGCAAAAAACCCAGAGCAAGCTGTTATAAGCCGCATAAAGCAAAAGCCCGCCCAGCAGGAAGAAGGGGATGGGCCTGCCCTTGAAGGTTCCCCAAGCGGCCCAAACCAAAAGCGGGGCCACCAGGAACAAACCCATCGCGTCCTGTCCCCAACCCTGCGCGGCCCAAGTGGCCGATTCCCGGGCATAAGTTTGCGGCCAAAACAACCCTCCCGCGCTGGCAAGGGCGAATCCGAGGGACAGGGCGCCGGCCAAAAGCGCCGGGGGAACCAGGGGCTTCACGAAAAAACGTCCGGCGGGGGCTCCACCAACCGCATTTCCCGGCGGCACTTTAAGCAACAACCGGGCTCCGGCGATTGGGATTGGGGATGGTCGGGGCAGTAATACCAATCCCCACGAGGCAGTTTCCCGAGATGGGCCGGCAATAACTTCCTACCACAACGGGGGCATCGCCCCATCTGGCCGGCGATCTCGTCCGGATGGGCGGGACAAACAAACTGGAGCTCAGCGCTCGGGGGCATGGCTCGCCTCCGGGGGATGGGCCGGGCGGCCGGCGAAACGCCTCAGGCGCAAGGCCAGCGTCAAGAGGGGCCAAGCGAAAAGAAAAGCATAGGCGCCCACCAGGGCCACCAATCCCAAGCCCGCCGGGCGGAAGAACAACAAGATCACACCGAAAGCCACCGATACCAACCCGGCGGCCAGGAAGGGCCCCCGCCTCTCCGGATAATCGCCATGCCCCAGGGCTTGTTGGACCTCCAAAAGTCCGGTCAAAATCGCCCAGACGGCGATCCACCCCAGCAACACCAACACCGCCGGGCCCTGGGGCCGGATCCACATCCAGGCCCCCAGCGCAATGCTGGCGGATCCCTCCAGGATCAAGCTCCACCAAATCCCTTGTTCCCCGAAATCCCGGGAACCCAACAGGATCGAAAAAACCCCGTCCAGGAAGGCGTAAAGGCCCAAGGCCGCCAAGATCGACGCCACCACCTCAAATGGGGAAACCAGGCAGGCCAACCCAATGGGCGGCGGCGTGGAGGCGCGGATTAAAAGCGCCGCACAGACCAAACCCAGGATCAGTCCCAGACCCCCCCGCGCCGCCAACACCCACCAAACCCCCGCGGATAAATGATGTCTCATGACCGCCCGCCCCTGCCGAGTTTGCGCATGGTGGCCCAGGCGATGGCCCAGGCCTTTTTGACGGGTATGCCCTTCTTCTCGTAACCCTGCTCAATGTGGTAGGCCTGCCGGCGTTCCTTGATGCTGTAATGCCTTTTGACCGTGGTTTTCATGGCGCCCTCCTTCAACCTTATCCTTTGATTAATCTCCATTTTCCGCCGCGGCCTTTCAAGGCGGGCCGGATTCAGCATTCCTTGGGCCTGAATTCCCGGCGGCTTTCGAAACCCTTCAAACGGACCACTTCCTCGATGGGCCGCCGAAGGCTGCGCCATTCCCCGGGCCGGCTTTGGGGCGTGCCGTAACCCAAAGCGACGCCGAAAACCACCGAGAGGTTCTCGGGGATTTCCAGTTCCTTACGGATCAGGTCTGGGTAGGCCACCAACATCAGGGCCGGGGCCGTGTCCAACCCATGCTCCAGCGCGGCCAAAAGGACGTTTTGGGTGAAAAGCCCCAGGTCAAAAAGGGACCAGGGCCCCAGTCCCTTTTCCCGGCAAAGATAGAGGACCGCCGGCGCGTTAAAAAAACGGTAATTGTGGATGAGGTGCTCGCGGGCCTCGGACGATTCCCCCGGGCCGATGTTGAATTGCTTGAGGTGCAGGGCCAGGGTCTGTTCCCGGCGCTTGCGCAGGGCCGGGGGCCAGGCGCTTTCCATCGGTATCTCGAACCGCGGCGCTTCCCCCTTTTCAAAGTGCCGCACAAAGGCGGCCCTCAGGCGCTTCAAGGGCTCGCCCGCGGCCGCGAAGATTTCCCAAGGCTGGGTATTGGCCGTGGAAGGCGCCCGGTTGGCGACCTCCAATATTTCCATCACGATTTCGGCGGGGACGGGATTGGGCTCAAAATCCCGGCAAGTGTAACGGGTGCAAATGGCGTGCTGGACGGACAGCATCCTTTGGCGCGGCTCTGGGTGCGGGATGGGATGTTTCATGACGGCCTCCTTAAAATCAGGCGAACCCTGGGGGCTCCTTCCTCGCTTTTAGTTTGCCCCCCATCCCGGCCGCCCACTATGACCGGCGTCATGCGCCTTGATAAAACCCGGGGAAAACCCCGGCGGGCCCGGTTTAAGGCCGGCGGCGCTTTTGCCGCAGGATCTTGGCCTCCTGGGCGGCCACGCTTTTTAAGGCCGCCGCCACGGAATCGGGATTGAGGGAAATGGAATCGATGCCGCAGCGCACCAAAAAAGCCGCGAATTCCGGGTGGTCGCTGGGGGCCTGGCCGCAGATCCCGATTTTCGTGTGGGTCTTGCGGCAGCGCCGGATGACGTCCTCGATCGACTTCATCACGGCCCCATCCCGCTCGTCGAAGAGGGGGGTCAAGATGCCCGAGTCCCGGTCCACCCCCAGGGTGAGTTGGGTCAGGTCGTTGGAGCCGATGGAAAAGCCGTCGAAGCGCCGGGCGAATTCCTCGGCCAAAATCACGTTGGCGGGGATCTCGCACATCACATAGACCTGCAGGCCCTTGGCGTGGCGCCTCAACCCGTTTTTCGCCATCACCGCCAGCACCCGGTCCGCCTCCGTCAGCGTGCGGCAGAAGGGCACCATCACCACCACGTTGGTGAGGCCCATCTTTTCCCGCACCCGCTTCAGGGCCCGGCATTCCAGCTCGAACCCCGGTTGGTAGCCCGGGCTGTAGTAGCGCGAAGCCCCGCGCCAGCCGATCATGGGGTTCTCCTCCTGGGGCTCGAAGGCCGCCCCGCCCACCAGGTTGGCGTACTCGTTGGTCTTGAAGTCGCTCAGGCGCACGATGACGGGGTTCGGATACTGGGTGGCCGCGATTTGGGCCAGTCCCCGGGAGAGCTTGTCCACGAAATATTCTTTTTTATCCGGGTAGCCCTCGGTGAGCTTTTCGATTTGCCGCTTGGCCCGCGGGTCCCTCAATTTTTCAAAATGCGCCAAGGCCATGGGATGCACCTTAATGACGTCATTGACCAAAAATTCCATCCGGGCCAGGCCGATGCCCTTGACCGGCAGGTGCCACCACTGGAAGGCGGCGTCCGGGCTGGCGATGTTCATGAGGATTTGGGTGCGGGTCTTGGCCATCCGGTCCAGCCGGATTTCCTTTTCCACGAAGGGAAGCAATCCCGCGAACACCGCGCCCTCCAGCCCTTCGGAGCAGGACAGCGTCACCGGCTGGCCGTCCTGGAGCTTGCGGGTGGCCTGTCCGGTCCCCACCACCGGGGATGCCCAGTTCCCGGCTCACGATGGCCGCATGGCAGGTGCGGCCGCCGTGGTCGGTGATGATGCCCCGGGCCTTTTTCATGAGGGGTAC
>Ga0335069_10009342_pt1 | contig 13963 bp, 10 predicted proteins | sample Lox_Sample_11_FD_206714 | JGI IMG/M metagenome (GOLD analysis project Ga0335069, IMG submission 206714) | Soil microbial communities from Loxahatchee National Wildlife Refuge, Florida, United States - Lox_Sample_1.1 | ecosystem: Environmental > Terrestrial > Soil > Wetlands | place: USA... | reverse complement strand
GCTCGAGCAGCATTGCGGCCGCGACCGCGGCTAGAACCCCCGGCGCGACGAAAGCGCCGAGCACCTGCATCCGCATGCGGGAAATCAGCACGAAGCTGACGATCGCCGTGAGCCAGGCCAGGAACGACAACGACTGGCCGAAGTTCGTAACCGGCATATTCCCGGCGTTGATCGCCCCAAGCACCAGGTCCATCGTGTGAAAGAGCACCGCGGCGCCAAGCAATGGCACCGCCTGATCGGCCCATCGCGGACGATTGGCAGCGCGTCCGGCGACGAATCCGGCCCCTGAAAGCGCGTAACATACTAATGCGGGCGGCAGCCAGATAGTGTCCATCTCTTGGACCTAATCGCTCGATTCCATTCGGCCTGCGCCGGCGCGCGGTTTTAACGAAGGACGGTCGAGTCCACAGGCCCTCCAGGCGACAGGATAGCCCGCCGTTACGGGCCCGATGTTAAATAGTGCCTGCTCGATGCCGAAGACAAGCAACCGTGCGCCGATACGTCATGTCCGCTCGCCATTGTAATACACCCGCTTCGGGCGAGACAGTGAATCGGCGCGCGGCGGCGATGCGGCGCGGCAAGGGGGAGAGATGATGGAAGACGCTGAGGTGAGAGGGGCGGCTGGATTGCGTGCGTTCAATCGGACGCGTTCGACGGTGCTCTGCGAGCGGCTCGAAGAGGCGGGCGGAATGAGGGGCAAGAGCCGCGGCCTGCTCGGACGCGAGGGCCTCGCGCCTGGAACCGGGATGTTATTCGAGGCTGGGTGGATGGAACCCTTCATGTGCATGCACATGTTCTTCATGCGCTTCGCGATCGATATCGTTTTCCTCGACCGCGGGGGTCGAGTGATACGGATAAGCCACAATCTGCGGCCGTGGCGCCTGTCTCCGATCGTTTGGGGAGCGCGCAAGGCGCTCGAACTCCCAGCCGGCGGTGCAGCGGAGAGCCGGACCGAAGTGGGCGATCAGATCGCTTTGGAGCGTTCGTAGGCATCTCCTCCCGAGTCCCGTGGTGAATTATTTCCGCTCGGTTGGTTGCGTCCAAGGCGCGTTTTGTGGCGCTGTTGCAACCGAGCCGGCAGATTTTTCAACAGTATGCTCTGAAAAACTCAAATAAACTCTTGATTTAAGGTTCAGGCCGATCGTGGCACGGCGAGTGCTATCAAGTACCACGTAACGGAGCCAGCGAGCGATGTGGCTAGACATTTGAGAATGCTTTAAAAATAGCGTAGATTTGTTATCGGCTATCAAATGTCATGAAGACCATAATGTATTTGAAAGCGGATCTGGTAAATAAGGCAGTAATAGAGGCTAAACCGGAAAACAGCCTCATCGAACTGGAACAGGTCAAGGAGGAGAGAAAAATGGACGTGTTTACTAAGGCTTTTCTGAAGGTTCGTGAGCGTTTCGTGCGCCTGCATCGCGCCCAGACGATGACGGAGTACGCGCTCATTCTGGCGGCCATCGCGGTCGTCGTGTACGGCACCTATAAGGTGCTCGGCAACAACATCGCTACGCTGGCGAGCGGCGTCGATTCCGCTCTGACCACTGCGTAAGCGACCTTTCCAACACTAGATCAAGTCTAGAATCCGGCATTTTAAACCCCTTTAAGCCCGGCGGATGGCCAAGTGCCGTCCGCCGGGTCCTGCCTTTGGCGAGCCTCCTTCGAATTTCCCAAAGCTTTTCACCTTTTCACCTCGGATGAAAATACGGCACGTTGCATCGATGCAACCCCTGTCGCTGCTAGACATATTCTAATTCCTATTCTAAAGAGGCCTAGGATTCTTTTAGCTAGTTTATAGCTGTGGCATGCAACGTGCTGACGGCTTGTGGCCCTACCGGGTAAGCCAAGGCTTTTCGCCTCGGCTGCCACTGTTGGGACAGAAAGGGATAAGGCGAGGCGCGAAGGGGAGGCGGGTCTTAAGGTGAGGTTTCAGCTATTCCAGGGAGGTCAAACTGCGCTCGCTCTGAGCATGGCGCTGCCCGTGATGGTTGGTGCTGCGCGCATCGGAGCGGATAGCTGGGCGCTCCATCTTAGCGCTGTTCGTCTGCAGACGCTCGCGGATGAAGCCGTGCTGACAGGAGCGGCGTATCTGCCGGCCAATCCTCTTATTGCCGAACGCGCGGCGCTCACCAAGGCGTTGATGACCGGGATAGGCGAAAATGAGATCGTCTACAATCGCCCGGCTGCCGACAGCCGCTCGATCACGATGGTAGTCGAGCGCAACGTGCCCTATCGTTTCACGCGACTGTTCGGTCTTTCGCAGGGCCAGGTGATCGTGAAGGCAGTGGCTGCATGCGGGAGGCCCGATTCGGCCGCGGGTTTGGTCCCAATCGGAATCCAATACGCTCCCGACGGTGCCGGGTACCGAGCGCATCGCGCGATTATTCTGCATCCAGCACGCGCTGAACGGCCCGCCACGGAGGGCATGTGGAGGCCGCTCGAGCTGGGATCGTGCGACACCGGATGTGTACCGTCGCGTGGCGCGCTTGTCGGCTCCCAGAGCGCCGCTGGCCTAGGCGACATTCTTAGGGTCAGCGAAAAGGGCGACCGCAGCCTGGCAATTCGATCGGCGCTCCTCGCGCGCCTTCGTGTGGGAGCTCGAAGCGACCCTGGCGCGAGCGCGGCCAACTATGCGATCGGCGATCCGCGCCGAATCGAAGTCGCATTTGTCGATTTCAACCGCGAGAGCCAAGACGCGATCGGGTCGACCGCCTGGGTGCGCGGGTTCGCGAGTCTGTGGCTAACGTCTGTAGATGCGCAGGGGAATATAAGCGGCGAGTTGCTCGACTTATCTCCTGCAGGAGCGTCTCAGACAGAGAGGCACGGTCTAGAATCAGTGCTTTTGCCCTAGGGTCGATCTATGTGTAAAGAGAAAAATTTGTATCTGAACGCGAATAAGAACAGCTTGACATGCTAAAGCTCGGGACGTACACTTGGCGGCAAGGTTAGCAGCCAGCGCTTCAGATGCCCGAGAAAAAAGCGTATTTGCCAAGCCACAAGGCGATGAAAGAAGAGATGGATGCACTCATCAGGACATGCTTCCAGAAAGCTGTTTCCTGTGGGTAGATCGCGACGAACACGCGGGAGTTGACTCCTAACTAGCGAAGGCTTGAGCAGCTCAGGCTGCGTGTGTAAAGCCATGCGGATGCGCCGCAATGCGATATGGCACGTGGTCTGATGATATAAGGCAGAGAGAAAGACCGAAGAACATTACACTTTGGGGAGTCTATCCCCGCAAAGCCGCGTGGAAAGCGGCTGAAACCAAGGAGGAAATGAAAATGGACGTGTTTACAAAGGCTTTTCTGAAGGTTCGTGAGCGTTTCGTGCGCGTGCATCGTGCCCAGACGATGACGGAGTACGCCCTCATCCTGGCGGCCATCGCGGTCGTTGTGTACGGGACCTACAAGGTGCTCGGCAACAACATCGCTACGCTGGCCAGCGGCGTCGATTCCGCTCTGACCACCGCGTAAACAGGATTACGATTCACGAGTAACGCTTCGGGCCATGGCGGCGGGGCGTAAGCCCCGCCGCCATACCGAACTTCGCTTAGGGGGGCAGACGTATTGCCAGCGCGGACAGAGTCAGCGGGTCGTTGGCGCTGTCGACGCAGATCAAGAGCCCTGACATGGTTCAACAAGGCTACACGTCTCTCAAGGTTAAAACTGGAACACTCTTGCTTCAGACTGCTCAACGCCATAGTTTGTGAAAGCAAAGAGGGTCAATAGTGCGGTACGGGCTCTCTGGAGAATTGCTGACGAATGGGTCGTTGGCGCGGCATCGTCGTCGGCGACTCTGACGGAGCGGCAATGAGACGCAACTTTAATTACGCTGGTTTCGGACATAAGATGTCGAACGCATGCTCCGAGCTGAAGATGCTGCCAAACGTCAGATTCCGATTCCGCGGTCAGGCGATGGTCGAGTTTGCGCTCGTGCTCTTTGTCGCTCTGATCGTATTGTTCGTCGCGATTCAGATGGCATTCATCGGACAGGCTGCGCTCGCCCTTGGCCAGATGAACTATCAGGGCGCACGCTTCGCGGCAGTCAATCAGTGTGCGACGACGGCTGATGTGGCGTCATACATGGTGGCCAACGGTTCGCCGACGATCACCAGGGGTTGCGGCTCGCAGTTGACGGTCACCGTCAAAGATAATGGGACTACGCTCACCGCCGGGACGGCGAGCTGTTCCGGATGGACTGCGCCCACCACCTGCGCGAGCCCACGAAGCTTCGGCGACTCGATCCAGGTGTCGGTCACGTTCAACACCTCTTCGATAATTTTTCTGTCCAAGAACACCACCAATCCGAATTTCCTGGGCATTCCGTTTCCGACGCAGCTCAGCAGCCAGGAGACAGCGATGAGCGAATGAGCGCGCGGCGAAGCGCGCATCGAGGTTCGAAAAAAAACGTGCGGCTCGGGCGCGGGCCGCTTTCATCGGGGGGAGGGGTCAGATGAGACGATCGTTGTTGTTCATGATGCTGGCCGGCGTCGCGGCGCTGGTCGCCGCACTGGTCGTCTACTCGGCGCTTAAGAAGCGCGAGCAGGAAGTTCAACAGGCGATGGCGCAGTCGGTCAATATCGTAGTAGCCGCACATGACCTGCACATCGGCACGCAACTCGATCCGACCGCAGTCAAGCTTGCGCGATGGGCCCGTGACAGCATGCCTCCGGGCGCCTTCACGGACGTCGCCGCGGTGTCGGGCAAGTACGTCAAGACGCCGTTTGTGGAAAACGAGCCGATTGTCGGTGATCGGTTGTTCAGCGGGGTCAAGACCGCGGGTATGTTGCCGCTTTTGATTCCCGCCGGGATGCGCGCGATGTCGGTGCCGGTTGACGAGGTCAGCGATATCGCCGGCTTCGTTCTGCCCGGCGCTCACGTGGACATCCTGGTTGCGATCGCTGACAAGGCGACCGGCGGCGAGCCGTTCTCCAAGATCGTTCTGCAAAACGTCGAAGTGATCGCCGTGGCGCAGGAGATTGAAGAGGCCAAGGACGAGCCCAAGGTGGTCAAGGTCATCACCGTGCTGCTGACGCCCGAAGAAGCGGAAAGGCTCACGATCGCCAGCCATGACGGGACTCTGCGCCTGGCGCTGCGCAATTACGAGGACAAGAAGGTCGTGATGACCAGCGGGTCCAATATCGCGGCGATGCTCCGCGGCGGCGCCGCGGCGCCCCTGATGGAACATCAGGCCGCGGCGCCTGCGCCCGCCCGGATCGTGGCGCGGCCGCGGCCCAAGGCGATCCAGGTCGAGATCCTGCGCGACGGCAGCAGCAAGAGCGAATCGGTCTCTTTCGTTCACGGCCGCGGCGCGCGCAATACCGTGGGGCTTGACCAGGAAACGGTTGGCGCGGCCGATCCGAGCTTCGAGATGACCGGTGTGGACGGCCTCGCGCCCGCTCCTGAAGCCGCGGCTGCGGCTATGCCGCGCGCAGGCGCTGCGGCGGCCACGGCGGGCGGCCGGCATGAGACCCACGCGCCGACGCCGGCGAGCGCGGTCGGATTCGCGGCATCTGCGGAGGGCAGTCCGCTTTTCGCCGGAGCTAACTCAAAGACTATCGACGTGCCGTAAGGGGGAGGATGGGACGATGGTCGAAGTAATAAGGAAGGACGTGCGCCGCTATGCTTACAAATTGCTCGCGGCCGCGATCGGATCGTTAGGATTCTTTGCGCTGGCCGGCTACCAAGCGGCAGCTTCGCAGACGCGCACCGTGCCGGTAACACTCAACGCCGGCGAAGCTTACACTATCGCGGATGTAAGCCCCGACTCGACGCCGGGCGTCAAGGTCGTGTCTAACCCGAGTGCGCTCGTGGTGCATACCGACGCTCCGGGCAAGATCGTGCTGCAGGGCGCCGCGGCCGGCAGCTGGAACATCAATGTCACGCTCGCCAACGGCGACAAGGTTACCTACGCGGTCGATGTGATGCCGGTCGAAGGCATCAGGGGGCCTCTGGCTTCTGCCAGCAATCCCGCGAGCGGTAGTGCATCGGCAGCGGCTTCCAGGCCGGCCGATGCGGGGAGCGGTCCCGTTGATCCGGCCGCTAAAGCCGATTGGGCTGCCAAGGTTTCTGCAAGCGCAGCGGATGCGCATGTTCCTTCTGCGCCGACTGCTGCGGCTCCAGACGCGCCTCGTGTAGCGTCGGCTCCTGCGGCAGTAACTCCGGTAATCGCCGCGCCCTCGGCTGCCGAGCCCGTGAGGGTGGCGTCGGCGGATCCGGCGATTCCGGCAACATCGATCAGTCCGGCAGCCTCGGTGAGCTCGTCGGCTCCAACAATTCCGGCGGCAGCCGTTGCTGCTCCCGCTCCGGCTTCGCCCTTTGCGGCGTCCGCTCCGGCGCGAGAGCCCGAGAAGTTGGCGCAGGAGCATACTCCCGTGTCTTCCACGTCGATGCCGACTTCGATGTCGCCGATAGTCGCGCCCAACTCGCCCACCGGAGATAACGGGATGCTCCCGACGATGCCGTCGCAGGGCAACGCGGTAGGGGCGGCGCCCTCGCAGACCTTCAACACCGATCCGATGGCGGTGATTCCGACTGCGCCGCCGCCGCTCGGCGAGAAGCATTTCATGCCCGGTGACGGCGTGGACATGATGATGGGAACTTCGCTGGTTCTCGACTATCCCACGCGCATCCGGCGGGTCTCGGTGGCCGACAGCAAGGTCGCCGATATCCAGGTGATCAATCCCTACGAGCTCAACTTGGTGGCCCATCAGGCGGGGTTCACCACGCTGGCCGTATGGGACACGCAGGGACGCTATTCGGAGCGTGAAATTCGGGTTGACGAGAGCGGCAAGCAGCAGGTGCTGCTCAACGTAATCGTGGCCGAACTCAACCGCTCGCGAATGGAGAACTTCGGCATCAACTGGACGATGGCCTTTCCGAAGTGGAACATTTCGCTGGTCAACATGGCCGGTGGTGTGGCGACGCCTTACAACGCGACGACCTCTCTGACCGCCACTTCTATCGTTCAATCGAATCCGCCGGTCACGACCTCGAGCAGCGCCACGGGCACGTTGCCGCCCGGAGGTGTGACCATTCCGTTGCTGCTCTCGCAGAACCTGACCTACGGCCTCGCCGCGGGCAACAACAACATCCAGACCCAGAGCTTCTTTCAGTTTCTGGAAGAAAACAGCATGGGCAAGATACTGGCCGAGCCGCATCTGCTGGCCAACTCGGGTGAAAAGGCCGAGTTTCTCTCGGGCGGCGAGATTCCGATCGTGATTTCGCAGGCGCTCAACACCTCGATCGTGTTCAAACAGTTCGGCACCTCGGTTATCTTTGTACCCACGGTGATCGGGTTTGATGATATCCTGCTGAAGGTGAAGCCCGAGGTTTCCGAACCCGATTTCGCCCACGGCGTTAACCTGTTTGGTTTCACCGTGCCGGCGTTCGTGACGCGCAAGGCCGAGACGATGGTGCGGCTGAAGAACAATCAGACCCTGATCGTTGCGGGCCTGTTGCTCAACACCAAGAACGAGACCGTGGCCAAGGTCCCGTACCTCGGAGACATCCCGTACGTCCGCGGCTTGTTCCGGAACACGTCCTATACCAACACGCAGTCGGACCTGGTGATGACCGTGACGCCGCAGATCGTGGCTCCGCTGCCGTCCAACGGCCGGGTTGCGCTGCCGACCGATCGCGGACCGATGAATTTTGAAGAAATCAAGACCAGGAGGGTCTATCCCGAAGATGCCGGACGGCCCCGCTTCTAACGGAGCGGTATCCGTGCGGCCGGACAGAATCCTGTGGCAGTGTTAGGCAGAAAGAGTGACGGGCGGAAGGGTGCGCTCAGGGTTCTACTGGTCGGCGAAGACGAGACGCGGCGCGCCGAGATAAAGTCCGCGCTCGAGAGTCTTGGCGACCCGCCGCTCGAGATCGTCTCCGTGACGCCACAGGGTGGCGCCCAGGAGAGCAGTAATGGCGTCGCGCCGGCCGACGTCACGATGGTGGTGTTCAACGGCAACGAAGAAGCGTCGCTGGACTACCTCCAGAAACAGGCCGAACGCTCGCCGCGCCCCGCGCTGTTCGCGCTGGTGCGCGAGCGTTCGCCAGGACTGATGCGGCAAATCCTGCGCGCCGGCGCCGACGAGCTGCTCTTCCTTCCCCTCGATCCGGGGGATGCCACTCGCGCGCTGCTCAAGGTCAGCGAATCGCAGCGCCGCGAGGAGAAGCAGCAGGGCGGAGTTATCTGCTCGGTGGTCAGCACGGTCGGCGGCGTCGGCGTCTCGAGCCTTGCCGCCAATCTGGCGCTTGCGCTGCGCTACACGCTCAGCAAACGGGTCGCGCTGGTCGATCTCGATCTCCAGTCGGGCGGGCTTGCGGTCGCGCTCAACCTCGAGCCCGAGCGCACCATCATGGCGCTTGCCGAAGGGGAAAAGAAGCTCGACTCGATCCAGCTCGAGGCGGCGCTGAGCAAACATCCTTCGGGCATCTACCTGCTCGCGGCGCCCAAGCGGATCGAGGACAGCGAGCTGGTCTCCGAGGTGACCCTGGGCGGGGCGCTGGATCTGATGCGCCGGCTGTTCGACTTTGTGGTGGTCGATTGCGGCGGCTACATCAATGAGAACGTGGTCGCCGTGTGGGAACGTTCGGATCATCTGTTTTACGTGCTCGACCAGTCGATTGGTGCGGCGCGGTGTTGTTGGCGGTTTATCGAACTGTTCGGACGCCTTGGGCTCAGCGGGGTGCAGCCGCACTTCGTGCTGAGCCGGTATGTGTCGCATCATCCCATTAGCGAGGAGCAGATCATCAACACTCTGGGCAGGCCGATTTACGCCAAGATCCCGCGCGATGAAAAGGCGCTCGAGAAGGTCCAGCTGCTGGCCAAGGATCTATGGCAATGCGCGCCCAATTCGGCCCTGACCCGGTCCTACGAAGACCTCGCCCGCCGGCTCGCCGCCGGCAGTGAGGATTCTGACGAGGCGCCGGGCCTGATGTCGCGCCTGCGCGGAGTGTTCGGCGGCCGCTCCTGAAGGTTGGCTTTATGAAATTGGTCGAACGCATATCCCAGAAAGAAGGCGCCGCGCCGCAACAGCAGCAGCGCTCGATAATCGGCGCCCAGGCTCCCAAGCGCGAGCGCAGCACCGTTGCCGACGGCTTCCAGCAGCTCAAGCTCGCGGTGCATAACCGCCTGTTCGAAACGCTGGACGTCTCGCGCCTGGAAAGCCTCGAAGCCAATATGGCCTCGCAGAAGGTCACCGGCGCGATCAGCGAGATTCTGGACGAGGAGGGCAGGCTCCTCACCGACGCCGACCGCGCGCGCCTGATCGAGGAGATCAAAAACGAGCTGCTCGGCCTCGGTCCGCTCGAACCGCTATTGTGGGACGACGAGATCACCGACATCCTGGTCAACGGCCCCTCGCAGGTCTACGTTGAGCGCGGCGGCAAGCTCTACCTGACCGACGTGAGCTTCCAGGACGATCAGCACCTGATGCTGATCATCGACCGGATCGTTTCGCAGGTCGGCCGCCGCGTCGACGAAGCTTCGCCGATGGTCGACGCGCGCCTGCCCGACGGCTCGCGTATCAACGCGATCATTCCTCCGCTCGCGCTGGACGGGCCGGCGCTCTCGATCCGCCGTTTCGGCAAGCGGCGCTACTCGGTCGACGACCTGGTCGCCAAGGACAGCATCACCCCCGACATGGTCGAGTTCATCCGCGCGATCATCCGCGCCCGCCTGAACGTGCTGGTCTGCGGCGGCACTGGCTCGGGGAAGACCACAATGCTTAACTGTATCTCGGCCTTCATCCCGGTCGACGAACGCGTGGTGACGATCGAGGACTCGGCAGAATTGGTGCTGCAGCAACCCCACGTGGTGCGGCTGGAGACGCGCCCGCCCAACGTCGAAGGCAAGGGCGAAGTGACGGCCCGCGAGCTGGTGCGCAACACCCTGCGTATGCGGCCCGACCGGATCATCGTCGGCGAGGTCCGCGGCAGCGAAGTCTTCGACATGTTGCAGGCGATGTCGACCGGTCACGACGGCTCGCTCTGTACCATCCACGCCAACACGCCGCGCGACAGCATGGGCCGGCTTGAGATGATGATGCTGCTGGCGGGCTGGTCGATACCGCAGCGCGCCATGCGCCAGCAGATAGCCTCCGCCCTCAACGTCATCGTCCACGTCTCGCGCCTCTCCGACGGCTCACGCAAGGTGATGAAAATTTCCGAGCTGGTGGGGATGGAAGGCGACATGATCATGATGCAGGACCTCTTCGAATTCCATCGCACCGGCGTCAACGCACAGGGCAAAGTGCTCGGGCAGTACCGCAAAACCGGTATCCGCTCGGCCTACAAGGATCGCATCGAGGCCTACGGCTACAGCATGGATTGACGGGTAGAGGGGGCCAGGAGTTTATGACGTTATTAGCCGCAGGCGCCGTTTTTGCCTTCGTGTTCATCGTCCTCGCGGTAGGGCTGATCAGCATGACTCAGTCCGCCGAGCAGAACCGTTCGATGACGCGCCGCATGAGCCGGCCGATAGGCGACGTTGAAGACGTCGACATAACCCGCAAGCGCAAGCCGCAGGAGCATTCGATCTTCAGCGCCTTTGCCGATTTCAACCTGCTGCGCAAGCTCGAAGAGATGATGTGGCAGGCGGGGCTGTACATGCGGGTCTCCGAGATGGCGCTGATAATCCTGCTGCTGTTTTCCGCCGGCACCTTGATCGGGGATTTGTTCTGGAAGGGCATGCTGTTCGCGGTGTTGACCGGCGTCGGGTTCGGCGCTTTGCCGATATTCTACATCCGTTTCCGCCGCTCCCGGCGGATGAAGGCTTTCATCGCCCAGCTGCCGTTTGCGCTCGACCTGATGAAGTCGTCGCTCGAAGCCGGCCACTCGCTCAACCGCGGACTGCAGGTCGTGGTGCAGGAGTTTGCCGACCCGCTGGGCGGTGAGTTCCGCACCGTGCTCGAACAGACCCGAATCGGCCTGCCGCTCCCGCGCGCGCTCGAGGATATGCTCAAGCGCGTCCCCGAAGAGGACCTGCGCCTGCTGGTGGTCGCGGTCAAAGTGCAATCCGAAGTCGGCAGCAGTCTCGCGTTGATCGTCGGCCGGCTGGCTGAAATTGTTCGCACCCGCCAGCGGCTGCGGCTGCAGATCAACGCGCTGACCGCGCAGGGGCGGCTTGGCGGACTCATCGTGGCTTTGCTGCCGATCGTCGTGCTCGGCATGTTCAGCCTCATCAATCACGACTACGCCAACGAGCTGTTTTTCGATCCGACCGGGATCAAGATTCTCAAGATCGCGGCGTTCCTCGACTTCTGCGCCTTCGTCGTGATCCGCCGGATGCTGCGGATGGATTTCTGAAGAGCTTTGGCGCCGTAGGGTAATTCAAATGACTCCACTACTGGTAAGCCTCATCGTTCTCTGCATGGCGGGGGTAATCGGGACCGCTGTCTATCACGCGCTCTACGGCACCCATCGCGCGCTCGAGGAACGGTTCGCCGACCTCGCGTTGAAGGTTCGCGCCTCGCAGGGTGTCTTTGAAGACAGCGAAGAAGAGCTCCGCGGGTTCTCCAGGCTCTTCCTGCAGTGGGCGGCCAAGCGCGTGCCCGTTCCTAAAGCGGACACGCCCGAGGGCGAAAAGCTCGCCCGCACGCTGATCCAGGCCGGCTACCTGAAATCCACGATGCCGCAGATCTTTCAGCTCTTCCGGTTCGGGATGGGCCTCCTGGGCATCCTGATCGGCGTGGGGGCGGGATTTATTCTCGGCAATTCCGGTTCGATGATGCTCTTTGGAATCGCCGGCTTCGGCATCGGAATTTTCCTTCCCAGCTATTATGTCGGCCGCCGCGCGCGCCAACGCCAGAACGCCATCGCTCGCCAGCTCTCGGACGTGCTCGACCTGCTGGTCGTTTGCGTCGAGGCCGGCCTCGGTCTGTTCGAAGCGATCAAGGTCGTGGGCACCGAAAGCGAGCGGCAGAAGCAGGAGATCGGGCGCGAGCTGGCCCTGGTGACCTCCGAAATCTCGGCAGGCGCCACGCTCGGGCAGGCTCTGCGCAACCTGGCCGAGCGCACCGCCGTCGAAGACATCAAGCCGCTTGCCGCGACGCTGATCCAGAGCGAGCAGCTCGGCGCGCAGATCGCTCCGGCGCTGCATGCGAGTTCCGACGCTCTGCGCACGCGCCGGCGCCTGCGCGCTGAGGAAGCCGCGCAGCGGACCACGATCAAGATTCTGTTTCCGCTGGTCCTGTTCGTTCTGCCGGCGATGTTGCTGGTCATCGTCGGCCCTGCGATTATCGAGATTCTGCACACGCTCGCGGGCAGTTGAGCCGCGAGCGGCGGCGTGGCGCCGCCGCTTGGTCCGACGCGGCGGGCCACGCATCCCGAAGGGGGATGCGCGGCCCGCTGTCTTTTTGCGCGCGAGGCTCGGCGGAGCGGCGGCGGCACCTGGGCGATGCGACGGTAGTGCGGCGGCTGCGGCAGTCGCGCGCGCCACCGCGACAGGGTCGGCGTTGCCAGTGCGGCTATTCTGGCGGATAGAAGCGGAAAAGTGCTGAAGGTTGCGTCCGGACGCTTCGTGCCGGACCGGAAACGTTACAGCCCCAGGCGCTTCATCAGGCGGTACAACGTGGTGCGATCCACGCCGAGCGTGGTTGCCGCAATAGCGCGATTACCCTTGGCCGCGTCGAGGGCCGCGCGGATACGCGTGACCGCGGCGCGGTCGAGATATCCTTGCAGCGTCTCGTTGGGCTCGACCTGTTCTTCGGCTTCTGCTGCGGGCTCGATACTGCCTTCGAGCGCGAACGCCTCGGGAGTCAGAATCTCCGCGCCGCTCATCACGACCGAGCGCTCGATAACGTTTTCCAACTCGCGCACGTTGCCGGGCCAGAGATAGTTCAGCAAGGCGCGTTCGGCCTCGGGCGAGAGAGTGATCGGACGCCCGGCCTGCGCCGTGTAGAAAGCGAGGAAATGGCGCGCCAGCGGCAGGATGTCCTCCCGGCGTTCGCGCAGCGGCGCAATCTTCACCGGGATGACGTTCAGGCGGAAGTAGAGGTCCGCGCGAAAACGGCCGGCCGCGACTTCGTTGCGCAGCATGCGGTTGGTTGCGGCGACGATTCGCACGTCGACCTTGCGCGACTTTGAAGCGCCGACGCGCAGGACTTCACCGTCCTCGAGCACGCGCAGCAGCTTGGCCTGAAAATCCGTCCCGGCCTCGGCGATTTCATCCAGGAACAGAGTGCCGCCCGAAGCGCGCTCAAAGCATCCGGCGCGTGCCGCGATCGCGCCGGTAAAAGAGCCCTTCTCGTGGCCGAACAATTCGCTCTCGACCACGCCCTCGGCGAAGGCCTTGCAGTTGACGGCGACAAAAGGACCGTCGGCGCGGGCGCTCCAATAATGAAGCATCCGTGCGATCAGCTCCTTGCCGGTGCCGCTCTCGCCCTCGATAAGCGCGGTCGAGCGCGAGGGCGCGACGCGCCGGATCATCGCCACCAGTTGCTTGCTCTGCGTGCTTTCCGCGATAAAGCCGGCGGCCGTGCTGGCGACGTTGAGCTGCTCGCGCAGACGATGGTTCTCGCGCTGCAGCGAGCCGAGTTCGATCGCGCGCGCTACCTTCTTGGTCAGGTCGTCCGCGCTGAAGGGCTTCGTTACATAGTCGAAGGCGCCCTCGCGCATCGCGGCGACCGCCGCGCTGACACTGCTATCGGCTGCGAGCAGAATTACAGGTACGTCGGGCCGTCGTGCGCGGACTCGGCGCAGCAATTCCAGACCGTCCATTCCAGCGCCGCGCACCGCCGTGATGACGACTTCGTAACCCTGCTCGACGACGGCTAGCGCAGCGTCGCTGGTCTGGCAAACTTCGGTGTAGTAGCCCTCGTCCTCGAGCGCCTTGGAAAGAAAGCGCGCCGCGTCGTCGTCGCTTTCGACGATGAGCGCTCTCGCTCTGTAGGCCTCTACGGCTACTGCGCTTAATCCCTCAGACATTAGCGTATGGCCCGATCTGGCACGGCTTGTTGTGCATACTG